>Ga0210397_10002510_pt1 | contig 11530 bp, 9 predicted proteins | sample IncBWH2OmetaG_FD_160126 | JGI IMG/M metagenome (GOLD analysis project Ga0210397, IMG submission 160126) | Forest soil microbial communities from Barre Woods Harvard Forest LTER site, Petersham, Massachusetts, United States - Inc-BW-H-2-O ...
CAACAGGAGCGCCAGAATCGCGCCGACACCTGCAGAAGGCAGCGTCGAAAGAATCGTAATCGGATGAATATAGCTTTCGTATAAAACACCCAACACGATATAAACCACGATCAGCGCTGCAAGAATCAGCAGCGGCTCATTCTCGAGCGACGCCACAAACGCCCGTGCCGATCCTTGGAACTCCGCATTCACACTAGGCGGCATATTCAGTTCCGCCTTCGCCTTGTTCACTGCATCGACCGCGTCTCCAATCGATTTACCCGGCGCCAGGTTGAACGAAACCGTCACAGCCGGGAACTGCCCCTGATGGCTGATCACCAGCGGTGTTCTCTTCTCCTCAAAATGAGTAAACGCCGACAACGGCACCTGCGTCCCATTTGAGCTCTTCACATATATGTTGCCTAGCGACTCCGGCGTCCGTTGAAACTTCGGCGCAACCTCCAGCACGACGTGATACTGGTTTTGCTGCGTAAAGATCGTCGAAACCTGCCGCTGTGCAAATGCATCATCCAGCGTGTCGTCGATATTCTGCGGTGTAATCCCCAGCCGCGATGCAGTGTCGCGATCAATCACCAGGCTGGCCTCAAGGCCGCCCATCTGTTCATCGCTCGCCACGTCGCTCAGAATCGGAATCGTCTTCAGCTTTGCTACCAGCTTGTCCGTCCAGAAAGCCAGCTCTTCAGTATTCGCGTCCTCAAGCGAATACTGATACTGAGTCCGGCTCACGCGATCCTCAACCGTCAGGTCCTGCAGGGGTTGCAGGTAGCACTGAATCCCATCTACCTTCGACACCCGCGGCTCCAGCCGCTGAATCACATCCAACGCTGACGATTTCCGTTTCTCGCGGTCTTTCAAATTAATCTGAATGCGGCCGCTGTTCAGAGTCGAATTCGTTCCATCGATCCCGATGAAAGACGAAACGCTCTCCACGTCCTTGTCTTCGAGAATGATTCGCGCCAAAGCCTGCTGCCGCGAACTCATCGCATTGAAGCTGACGGTTTGCGGAGCCTCCGTAATTCCCAGCAGCACTCCAGTATCCTGAACCGGAAAGAATCCCTTCGGCACAATCCAGAACAGATAGACGGTCAACGCAAAAGTCCCGAGCGTCACCAGCAGTGTCAGCGTCTGATGCTTCAACACCCATCGCACGCCGACCGCATACTTCGCAATCACATACTCAAAAAAATTTTCGCTTGTTCTGTAGAACCAGCTCTGCTGCGTAGCGGGCGTATGCCGCAACAACTTCGCCGACATCATCGGTGTCAGTGTCAGCGAAACGAAGGCCGACACGAGAATTGTAACTGCCAGAGTTACAGCAAACTCACGGAATAGCCGTCCGACTATATCGCCCATGAATAACAGTGGAATCAGCACTGCAATCAGGCTTACCGTCAACGAAACAATTGTGAATCCGATCTGCTCGGAGCCCTTGAGCGCAGCATTGAGAGGCGTATCGCCTTCCTCAAGGTAGCGAGCGATATTTTCGATCATCACGATTGCATCGTCGACAACAAATCCTGTCGAAATCGTCAGCGCCATGAGCGACAAATTGTTCAGGCTGTATCCCAGCAGATACATCACCCCGAACGTACCAACAATCGACAGAGGTACAGCCACCGAGGGAATGACCGTTGCCGCAAACGATCGCAGGAACAGGAAGATCACCATCACAACCAGCCCGATCGTGAGGATAAGCGAGAACTTCACATCTGCCACTGAAGCCCGAATCGTATTCGTCCGATCGGTCAGCACCTCGAGATCCACCGTCGCGGGCATTGACGACCGCAGACGCGGCATAATCTGCGTCACCTCATCCACCACGCCGATGATGTTCGCCCCCGGTTGCCGCTGGATGTTCACAATCACCGCTGGCTTCAACGACGCAGGTTGTGCGGATCGCCCGTTTTCAGGCTCGCGCGCAGAAGTTCCCATCCAGGCCGCCTGATAAAGATTTTCCGCGCTGTCCACCGCATTCGCGACATCCGACAACCGAACCGGCGACCCGTTCCGGTACGCGATAATCACATTGTTGTATCCCGCACTGGAAGGAATTTGATCGTTCGCGCCAATCGTGTACGACTGCGTCGCTCCATTCAGATTTCCCTTCGCCTGGTCCACGTTGGCCGTCCCCACTGCCGCGCGAATATCTTCCAGACTCAACCCATAGTTCGCCAGCGCCGTAGGATTTGCCTGAATCCGCACCGCAGGCTTCTGCCCACCGTTGATCGACACCAGCCCCACACCAGAGAGCTGCGAGATCTTCTGCGCGATCACAGTATCAGCGAGGTCTTCCACCTGCGATAGCGGCAACGTATCGCTCGTCAGCGACAGCGTCATAATCGGTGCATCCGCCGGATTCACCTTGCTGTACGTCGGCGGATTTGGCAAATCTTTCGGCAGATAACTAAATGCCGCATTAATCGCTGCCTGTACATCCTGCTGCGCAACGTCGATGTTCTCCTCAAGCGAGAACTGCAGCGTAATGACGCTCCCGCCGCCCGAACTCGTCGAAGTCATCTGGCTCAGTCCGGGAATCTGCCCGAACTGCCGTTCCAGCGGAGCCGTCACCGACGACGCCATCACCTGTGGGCTTGCTCCTGGATAAAACGTCTGCACCTGAATCGTCGGATAGTCCACCTGCGGTAGAGCGGACACCGGCAACTGCAGATACGCCACCGCCCCTGCAAGCAAAATGGCCACCATCAGAAGCGAGGTGGCCACCGGGCGAAGAATAAATGGCCTTGAAGGACTCAAGGCCGAAGTCTTCGAAGGCGGCCCCATTGAAGCCGGACTTGTAGCAACGCTCACGACGCCCCCGCCGTTACTTCATCAGACGCACTTACAGCTGCCGTCGCTCCATCCTTCGCCGGAGTCACTCGCGGAAACACCTTGCTTCCGTTCTTCAGCTTCTCCTGGCCATCCACCACAATCTGGTCACCCGGTTTCACTCCACCGTTGACGATTACCTGCGTCCCCTCAGTTAGTGCGACATTCACCGTCTGCGCCAGCACGTAATAATTCGTCTGGTTTTCAGGAAGCTGTGGCAAATTCTCCTCGCCATCTCTCTTCTTCTCGACAAGCTCGGCGGGAGGCTGTCCCTGCTTCAGCAGATAAACAAAGTTCCCCTGCGACCCCGTTTGCAACGCCGCCGCCGGAATCACTACCGCATTTTGCCTCTCCTGCAAAATCAACCGAACATTCACAAACTGATTCGGAAACAGTGCGCCATCCTGATTATCAAAAACCGCCTTAGCCTTCACCGTGCCGGTTGTCGTGTCGATCTGGTTATCCACCGTCAACAAACTACCGGTAGCCAGATGTGTCTGCGCCGCGCGATCAAAAGCCTCTACCGGAAGCCTGCTCCCTCCGCGGGTATGCTTCAGCACCTCAGGCAACTGATCCTCTGGCAACGTAAAGATCACCGAGATCGGTTGCAACTGTGTCACTACCAGCAATCCATTCGTGTCATTCGCATGAACGATGTTGCCTGGATCAACCTGCCGCAGGCCCACAACGCCGCCAATCGGCGACAGAATCTTCGTATACCCCAGATTCACCTTCGCCGCTTGAATCGCCGCTTCATCCGCCGCAATCGCACCCTCAGCCTGCCCCGCGTTCGAGGCCTGCAACTGCTGGCTCTCCTTCGAAACAACACCAGCCTGCAGCAACGCGTTATACCTGGCAGCTTCAGCCCGTGCATTCACTGCATTCGCCTGGTCCTTGACCAACTGCCCCTGCGCCTGTTCCAGCGCGGCCTGGTAAGGCTTTGGATCGATCTCTGCCAGCAACTGTCCCTGCCGCACCGCCTGTCCCTCGCTCACTGGGACCTGCATCAACTGTCCATCGACACGGCTCTTTATCGTCACAGTGTTATAGGCCGTCACCGTTCCCAACGCGGTCAAAAAAATCGGCATCGACTTCTGCTGCACCGCAGCTACCTGGACTGCAGTCGGTCGATCCGCCTGTGCCGCCATAATCTGTTGAATCGAGTCCTGCTGCTGCGCATTTTTGCGAATCTTCCACACGGCCGCGCCCACCACGGCCAAAATCACCAACAAAACGATCCACTTCCGCGCAGCGGATCCCTTTGGAGCTTCAGGACCGGCCTGTCGCGAGGAAAAATTCGTCTGCGGCTCTAAGCTAGGGCTAAAAGTCGCACCATCCGCGTGAGATTCCTGTTCTTTCATCTGCGCTGACGACATGGCTTTGCTCTCTGTTCTCTCGGAATTAAATCTGTCTCTAAGTGATTAATGTGCCCATACCTAGAATACTTGATAATTGACCTGAGCCGCCTCGGCGAAGACGGCTGGTTGGCACGCTGCTTAAACGTTAAACGCTGATTGTTACCACGTTATTGGTTTAGACGTAAGGAAGGACACTTTTTGCCCACCTCAGCCTCTTTAATCGACAACGCCGCGCTGCCCGTCCTCTGCGTCGATCTGGACGGTACCCTCGTGAAATCCGACACCCTCCACGATTCCGCGCTTGCCGTCGCTCGCCACCGGCCCCTCGCTCTGCTCAAGATCCCGGGCTGGATCCTCCAGGGTAAAGCCTCTCTCAAGCGTCACTTAGCCGAAACCGTCCAGCTCGACGTCGCCCATCTCCCCTACAATCGCGAACTCCTTCAGTACCTTGAACAGCAGCAAGCCCTTGGCCGGCCCATCTATCTCGCCACCGCTGCCGATGCCCATACCGCCAACCGCATCGCAGCCCACCTTGGCCTCTTCACAGGAGTCCTGGCCTCGGACGGTCAGCTCAATCTAGCCGGAAAAAACAAGCTCGCCGCCTTTCAGTCCCGCTTCGGAGATGATTTCGCCTACGTCGGCAATGCCCTCCCCGACCTCCCGCTCCTCCAACATTCGCAGGAGCCCATGGTCGCCAACGCCACCCCAGGCCTTCGTGCAGCACTCCGTCGAGCCCGCATCACTCCGGTCCGCAGCTTCGATGAGCGAGCATCCAAATTCAAATCATGGCTTAAAGCTATCCGCCTTCACCAATGGGCCAAGAATACACTCATCTTTCTTCCGCTCCTCCTCGCCCATGCCTGGGCTCCCGGAGTCATCGCTGCCGCCGTCGTAGCCTTCTTCAGCTTTGGTCTTTGTGCCTCGGCCACCTACATTGTGAACGACCTCCTCGACCTTGAAGCCGACCGCGAGCACCCGCGCAAACGCCGTCGGCCCTTTGCCTCCGGCGATCTGTCGGCGCTCTCCGGAATCCTCGTTATCGTCCTCTTCCTTTCGGCCTCTCTCATACTTGCCTTGCTGGTCCCGAAAGTCCTTGCCGCTCTTTCGCCCGAACTTCTCCACCTCCTCATTCCGCATTACTTCTTGTTCTGGCTCGGAATTTATCTCGTCACTACGCTCGCTTATTCGCTGCGTCTCAAACGTTCCGTTCTCGTCGATGTCATCGTCCTCTCGGGCCTCTACACCATCCGCATCATCGCCGGCTCCGCCGCCACAGGGATCGCCGTCTCCACTTGGCTCGGCAGCTTCAGCATCTTTTTCTTTCTTTCTCTCGCCTTCGTGAAGCGCTTCGCCGAATTAGAAAACCTCCGCGACCGCGGTGGCGTCTCTGCGAGCGGCCGCGGCTATCACGTCTCTGACATCGAACAACTTCGCAGCCTGGGCTCTGCAAGCGGGTACGTCTCCGTCGCCGTCCTCACTCTCTACATCTCCAACCTCGACGCGGCTCAGCTGTACCATCACACCCGGCGCCTCTGGCTCCTCGTCCCCGTCCTCCTTCTCTGGATAAGCCGTCTCTGGTTGCAAGCTTCCCGCGGAGAACTCGACGAAGACCCGGTGGTTTATGCCGTCACCGACGGTCGCAGTCTCCTTCTTGGCGCAGTGGTAGTCCTCATCGTTCTCTCGGCCCTCTAGCCTTTTCCATTCTCCAGGCATCCTGCTCAGCGCGTTTCGTTGCATCATGGAACAAGGAGTTCCATCATGCGAGCTGATATCGTCCCCGGCGCCATCTTCCCCGACTACGAACTAAGCGACCACACCGCAACTCGCCGCAAACTCTCCGAGCTTCAAGGCCAACACCCGATGGTTCTTGTCCTCAGTCGCGGAGGCTTCTGCCCAAAAGACCGTCGCCAATCCGAACTCCTCGTCCAGCTGCATCGCGAAATGGAAGTCGCTTACTCTCGCCTCGTCACCATCAGCACAGACAATATCGCCGAGACCAACGAATACCGAACTGGCGTCGGAGCCCACTGGACCTTCCTCTCCGACGCAGGTCGCCGCGTCCAGAAGGATCTCGACATAGCCGAATATACTGACCCGATTCACAATCCGATGATCCCGCATACCATCGTGCTCGAACCGGGCCTCATCGTCTTCGAGATCTACAACGGCTACTGGTTCTGGGGCCGCCCAACCCTCGAAGATCTCCGCCAGGACCTTCGCGCGGTCACAAAAAAGTGCCGCCCTGACTGGGACATCACCGACGCCGAACACCGAACCGAGTGGCAGCGCGGCGAAAAAGATCGCTTCTATCCCTACGGAAAAACCTACGCCACTGTCTTCGGCGAACAGGACTAACCGCGCCCAACGTCTCCGGTCCCCGCTCTCCCTTTACGCATTACTTATTTGGCGCCCGCTAGCATCAGGCTAGTAGCAGGAAGGGAGGCATTTTTTCACATGCAGAATGTATATGGTATCGAGTTCGAAGCAGGTCAGGCCGAACTGGTAAGAACTCGTCCGCGAACTCCTTAAGGACGGAGACTGTGCTGTCTATGCGATGCGCAATATGCAACCGAGGGGAGAACTCCGCATGGCGACAACGCCGCCAGGCCAAACCCCTAGAAAGGCTGGCGGAGTCTTCTTCAGAGTCCGTACGGGAACGCAGGAAGCAATCATCGTTCGTCCGATGAATGCGAAAGCCGGTCAGAAATTCATCAAAGTCGACAGGATCACTCAGGCTGAAACCCTTGAGATCATCCGGGCATGGCGCCGGCAGACGGGCTCGCTTCCAATCAAGCCGGGGCCAGTCAGAGCACATCAGCAAATCGCAATCACAGCTGGAAAGAAGAAAACCATCACGGCCAATAACATCTTTGACCCTCTTTCCAACTGCATCGCGAAGGTGGGTCATCTGGCAAAACTAATGTCCGACATCGTCCCGGCCGGTTCATTTATCCTGAAGATCACGCATGAACGACACTATTCCTCAGCTTCACACCTTCGACGAAACCTCCCTGAACCAAGCCTTCGCCACGCTCGCCGAAGAGGTCCGCAGCGCCGACACATCTGAGGCCGAAGCTTTCCGTCTCCACTGGCTTGGCCGCAAACAAGGTCGCCTCAAACTCATCAGCGAAGCCTGGCTCAAATCCGCACCACCCGAAGCCAAAAAAGCTCTGGGCATCCGCTTCAATCAACTCAAGCAGCAAATCGAGCAGGCGCTGGAAGCTCCTTCTATTCCAAAACAAGCGGGAGTGCAGGGAATCGACATCACGCTCCCGGGCGCCATCCGTCAGCCTGGCATACCGCACCCGCTCCTCGAAACCATGCACGAGGTCGTCCGCGTCTTCCATGACCTCGGATACAGCACCAACCTCGGCCCCCAAGTCGAGTCCGATTTCTACAACTTCGAAGCCCTCAACTTCCCCCCAAACCATCCCGCCCGCGACACACAGGACACCCTCCAGATTGCCGCGCAACATGCACGTCCCTCACGCGACCGCCTCCTCATGCGTACTCACACGTCGCCCGTACAAATCCGCACCATGATCGCGCAGGCCCCGCCCATCCGCATCGTCATACCCGGCAAAGTCCACCGCAACGACGCAGCCGACGCTACTCACTCCCCCATCTTCCATCAGATCGAAGGCCTCTGTGTCGACACGAACATTACCTTCTCCGACCTCAAAGGTACCCTTGACCACGCCATGAAGGCGCTCTTCGGCAACGACGTCAAAACTCGGTTCTTTCCCAGCTTCTTCCCTTTCACCGAACCGAGCGCCGACGTGCAGATCTCCTGCATCTTCTGTGGAGGCAAAGGCTGTCGCAAGTGCAAACACTCCGGCTGGATCGAACTACTCGGCTGTGGCATGGTCGACCCCGCAGTCTTTGCTGCGGTTACCGAAGAACGCCGCAAGCTCGATCCGGCAGACGACGCCTACAACCCGGAAAAGATTACCGGCTTCGCCTTCGGTATGGGGGTCGAGCGCATCGCCATGATGCTCCACGGCGTCTCCGATATAGGTCACTTCTACTCCGGAGATATGCGTTTTCTCGAGCAATTCGCTTAGCGAATTAGCCGGTCAAAGAAAAGGAAAACCAGGTACGCTCTACTTCAACCCGGCTTGTAGTCGTAGCAGATTCTTCGGAGTCACGCGAATTACACCGCCTCGCGGACTATCAATATCCGCAATCAGAAAAAATGCAACCGCTACTACTATTGGCAGTACCATCAGCAGCCGCGGTTCCATTCGCCGCGAGCCATATCCGATCATGAAGCTGCAAAACGTAGCTATCGCAAACAACAAAAACCACGCTCCAACCGGAATCCGATCCCACCACGCTGCTTGCGTATATCCCTCGGAATTCAGCGTGTCATTCATACCCGAGATAACGAGGGCATGGATCGGTGTCGGTTCCGAGTGCGCAGTCTGCGCAACTGCAGTCCAAAGTTGATCCTGAACTCTTGCGGTATCGGCCCGGATCTGGTCGATGTCGTCCCAGTTTTGCGATGTATAGAACCGTATCCTCTGCGCCGTGTAGTCGCGCAGCAGTGCTCGCACTCGCGAAGCTTCCTCCGTTGGCAGCAGATCGGCCCGTACATACTCCGTGCCAATCGCATTCGCCTCGGCCTCTTCATAGTTTTGCCGGACATCGTACCGTCCCGTCGCCATCGAAAAGCTGAATCCGATAATCAGTCCCAGCAAAGTCAGCGTGGCTCCCTGCACGACGCCAAAGTCCGTTCGAATGTCCTCATTCGAGAGAGAGCTTCGTCTCTTACTTATCCACGCACCTATCCATGCTGTAAACCAGAGCAGAAAGAACGTGATTACGAGGATTACTAATGGATAGTTCAAGATATTCACCCGAACTCCTTCTGCGGTCTCCTAACGGTTCTTCACCGCCTTGCCGAAAAATCCGAACAGCATATGGATCACAGCCAAAGCGAGTGCTCCCAGAATCGCAGCCTTAAACGTCGTCACCGCGAACCCGGGTACAAACTTGCTTGAAAACCACAGAATCACAGCGTTGATTACGAGAAAAAACAGCCCAAACGTCAAAATTCCCAGTGGCAGGGTAATGATCTTCAGAAGCAATCCAAGCGTTGCATTCAGTAGGCCAATTACCACCACTGCAATCAGCGCCGATGCCAACCCATTGATCAAAAATCCGTCTACGAAATGCGCCACAATCAGCAACGCAAGAGCATTCAGAATCCAGTGCAATAACCAACGCATATCTTCTCCTTACGGGATATTCAAGGTTAACCTTCACCAGTTCCACGCGTCTGTTCTTTGTTCGGCCCTCTTCTGTTGAATTGTCTTGCACCGGCTTCGTGTCTGCAAACCCCTCTGCCGTGAGCCGGTCTTTAGCTATCCCATGCGCTGTGAGCCAAGCCACTACAGCTGCCGCTCTCTGCTCCGACAACCGCTGATTCATCGCCCGCGCACCAACATTATCAGTATGCCCCTCCACGCGCAGCTTCAACCCGGCATTGTCCTTCAGCAGGATCAGCATTTGTTGCAGAGGTGCATCCGCCACCGGCAGAAGATCCGCCTTGCCCGTGGCAAATTCAATCCCATACACCGCCACATGCCCGTCCGAATCCAGCGCGTCGTTCATGGACTTCGCATCCGCCGTCACGACCTGCGTCATCGCCTGTTCTTTCACCAGCGTGAGCTGGGTCGCGCCGCCCCCTTGAGCCAGCGCAATATACTGCGCGCCCTTCTTTGCCGTAAATTTGTACGGCGATTCCTCGTAAAGAAAACTATAACCCGCCCCCGCCAGCGCATTATGCATGTTCCTGTAAATCACAAGATCGCTCGCGCCCTCTGGCATCGTGTAAATAAGAATCGTCGTGTCCCCCTCGACACCTTTCTGATCCCCGGCTTTATTGATCTCCATGGTTGCCGAGTCGAACTCTTTATGGTCGCAGCTGCCAATAAATGCCTTCGGGTACCGCGAAATTAGTGGCGAATCCTTGCAACTCTCCGCATCTGAGTCCTGCGCTCTCGCCGCAGCGCAAAACGCGGCCATCAGTACAGCAGTCATCGCCACCAACCCGCGTCTGCGGCTGGTCCCTGTGAAACCTGAAAAATGGAATTTGCCCATGGCGAAAAAGCATACCTCACCCATTTGTTCCGTCAAGCAAAATTGATCCCTTCCTCATCGCCACATGTCTTCCCGCGTCAACTACTTCGTGACGCCACAACACAACGGATGACCGCGTTTTCTTTCGCCGCACTCGTGCGGCAAACAAGTTACTGCTCGCAATTCCTCTCAGTCTTTGCAGTCAGACTTGGATAGTCCCAACGTTGTCAGGTCACTTTTTCCACCAAGGGGTAACCAGCCATCATCATCTGTGGTCATCTCAACGTAAGGAAATCTCCGATAGATCGCGGCAATAATCTCTTCCGCCTGTTCTTTGTTCACGTGAGGCATAAGAAGAGTGGATCTCCATCCGCCACGACGCGCATAAAGGCCGCTCGGCTCGTCTTCCCCCCTGCCCGATATTCCAACCCGGAGATCTCTGACCAGGGTAAACGCAAACGGTCATTGGTAAACCGGCCGCGATCCCCCATAACTTCCAGATCGTACTCGGTAACCCACAACTCGGTATTCGGATGCTTGAGCCAGTCAATAACAAGGCTCACTCCTGCCACGAGAACTGCAATCAGGAAAAACCAACTACGATTCTGCCAACCCACATACGCGAAGACAATGAAAACTGCAGCGTACAGGATCAGGTCGATCCTGAAACGGTGGACGGCGACTCGAACCCGCAGCCCATCTCCACGATCGACCGTCTTCACACTGGTACTTGAACCGAACCATCGCATGGCATGGAATCTTAGCGCTCGGCGGTCAATTTCGGCGATGGAAAACAAACATTTAGACTAAATAACGTCCATCATGAACATCCTCACCAAGTGGCTGCGCCACTACCTGCCCACTCTCACCGCCACCGACCGGCAACTTGCCGACGACCTGACCCTTCGCGGCATTGCCGTCGAAGGGGTTCACGAACTCGGCGCCCAAAACGGCTCACTCTTCGAGATGGACATCACCACCAACCGCGTCGACGCCATGAACCACTACGGCATTGCCCGCGAAGCCGGCACCATCTACAACCTCCCCCTCACTGCTCTTCAGGACGTAACCCCAAACCTGCGTCATTCCGAGCGGAGCGAAGCGAGACAACCTTTTCCCATCCAAATCGAAGCCAAAGACCTCTGCGGCCGCTTCACCGCCCAAGTCCTCCGCAACGTCACGATCGCCCCCAGCAAGGGTCAGATTGCCGAATACTTCACCCTCCTCAATCAGAAACAAATCTCCAACGCCGTCGATGCCAG
>Ga0210397_10002513_pt1 | contig 11528 bp, 12 predicted proteins | sample IncBWH2OmetaG_FD_160126 | JGI IMG/M metagenome (GOLD analysis project Ga0210397, IMG submission 160126) | Forest soil microbial communities from Barre Woods Harvard Forest LTER site, Petersham, Massachusetts, United States - Inc-BW-H-2-O ...
CCTCGAGGCCTTTTGCGATCACTACAGCCCCTCGGTGCAGTTCACGCTCCACCACATGGGCAAGGCCGTTCTCGACGCCTGTCCGGAGGTGGAGCGGATCAGCTTCTCCCTGCCCAACAAGCACCACCTCCTGTACGACCTGGGGCGCTTCGGGCTCGAGAACGAGAACGAGATCTTCCATGTCACCAACGAGCCTTACGGGCTGATCGAGGGTACGGTCGAGCGGTCCGCGTCGTGACGCTCGGGCCATGGCAGCGGGAACAGCTCGCGATAGGGGCGGGCCTCCTCGACCACGCGAGCGACCGACGATCGCGCAAATAACCGATCGAAGTAGGCAGCCAGCGCCGGGTGGGTTTGCCGGTCGAGCGGATGGACGACGTCGGCATAGTGCAGGGCGGGCGCTGCGGCGCAGTCGGCCAGCGTGAAGTGCCCACCGGCGAGCCAGCCGTCATGGTCGCCTCCGTGGAGCTGACGGTCCAGCGTGGTGTAGGCGAGGTCGAGTGTCGAGCGAGCCTGTGCGACCCCGTGCGAGTCCTTGGCGTCGGCGGGTCTGAGTGCGTCGCCGACGATCTTTTGCACCGGCGTGGCGACGTAGCCGTCGGCCACGCGATCCCACAGCCGCGCCCGCAGCGCCTCGTCGGGGTCCGGGGGGATCAGCGGCGGCGCGTCGCCGTGGCGATCGAGGTGCTCGACGATGACCGACGACTCGGCGACCACGACGCCGTCGTCGACGAGCAGGGGGATCGAGGCCGGTAGCCACAGAGCCCCGAGCGCGGACCGGTCGGCCTCGACGAGATCGGCCGTGAACGGCACGTCGCGCTCGTAGAGGGCGATGAGCGCCTTCCAGCAATACAGCGCGAACGGGTGCTCGAGCAGGACGAGGCTCACGCGGGCACCTCACGAGTGAGCAACGTCTCAAGCCCGTCGAGCAGCAGGCCCGTCCCGTGCTCGCGCTCGGCCGGGTGTTCGAGGTCGTCGAGGAACGCGCCGTGCTCGATGAAGATCAGGTGCGTGCCGCCGCCGTCGTCGGGACGCAGCTCGACGGTCGTCAGCGAGACGGAGGTCAGGCGGCCCTCGAGGAGCATGTCGGAGGCGAAGACGATCCGCTCGCCGTCGACGATGTCGTGGAAGCGGCTGCGGAACAGGTGGTGCATTCCGCGGTCGTCGCGCCCCGCGTTCACCTCGCCGCCGCCGATGCGGAAGTCCAGCGACCACTCGGTCTCGGTCCAGCTGTCGGGCGCGCGGAACCAGCGCTGCCGGAGGTCGGGGTCGGCGAACGCCTGGAACGTCTGCTCGGGACTCTGGCTGAAACGCCGTTCGATGGTGAAGTCGTGCTGACAGATGCTCATTTGGTGCGATCTCCCTTCGTGGTCGGGAAGGCGTCGTCGAGGACGTCGCCCAGGACGTCGAAGCGACGTTCCCAGATGGCGCGGTGCTCGGCGATCCAGTGCTCGACCGCGCGCATCGGGTCGGCTTCGAGCTCGCAGGTGCGGACGCGGCCGACCTTCTCGGACCGGACGAGTCCGCTGCGCTGGAGCACTTCAAGGTGTTGCAGCACGGTGGGTAACGACACGTCCAGCGGCGCCGCGAGCTCGCTCACCGATGCGGCGCCACGGGTGAGCCGTGCGACGATCGCGCGGCGGTTGCCGTCGGCCAGGGCGTGGAACGCCTGATCGAGTTGCTGGGGCTCAGCGATTGGCACAGCCGACACCGTAGCACGTTACTTAGGTGGTTGCCTAAGTATCTGACCAGGCGTGGGTGCGAGGGGGTTCTCGCTGATCAGGCGCGTCGGGGATACTCATCGCGCATGCGCGCGCTCGTGATCTCCGATACTCATTTCGGTGCCTGGACCGGCGAGGATCTGCTTCGCGAGCCGGACAACCTGAAGTTGTTGGCGCCGGCGCTCGATGTCGACGAGGTGATCTTCCTCGGCGACATGTTCGACCTGATGTTCGCGTCGATCCTCGACAGCTTCGAGGCGGCCCGCGGCCTGCTGGAGCTTCTTCGGGAGAAGCTGCAAGGCAAGCGGTTCGTGTTTCTGGCCGGGAACCACGACCACCATTTCGTCAGTCGCGACGCCGAGGATCGGCTCGAGTTGGCGCTCGCCGAAGGGAGGCCTCCGCTGGAGCTGACCGATGAGCTCCGGCGCGCGGACCTGCTCCGTCTGTTTCTGGAGCGCCACCTCGAGGGTGTTGAGGTCGATATCCGTTATCCGACCTACACGTTCGCCGGCGTGCTCTGCATGCATGGCCACTATCTCGACCTGCACGCTGCGCGAAGCGGTGGCGGCTCGACCAGGTTGCTATCCCGCGCGCTGTGGTCGATCGCCGTCGGAGGCCAGGAGCGTTCACCGACGATCGCCGACTACGAGGCGACGGCGACAATCCTCACCGGGCTGCTGTACACGATCGCGCAGTTGCCGAACGGCACCAACGCACAGCGCCGCACGTTCCGGGCGTTCCAGTCGCTGGGACACGCCGCGCACCTCTCTGCCTCGCCGGTCAGAGCCGCCGAAAAGCTCCGGGGTTGGTCCGCGGCGCACCTCGCGACGCCGGGGCCGGCCGAGGAGCGGACGGCGACGGGAATGGCTCCTGATGGGTATCAGGCGGCGCGCCATCAGGAGATGATGCGCCGGCGCCGCACCGGCGCTCCGGCCGGAGGGGAGGCGTCGAGCTACGCGTTTGCCCGCTCCGTAGCTCCGAGCGATCCGAGCGCCCGCGCGGTCGAAGCGTTCGAACAGGTGGTCGTGAACCTCGGTTGGTCCTCAGAGACCCGCAACATCGTGTTCGCCCACACGCACCAGCCGCTCGATGGCGTGCTCGGACCGGGCAAGAAGTTCCGGTATTGGAACTCGGGTTCCTGGATCTACGAGCCGGACCTACGATCGAACGGCGCTTACACCGCCTACCTGAGAAACGCCTGGCCGGGTACGGCCGTCCTGATCGACTCAGACGAATCGGAACCGCGGCTGCTGAGGCTGCGCGAGCACCTCAACCCGCTCCATGAGGCGCGAGCCGCCGGCTAACGTGCACGAACGCCGGGGTGCCGTAGATCTCATTGGCCTGGTGCGGTCTCTGCCGGCGCTCTGAGAGGTGCAGGAGATCGACGGCCGCGATCACGGTCAGCGCGACAAGCGGCCAAAGGACGAGGACGAGCAGCGGATGCCCGAGGTGGTGTCCGTTGAAGTAGACGACGTCCCGGACGCCGCTGATGATCGCGTTGTTCGGAAGCCAGGGCGCGATCTGGCGGAACCCGCCCGGGAGGAACCCGACGGGCACGGATCCGCCGGAGATCGCGTTCCCGACGAAGATGAACGCGACTGCCGCCAGCGCGGTGCCAGGCAGCCCGACCACGGCTTGTAGGGCGGCGACGAACAACACGAAGGAGAGCGCCCCGAGAAAGCCGATCCCGATCAGTGCGCCGCTCGCTCCGGTCAGGGCGCCGAGGATGGTGTCCATCGCCAGGACCCCGCCGCAGGCGACCAGCAGCGCGAACAGCGCCGCGGCGGCGACGCGCCACCACAGTCGCAGGCGCGAACCGAGCAGGAACAAGCCGAGGCCGCCAAGCACGCTCGGAATGAGCAGCCCCAGACCGAACACGAAGCTGGACAGCCCGGCACGGTCGCCACTCGGCAACGGGGCTACGTCCAATGACTTCGCGGCGCGATGCATCGACCGGGATGCGGCGGTGAGCGCTGTCGTGAGTGCCTGCTGTTGCAGGACGCCCTCCGCGCCGGCGGTCACGATCGTGACCGGTCCGCTCGGCGGCACGACGAGCGCCCCCGCGGTCGACTGGGAGCGCACGCTGTGGGTAGCGGCCCCGGCGCTGGGAACGGGCACGAGGTCGAAGCCTGCCGGTTCGGCACGCTCCAGGCCGGACGCGACCTTCGCGCTCACCGCCGGTGGGGCGGCGATGGCAATACGAACCCCATGCGGCTTCGGGTCATGGTCGGCATAGCCGAACGACAGGGTGACGCCGAACCCGAGGATTGCGGCGAACACCGCTACCCCGAACAGTCGGCGTGGGCTCGGGGCGGATTGGGGGAGCCGGCCCTCGGAAGGCGCGAGCGCGGAGTCCGAGGCGGGCGAGTTGGGCAATTCGGAGTTGGGCAATTCCGGGGTCGTATTCATGGTTCATCCGAGTCGGAAAACAGTTAGTCTGTGCGTTTACTCTACACGTTGAGACAACATGTGTCAAACTTAGGTCATGACCGATCCCCCTCTAACGTCGCCCGGCCCGGGTGCGCGTCGCCGCGGCGGCCGGCGCCCGGGCAGGAGCCCCTCGCGCCAGAAGATCCTCGACGTCGCGCGCCTTGCCTTTCCTGCCAACGGCTACACCGAGACGTCGCTGCGGGGGATCGCTCGCGACGCCGGCGTGGACCCGTCGCTCATCGTCCAGCTCTTCGGGTCGAAGGCCGGGTTGTTCGCGGCCGTCGTCGAGTTGCCCTTCGACGCGAGCGAGGTCGCCGCCCAGATCCAAGCGGTCCCCGCATCGCAGGTCGGCGACTACGCCGCGCGCAGGTTCATCAGCCACTGGGACCGCGACGAGCACCGCAACCCGATCCTGTCCCTGATCCACGCCGCCCTCGCCGACCCGGCCGCGGCCGCGGCCTTCCGCGAGTTCATCACGGTCAATCTCACGCTGCCCGTGGTCGAGCGGGTCGGAGCCGACCGACCCGAGCTTCGTGCGGCGCTGCTTGCCTCGCAACTCATCGGGTTCGGGTTGTCCCGGTACGTCCTTGGCTTCGACGCGCTCGCCTCGGCTCCGAGCGAAGAGCTCATCGCCGCGCTGGGCGCCACCCTGCAGAACACCTGCACGAGTCCGCTGTCAGCCGCGCTTCCAGGCGGGCCTGCGTAGCCGGACGAGCAGGACCGGTGGGAGCACCCCGACCGCGAGGACTCCCGCGAGGAGCGACACCGCGTACACGGGCACGTTCGCGTGTCCGAGTTGACTCGGCGGCAGGAGCCCGATCACGCACGCGGCGACCGACGCCAGCATCCCCACGACGCAGATCGTCGACAGCGCCGGCGCTCGGTAGCCGCGGGCGTGCTCGGGTTGACGCCGTCGCAGGTTGCGTGCCGCCACGAACATCAGCACGTACATGATCAGGTAGACCTCGGTGGCCAGGGCCGCGAAGATCCAGTAGGCGCGCGACACGCTCGGGACGAGCGCGTAGAGCAGCCCGATCAGCGTGATAACGACTCCTTGAGCGACGAGAATGCGCACCTGTACGCCGTTGGCGTTGACCTTCTGCAAGTACGGCGGCAGGTAGCCGCGCTCGCGTCCGATCTCGAGCAAGCCCGTCGATGGGCCCGTGAGCCAGTCCAGCAGGCCGCTGATCGAGGCGACGACCAACCCGATGCCGATGATCGGGATCAGGACGCCGAGCCCGAAGTGATCCAGGAGGAACCTGAACGCCTGCATCACCCCGGCGGTGAGGCTGATGTGCGTCGATGGAACCGCGACCGAGATCGCCAGCGTCGGGAATATGAAGACGAGCAGGATCAGGATCACGGCGACCAAGATCGCCCTCGGGAACTCGCGGGGAGCGTCGCGTAGGTCGTCGACGTGGACGGCGTTCACCTCGACGCCCGCGTACGTGAAGAAGCTGTTGACGATCAAGACGATGCTCGCCAGTCCGTTCCACGGAGGAAGGAGGTGGTGGGAATCGAGCGGGGCCGCTGACGGGTTGCCCTGCGCGAGGTAGATGACGGCCAAGACGACGAGCACGGCTCCGGGGATCAGCGTTCCGATCACGATCCCGTAGGAGGCCAGCTTGTCGACGCTGGTCACGCCCCGTGCCGATACGATCACGGCGGCCCAGAACACGACGATGATCACCGCCGCGGTGTAGATGCCGCTGTGGGCGAGCGAGGGGGCGATCACGTAGGCCAGCGTGCTCGCCACGTACGCGAGCACGGCCGGGTAGTAGAACGTCGTCTGGGCGAACTGGCACCAGACCGCGGCGAAACCCATCCCCGGGGAAAGCCCCTCGCTGACCCAGTTGTAGACGCCTCCCTGCCAACCGGACGCCAGCTCGGCCGAGACGAGCGACGCCGGCACGAGGAACACGATCGCGGGCAGCACGTACAGAACGACCGACGCGAGTCCGAAGACGGCCAGTGCCGGGGCGGTGCCCAGGTCGCCGACCGATCCGACGGTCAGGAAAGCAAGAGCGAGCCAGGTCAGTCTGGCCTTGGATCCCACCACGCTCCGACTCTAACCGGGGCTCCCGCGTGATCGCCGGGCATCTCGAGACGCAGCTACCGCGGCCGCCTGCCTTGCCAGGCGAAACGCGGTGGGGTCTACTGTGTTAGTGAGCATCTGTCGCGCGACTGAGAAAACCGACGAGAAGGAGCAGAGACATGGCTGAGACCGAGACGGCGATCCTTGCTGGTGGGTGCTTCTGGGGCGTCCAGGATCTGGTCCGTAAGCTCGACGGCGTCATCAGCACGCGCGTTGGCTACACGGGGGGCGACGTTCCGAACGCGACCTACCGTAACCACGGCACGCATGCCGAGGCGATCGAGATCCTGTTCGATCCGGACCGCATCTCCTACCGGGACCTGCTCGAGTTCTTCTTCCAGATTCACGACCCGACTACGAAGAACCGTCAGGGCAACGACCTCGGCACCAGCTACCGCTCGGCGATCTTCTACGTCGATGACGAGCAGCGCCGAGTCGCGGAGGACACGATCGCCGATGTCGACGCGTCCGGCTTGTGGCCCGGAAAGGTCGTTACCGAGGTGGAGCCCGCGGGACCGTTCTGGGAGGCAGAGCCCGAGCACCAGGACTACCTCGAGCGGTATCCCAACGGCTACACGTGCCACTTCGTTCGTCCGGGGTGGAAGCTCCCGAGACGTGCGCAGGAAGCCGCGCATTGAGCCGGCCTGTCCAGCACGAGACGTGCTGCTAGCGACGGCGCTGGTGTAACTGAGGCGTCGGCGTCAGCCGACGCCTCCTCAGTTACGTCTGGGGGTCACCGCTGGTTGCCCTGAGTGTTACCGAGCGGCGTCAGGTGCTTGTTCGTCAACGTAAACGGACAGATCGCCGCGGGACCGGTCACCGTCAGGTTCAAATCACCGGATAGGCCCTGCGCGGAGAATTTCACCCCGCGGACCGCCCACGTCACTGTGGCAGTGTCGCCGACAGCCTCGGGATCCGACGAATCGGATACTTGCTGTGGCTGGGACCCGCCGCGACCTTCTTGTTGTACTCGACGTCGACGTAACCGTTCTTGAGTTGGTAGCGTCCGTCAGGGAGGTTCGGGCTCTGGACGGAGTGCGCAAGTCCTACAGCTCCGCCGAGCGCCTCGTCGTCAGCCCGACGACGGTCAAGTCTCACATCGACCACCTGTTTGCGAAGGCCGGCCTGCGCGACCGGGCTCAGGCCGTCACGTACGCGTACAGGATGGGGATCGCCCGGCCGCCCGGCTGACGACGCGGATTGCGCACGGCTCTTTCCGGAATAAACTCGCTGAGCGAGTATATGGGTGCGACCGTGCAACAAGCCAGGCATTGGCGCTCCGCCGCCGCGGCGCTCGAGTTGGTTCGTCGCCGGCCGCAGCCGACGCGGCGCGATCTCGCCAGTGAGCTTGGGTTGGCCAGCGGCGCAGCCTCGGACCTGATGGGGCGACTGCGCGCGGCCCGACTAGTCGCCGAACGTCCGGCGACGGCGCAGGGGCCAGGACGGCCGACGACCCGCCTATATGCCCATCCCGACGGGCCGGCGGTGCTCGCTCTTGACCTCCGCCACGGGGACTGGCGGCTGGCGGCCTGCGGAATTGACGGCGAGCTTGAACTGCTCGCCTCGGGGCATCACAGCGGCAACGAACCCGGCTCGGTGCTCGCGCGGCTGCGGAGGGTCCTCGCGCGTGAGACGGAGCGGCTCGACGGCCGCGCGCTTGCCGTGGGTGTAGCCGTGCCCGGGCTCGTAGCGGGGACGCGTTTGCTCGACGCCACGATGCTCGGATGGCGTGACGTTGAGCTTTCCGTGGTCGGCGGCGACCTTCCCGTGGTCGCGGGCAACGACGCGACGATGGCGGCCGTCGCTACGGCCCGTAGCTGCCCGACGGCCGGCGCGCTGCTGCATCTCGTGGTCGAGGTTGGCATCGGCGGCGCCCTCGTGGTCGGCGGTCGCCCGGTTCAGGGCGCCCGGGGCCTGGCCGGCGAGTTCGGGCATCTTCCGTTCGGCGATCGCCGCGAGCTGTGTGGTTGCGGGGCTCGAGGTTGTTGGGGCGTTCGGTTTGACCCGGGGCGGATCGCCGCGCGGCTCGGCGAGCCGGAACCGCCGGATCCGCGGGGTTGGCTGCGCCGGTTGTTCGAGGCCCCACGGCCGAGCGCGACTGAGCGGCGCGCGCGCTCGGAGCTGGCGGCCGATCTCGGACGCGGCGCCGCGGGGCTCGTCAACGCGCTCGACCCCGACGTGGTAACGCTCGGCGGGCTCGCCGGTCCGCTCCGGGACGCGGCGCCTGGCGCGTTCGAGAAAGCCTTCGAGGCGGGCCTCATGGATGTGCACCGTGGCGGCGCGCCGGAGATCGTCGCCGGGTTGGCAGGCGAGAACGCGGTTCTCGTCGGCGTCGCCTTGGCGGCTTTCGACCAAGTCCTCGACGCGCGGCGCCTCGCGCTCTGGGCCGGCGGGGCGCGATGAGCTACCGCCGCGACGCGTTCACGTGGACCGCGTTCGGCGCGTTGTTCGCCTTCGGCTACCTGAACGCGGTTCTCGGCCCCGCACTGCCGTACATCCGCTCGGTCGAAGGCATCTCATACGTCGTCGGCGCGCTGCACCAGGTGGCCTTCGCGCTCGGCGGCGGTCTCGCGGGTGCGCTCTCGGCGCGCGATCGCATCGCCTTGACCCGTCGCACGGTGATCGGCGGAGGGCTCGCGGGAGGCGCGCTTGCCGGACTGGTGGTCGGCTATGGCAACACCGCGCCGATCACGATCGCGGGCGCGTTCATGATGGGGCTGTTCGCGAGCCTGGCGCTGATCCGCATTTGGGGCGCGCTCGCCGACGCACACGGACCCCGCCGGGCCGTCGCGATGACCGAGGGTGAGGTGGCGGTCTCCCTCGCGGGTATCGCCACGCCGCTGCTGATCGGTGCGCTGGCCGCCACCGCGGCCACTTGGCGTCTCGCCTTCGCCATCGGGACGGTGACCGCGGTTCTCGCGGCCGTCGGGATGCTGCGCGCCGACGTCCCCGCGCCGCAGGCCGCCGCAACCGTGCGACGTGGAGGCGCGCGTGCGCAGCCGGCGCTCCTGATCATCTTTGCGATCGTCGGGCTCGAGTTCGCGCTCAGCTTCTGGCTCGCCAGCTACCTCAACGACGACGTCGGTGTCGCCCGCGACACCGCGGTGGCGTTGGTCAGCGGCCTGTACGCCTCCAACCTGCTCGGACGGCTCGTGGCCAGCCGGCTGGCTCGCACGCAGAGCCCGGAACGCGTCCTGGTCATCGCGCTCGGCTCGGTGATCCTCGGCCTTCCATTCCTGCTCGCCGCCACCAGCGTGAGCGCGGCCGTGGCCGGCATCGTCCTCGCCGGCGCCGGCATCGGTGCACTTTTTCCCCTGACTTCCTCGCTGCACATCCAGGCCAGCGGGCGCAGTGCCGACAGCGCGCTCGGCGAGACTCTCACCGTTGCGGCGCTCGGGATGACCTCCGGGCCGCTCATCGCCGGCGCGATCGCCCAGGTCACGAGCCTGCGGGCCGGCCTGCTCGTATTACCGGCGATGACGCTGCTCGCCGCGGCAGGCCTCGCCGCCTACGGCAGCCAAGCAGGCTCGAGCACCCCACGTCCTCACCGACCGGCGGGTAGTCGAGCAAACCGAGCACCTGGCTAGGCTGCCGCTGACTCGCCCATGGCCGCCACGGAGACACCGGCGACCCGAGTCGGCCGATGAAATGTCGCCGCGAGAACGGTCACCACTCTGAGGTCGCACATCACAACCGAAGGAGCTCCAATGTCTCGCGTCCGGGTTCACAACTTCTCGATCTCGCTCGACGGGTTCGGCACCGGCGACGGTCTGTCGTTAGAGGCGCCGTTCGGCCACGCCGGGCATCGGCTCCACGAGTGGATGTTCGCGACCCGATTCTGGGACGCCGCCGGCACCGCCGGCGTCGACGACGCCTTCGCCGAGCGTCACGAACCCGGCATCGGCGCGGAGATCATGGGCGCCGGCAAGTTCGGCCCTCCGGGTTGGCAGGACGACCCGGAGTGGCGCGGATGGTGGGGACCAAATCCGCCGTTCCACACGCCGACTTACGTGCTGACCCATCGCCCGCGGCCGCCGCTGGAGATGGAGGGCGGCACGACGTTCCATTTCCTCGACGTCGCGCCGGTGGATGCACTCGCCGTTGCTCGGGAGGCGGCAGACGGTCAGGACGTCCGCATCGGTGGGGGCCCGACGGTGCTGCGCGAATTCCTCGTCGCCGGGCTCGTTGACCATCTGCATGTCGTGCAGGTCCCGATCCTGCTCGGCCGCGGCGTCCGGCTGTGGGACGGTCTGGAGGCGCTGGACGAGCAGTACGCCGTGGAGGCGGTGTCGACGCCGAGCGGCGTCACCCACCTCACCTTCACCCGATGAGGGCCGCGTCAGGCAGCGTCGGGTAGCCGGAGCGGCCGACTCCAGGACGCGGCACGGTCGGTACATTGGCTCGAGGACGTGTTGCGGCTGAGGCACTCGATCGTGGTTGGAGCCGCGGTTCTCGCGGCGCTCATCGGATCCCCGGCCGTACAGGCGGCCACTCGCGACCCGCGCCTGGCGATTCCGTCGAGCGCCAATCAACTGATCGTCGTGTCGAGCCCGACCGACGATCCGCCGGGTTATCTAGCCACTTTGCGCGTCTACCAGCGCGCCGGGCCAGCGTCGCCCTGGCGGTTGGTGTTCGGCCCCTGGGAGGCGGAAACGGGCTCGGGCCGTCTGCTGTCCGCCGGCGCCCGCCGGGAGGGCGATCACGCGACCCCGATCGGGGTGTTCGGCGTCGCCGGCACGATGTACGGCAACCAGCCTAATCCCGGTGGGCTTCACTACGACTACCACCGTCTGGCGTGCGGCGACTGGTGGGACGAAGACCCGTACTCGCCGCAGTACAACCGTTTCGTCCACGTGCCGTGCGGCGTCACGCCGGAGTTCGCGCCGTGGTCGGAGCCGCTATGGACGGAGACCGTCGCGTACCCGTACTTCGCAGTCGTTCAGTTCAACATGAACCCGACGCGAGGCGGCGCGAACGCGCTGGGCTCGGGGATCTTTCTCCACAGCTGGGTCGGGGGCGCGACCGAAGGATGCGTGGCCCTGCGCGAGTCGCAGCTTCTGGAGGTCCTTCGCTGGCTCAGGCCGGCCAAGCATCCGGTCATCGAGATCGGCACCGATGCTCAGGTGCGAGCGCCTGCGTCTCGTGCGAGTGCGCCACACGTATCGAGCGCGACGTCCGCGTCGACTCGCTACGTCGATGTCTCGGTGGCGACGCTATGGGCGAGTCCGTCCGTACCCCGCCCGATCGACCGGCCGGCTCTGGGGAACCCCGTGAACATGGCC
>Ga0210397_10002514_pt1 | contig 11527 bp, 11 predicted proteins | sample IncBWH2OmetaG_FD_160126 | JGI IMG/M metagenome (GOLD analysis project Ga0210397, IMG submission 160126) | Forest soil microbial communities from Barre Woods Harvard Forest LTER site, Petersham, Massachusetts, United States - Inc-BW-H-2-O ...
CCGGCGGCCCGTGGGGGTGACCTCGCCGGTGGCCAGGCAACGGATCTCGGCATCGGCGGGCCAGGCCTGGGCCGCCACGAAGCGCTCCAGCTGCTCGCCCAGATACCCCGTGAGCAGCTCAAAGCGCCGGAACCCCTGGGCCAGATAGATCTGCAGCACGTGCCACAGAATCGGACGGCCGCCGATCTCCACCATCGGCTTGGGGATCGACCGGGTGTGCTCCTGCAGGCGGGTGCCGCGCCCGCCGCAGAGGATCGCCACCGGGGGCCGCGCGTCACCGTCGGGTCTCACGGCGGCGGATTATCAGGCATCATCCCCAGCGCGTGTCCGAGCTGACCCACCCCGAGGTGTTCAAGGCCTACGACGTACGCGGGCTCTACGGCGAGGAGCTGGACCCCAGCACCGCGCACGCCATCGGCCGGTCCTTCGCCCGGGTCATCGGCGCCATGGAGGACAAGCCGACCTCGGAGCTGCGCCTCGGCCTGGGGCGCGACATGCGCCTGACGGCCCCGGAGATGGCCGGCGCCTACCGCGAGGGCATGGTGGCCGAGGGCGCGACGGTCATCGATGCCGGAATGGTCGGGACCGAGATGCTCTACTACCTCGTCGGCGCCCGTGACCTCGACGGCGGGCTGATGTGCACAGCCTCGCACAACCCCAAGCCCTACACCGGGGCCAAGCTCGTCAGCCGCGGTGCGCTGGCCCTGTCGGGCGACGCGGGGCTGGGCGAGGTCCGCGATCGGATCCTCGACGGGCTGGGGGACGCCCCGGGCGGCGGCTCGGTCGAAGAGGTCGAGATCTACGAGCTCTTCCAGGAGGCGGCGCTCAAGCTCGTCGACCAGTCGGCGATCAAGCCCCTCAAGGTCGTGGTGGACGGTGGCAACGGCATGGCCGGCCCCATGGTCGGCCCCCTGCTCGAGCGGCTCGGCCTGGACCTCGTCGAGGCCTATTGGACCCCGGACGGCAACTTCCCCGATCACGAGCCCAACCCGATGCTGCCCGAGAACCGCGAGTTCATCATGCGCGAGGTGGTGCAGCGCGGAGCCGACCTCGGCATCGCCTGGGACGGCGACGCCGATCGCTGCTTCTTCATCGACGAGCAGGGCCAGTTCGTCGACGGCGACTTCCTCACCACGCTGCTCACCGAGTCGCTCCTGCAGAAGGAGCCCGGCGGGACGGTGCTCTACGACGTGCGCGCCTCCCGGGCCGTCGCCGACGTGGCCGAGCGCGAGGGTGGCCGCGCCTTGGTCAACCGGGTGGGCCACGCGTTCTTCAAGACGCGGATGCGCGAGGAGCACGCGATCTTCGGCGGCGAGGTCTCGGGCCACTACTACTTCCGGGAGTTCTACAACGCCGACTCGGGCACCCTGCCCGCGCTGCTCATCCTGGAGCTGCTGTCCAAGCGCGGCGCGCGTATGTCCGAGCTGCTCGAGCCGTTTCGCAGCACGTACTTCATCTCGGGCGAGATCAACAGCACCGTCGACGATCAGGACGCCAAGATCGAGGCGATCGCCGAGCGCTACTCCGACGCCAAGCAGAGCCGGCTGGACGGGATCTCCGTCGACTACGACGACTGGCACTTCAACGTGCGCGCGTCGAACACCGAGCCGCTGCTGCGCCTGTGCCTGGAGTCGCTGGTCTCCGTGCAGGACATGGAGGCCAAGCGCGACGAGGTGCTGGGCCTGATCCGGTCGTGAGCCCGGCCGAGGACGACGCGGCCCTCGCCCAGGCCCGCGCCGCGGGTATCCACCTGATGGCGGTGCCGACCCCGTTCCTGGTGGGGCGCGTCAACTGCTACCTGATCGAGGATGACCCGCTCACCCTGGTGGACACGGGCCCCAACAGCGGAAAGTCGCTGGACGAGCTCGAACGGGCTCTGGCCGAACTCGGTCACCGCATCGAGGATCTGGGGCTGATCATCATCACCCACCAGCACATGGATCACCTGGGCCTGCTGGAGATCATCGCCCGGCGCTCGGGCGCGGAGGTGGCGGCGCTTGACGTGCTCGGGCCCTACCTGGAGGACTTCAGCGCCTCAGCCACCGCCGACGACGAGTTCTCGATGATGGTGATGCGCCGCCACGGCGTCCCCGACGAACTGGCCACCGCTCTGAAGATGGTGGGCGGCGCGTTCCGCGCCTTCGGATCCAGTGGCCAGGTGACGGTGCCGCTGCGCCAGGGCACGGAGGTCACCCTGCGCGACCGCACGCTGACCGCGCTGCACCGCCCGGGGCACAGCCCCTCTGACACGGTGTTCTGGGACGAGGAGCGCCAGATCCTCATCGCCGGCGATCACCTGCTGTCGCGCATCTCATCCAACCCTCTCATCTCCCGGCCGCTCGAGGGGCCGACGGCGGGGGCCGCCGGGACCGACCGCCCCCACGCCCTGGTGCGCTACATGGACTCGCTGCGCGAGACCCGTGAGATGCCCGCGCACCTCGTCCTCGGCGGCCACGGTCCGCCGGTGACCGAGCACGCCGCGCTCATCGACGAGCGCTTCCGTATGACGGCGCGGCGGGCGAGCAAGATCCACCGCCTGCTGGCCGACCGTCCCCAGACCGCCTATGACCTCGCCAGCCAGATGTGGGGCAACGTCGCCGTCACCCAGGCGTTCCTGACGATCTCGGAGGTGCTGGGCCACCTCGACCTGCTCATCGCCGACGGGCAGGTCACCGAGGACGATTCGGGTCCGGTGACCGTGTTCACCGCGGTCGACTCGTAGTCACCACACCCTTCAGAAGTTCACCAGGGCTGCCGATAACGGCCCATAGACATGTCTGACCGCCGAGCGCACGGCGGGCACTCGCGGGCCGGGGCACTGCATGGGACCAGCTCCGCCGAGCCGCCGCGAACCGACAATTCGGGTCTCCTCCTGGAGAGGGTTCCCGCCATCCTGTACACCGCCGAAGCCGGCGGCGACGGCCGCTGGCACTACGTGAGCCCCCAGATCGAGGAGATCCTGGGGTTCACCCCGGCGCAGTGGTGCGCGGACCCGGGGATGTGGGCTGACCGGCTGCACCCCGACGACGCTCAGCGCGTCCTCGATCAGGAGCAGGCCTTCGCCGACGGGGCCGCCGCCCTGGCCAGCCCGATCGAGTACCGGATCCGGCATCGCGACGGTCATCCCGTGTGGGTGCGCGACGACGCGCTCCTGCGCGAGGGCCCCGACGGGGTCAAGCGCTGGCACGGGGTCATGTCCGACATCACCGAGCAAAAGGACGCCGAGGCCGAACTGGCGCTGCGCGCCGCCCAGCAGGCGGCAGTGGCCCGGCTGGGCGAGCACGCGCTGCAGGGCGCGAGCCTGGCCGACCTCATGCAGGAGGCGGTGGCCGCCGGCGTCGAGCTGCTGAGCCTGGAGATCGGCGCCGTGGTGGAGCTCGTTCCCTCCGAGGACGCGGTCGCCTTCCGCGCGCTGCACGGCCTCCCCGACGTGCGTGTCAACGACAGGTCCCCGGCGGGACTGGGATCGCAATCGGGCTATGCCCTGCTCAGCGGCCGGCCGGCGGTGGTGACCGACTGGGCGACCGAGCGGCGCTTCGAGCGTTCGCAGGTCCTCACCCACGCCGGTACCACGAGCGGCCTGACCGTCGTCATCGAGGGCCGCCGCGGGCCGTTCGGAGCCCTGGGCTTCCATTCGTACGCGCAGCGGGTGTTCAAGCCGGGGGACGTGGACTTCGTGCAGGCGCTGGCCAACGTGCTGGGCGACGTGGTGGAGCGCCAGCTCACCGACGACGACATCCGCCACCGAGCCTTGCATGATCCCCTCACCGGCCTGCCCAACCGGCTGCTGTTCCTGGACCGACTGGGCCAGGCCGCCGAGCGCCAGCGCCGCCGCCGCGACACGGTCACTGCCGTCCTGGCCCTGGACTTCGACCGCTTCAAGCTGGTCAACGAGAGCCTCGGCCACCGCGCCGGGGACGAGCTGCTCGCCGCTGCCGCGCCGCGCCTGCGCCACGCCGTGCGCTCCTCTGACACGGTGGCGCGCTTCGGCGGCGACGAGTTCGGGATCCTGCTCGAGGACATCGCCGGCGAGCAGGACGCCATCGACATGGCCGAGCGGATCGCCGGCGTCTTCACGCGCCCGTTCGTGCTCGACGGCAATGAGCACTTCGTGACCACCAGCATCGGGATCGCGCTGGCCGAGGGCGGGGAGCGCGCCGAGGACCTGCTGCGCGACGCCGACGCCGCCATGCACCGCGCCAAGGAGCGTGGCCGGGCGCGCTACGAGCTGTTTGACGAGGGTCTGCGCGGGCGGGCCCTGTCGCGGCTGCGCGTCGAGAACGACCTGCGCCGCGCGCTCGAGCGCGACGAGCTCGTCCTGCACTACCAGCCGCTGGTGTCGCTACGCGACCGCGCGATGGTCTCCGTGGAGGCGCTGGTGCGTTGGGAGCACCCTGAGCGCGGCCGCGTCTCCCCCGTCGACTTCATTCCCATGGCCGAGGAGAACGGGCTGATCGAGCCGATCGGCCGCTGGGTGCTCGAGCACGCCTGTCGCCAGGCCGCCGAGTGGTGCCGCGCACGTCCGGACGCCGCGCCGCTGACGATGAGCGTCAACCTGTCGGCCGCCCAGGTCGCCAACCCGGGGCTCGCCGAGACCGTTGCGACCGCCCTGCGCGTGTCGGGCCTGGATCCGGCCTGCCTGGCCCTGGAACTGACCGAGAGCATGCTCATCTCAGACAACGAGGAGCTCTCGCAGACGTTGATGGCGCTCAAGGCGCTGGGGGTGCGACTGGTCCTTGACGATTTCGGGACCGGGTACTCGTCGCTGTCGTACCTGACCCGCCTGCCGCTCGACGCGCTCAAGGTCGACCGTTCCTTCGTCGACGGCCTGGGCACCGAGTCGCGCGACACCGCCGTCACCGAGGCGATCGTCGCCATGTCCCGGGCGCTGCAGCTGCGGGTGGTCGGCGAGGGCGCCGAGACCGAGCTCCAGGTCGCGGAGCTGGCCCGGCTGGGCTGCGACCTTGTCCAGGGCTTTCACTTCTCCCGCCCGGTCCCGGCCGAGGAGATCACGCGGATGCTCGCCGACGGCCCCAAGTGGCCGGTCGGCCGTACCGCTATCCGGGCGTGATCTCCGGCGCGCCCCGACCGTCGGTGCGATGGCGGAGTGCGATCCGTCCGCGGTCACTGAAAGGCCGAGGTACCCGGCTGCAGCGGTGAGACCGTCGTCGTTCCGCATTCCGAGGCGCCGTCGGGGATCTGCACCTTCAGCGTCGCGGTGTCGTTGGGGGCGATCACCTGCAGGGCGTCGGCGGTGCTGCAGGGCGCGCTCGAGCCGCCGCCATGCGAGACCCCGAGGCGGAACGAGACGGTCTGCCCGGGCTGGAGGGTGAGCGGCTTCAGTGGCAGGTGACCGAAGAAGTCGTCGGTGGTGTGCTGCGGGGTGGTCGGCAGGGCCGACCCGTCCTGGGCGAGGAACTGAATCCCGGGGTAGCCGCCGGTGCTGCAGGCGGTCGATCCCGTGTTCTTGAGCGCGAAGCCCAGCTCACCGTGGCCGGTCGCTCCCTGGCCACCCAGGTAGGACAGCGCGAGCCCTGCCGCCTGACATTCGTCCGAACTGGGACTGCCGGAGACCGCCGCGCCACCGCTGTTGGCCGTGGCCGTCGGAGTCGGGGCGGCGGTGGTGGTCGTGCCCGTGCTCGTCGCCGTGGTCGGCGTGGCGCTCGTGGTCGCGCCGCCGGTGGTCTGGGTGCCGGTGGCGCTCTTGGTCGCGGCGGCGGGTTGTGAGCCCTGAGTGGTCTGGCCGCCCCCGCCGCTTGCGCCGCACGCCGAGAGCGCGACGGCAACCACGACGGCAGCGCCGGCGAGTGATGTCCGCATCACGAACATGTTCGGCCACCGCGCGGTCGGATCCTCCCGCTGGGCGCCTCCGTGCCTGGCAGTATCGGTTCGTGCCCGGCGATCAGAAACGTGGTTTGGACGACGACGTCCGCTCGGTGGACAAGGGCGTGCGCACCGTCGACGAGGACGTCCTGGCCACCATCACCCGATATGACCCCTACTGGGGTGGGCAGGTCGTCATCGGCGCGGCGATCGCTCTGCAGCTGTTGCTGGCCGACAAGGTGACCCTCGGGCCCAATTGGCTGCTGCCGGGGCTGGAGGCCCTGGCGCTGGTGGCCCTCACGATGGCCTCTCCCCACCCACGCATGCGTGACTCTCTGCTGCGCCGGCGCCTGGCGCTCGCGCTCATCGCCGTCGTCACCGCCACCAACTGCTATTCGCTCATCATCCTCTGCCACTTCCTGCTCAAGGGTGGCAAGGCCGACGGCCATACGCTGATCGGCTCGGGAATCGTGCTGTGGGTCACCAACGTGCTCCTGTTCGGGGTCTGGTACTGGCAGCTGGACGGCGGCGGTCCCACGGCCCGGCTCCACAAGCGCCAGCCCCATCCCGATTTCCTGTTCGTCCAGATGACCCAGCGCGAGTTCGCGCCCCGAGGGTGGCACCCCACCCTCATCGACTATCTCTATACGTCTTTCACCAATGCGACCGCCTTCAGCCCCACCGACACCATGCCGCTCACCCCGATGGCCAAGGCCCTGATGGCCGGCCAGTCGTTGACGGCGCTGGTGACGATCGGACTGGTCGTGGCGCGAGCCGTCAACATCCTGAGCTGATGGCGCGCGCTCCGCACCCACCGGGCACCCAGCATCCCCGCCGCCGGCGCCATCTCGATTGGGAGCTGATCACCTGCGGGGTGTCCGGCCATGTGCTCGTCGGGCGCGACGCCGGTCCCGCCCGCCCGCAGGACGCCGTCATCGTTCAGGACCACGGCGATGTTCGCTGGCACCGCTGCCTCCGCTGCGACACCTGGATCCCGCTGCCGCGGCCCCAGGACCCGGTGCGGCCCCACCCCCCGGACCGGACCGAGATCGTGGTGCCGTCGCGGGGCAAGGCCCTGCACGACCGGATCGTGCTGCGGTTGATCGCGGTGGACAGGATGGTCCATTTCGTCGTGCTGCTGCTGATCGGGCTCGGGGTACTGCTGTTCGCCTCGCACCGCGCCTCGTTGCACGACGCCTACTACCGCATCCTCACCGCGTTGCAGGGCGGGGTGGCCGGTGGCCCGGTGCAGACGTCGGGCCACGTCGGGATCCTGCGCGACCTGGACCGTTTGTTCTCGCTGCGCTCGGGCACGCTGCACGAGGTGGGCGCGGCGCTCCTGGGCTACGGGATCCTCGAGGGCATCGAGGCCGTCGGGCTCTGGCATGCCAAACGGTGGGCGGAGTACCTCACCTTCATCGCCACGACCATCCTCCTTCCACTGGAGATCTACGAGATCATCCACGAGGGCACGGTCCTCAAGGTGGTCGGCTTCATCATCAACCTGGCCGTCGTCATCTGGCTGCTGTGGCGCAAGCGCCTGTTCGGGCTCAACGGCGGCGGCACGACCGAGGCCGCGGAGCGTGCCCGCGACGTCAGCTGGCCGGAGATCGAGCGCCGCACGCTGGCCACCCCGATCCCCGATCCCGTCCCGGCCGGTGAGGTGACGGCGTGAATACACCTGTGAAGGAGGGGGATCCGGCTGTCGAGACCGCGCTGCGCGAGATCGGCGAGCAACTCGCCGCCTCATTTCCCGCCGCCTCCCGCCAGCCGCTGAAGGCATTGGACGCCCGCGCGATGGAGATGGCCTCCAGCGACCGGGAACTGCGCGCCGCGCTGTTTCGCTTCGTCGACGTGGTCCCGGCGTGCCGCTCGCTCGACGACCTGGCCCGTCACCTGATCGGCTTCCTGGAGGAGGTGCCCGCGACCCCCCCGCCCCTGTCGGTGGCCATGAAGATGTCCGGGACGCGGGCCGGGCGTGCCGCCCTGGGCGCGGCGGCGGCCGGCGGGGTCCGCCACCTCGCCCACCGCTTCATCGTCGGCGAGACGCCGGATGCCGCCCTGGGAACGCTGCGCAAGCTGTGGGAGCGGGGGGTGGCGAGCTCCGTCGATCTGCTCGGCGAGGCCACCGTGACCGAGTCTGAGGCCGACCGCTACGCCGCCCGCTGCCTGGAGGCGATCGAGCGGCTGTCGACGGCCACCCGGGGCTGGCCGGCGCGCGAGACGCTGGAGACCGACGGCGTCGGGCCGCTGGCCCGGGCCAACGTGTGCGTGAAGGTGTCCGCACTCACCCCGCTGCTGCGCCCAGACGCGCCCGAGCGCGGGCAGCGCGACGCCGCCCGCCGCCTGCGGCCGCTGCTGCGCGCCGCCCGGTCCGGCGGCGCGCATCTCCACATCGACATGGAGTCCCTGGACTCCCGCGAGGCCGTGCTCGACCTGGTCCTCGAGCTCCTGGACGAGGACGAGTTCCGCGAGGGCCCCTCGGCGGGCCTCGTGCTCCAGGCCTACCTGCGCGACTCGCCCGACCAGGCCCAGCGCATCATCGCCTGGGCCCGCCAGACCCCTCGCGAGCCGCCGCTGACGGTGCGGCTGGTCAAGGGCGCCTACTGGGATCACGAACTGGTCCAGGCCAGCCAGCATGGCTGGGAGGTCCCGGTGTTCCAGGACAAGCGCGAGTGCGATCGCAACTTCGAGGCGCTCACCCGTGAGCTGCTGGCGGCCCGCCCGGCGCTGCGGGTGGCCGTCGCCTCCCACAACCTGCGCTCAGTCGCCCATGCCATCGCCGTCAACCGCGTCGGCGGCGGCGATGACCGTGACCTCGAGCTCCAGGTGCTCCGCGGCCTGGGCGACGAGCTCCAGCACGCACTGGCGGCCGGCGGCTACCGCGTGCGCACCTACTGCCCCGTCGGCGATCTCGTCGCCGGCATGGCCTACCTGGTCCGCCGGCTGCTCGAGAACACCTCCAACGAGAGCTTCCTCTCCGAGCAGGCCCGGGGCGTACCGGTGGAGCAACTGCTCGCCGCCCCCTGAAACCGGTATGTTGGGCCGCATGAAGCGATCTGGTGGGTTGCTGGTGGTGGTCGTCGCCGCTCTGGTGCTGGCCTCGACGGCGGGTGCCGCAGCCCTGCCGAGCGCCGTCGCCGACGGCGGCACCGTCACGCAGGGCAAGAACGTGCTCGTGCGCCCCAAGCAGATCGTCTACACGGGCGACGGGAGCGGCTTCCTGGCCGGCCGCGGCACGACCGGGCGCCATCCCAAGCCCGGCAAGCTGAGGTGGACCTCCTGGACGGCCGGCGCGGCCCTGGGCAGCGGCGATGACTGGATCGACAACTGCGAGCCGTTCTGCGCCGCCGGCACGTTCTCGCAGCACGCGGTGAACATCAAGCTCTACCGGCCGCGGACGATGCTGCGCCTGCTCGTGTTCACGCGGATGACGTTGCACTACACGCACGGACCCAACCCGTTCACGCACAAGAGCTCTGAGACCTTCAAGCTCGTCCGCACCGGGTCGACGCTCTTCTGGAACATCCCGGGCTGACCCGCGTCTGGAACGTGGTCTACGGTGCCCTGGGTATGAGGCGATGGCTGATGGCTCTCTGCGCCGTGGCGGTGCTGGCTGCCCCGGCCGCGGCGTTGGCTCGCGTGGGCGTGAGCGGCGCGGGCAAGGATCCGCTGATCCACGCCGCGCTGGGCGCGCAGGCGCTGCGCCAGTGCGGCGCGGTCTACATCTCGAGCGTCAACAAGCTCTGGGCCGCCGTGTTCTTCAGGCCCGCCAAGGGCTGGGCGTCGCGCTGCAAGACGCCCCGTCACCCCGCCTGGACGGCGCTTCACCACACCCGGGGCCAGTGGCGGATCGATCAGAGCGGCGACAGCGACGCGTGCGTGGCCGTCCACGTCCCGGTCGCGATCCGGCGCGACCTGAAGATCCCCTGCTTCCCCCTCCTGCCCTAGGCGCTGGGCCGGCCCTCAGGCGTGCGGGCCGCGGTGCGCGCCGGCGCGCCCGGCGGGCGTTCTAACCTCGCTCTCCCCATGCCGACCGCCTTCGCCAACGAGCCGATCCTCGAACTGCGCCGCGCTGCGGTGCGCAATCAGCTCGCCGAGGAGCTGGCGGCCGTCGATCGCGAGCTGCCGCTGAGCGTGCCCGTGCTCGTCGGCGCCGACGAGCGCACCGGCGCCGAGCTGCGCTCGACGGACCCGGGGAATCCCGAGCGGGTCGTCGCCGAAGCGGCGCGGGCCACCGCCGCCGACGTCGACGCCGCCGTCGCGCAGGCCCGGCGGGGCCGCGCCACCTGGGGGGCCACCGCCGCCGCCGACCGGGCTGCGGCGCTGATCGCCGCCGCGGCGTGGCTGCGCGAGCGCCGGCTGCCGATCGCGGCGCTGCAGGTCCGGGAGTGCGCCAAGCCGTGGACCGAGGCCGACGCCGACGTGTGCGAGGCCATCGACTTCCTCGAGTACTACGCGCGGCTGGCCCTGGAGCTCGACCGCGGGCGGCCGCTGCTCCAGGTGCCGGGCGAGCGCAACGAGCTCAGCTACGTGCCCCGGGGCATCGTCGCCGTCGTCTCGCCGTGGAACTTCCCGCTGGCCATTCCCTGCGGCATGACCTCCGCCGCCCTGGCCGCGGGCAACGCGGTGGTGCTCAAGCCGGCCGAGCAGTCGCCGGCGCTAGCCCACCAACTCGTCCAGGCCCTGCGCGCGGGGGGCGTCCCGCCGGAGGCGATCAGCTTCCTGCCGGGCGAGGGTGACGCCGGGGCGGCGCTGGTCGCCCATCCCGACGTCCACGCCATCGCCTTCACCGGCTCGCTCGCCGTCGGGCGCGAGATCATCGCCTCCGCGGCCCAGCTGCGAGATGGGCAGCGGCACTTCAAGCAGGTGGTGGCCGAGCTGGGCGGCAAGAACTGCATCATCGTCGCCTCCGACGCCGACCTGGACGAGGCAGTCCCGGCGATCATCGGATCCGCGTTCAACTACGCGGGCCAGAAGTGCTCGGCGGCCTCGCGGGTGCTGGCCCACGAGGCCATCGCCGACCAGCTCCTCGAGCGCCTGGCCGGCGCCGTGCGCACCCTGGTGGTCGGACAGGCCGAGACGCTGGGCACCGACGTGCCCCCGGTGATCGAGCGCGAGGCCCAGGAGCGGGTGGTGCGCTACGCGCAGGCCGCGCGGGACGCGGGACGGATCGTCGCCGAGGCCGAGCGGCCCGACGGCGGGGGATGGTTCTGCCCAGCGACGCTCGCCGCCGACCTGCCCGAGGGCTCGCCGGTGCTCGAGGAGGAGATCTTCGGGCCGCTGCTCGCCGTCCAGCGCGTGCACGACGTCGAGCACGCCTGCGACCTCATCGACGGCCTGGCCTACGCGCTCACCGGCGGGCTGTTCACCCGGGATCCCGGGATCGTGCGCCTCGTGCGCCGCCGCTCTCCCGTCGGCAACCTCTACGTCAACCGCGGGATCACCGGGGCGATGGTGGCGCGCCAGCCCTTCGGCGGCAACCGGCTGTCGGGCACGGGCCTGAAGGCCGGCGGCCCCGACTACCTGCTGCAGTTCGTCGAGCAGCGCGCGGTGAGCGAGAACACCATGCGCCACGGCCTCGAGGTCTGAGCGGGACTCGACCCCGCCCGGCTTGACCTACTCGTCAGTCGGTTCCATCATGGGTGGATGCCGCCGACGGCCGCCTGGAAACTGGCGTTCGCATTGGTGCTGGTGGTCACCA
>Ga0210397_10002515_pt1 | contig 11525 bp, 11 predicted proteins | sample IncBWH2OmetaG_FD_160126 | JGI IMG/M metagenome (GOLD analysis project Ga0210397, IMG submission 160126) | Forest soil microbial communities from Barre Woods Harvard Forest LTER site, Petersham, Massachusetts, United States - Inc-BW-H-2-O ...
CAAGCTCGGCCTGAGCGCGGAGCAGTTCTCCCACCGCCGGGTCACCGCCGTGCTGACGTTCCTGCGCGACGCGGGCCTGCGCGGCTGAGCAAGCGTTGCTTTCCTTGAGCAATTGTCATTTGCCAAACACCGAGAAAGGCGCTGAACCCGCCGCCCGGGAATCTGGCAATTGCCGCTTTACTGTCGCAACTAACATTTGCTGGTGTCACGCTGCTTGGCGGTGGGTCTCGCCGCAGGAATGCGCTGAGCAGACCTGTGGCCTGGGTGTCTTAAATCAGGACCCTGCTTGGTACTGGTTTTTCGGGGGCTGGTAGTCCTAGGTTTGCACCAGGAAATACATCCTGCTCGCCAGGGGAGGAGTTCGCATGGCAGAAATCACCGTCACCGTCGATGGCGTGAAGTATTCGGACCACGTAGAGCCCCGGATGCTGCTTGTCCATTACCTAAGAGAAGTGGTGGGCAAGACCGGGACTCCCATCGGATGCGACACGTCGAATTGCGGCGCATGCACGGTGCTGCTTGACGGGCAGTCGGTCAAGAGCTGTTCGGTCCTGGCCGTCCAGGCGGACGGCGCCGACATCACCACGATCCAGGGCCTGGCGAACGGCGGCCTGCATCCGCTCCAGCGTGCCTTCCACGAGGAGCACGCGCTGCAGTGCGGGTACTGCACGCCGGGGATGATCTTGGCCGCGTCGGACCTGCTCCGGGAGAATCCGCACCCCAGCGACGACGAGATCCGCGACGGTCTCGAGGGCAACCTGTGCCGCTGCACCGGCTACGAGAACATCGTGCGCGCCGTACGGCGCGCCGCGCAGGCGGGAGTGAGCGAATGACCGCGCAGACTGAGGTACCCGAGACGAAAACCGCCGAGCTCGGCAAGGCGCGCCTGCGTAAGGAAGACGAGCGCCTCATCACCGGCCAGACCAATTGGACCGACAACATCACGCTGCCCGGGATGCTGCACATCGCGTTTCTCCGCAGCCCGTACGCGCACGCCAGGATCACCTCGGTGGACGTCAGCGCGGCCAGGAACGAGCCGGGGGTGATCGCTGCCTACTCCGGCGCGGACTTCGCCGCCGAGCAGGGCAGCCTGCCCTGCGCCTGGCCGGTCACTCCGGACATCGTGATCCCGGCGCACCCGCCGATGGCGGTGGACGAGGTGCGCTACGTCGGCGAGGCCGTGGCCTGCGTCGTGGCCCGCGACCGCTACGCCGCGGCCGACGCGCTGGCCGCCATCGAAGTCGACTACGAGCAGCTTCCGCCGGTGCTCGATATGAGGGCAGCGCTGGAGGATTCGTCGCCCAAGGTCCACGAGGCGGGCAACAAGAGCTTCGTGTGGCCTTTCGTCCAAGGCGACATAGAGGCCGCCTTCCGCGACGCCCCGATCGTGCTCGAGCGCACCTTCCGTCAGCAGCGGCTCATCGCGGCCGCGATGGAGCCGCGCGCGGTGGTCTGCTCGAGCGTGGGCGGGGAGTTCACCCTGTGGTCGGCGACTCAGATCCCGCACGTTCTCCGGTTCCTGCTCGCCGTGGTGACCGGCATCCCGGAGCAGAGCATCCGGGTCATCGCACCGGACGTCGGCGGCGGGTTCGGATCCAAGCTGCAGGTCACGGCCGAAGAAGTGCTGGCCGTCTTGATCGCCCGCAAGCTGGGGCGCCCGGTCAAGTGGACCGAGTCGCGCAGCGAGGGCAACATGACCGTGCATCACGGCCGGGACCAGTGGCAGCGGATCAGGATCGCGGCGGACAGCGACGGCCGGCTCCGTGGCCTGGACGTGGACCTGCTGGCCGACATGGGCGCCTACCTGATGCTGGTCACGCCGGGCGTCCCTCTGCTCGGCGCGTTCATGTTCCCGGCCATCTACAAGATGGACGCCTACTCGTTCAAGTGCACCGGGGTCTTCACCACCAAGATGCCGACCGACGCCTACCGGGGCGCGGGGCGCCCCGAGGCTACCTTCGCCATCGAGCGGATGATGGACGAGCTCGCCGCGCATCTGGGCGTCGACCCGCTGGCCGTGCGGGAGCGGAACTGGATCAAGCACGAAGAGTTCCCCTACACCACCATCGCCACCTTGACCTATGACTCGGGCAACTATGAAGCGGCCACGGCCAAGGCCAAGGAACTGTTCGGCTACGACGAGCTCCGCAAGGAGCAGGAGCAGCGGCGGGCCAGTAACGACCCGGTGCAGCTCGGCATCGGCATCTCCACCTTCACCGAGATGTGCGGGCTGGCCCCGTCCCGCGTACTCGGCTCGCTGGCTTACGGCGCCGGCGGCTGGGAGCACGCGTCGATCCGTATGCTGCCCACCGGCAAGGTCGAGGTGGTCACCGGGTCCAGCGCGCACGGCCAGGGACACGAGACGGCGTGGAGTCAGATCGTAGCCGACCAGCTCGGCGTGCCGTTCGAGGACATCCGGGTGCTGCATGGCGACACGCAGATCTCACCCAAGGGCATGGACACCTACGGGTCCCGGTCCCTGGCGGTCGGCGGGATGGCCCTCGTCACGGCCTGCGACAAGGTGGTCGATAAGGCCAAGGTGATCGCCGCGGGCATGCTCGAGGTCTCCGCTGACGACCTGGAGTGGACACCAGGGCGGTTCGCGGTCCGCGGCGACCCGGACAAGGGCGCCACGATCGGCGAGATCGCGCTGGCTACCTTCGCCGCGCACAACCTGCCCGACGGCGTCGAGCCAAGCATCGACGCCGAGGCCACCTACGACCCGGACAACTTCTCCTTCCCGCACGGTACCCACCTGTGCGCGACCGAGGTCGACACCGAGACCGGCTTCGTGAAGATCCGCTCGTACGTGTGCGTCGACGACATCGGTGCAGTGGTCAACCCGCTCATCGTCGAGGGCCAGGTGCACGGCGGGCTCGCCCAGGGCATCGCGCAGGCCCTGTACGAGGAGGCGGTTTACGACGACGACGGCAACCTGGTCACCAGCACGCTGGCGGACTATCTGGTGCCGTCGGCGGCTGATCTGCCGTCCTATGTCACCGACCGGACCGAGAGCCTGGCGGCTAACCGGCTCGGCGTCAAGGGCGTCGGCGAGGCGGGTACGATCGCCTCAACCCCGGCGGTGGTCAACGCGATCGTCGACGCGCTGCGGCCGCTGGGCATCAACGACGTCGAGATGCCCTGCACGCCGGAACGGGTGTGGCGGGCCATCCAGGACGCCCGGGGCGGCGAGCAGGCCAGCGCGGCCGAGCAGCACGCGGCCCGGCAGAGCGACCAGACCCAGGGCCACAGCCCGCAGGGCATCGGCACCCCAGACCCGACCGGAGGCGTGGCGTGATCCCGGCGAAGTTCGATTATGTCCGTCCCGGCTCGCTAGACGAGGCGATCTCGGCCCTGGCCGGGGGCGGCGACGACGCGAAGGTCATCGCGGGCGGACAGAGCCTGCTCCCGCTGCTGCGGCTGCGGCTGGCCTACCCGGAGCTGCTGGTCGACGTGGGCGGCCTGGACGAGCTGCGCGGCGTCACCGACGCCGGGGACGCTCTGGTCATCGGAGCGCGGACCACACTCTACGATCTCGTCCGCGATCCGCTCGTGGCCGAGCACGCCGGGATTTTCGCGCAGACCGCCAGCGTGGTCGCCGACCCCGCTGTCCGGCACCGCGCCACGCTTGGCGGCGCGCTCGCGCACGCCGATCCGGCCGGCGACCTGCCCGCCGTCGCCCTGGCGCTCGATGCCGCCCTGGTCGTCCGGGGTCCCGGCGGCGAGCGCGAGATCCCCGCGGCGGACTTCTTCGTCGACTACCTGACCACGAGCCTGGCGCCGGACGAAATCCTGACCGCGGTCCGGGTGCCCAAGCTCGGACCAGGCTGGGGCTACCGGTACGAGAAGTTCCACCGGACCGCGCAGGCCTGGGCGACGGTCGGCGTGGCCGCGCTGGTCCGGCGGTCCAACGGGTCCGTCGCCGAGGCCAGGATCGGGCTGACCAACATGGGCCCCACGCCGCTACGCGCCACGGCCGCGGAAAGTGCCGCGGCCGGAGCCGAAGCCAGCCGGGACGCGCTGCGCGCCGCGGCGGCCAGCGCGGACGAGGGCACGAACCCGCCGGCTGACCTGCACGGGGCACCCGACTACCGGCGGCACCTGGCCCGGGTGCTGACCGGGCGGGCGCTGGCCGCGGCGGCGGGAGCATGACCTTGGAACCATGACTGAGCAGGAGCAGGAGCGGCTGTCGCTGGCCGAGTGGCTGGTGCTGTGCCTGGTCCGCGAGGAGCCGACCTACGGATTGATCCTCGTCGGGCTGCTGGCCCGCGACGGCACCCTGGGCCAGGTCTGGTCGGTGCCGAAGGCCGTGGTCTACCGCGCCCTGCAACGGCTGGAGGTACTCGGCCTGATCCGGACGGTGGGAGAGCAGCGGACCAGCCAGGGGCCGGTCCGCTCGCTCTACCAGGCGACCCCGGCCGGCGCGGCGGCCGCCGCGGCATGGCTCGGCACGCCGGTGCAGCATCCGCGGGACGTCAGGTCCGAGCTCATGGTCAAGCTCGCCCTGCTCGACCGGAGCGGGACCGACTCGCGGGACCTGCTGCAGGCCCAGCTGGCCCGGCTGCGTCCGGTCGCGGCCGCGCTGGATGATCGCCTGCGTGCCACCACCGGTTTCGAGCACACGCTGGTCCTGTGGCGGCACGAGGCGATGGCCGCGACCCTGCGGTTCCTCCAGACCCTGGCCGCGCAGGACGAGGTGCGGACCAGCTAACACCGCGGCGTGCGGCGAATCGCCGAGACTTGCGGCGATTCGCCGTGACGCCCGGCGCCGGGCGGGACATCATGGCGGCTGTGGAACAGCTCACCTTCGGGAACGAGCCCACGGCCGTCCGGGCCGCCGCGGGCCCGTCCCGGCCCGGGTATGAGATCGAGCGCGAGCTGGCCGCCGCCGGCGCGAGCTACGTCGCGGGCGTGGACGAGGTGGGCCGCGGCGCCTGGGCCGGACCGGTGACGGTCTGCGCGGTGATCGTCCGGGCGGGTTTCCCGGATCCGCCGGCTGGGCTGACCGATTCCAAGCGGCTCAGCCCGCTGCGCCGGGCCGCGATCGAGGGTCAGCTGCTGAGCTGGGTCGAGGCCTTCGCCATCGGCGAGGCCGGACCCGCCGAGATCGACGCGGCCGGCATGACCTCCGCGCTGCGCCGCGCGGCGGTCCGCGCCCTGGAGAGCCTGCCCGCGCGCCCCGGCGTGGTGCTCCTCGACGGCGGCCACGACTACATCGGCCGCCCCTGGCCGGTGCGCTGCGCCGTCCAGGCGGACCTGCGGTCGGTGTCGGTCGCCGCGGCCTCGGTCATCGCCAAGGTGCACCGGGACCGGCTCATGGCCGGCCTGGGCCACGAGGAGTTCGCGTTCGCGGAGAACGCCGGATATCCCTCGCCCGCGCACCAGGAAGCCCTGGCCGCCCTCGGTCCCACCCCGCATCACCGGCTGTCCTGGTCGTACCTGGACGACCTGCCGCGGTGGCGGCACCTCAAGCGGCCCCGGCCCGACGTCGAGGGCCAGCTGTCCCTGCTATGACCAGCCCAGCCGGATTCCGCGCCGGATTACCCGCGGGCCGGCTCAGCTGCCTGTGCGGGCTCGGCCGCCGGGGCGCCGCGACGAGGCGAGCGATGCGAACACGACGGTGGAACTGAGATAATGGCCGGTGGCGTAGTCGAAAGCGCCGCCGCAGGTTATCAGGCGCAGTGCGGCGAAGTCGGTCGTGCCGTAAATGGTCTTCGACGGGAACCGGGATTTGCTGTACTCGCGCACGCCCGTGACGCGGAATACGGCCGTGACCCCGTCGGCCAGCGTCACGTCGATGGTGTCGCCCCGGTGCAGGGCGCCGAGGCGGAAGAAGACGGCAGGCCCCTTCTGGCTGTCGACGTGACCCTCGATGACCGACGAGCCGATCTGGCCCGGCGTCGCCGAGTACTTGTACCACGCTGCCCGGCCGGCGCTGGTCTTGATCGACGGCACCTGGACCGTACCGTCGGCGTTAAGTCCGAGGCGCAGCAGCTTGGAGTCCACGCCGATCGCGGGGATGTGCACCGCCACCGGGACCGAGCGGGCCAGCGACGGCTGCCGGGACGAGCCGCCGACGACCCCTGCCTCCGATAGCGAAGGCTGCGGCGCGTGCACCTGCGAGGCGACCGCGACGCCTACGGTGGCGATGCCGGCCGCGATGAGCAGTACCCCGGTGATCCCAGCCACCCGGGCGCGCAGGCCCGTCGGGCCAGGCGGCGCGGGGGCGTACCCCGTCTGCGGCCAGGAAACGACCACGCGGAACCCGGCGATACGCCGCCACGGCGCGTCCGGCAATGTCGCCGTCCCTTCCTCCGCTGATCTACTCCATTAGCCTAATATTCCGGTGGTGAACTGGCCATTGCGCCTCTGCGCAGGCTTCCGCCCGTGACGTCTGAGTCAGACGGCTCTCGTGTTTCCTGGCCAATTCCCGGTTTCTGCCGCCGGGAAAGGGAACCAATACGTCATCTGCCCGGTGCAGGAGGAGGGTCCATGAAGGTGCGCGGAGCGACCACGGGCACGCCGTTCGCCGCCAGGCTGACCGTGCTGTGCTGGGGCGCCCTGACGCTGCTTGCCCCCGTGGCCGTCTCGGCGTGCACCTCGTCCTCCTCCACCACGACGCCCACGATCATCTCGCCTACCGTGACCGGGACGGGCACGGAGTCGGCTTCTACCTCGTCGGGAACGTCACCCTCGTCCGGCAGCACGTCGCCGACCGGCACGCCCGGCGTCGCCTCGGACACGTCGACCGCTCAGCCCGTGGTGACCGTGACGCAAACGATCACCACGACCCCCACTAGCACCGTCCCGTCCGGCGCCCCGGTCACCGGCGGCGGGGGTACGGCCGGATTCCAGGGCACCGCGCTTCTCGTGCTCGGCGCGGGGGCCATCCTGGCCGGCGCCGGGGGCCTGGGGTACCGCAGGTGGCTCGGCCGGCGCCGCTGACGCAACCGCCCAGCCTCATCGCGCTTAGGCTCGGGGGAGCGGCCGGGCGGAGGGAGAACCGATGGGGCCGGGTGGCGAGGGCCGGGCGCCGGGCCTGTGGGCGCCGCAGCGACGGGCGCTGACCACCGGCCTGGTCCTGACGATCACCTTCGTCGCCTCCGAGGCGCTGGCCGTGGTCACGGTCATGCCCGTGGTCGCCCGCGACCTCGGCGGCCTGCGCCTGTACGGCTGGGTGTTCAGCGGGTTCATGCTGGGCAGCGTGGTCGGCATCGTAGCGGCCGGCCGGGAGGCCGACCGGCGGGGGCCCGCGGTGCCGTTCGTGGCGGGGGTCGTGCTGTTCGGCTCCGGGCTGGCCGTGGCGGGCCTGGCTCCGTCGATGGACGTGCTGGTGGCGGGTCGGGTCCTGCAGGGCCTCGGCGCCGGCGCGGTGCCCTCGGTGGCCTACGTCACCATCGGCCGGAGCCTGCCCGATACGCTGCGCCCACAGATGATGGCGGTCCTGTCGACGGCATGGGTCGCGCCGGGGCTGGTCGGCCCGGCGATCAGCGCCGAGGTGGCGCGCTTGTTCGGATGGCGCTGGGTGTTCCTGGGCCTGCTGCCGGTGGTCGCGGTGGCCGGATCCATCGCCGTGCCCGCGCTGATCCGGCTCGGGCCGCCCGCGGCGGCTCAGGCGCGGGAACACCGGCTGACCGACGGCCTGCTCACCGCGGCCGGGGCGACCATGTTGCTGGCCGGCCTCAGCCTCGCGGCCGGGTCCGGCGCGATCCTGCCCGGCCTCGCGCTGATCGCGGGCGGCGGCGTGGCCGGATTGCCCGCGCTCCGCCGGCTGGTCCCGGCCGGTACCCTCACCGGACGCCCCGGGCTGCCCGCCACCATCGCCAGCCGGGGCCTGCTGACGTTCGCGTTCTTCGGCGCCGACGCCTACGTGACCCTCGCGCTAACGGCGGTGCGCCACCGCAGCCCGATTGTGGCCGGGATCGCGGTCACCGGCACCACAGTGGCCTGGACGGCCGGGGCCTGGGTGCAGGCGCGGCTCAGTGACACCTGGGAAGGCCGGCGCCTGGTCCGCGCCGGGCTGCTGATCATCCTGGCCGCCATCGCCGGCATGGTTCTGGTGCTGCAGCCGGCCGTGCCGGTGGTCGTGGGCCTGGCGGCCTGGACCGTGGCCGGCCTGGGCATGGGGCTGGCGTATGCCCCGCTGTCGCTGATGATGCTGCGCAACGCGCTGCCCGGACAGGAAGGCCAGGCCTCGGCGTCGCTGAACCTGGCGGACGTGCTCGGCACCGCGATCGGCATCGGCGTGGGCGGCGCGGCCGTGGCGGCCGCCGCGGGCGGCGACTTGCGTCTGGGGATCGCCGCCGCCTTCGCGGCCGCCGCCGCGGTGGGCCTGGTCGCGCTGGCCTTCACCGGCCGCCTGCCGGCCGGCCCGGTCTCGGCACCGCCGGCGGACGAACCGGTACCCGCGCATGGGAAGCCGCCGGGCTAGCCGGTGCTCCGGCTGAACACGGGCTGGTAACCGAGCTTCTGGCCGGACGCGGTGGGATGGTAGGACGAGCTGATCGCGAGGAGGTCCACCGAGTGCAGCCAGCGGTCCGGGTCGCATATCTCGTGCGGAGCGAACTGGCCGCGGACATCGGCGTACACGATGCCGGGATCGGCCGCCCTGGTCACGGCCGCCTGCAGGGCAGTGTCCAGGGCGTCGGCCCCCGAGTTGAGCGCGGTCCTGTCCTGGGTGCTCAGCCCGATGCACGTGCCGGACTTGGACAGGTCATACAGGTCGGGGTAGCCGAGCAGCACGATCCTGGCGCTGGGCGCGCGCTGCCTGATGGCCTGCAGGGTGCTGGTGAGCCTGGCCGGCAGCTGGCTGGTGACGATGGACTTAGCGGCCGTGACGGCGCTCAGGCACGAACTGGTCGACTTGAGCACGCAGGTCTCCATCACGCCGGAGAAGCCCGCGTCGTTACCCCCGATGGTGATGCTGACCAGCGTGGTGGCCGCGCTCAGCGCGGACACCTGGCTGCTGATCACGTCGGAGGTCGTCGCGCCCGCGCAGGCCACTGAGACGAACGAGGCCGGGGAGTTGGCCGCGGCCCACTGCTCCGGGTAGGCATTCGTGCTCCGGTCACAGCTGCCGCTGGAGGAGATGTAGGACCCGGCGCCAAGGCCGGAGCTGTACGAATCACCGAGCGCGACATAGCTGACCGAGGGGGCGGCGTCCGCGGCCGGCATCACGCTCACGGCCGTAACCAGGCCAGCCGTGGTAACTGCAGCTGCCGCGCTGAAGATGACACGGGAAATACGCACAATTACCCCATAGGGACCTGGGAGGGCGTTGATGATGCGGGCGCCCTTTTCTTGTACCACGCGTGAGCGGGGAGATCAATATAGTAATCGGCGCCCCGGTTAACCCCCGCTGACCAGCGCCGGCGGTCACAATCCGTTATCGGCTTCGCGGGGCTCAGCCCCGTGTCCGGAACATCGGGTCGCCGGCGGTTGTTCTTGCGGCATGATCGAGGGTCGGTTTGCTGAGCTGATTGCCGGGCAGCGGCAAGGAGTACTGGTCACCCTCAGAAAAGACGGGCGGCCACAGCTGTCCAACGTGAACTACGCCTGGTACCCGGAGGAACAGACCATCAGGGTTTCCACCACGGACGACCGGGCCAAGACCGGCAACATGCGCCGTGACCCGCGGGTCAGCTTCCATGTCACCAGCGGTGACTTCTGGTCCTACGTGGTGGTGGACGGGCACGCGGAGCTGTCGGAGGTGGCCCGGGACCCGCACGACGCGGCCGTGGAGGAGCTGGTCGACCTGTACCGCGCGGTGCAGGGCGACCACCCGGACTGGGACGACTACCGGGCGGCGATGGTCCGCGACCGGCGGCTTGTCCTCCGGCTGCGGGCCGAACGGGCCTACGGGATGGTTCACCGCGGCTAACGAAACGCAAGGGGCGGTTGCGCCGGGCAAGACCTGGCTTCCGCTTCATTGACGGGAGACGCTATGTGCACCATTGGACCGTCGCTGTCCCGCGTAAGCTGGGACGATGCTGCCTGACTCCTTCGGGCGGATCGCTACTGATCTGCGCGTATCGCTCACCGACCGGTGCAACCTGCGGTGCGCGTACTGCATGCCGCCCGAAGGACTCGACTGGCTCCCCACGACCGATCAGCTGACCGACGACGAGGTGGTGCGGCTCGTCGGGATCGGGGTCGAACGGCTCGGCATACGCGAGGTCAGGTTCACCGGCGGCGAGCCGCTGCTGCGGCGCGGGCTGGCCGGCATCGTCGCCCGGACAGCGGCTCTGCGCCCCCGCCCGGAGATCTCGCTGACCACCAACGCCATCGGCCTGGAGCGCACCGCCGGGACGCTGCGCGCCTCCGGGCTCGACCGCGTCAACGTGTCGCTCGACACGCTGCGGCCCGAGACGTTCCGTAAGCTCGCCCGCCGGGACCGGCTGCCTGACGTGCTCGACGGACTGGCCGCCGCGGCCGAGGTCGGCCTGCGCCCGGTCAAGGTCAATGCCGTGCTCATGCGGGACCTGAACGACGACGAGGCGGTCCCGCTACTCAGGTACTGTCTCGACCGCGGCTACGAGCTGCGGTTCATCGAGCAGATGCCGCTGGACGCCCAGCACGGCTGGAAACGGGCCGAGATGGTGACGGCGGAGGAGATCCTCGCCGCGCTCGGCCGCGAGTTCACCCTCACCCCCGACGACCCGAGGCAGCGTGGATCCGCGCCGGCCGAGGCGTTCCTGGTCGACGGCGGGCCGGCCCGCGTCGGCGTCATCGCGTCGGTCACCCGGCCGTTCTGCGGGACCTGTGACCGGGTCCGGCTGACCGCCGACGGCCAGGTACGGAACTGCCTGTTCGCCCGCTCAGAAAGCGACCTGCGCGGCCCGCTGCGGGCCGGGGCGGACGACGCCGAGCTGGCCGCGGCGTGGCGGCGCGCCGTCGCGGTGAAGCTGCCTGGCCACGGCATCAACGATCCCTCGTTCCTGCAGCCGGACCGTCCGATGTCCGCGATCGGCGGCTGAGGCCGGCACCGCGGCGGGCGTGGCCCTGCTCCGCTTTCTCAGCGATTACTGTGCCCATTTACCGGGCGTCGTCGGGACGGTAGGCCGGCCCGTGCGCGTCGTCGCAGTGCTGCTCCTGACTGAGCCGGATCAGCCCGGGCGCGGTCGGCAGGCCGGCGTGGTCGACCTGGAGGGTGGCGTGGGTGATGCCGTACTCACGGCTCAGGTAGGTCTCCAGGTCGGCGCGGACCGCGTGGCAGTCCTCGCCCGGGGCGACGAGCACATGCGCGGAGGCCGCGGGCATCCCCGAGGTGATCTCCCAGATGTGCAGGTCGTGGACCTCGGCGACGTGCGGGCGGCTGGCCATCGCCGCGCCCACCGCCGCCGGGTCGAGCCCGGCCGGGGCCGCCTCGAGGAAGATCCGCCCCGAATCCCTGATCAGCCCGGCCCCCGCGTATACCATCAGCACGACCACGACCAGCGTGGCGATCGCGTCCGCCCGGTTGAATCCGGTCAACAGGATGACGACGCCCGCTACGGCGGTCGCCGCGAACGCGTACAGGTCGGTGA
>Ga0210397_10002516_pt1 | contig 11524 bp, 10 predicted proteins | sample IncBWH2OmetaG_FD_160126 | JGI IMG/M metagenome (GOLD analysis project Ga0210397, IMG submission 160126) | Forest soil microbial communities from Barre Woods Harvard Forest LTER site, Petersham, Massachusetts, United States - Inc-BW-H-2-O ...
CAGCGCACCCGCTCGCGGCGACCCTCCCCCGCACGCCGCGCCCCCGAGGCCGAGCACGATCGCCGCTGTCACCATCCCCAGCCATCGGCCCACCGCGTGCATCGATTCCTCCCCGACCATCCGAGCCCGGAGAAAATGCTAGTGGGCCAGCTCCAACACGCGCTCGAGCTCCGCGTAGACGCGCGCGTTGACCGCCATCCCGCAGTGGCTGCCGTCGATCTCCACGCACGTCGCGCTCGGGTCAAGGCAGGCGCGCCAGTCGACGATGGCGTCGCTGCGTGAGTAGATCATCACCGCCACCGCCTCCTCGTCCAGCGGCGCCCGCAGCAGTGTGTAGTAGTCCGTGCAGCAGTCGCCGTCCCGGCATTGCGAGCTGAACACACCGGGGATGCCGAGGTCACCGAGCCGCGCCACCGAGCGGATCGTGCGCAAGACCCCGGGCGACACCGCCAGCGGATCGAGCACCGGCGAGCCGAGCATCACTATGGCCGCCACGGCGTCGGCGTGGCGCGCGGCCAGGGCCCTCGCGAACGTCCCGCCGCGACTCTGGCCGATGACGATCGCCGGTTCGTCGAAGTCCGCCAGCACCTGCTCGAGCCGGATGAGCTCCCGGCCCGCGCAGCCGGCGTTGAGGCGGATGCCGCTCAGGCGGACGGTGTGCCCGCGGCGGCGCAGCCAGCTGGCCAGCAGCGTCAGCGAGGCGTCGCCGGCCATGAAGCCGGGGATGAGGAGCACCGGCGGCCGGCGCGGTTCGCGAGCCGGAGAACGGAAGCGGCCGTCGGCCATCAGTCCCGCCAGCTCCGGCCAGTACCTCAGCTCCGCATACAGGGGCGCGCCCACGCGCGAACCCTACTGCGTGGCGGGTCCCGCCCCCGCCGGCAGCCGCCGCGGGTGGGCGGGGTCCGCATCCCCGCCGGCTGTCTCGCCCCCGCCGGCGGCCGCCGCGCCCCCGGCGGCCGCCGGTCCCACGTTCCAGCCCCCCGTCTACGGGCGCGCCTCGAACACCAGATTGAACGGCGTCTCGGCCACGCGGCGGAAGCGGGTGAACCCGCCGGTCTCCACCACGTCGCGGATCCGGGCCTCGCCCGCCTGCGCCCCCAGGGCCAGGCCCACCTCCTGCGACAACGACGCCGGAGTGCACAGCAGCGTCGAGAAGCCGTAGTAGGCGCGCCCGACCGGGTTGAAGTTGTCCTGGACGTGATCGCCCGCATTGGGCTCCACGATCATCCACGTGCCGTCGCTCTTGAGCGTGGAGAGCACGTGGCGCACGGCGCTCACCGGGTCGCCCATGTCGTGCAGGCAGTCGAACACCGTCACCAGGTCGTAGTCGCTGCCGTCATAGGACGCGGCCGGCGCGACCTGGAAGCGAACGCGGTCCGCGACTCCGGCCTCCTGGGCTCGGGCCCGGGCGGTCTCGATCGAGCCCTCGTGGTAGTCGGAGCCCACGAAGCTGGAGTTGGGGAACGCCTGGGCCATGAGGATGGTGGAGGCGCCATGGCCGCAGCCCACGTCGGCGACCTTCGCGCCCTGCGTGAGCTTCGCGATCACACCCTCGAGCGCGGGCAGCCACTCGGCGACCAGGTTGGCGTTGTAGCCGGGGCGGAAGAAGCGCTCGCAGCCCTCGTGGACGTCGTGGACATGCTCGTGCCAGCCGACGCCGTCGCCGCTGCGGGCGGCCTCGACGATCCGCGGCGAGTCCGTGACTGAGCCCAGCGCGATCTGGAAGAAGCCCGGCAGGTAGGCCGGGCTGTCCGCGTCGGTCAGCGCCACGGTCTGCTCGGGGGGCAGCGAGTATGTGGCGCTGTCGGCGTCATAGGCCAGGTACCCGCCCGCCGCCTGGGCGTTGGCCCACTCGCGGACGTAGCGCTCAGCCGTGCCGGTGTGATCGGCCAGTTCCGCCGTGGTCAGCCCGCCGGCGCCGGCAAGCGCGCGGTAGAGGCCGAGGCGGTCCCCCATCACCACCAGTGCGGTGTTCAGGGTCGCGCCGACCTCCTCGACGGCACGGAAGACGAACTCGTGCAGCTTGTCGATGTCGACTGCCGGTTGCTGGGTTGTGCTCACAGTGGTCCCTCCTGGTGAGACGTATTGGTGTCCGTCAAGACTGGCCGACACCGTCGCGTCGCACATGGGCAGCACTGCCCATATTTCGCCCGGGGGCTACCGATCTTCGATCAGGCCGAGCCGATGCGCCTCGGCGACCGCCTCGCCCCGCGTGCGCGCCCCCAGCTTGCCCAGGATGGAGGAAACGTGGTGGTCCACGGTGCGGGAGGAGAGCACCAGCCGCTCGGCGATCTCCACGTTGCGCAGGCCCTGGGCCAGCAGGGCCAGCACCTCGCATTCGCGCGGGGTCAGCGTCCCCGGATTGTCCGTGGTCGCCGGATGGGGACCACGCGGGATGTCGCGCACCCCGAGCTCGCGCAGGCGCCGTGCCACCAGTCGCGCCGCCGGCAGCGCCCCCAGGCCTTGCAGCTGCGCCAGCGCTTCGCGCAGCCGCGGCTCGTCTCCGGCCTGGACCCGGGCCAGCGCTGCGTCATAGGGGCAGCCGAGCTCATCCCACAGACGCGCGGTGCGCGCCGGGTCACCAGCGAGCTCGGCTGCGAACGGCGGAGCGAGGTCACCGGCCGGGAAGGGCAGCCCCGCCCGCGCCCTCCACATCGCGAGCTCGCCCAGCTCCCACGGCTGCCGGCGTGCCGCCGCCAGCTCCGCGGCCTCGGCGGTCTCGGCATCGATCGCGGCCATGTCGCGCCGTAGCCAGGCCGCCTCGGCGCGCGCCGCGGCCACTGGCGCGAGGCGCTGGAGCTCGCCAGTGGGCCGCGCCTGGGCCAGCGCCTCGTCCAGCAGCTGGCGGCCGCGCTCGTCATCGCCGGTGCGAATCGCCAGCAGGCCCCCGGCGACGCGGGCGACGATCTGCTGAGGCACCGATGCGCCGGGGTCGCCGAGCACTTCCAGCACCATCCCCGCTGCGATGCTCCACCGTCCCTGATCCACCGCCAGCCGGGCACGCCAGGACAGCAGGTAGAGGCCATAGCCCGCGATGTCGTGCTCCTCGCAATAGGCGATGCCCTCGTCGAGGTACTCCTCGGCCTGGTCAAACTGCCGCTGGATGACCGAGGTGGAGGCCAGGTTGGAGTACGCGCGACCGACGTGATCGTCGAGCCCCGCGGCCCTTGCGCGGCGCAGGCTCTCCTCCAGCTTGGCGCGGCCGGAGCTCTCGAGGCCGAGGAACCGCTCCGCACTGCCGACGTTGGTGAGCGCGTGCACGGCGGTCTCGGTGTCGCCGAAGCGCTCGGCCAACTCCAGCGCCCGCTCACCCCAGACGATCGCGTCCCCGGTGTCGTGGGCGAGCATCCGCAGCTGGGCCAGGTTGCTGTAGGCACGCGCCAGCTCGGGAGACGGATCAAGACCTTCCAGTAACGCCACCGCCTCGGCCCCGGAGGCCTCCGCCGCGCGCCCGTCACCGGCGAACCAGTGAAACCGCGACAGTGACCGCAGCGCGTCTCCCTCCCGCAGCGGCTCCGCGCCGGCGCGGATCAACGCGAGCGCGTCGCGCTGACGGATGACGGCTGCGTTGGCCCGGTTGGTGATGTAGTGCTCGTGCGCGGAGCAGGCCAACAACTCGGCGCGCTCCGTCTCCGGCCTGCCGCCGGACACCGCGATCGCCCGTTCGAAGTGCTCGGCGGCCTCCGTGTGAGCTCCCAGTGCCGCTGCCCGTGCCGCCGCGGTCACGGCATGGCGTCGCAGCCCCTCGTGGTCGCCCGCCGCCTCGGCGTGGTAGACCAGGTGCGACGCCTCGCCGCCGGTCTCCTCGAGCACGCGGAGGATCCGGCGATGGATCGCGACCGCCCGCCCGGGTCCGAGTTCCTGCTCGATGACCAGCCGCGCAAGCTCGTGGCGGAATGCGACCGCCGGCCCGCGGGCCTCGAGCATGCCCGCCTCCAGGCACTGCTCCAGGCCGTCGAGACCATGCTCGGACACCTGTTCGAGTAGCGGCAGTTCCGCCTGGGGCGGGATCGCCGCCACCACGTCGAGCAGCTCGCGCGCCTGGGCGTCCAGCGGCACGGCCCGGGCCAGCACGGCGTCGCGCAGGCTGGGCGGAACCTCCCCGGCCGGGGCCGCCAGCATCTCGGTGACGAAGAACGGGTTGCCGCCGGTGGCTGCGAACACCGCGTCGCCGTCGCGCCCCGCCGGCCGAGCCAGCGCCTCGACCCCGGCCTGAGACAGCGGCTGGACGTGCAGGCGCTCGAGCCCCGGCGCAGTCGCCAGACGGCCCAGCATCGCGCGCAGCGGATGCGAGGGCTCCAGCTCATCGTCGCGATAGGTGCCGATGATCAGCGCCGGGATCTGCTGCACCCGCCGCGCCAGGTAGGCGAGCGCGTCGAGGCTGCCGTCGTCGGCCCAATGCAGGTCCTCCAGCACGACGATGGCTCCGGGCTCCCGCGCCAGGTCGTCGAGCATGGCGCGAGCGACCTCATAGGGCCGTGCGCCTCGGCTCACGATCTTGGCGGCCGCCCCGTTCAGCTCGCCGGTGACGTCCACGAACGGGCCCAGCGGCGGCGGGGTCGCCAATGGGTCACACCCGCCCCAGAACAGCCGCGTCGCCCGTTGCCCGTCGCAGAAGTGGCGAACCAGCGCCGTCTTGCCCACGCCCGCCTCGCCCGCGACGAACACGGCCTGCCCGTTCGCCGAACGCTGCACCGCGGCCAGCGAGCGCGTCAGCGCGGCCAGCCCGCCCTCGCGTTCGAGAAGCGAGCGGTCATCGACCCCCCGGTTGACGGCCATTGGCCCACCATAACGCCCGGGTAACCCCGTTATGAGGCCGTTATTCAGACCTCAATACAACACCGGTCGTGGTCCACCCCGGTCCGTGACCTCGCCACCGCTGACCCGCGTCTCGTGGTCCAGCAGCCATCGCTTGACCTCGACGCCCGCCGCGTAGTCCACCAGCCCGCCGCCTGCACCGATCAGCCGGTGGCAGGGGACGACGATGCAGAACGGGTTCTGGCCGTTCGCAGCGCCGACGGCGCGGGCCGCGCTCGGGCGCCCGAGGCTGGTGGCGACCGCGCCGTAGGTCCGCCTCTCGCCGAACGGGATGCGGGTCAGGGCACGCCACACCTCGTTCTGAAACGGGGTGCCGGCCAGCCGCAGCGGCAGCGTGAACGCGGTGCGTTCCCCCGCGAAGTACTCCCGGAGCTGGCCAGCCGCCTCCACGAACGGCTCGTTGGCCCGCCGCCAGTCGCCGCCGATCACCGGCGCCCAGCGCTGCCCGTCGATCCACAAGGCCCGCAGCTCGCGCCCGTCTCCGGCGAGCAGCAGGTCGCCGACGGGACTGGGGATCTGCGTGAACAGCGTGGTCATGCGGACGCCACCGCCCACAGGTGCTGGACGGCGTAGGCCCGGTACGGCCGCCATGGCTCCGAGACGCGCGCCACCTCGCGCGGGCTCGGATCGCAGCCCAGGCGCACCAGCCCGTGACGCACGCCGGCGTCGCCCGGGATGAAGGCGTCGGGGTCCCGCAGTGCCCGCATGGCGATGTAGCCGGCCGTCCACGGCCCGATCCCCGGCACGGCCAGGAGGGTGGCCTGGGCGTGCGCACGGTCGACGGCGTCGTCGAGCACGAGCCGGCCCGCGGCCAGCTCGGCCGCCATCGCCACCAGCGTCCGCCCTCGGCTGCGCGGCATGGGCAGCGTCTCGGGGTTGAGCCCGGCGATCGCCGCCGCGGGCGGGAACAGGTGGGTGACCTGGCCGACGGCGTGGCGCAGCGGCGTGCCCAGCTCGCCGACGACGCGGGTGACGAGCTTCGTCTGAGCTGACACCGACACCTGCTGGCCCAGTACGGCGCGTACCGCCAGCTCGCAGCCGTCGGGGTGGCCGGGCACCCGCCGTCCCGGTGTGGAGCTCACCAGCTCTCCGATCACGGGGTCGGCGCCCAGGTGCGCGACGATCGGCGCCGGATCCCGGTCTACGTCCAGCAGCCGGCGGCAGGCGTCGATCGCGGCGTCCAGGTCGCGCGGGTCATCGAGCGTGAAGGCGGCCTGGACGTGATTGTCACGCGCCGTGAGGTCCACCACGCCGGCGGCGTGCGGCAGGGCCAGGCTGCGGCGGCAGCCGCCGTCGATGGCCTCCTCGATGCCCGGCACCACCCGGCGGCGCAGGAACGCCAGCGGCCACGCGGCGTCGAAGGGCGCGCGAGCCTCGAGGCGTATGAGATGCCGCATCACCATTCAACGGTGGCAGGCGGCACGGCGTGAGATCTCAGCGCGAATGCCCCATCAGCGAGCGCTGAAGGCGCGGGCGCAGGATGAGCAGCGCGATCGCGCCGCTGACCACGATGACGTAGACCGGGAAGCCCCAGCTGGCGAAATCCCAGTCCGCGGCGTTGATCGTCAGCAGCGTGATGATCGATCCGGTGACCCCGGCCAGGAAAGCGACCGCGTGCTCTGACTCGGGGTCGCGGTAGGACTTGCGCAGAGTGGGAACGGCCCCGAAGAAGTCGGCCAGGATGCTCAGGAAGATGGCCACGCTGCCCCTCCCCGTCACCGCCCAGGCCACGAGCGCGACGAGCGAGAGCACGCCGCACAGGACGTCGAACAGCGTCACTCGCGCGTAGGCCTTGGGGTCCAGGAACGAGGCGCACACCACCAGCAGCGGCCCGAAGCCGATGGCGAAGGTGAGCAGTGACTGCAGCCCGACGCCCTGGGTCACCTCGGCGGCGAAGGCGATCATCGGCGCCAGCGTCCACAGCATCCAGCTGACCCGGTTGGGCTGGGTGTTGCCGCGCACGGTGTCCACGGCGTAGACCGCGTTCCCGGCCACGGTGACGACGGCCGCGAGGATCGCGAAGCGCGCGTCGATCATCGCGCCGCGGCGGGCCCGTCAGCGGCGCGTGACGGCGTGCAGCGCCAGCATGTCGAACGCGACGGCCGCGCCGAGGAGCGCCGTGGTCTGTCCCGGGGCGTCATAGGCGGGAGAGACCTCTACCAGATCAAAGCCCGTGAACGGGATCCCGGCCAGCGCGCGCAGAAAGCCCAGCGCCTCGCGTGGGTACAGCCCGGCAACCTCCGGCGTCCCGGTCCCGGGCGCGAACGCCGGGTCCAGCACGTCGATGTCGAAGGACAGGTACACGGGCCCGTCCCCGATGCGAGCGCGCACCCGCCCGCCGTACTGGGCCGGCGTGAGCGTCGCCAGCTCGTCGCCGTCGATGACCTGAAAGCCCATGCCGCGCGGCTGGTCGACGTCGTCGCGACCGTAGAGCGGCCCGCGCATCCCCGCCAGCAGCGATCGGGAGGGGTCGAGCAGCCCCTCCTCCACTGCCCGGCGGAACGGCGTCCCGTGGAAATAGCGCTCGCCGTAGTACTGATCCCACGTGTCGGCGTGCGCGTCGAGGAGGACGAGCCCGACCGGCCCGTGCACCGCCGCGTGGGCGCGCAGCTCGCCGAGGACGATCGAGTGGTCGCCGCCCAGCACCACGGGCACGATCCCCGCGCGCAGCACCGGCTCCAGGCCCTCGGCGATCTGGTCGGCGGTGCGCTGAGCGTTGCCGGGCGTGATCTCCAGATCGCCGCCGTCGACGACGGAGAGCGTCCCGAACACGTCGATGTCGAGCGCCGGGTGATACGGGCGCAGGAGCGCCGACGCCGAGCGGATCGCCTCGGGCCCGAACCGCGTCCCCGTGCGAAAACTGGTGGCGGTGTCGAACGGGACGCCGATCACAGCGGCGTCGACGTCCTCATGCGGGACCGCCACGTGGGGCAGCCGGGCGAAGGTGCGCGGCCCGGTGTAGCGGGGCGCGCGGCTGGCGTCGGGCGGCTGAAAGCGCGGGGTGGGCGGGCTGGGATCCGTCATCGCACGCTCCGCTGCGGATCGGGCAGGGCGGGGGCCAGGATCCACAGGATGCGCGCGCCGTCGCCCACGACACGCCAGCTGTGGGGGACGGCGGCGCCGAAGGTGAGCGCGTCGCCCTGCGCCAACTCGAACGTCTCGTCCTCCACTTGGACCTCGATCGAGCCCGACAGCACGAAGCAGACCTCGCATTCGCTGGGCAGCGTGTAGAGCACCGAGCCACCAGAGCCACCGGCCGAGGCCGCGGTCTCGAGCACTGTGACGTGACGCTCCCCCGCCGGTGTGATCAGCGTGTCGACCACCTCCGCGGCCTTGGGCAGATCGCCGAGCCGCGGCCGGTCTGACCGGCGCACCAGCGTCGTCTGGGGCGTCTGGAACAGCTCGGCCGGCGACAGCCCCAGCGCAGAGCAGATGCCGACCAGACTCGCCACCGACGGGCTGGTGATATCGCGCTCGACCCGGGAGAGGAAGCTCTTGGTCACGCCGCTGCGGGCCGCCACGTCACCCAGCGACATGCGACTGGCCTCGCGGGCATGGCGCAGCCGGGCGCCGAAGCGGATCCTCTCGGTGTCGTCCACAGCCATACGGTAGATCGTGGCCTCCGGCGCCTCATCCGAGGCCCTGATCGCCCCCTCCCTCAGCGCGGACGTTGAGCGAGCAACTCCGCTCCTCGTGAGCTCGACGGTGCGTGACGGTACACGAGCGTTGCATGCCGGTCAAGGCCACAATCCGGGACTAAGCTGCGGCCGATGGAGCGCGAGAGCCAGCTGGCCCACGCCCGGCTGCCGGCCGTCGAGCGCGCGACCATCCACCCCTTCCGCGACGGCGAGCCGGGCCCCGTCTTCTACCAGCGCTATGCCCACCCGGTGGGGCTGGAGGCCGAGCGGCTCATCGGCGAGCTGGAGGGCGGCCCGGCCCTGCTGTTCCCCTCGGGCATGGGCGCGATCTCCGCGCTGGCGCTGGCCCTGCTCGCCCCCGGAGCGCGGATCGCCGTGGCCGACGGCGGCTATTACGGGACGTTCGGGATGCTCAGCGGCGAGCTGCGCCGCTGGGGCCTGGAAGTGGTCGGCTTTGATCAGACCGCGCCGCCGCCGCCCGCCGATCTCATCTGGCTAGAGCCGTGCGCCAACCCCTCGATGACCTTCCCCGACCTGGACGCCGTGATCGCCGCCGCCCACGAGGCCGGCGCGAAGGTGGCCGTCGACAACACCGTGCTCAGCCCGCTGCTGCTGCGCCCGCTCGAGCATGGTGCGGACTTCGTCATGCACAGCGCCTCCAAGATCCTGGCCGGCCATCACGACGCCCTGCTCGGCGTGGTCAGTTGCGCGCACCTCGCAGACCACGAGCGCCTGGCCGCCTTCCGCGGCGCCACCGGGATCGTGGCCGCGCCGGACCCGGCGTGGCTGCTGCTGCGCGGGCTCAAGACGCTCGGGGTCCGCGTTCAGCGCCAGTCGGCCACGGCGCTTGACCTGGCGCGGCGCCTGCAGGACCACCCGGCGGTCCATACCGTCCGCTACCCGGGGCTGGGCAACCCGGTCGCCGCGCGCTACGTGACCGCCTTCGGGCCCCTGTTGTCCTTCGACGTCGCCGACGGCGATCAGGCGTTGTCGGTCGAGCGCGCCCTGCGCCTCATCGAGAACGCCACCAGCCTCGGCGGCGTCGCCTCCACCCTCGAGGCCCGCGCCCGCTGGGAGGGCGACCGCGTCGCGCCGGGCCTGCTGCGGCTCAGCGCGGGGCTGGAGGACGTCGAGGACCTGTGGGCCGATCTCGCCCAGGCATTGGACGCGCTCCCCCACCCCGATCAGATGCGGAAGTGAGCCTCGAGCTGGGCGATCAGGGCCTTGTCGCGAGCGCTCTCGACCCGGCCGGTGACCGGGACGCCGGTCCTGAGCTCGAATGACCGACGCTGGGCGTAGTCCATCTCCGCCAGTGACCGGCGGATGCGCTGCGTGATGATGGTGAGCCTGCGTGCCATGGTGACTCCTTGCCGTTCTCTCGGTGGGGCGTTTGTGCACCCATGACGATGGGCTAAGCCGCGACGTGACGCATCGGCAATTCGCTACGCGACCGAGGCCCTCACCCCTTACCTTCAGCGGCTCAGGCCTTAGTCACCCTCGGCCACCCGTCCAGGACGTCGAGGCCCGCAGAACTCGCCCATTTGGGGGATTTCCTGCGCAAAACAACCAAAGCTCATCAGTAGTTTCCACGGATTTTGCCGTGAGGGGCTAAAGCTTTCAGCGGCCAGCGCCGACGACCCGCACATCGGTCCAATGGCAAACCTGTCGTAAGGCAGGGACGCAAAGCCAGAGGTCTTCCCCGTAGAGGGTGGAGATAGCTCGGTTGCCGGCGATGTCAGTCACTTCTCTCCGTGAGCGGAGAGCGCAACCGAGGGGACGCCATGATGGCTTCGATCATCCATGGGCGCTTGCGCCTGCCTGCCCATATCCGTCTGTCCGTCGTGACTCTGGTCGGGATGGTCGGCCTCGTCTGGCTGCTGTTCTTCGCCATCGGTCCTCGCTTGCACCCCACCGCTGTGCGCACCGGCGGCCCCGCCCCCGCCGCCGGTGCCAGCGGTGCCGCCAGCCCGGCCAGCCTGTCCCCCTCCCTCGCCCACCTGGCCGCAACCAGGCCCGACCGTCGCGTCGTGGTGATCATCCAGCTGCAGCGTGGGGTGAGCCTCGACGCGGGGCGCACCCTGGTGCGCTCGGTGGGCGGTCGTCCCGGCCCCGGCCTGCACATCATCAACGGGCTCTCGGCCAGCCTCAGCGCCGGCGACGCTCGCCGGCTGGCCCAGAGCCCGCGGGTGCACGCCGTGTCGCTCAACTCCACCCTGCTGCAGACCTGGTGGCGCGGCACGCCCGCCCCGTGGCAGCTGTCGACGACGTATGACCAGTCGGTCCACGCCACCGGCCTGTGGCCGCGGAGCACCGGCCGCGGCGTCGGCGTCGCGGTGATCGACACCGGCATCGCCGGCGACCTCCCGGACTTCCAGACTTCACGCTGGAACTCCACCTCGCGCGTGGTCGCCTCCGCGGTGATCGACCCCAACGCCTCGACCGCCGCTGACACCTATGGCCACGGCACCGCGGTCGCCGGCCTCGTCGCCGGCAATGGGCACTCACGCGACGGCGGCGACCCGCTTCGTGATCAGTACGCGGGCAGCGCCCCCAACGCCAACCTCATCTCCGTCAAGGTCGCCAACGACGACGGTCAGGCCACGACGCTGGATGCGATCTACGGCCTGCAGTTCGCCGTCGACCACAAGGACGACTACAACATCCGCGTCATCAACATGTCGTTCCGCTCCACCGACGCCGAGTCCTACAAGACCGACCCGCTGGACGCCGCCGCCGAGCAGGCGTGGTTTGACGGCATCACCGTGGTCGCCGCCGCCGGCAACATGGGCACCGCCTCCGACGCTGTCTCCTACGCCCCCGGCAACGACCCCTACGTGATCACGGTCGGCGCCGTCGACGACCAGGGGACCGCCAACAACGCAGACGACACGGTCGCCACCTGGTCCAGCCAGGGCACCACCCAGGACGGCGTCGCCAAGCCCGACGTGGTGGCACCCGGCGCGCACATCGTCTCCACCCTGGCGCCCAACTCCGACTTCGCCAGCCTCTGCCCCACGTGCGTGATCAACGGCTCCTACTTCCAGGTCAGCGGCACCTCGCTGGCCGCC
>Ga0210397_10002518_pt1 | contig 11505 bp, 8 predicted proteins | sample IncBWH2OmetaG_FD_160126 | JGI IMG/M metagenome (GOLD analysis project Ga0210397, IMG submission 160126) | Forest soil microbial communities from Barre Woods Harvard Forest LTER site, Petersham, Massachusetts, United States - Inc-BW-H-2-O ...
CGTACCGGGTCATCGGGGGTGGTGTGGCTTCGGTGGCCTGCGGCGATGGGGTCTCGGCGGCGATAACCCGGGAGGGGCAGCTGCTGACCTGGGGCCGCAACGGCGCGAACCAGGTCGCCGCCGCGGCCGGGGACGTGGCCGCCCCGGCCGCGGACCTGCTGCCCAGCGGTGTGCGGGCGGTGGCCGTCGACGCGGGCTATCACCACCTGGTGGTGCTGACCGGCGGCGGTGAGGTGCTGACCTTCGGCGCGGACCCGCGGGGCAGGCCGCTGCCGACCGAAGTCAAGCTGGATCGCTCGTGGGGCCAGGTGCGTGCGGTCCGCGCGGGGAACAGTTTCACCCTGGTTTTGACCAGCCGCGGCTTGCTGCTCGGGTGGGGTGCGAACTCGGCGGGTCAGCTCGGTGCCGGCGACCTTGAGGACCGTGCTGAGCCGGTGGTTATCCCGTTTCCGGAGGGTGCCGGGACGGTCACCGATTTTTGGGCTGGTGACCATTCGGCTGTCGCCTTGACCAGCAGCCACGAGGTTTACACCTGGGGGCAGACCAGCTTTGGCCAGGGCGGGACCGGCCGTACCGACCGTCCGCAGACGAGCCCCGCCCGGGTCACCGCGCTTGACGGCGCGCACCTGACCCGCGTGCAGGGCGGCGCCAACCACGTGATCGTCACCGCGTGAGTGCCCTGCGCCCGTTCAATACCACCCCCGGCCCAGCCGCCCTCGTAGCCAAGAACGGAACGTGACATGACCACTCCGACCGCCACCCAGCCGACCCCGTACTCGCTCCAGGCCAGCTGCGAGCTGTCCGAGGACCACTTCCTCACTTCCGACCTGATCATCGGCACTGACGACGAGGTCATCCCGTTCGTCAACCCGTACACCAGCCCGCCGATGGTGGAGGCCATCGTCTTCTCGGCCGGCTCCGGCTCGGTGTACCACCTGCAGCGTGATCCATCGGCCACGGCCGGCTGGACCCCGGTGGCGATCAACCTCAGCGGGAACGTGACCAACCCGACCGATGTCGCAGTGGCCGGCAATGGCTCCGCCGTTTACATGCTGGTCTTCGGTGATCCCGACAATTCCTCCGGAGGGCTAGCCTGGCTGACCCAGCTCAACTCGGCCACCGGCTGGGACGACGGCTACAACGCCACCTACGACGACCTCGGCTTCCAAGTGCTCGGCATCGACCCGTCAACGACCTCGATGGGACCGTTCAAGGGAGGCATCGACCCGAGCGGCAACTGCTACTTCTACTCTTCGGCCACCGACAGCGCCTCCCAGACCGCCAGCCTGATCGGCTGGATCGCCGGACCGGCCTGGTCAGGAGGCGGCGAATTGAACTATCAGCTGCTGCAAACCCTGGAAAGCGGGATCACCGTCAGCGACTACATCGTGCTGTTCGACGCCAGCGGTGGCGAGAACCCGGTGGGCTACTCGTTGGTACTGACGTCAGACCAGTTCCTCAACGTCTACGCCGAGGAAGCCTACGTGAGCCAGAGCACCCCCCAGTTCGGCACCGTGCCACTCACCGACCAGGGCGACGTAGGGGTGACTGCCCTGCTGTGGGCCTGGACGACGGACAGCAGCTCGGGTGGTCCCAGTTACGCCTACCAGACCGCGAACGAGACCCTTTTCGTCACGGGGGACGGCAGTGCCCAGCAGTCGGTGTTCGACCAGCCCGCCCTGGCCGCCAATTCGGTGGCCGTGTGGACCGGCGATCTCGACGTGGTCAACCTGCTGGACTCCAACGGCGCCCTGAACACGATCCTGCAGAATCCGGACAACAGTTGGCAGGCGATTCCCATCGTGCCGGGGCGGACAACCCCTAACGTGCCGGGTCTGGCATCGATCTTCGGGGTGCCAACCGATCCGACCCAGTCGACCCTGTTCGCGATCGGCCTGGACGAGTCGCTGAGCGTGCTGAGCCTGGACGACTCGGGCTGGACCCAGACGCTGGTCCGCCAGGACGGCGCCCAGCAGGTGGAGATCGACTCCTACCGGGTGCAGATCACCGTGCTCGACGCCAACGGCGTCCCCCTCGCGTGGAGCCAGGCGCAGATCAGCACCGATCGCCCGATCGGATTCTGGCAGCCGGACGGCAGCTCGTTCGTGACCCCGGGCGGTTCGGTCACCCTGACCGCCGACGGCAAGGGTGAGATCACGTTCAGCGTGCCGGCCGAGGAGCTGGACTGTGCCGTGCTGACCGTCCAGGCCCTCGACCCCAACGGCCACCCGACCGGCGACCCGTTCACCGTCACGACCGACTACGACGTGCGCGGATTCCTCGGCGGGACCGGAACGCTCACCGATATCGGCCCGATCTCGGGTGACGCGCTCCAGCAGGCGCAAAACAGCAGCGGCGGCGCCCTGTTCCCCGGGCTGGCCCCCGACGACCAGACGCAGGCTCGCACCGACACCATGACCGTGCTGAAGCAGTTCATCGTGGCGGGCGAGAATACCCAGACCGCGCCCGGCCCCTCCGACACCAGCATGCTGCAGCTGACAATGACCGGGCAGGTCCCGGTCGTGACGACCTCGACGGGCTCGTCCGGATACGCGTCCGGAGAGGTCGAGCTGACCCTGTCGGTCGGGCATCTGTTCGACACCATCGGGCACGCCCTGCGGCACGGCGCGGCCAAGCTGGCGAGCATGACCGTCCAGTGGAGCGAGGCCGCCGCAGGCTGGATCGTCCACATCGGGGCCGAGATCGCTGGTGCGGTACAGCAGTTCGCCAACCTCGTGATCACGGACATGAAGGATGCCTTCCACGCGATCGGCGCCTTCTTCCAGGCGCTCGGCGCCGACATCGTCGCAGCGGTGGAATGGCTCAAGCACAACGTGATTGACTTGATAAAGGCCGCCTGGGCCAACGGCCAGAAGATCGCCACCTTCATCAACACCGCCCCGCCGGCGTTCGCCTACCAGGTCCAGAAGCTCAGCTTCGCAGCCACGGGGTTCTTCACCGGGCTCGAGACCCAGGCCAACGACCTGGTCAACAACGTGTGCCAGGCGGTCACCGGCGAGACCCTGGGCAGCGCGCCGCTGCCGCCGCCGCCGAGCGACACCGGCAGCAGCAGCGCGCAGTCGGGTCTGCTCAAGGACTTCAGCCTGTTCATCAGGGTCGTCAACGACTCACCGGGCAAGTGGCTGCTCGACAAGATCCTGCATGATGTGCCGACGATCGTGGCCCTGGGCCTGCCCGCGCTGCCCCAGGGCAACTACAACGGCCTAGTCGACCAGCTGGGCGACGACTGGGTCGCCGGGATATCGTTCATCGACTCGATCCTGGAGTTCCTGAAGACCACGTTCCTGGACCTCTTCGGGACGACCACGGCGTCGGCGCTGGCTACGGAGCTGCCCGTGCTGTTCGCCGACCTTGAAACCATGGTGGACAACTTCCTGAAGTTCTGCGACGACATCGCCCAGACAGTGCTGCTGATCGCGCAGCAGGCGATCAGCGACATGGGCGCGTTCATGACCACTTCGTTCAACCTCGTGTCCTCGAGATCCCTGCTCGGCCAACTGCTCGACCTGTGCAGGATCAACCCCAAGATGTCCCTGTCCGACATCGGCGGCCTGGCCATCGCTTTCCCGGCCACCCTGACCTCAAAGATCCTCGGCAAGGGGGACACGATACCCGCGCTGCCCGCCCTCCCTGCCAGCGACGACCCGCCCCTGGCCCAGGCCGTGGCTGAAGATCCCACGGTCCAGGAGTGGCTCGGCATCCTCGGCGGTACCGCCCAGGCGATCTGGGGCCTGGCCGACATCATGGGCGACCTGCAGACCATGGCCGGCGATAACGGCAAGCGCGGCGAGCAGTCCGGTGCCGTCACCATGTTTGACATCTTCTGCCCGGTGGCGGAGACCGCCTTGCTGTTCCCCCAGCCGCCGTACGCTGACCTGGAGTGGGCCGTCGCGCCGATCGTCTTCACCGCGCTGCTGCCCTCGATCTTCACGGCCTTCGGGCTGACCAGCTGGCCGAAGCTCAACGCCAAGATGCAAGGCTTGATCGATTCCGAAGCCGCCGTGGACACCATGGCGAACTACGTGCAACCGTTCATCCAGGTACTGTCCGGCGCGGCCAACACGGCCTTCGCGGTCAGCTTCCAGGTCAAGAACGACGACACCTACTGGGTAGACATCCTTGGTACCGTGCTCGGCAACCTGTCCTTCCTGCTGGCCATCTTTGGCACCAAGTGGCTCAACGAGACCACCGAAGACGTTCCGGTGCTCGTCAAGATGATCGTCGACGCTATCGGCAACGTGGGAGCGGCTATCTGCATCTACCAGTCCACCTCGCTGCCCCCGAAGTAGCGGGCCACGCCAGCCACAGTGCGACACGCTCAGACATAGCATTCTCTCCGGCCCAGGCCATCAGGTGGTAGGCGACTTGCCCGGCCATGCCGAGCGCGAAGGAACAGATCGCCGACCACTTGGCGAATCCGCGGGTCCGGTCACTGATCGAGCGGCCGAGTCAGGCGCGCGGGGCAAAGGCGGCGTAGGCCTTGACGCCGACCGGGAGAGTGATGGCGGTGTCCGGGTGCCGCGAGGGCCAGATGCCCGGCAGCGGAGAGACCAGGCCGAACCCGGTCTTCTGCGCGATCCCGACCCACCGGACCACACCTCGGCCGCGGCCGGGATGGCCAGGACCAACAGCGGCCAGGACCGGATGGTCCGGGAGACTAGCTGCCAGCGGACCGTCTCGCCCTTCTCCCGGAGCAGGACCAGGCACTGGTCTGGATCCAGATCCCGTGGGCGCAGCGCCAGCGTGCCGCCGCGCTGGCACGCAGTCTCGGTGTGCAGCCGCAGGATCAGCGAGTCCAGCTCCGGGTCATCGCCCGTGGCCACGGCGAACTCGTTGATCTCCGCCAGCAGTTATCCGGCAGCCCCCCGGCGTGTGGTCGGCAGGCGGCGCGGCTTGGCCACCTTCCGCGCCGGGTCGTCCGCCCCCGCGACCAGCCCGTCATCAACCGCCCGCTGATACAGGCAACGCAGCGCCGCCACCAGATGCTCCTCCGCGCTGCGCCCGTCCCGGCCGTTGCGGCGGGTCACGACATGGGTCTTGACGTAGATCATCAACTGCCGGATCTCCGACGGGGTGGGCTCATCGAGACGCCGATCGCCCAGTGCTCGAGGACGCGGTTCCAGTCCGAGCCGTACGCCCGGCGGGTCCCAGCGTTGGCCGTCGCGGCCGCGGCCGGGCTCGGCGAAGGTCCGCACCTCCGGGCGGTCCTGCGGGACGGCGGCCAGGTCCGCCGGGTCGGGCCCATCCGCTCCAGCAGCACCAGCGCCGCCTCCACGACAGCCTGCCGGGACGCGTCCGGGTTCATGGCGGTCATGGCCGCCTCCCTCCGCCGGAGGCCGGGGCGTGCGCCCGCAGCGCATGGTCCACCACCGCGACGGAGTACGCGGCCAGCATGTCCTGGCCGGGTGAGGCCGCCAGCAGCACGTGATCTCCGGCGCGCAGCCCGCAGCGGCGGAACAGCGCGGCCGGGATCACGACTTAGGCCCTGGACGGCGCGGTGACCAGCCGCCCGGGTCGTGGCGCGCGACCATCACCCCAGCCTCAGCGGTCAGGGTCAGCCGGTTACCGCCCCGCCAGCCCAGCGCCGCGATGGTGGCCCGGTCAGCGACACGCCCAGAGGCATCGATTCGGCCGAACCCGTACATAACATCCGGCCGGCCCGGCGGGCTGGCCAACGGCAGGGACGCCCCACACCAGGCTTGCCCGGCCCGCGAGGCTGCGGCCCGAGCTGAATGAGCTCATCACACCGGACTCACCCGGTCGCTGCGCCCCTAAGTCCCGGAACTGCGCCGCCCCGCCAGGCCGAAGGAGGTGGTCGCGGCAGCCTCCGCCGGACAGCTTTATTCCAGCGAGTTCACCGGTGGCCGGTAGCCCAATTGGGAGCCTTACAGTTTAGCTCCCAGCGACACTCGCCTGGGAGCCACGTCCCCTCTGACCTGCGCCCCGACCGCGACTCGAACGCGGGACCTACTGCTTAGGAGGCACTTTCGAAACGTGGCCTGGTAGTGCTGAATGTGGCCTGACGTGCCGTTTCGTCTCGGTCGTAATGGCTGGGAATGGCTTGGTGTGGCCCGGTAGCTGGGGTCGTTGGCTCCCAGTTTGGCTCCCCGGGATCGCTGCCATGCCGATGTTCGAATGCTTGGCGTCCTGATGCGGACACAGCATCGAATACAGCTCGTATCCAGCACCCTGCCGTCCGAGAGTGCTAATCAGGCTCATCTCGCAGTCGGGCAGCATCCGGGCCATATGCCCGGTAATCTGACGAGGCGTGAGCGACAGAATACGGAGCCTGCATGACTTCGAGCTCGAACCAGAGGTGCGCGACTGGCTCGACAGCCTCAGCGATCACGACTTCAAGCGGGTCGACGAAGTATGCGGAATGCTCGCCGAGAAGGGCACGGAGCTGGGTGGCCCGTGGTCTGACCACCTGGAAGGAGCGGTCTGGGAGCTGCGGATCCGGCTGCGTGATGTTGCGGCGCGGATCACGTACTGGTGTACTGCTGATGGCAGGATCGTGCTCCTGACCGTGTTCCGCAAGACGAGGCAGCACGACCAAAGGCAGATCGACCGGGCAGTCCGGGCGCAGGTACTGTGCGAGCGTGAGCACCACGGTCCCGCGGCGGAGACCTACGAAAGGCAGGTGTGATGACCGGCTACCACACCCGCTGGGTCCGCGCGCCTGAGCAGTCCGAGGATCCGGAGCGGATCGCCATCCGCGAGGCTCTAGCCTTCGGAAAGGCCGTCTACAACCAGCGTCGCGCCCTAGGCCTCAGCGTCAGTGACCTAGCCGGGCGCGCGGACATGACGGCCGACGAGATTGAGTGCATCGAAGAAGGCGGCACCGAGCCCACTATTGCTCTGCTGCGGCGTCTGGCCGCCGCCTTGGACGCCGACGTGCGCCTGACCGCAGGACACGACCTCGGCTCTGTGTGGTTCGAACCACACGCAGCCTGAGCTTTGGCGCGCACGAAGTCATACGAAGGCGCACTCATACCGAATAGCGGATAACGCGGTCTGGCATAGATATACGCAGTCCTGCAACCTATAGCCGCAACGCTACCGTCAACTCAGGCCGCGTCTCTAGTGACAGCACAGAACGCCGATGAGTAGTCAGGTGAAATATTAGCTTTGACTGTCCTTGACCAACGGATCTCTCATTCGAATAGCGGTAACACGTATAGAGTCGCCGTCAACTGTCTCAAGCCTGGGGCGCAGATCGCGGTCTCCCTCAAGGTAGAGCGGTTCCATTAGCGTAACTGCTTTCTCCACATCGATATTCCATGCCTCTGCAATTGTCCTCACAACGAGCCCGATCCCCCCGAAGTTTCCCGTATCGTACCACCAGGCCTGTAGGTTCCAGGTTGACGACGAGTGTGTGGCGTGCGCAAAGCGCTCGTCTCGCGGCCGACTTAGAACTTCTTCGGGGAAAAGCCACGGCGGGTTTATGTGAACGAGTAGAGCATTATCTGGGAATCTGACCTCCCGTCCGTCGAAAGTGAAAAAAGCTGGCTCGAGATCGTCGCGGTCATGCCATTCAAAGGTTCCGGTCGCAATCAGAAGGACTTCACGCCGCCCCGTCAGCCAGCTGGCTAGACCATCGCGGTCCAGCGGCCCGTGAACGCTCTCGGCGCATGGCAGTCGAGGCGCTAGCGCGCCGAGACCACGAGCGAGATAACCGGCTTCCCAGAGATCGAAGGGCGTGGACCATGCGCTGTCACGCGTTCGGTCCGCTTGAATTTCGACCCAAGACCGGAACTCATCTATAGTCACGATAGGCCAAGCCCGCATCCTATCGGCCGTGAGCGGCCGACCGGAAAATGCGCCCATGCAGTAATAGATCTTATCGGACTGAAGACCCCCAACATATATAAGCCCCTCCGGCGGTCTCATAAAGCGAAGACCTTCCGGCGTTAGTTCAAGGCCAGAAACGAGCATGGCGCGACCCGAAATACTGCCATTGGTATTGTGCAGATCCACGGCGCGGTCCACGAATAGCTTTTCGTAGCTATCATAGATGACACGGTCAAGATGACTAGCTTCTTCTCTGCGATAAAGTCTCCTGAATAGCTCCGCCGGAGAGATGCGTGTCCAGTCGCTTGCCTGCACTATCCTAACCGGATTCGCATCATCGGGACCTTGCACCTCGATATCTATCTCAGCGAGTGCGCACATGCGGGTCAAACGGCTATGTAGTAGTTGCGTCTCGCTCAGTCCACAATCGGCTGTCTTAAACAATCCCTCCGTTGAGCGCGGTTCATGCCGCAACTTAAGACGTACTATTGTGCCGCAGCCACGGAGTCTCTCGCGAACTTCCGCCTCCCGCAAGAGCGGACGCCTGGCCACACCGTTACGGAATTCCAGCACGTGCGTGCTCCGCGGCGCCTCTTCATAACCCAAGCTGAATACATTTATCTCGTCCGAGACCATGAAAACCGCAAAGAATCCAATGCCGAAGCGACCAATAGGCTCGAAACCTCCGCTTATTAGACCTGGGAAATTGGTTACCGTTTCCCGAGATCGCCAACGCGTATAGCCGAAATCGGTCAGAGCAGTGACCATCGTATCTGGCGTCATGCCGATTCCGTGATCTTCCACGGCAAGCCACCACGAGCCGTTCTCATTCGACAATCGGACAGTCACAGCTCCGGCAGTTCCGCCCTCGTAGGCCGCCCGGGCACGGGTTGCGTCGGTAGCATTGGCGATGAGTTCGCGTATCGCAACCTCGGGGTGTCGCCCGTACAGATCCTCTCCGCCCAGGTTGGCGATCAGTTCCGTCGCCTCTGTTACACGCAGCCGAGCATCGATTGGGTCCCAGCCCTCGGTACTTATATACCTCACTAGGCGCTCAGGCGACTCGGCACCGGCAACGGAGCGGACGGCAAATCGTGGACGTCCTAGATCGGCACAGAGTGCATCCACCTGCCGAAGCTGCTCATTGATGCCCTTGATGGTTTCCCAGGCCATCCACCAGGCTGGTGCTTCCCGTCGATCGAATGGACGCGTGGCTGTGTATTCGAGTCGGTCAACCGCTACTCGCGGACGTGTCAGTCGTTCATGGAAGTACCAGCGTTCCTGAGCAAATACCGAGGTCCGATGGAAGGCATGCACATAGCTGGATACCCGCCTGTTATCGATATGGGCTGCGTCCGCCAATCGAAGAACACAGGCGATTTTGAGCGGATCTACTTCCCAATCTGCTGGATGGTCCACGCATGATCCTTGCAACCGCTCGAACTTCCGAAGGTCGTCTACATCCCACCAATGACTGGCCGCAATACGCCCGATGAGGGAACCGAAACTCTGCCTCAGAACGGCGTCTTGCAACAGGAAAAAGTACTTTCCATCCGAATTTTGGAACGGCATTGTGACCAGGCTCTCAGCTTGAGCAGCATGACGAAGCCTAAGCAATTCAACGACTGATTCCTCCCGCGCGGCCAGATCGACCGCCTCATCGCTGGCTGAGGGATCCGCCCTACGCAAGCGAGCTCTAGCACTTGCCAGTAGATCACCAAATCGAGGGTCTGCTTCGACAGCAGCCATTCCTCCCTGGTAAGAAGCCAATCCCATTCCGATGTCGTGCAAGATGAATGCCCCCCCGAGCACGAAGGCCTCAGCCGCATTAAGCGGGAAATCATCTCCGCATACGAGGGATGCGATATCCCACAGAGCATCAATATGGTTAAGCGTATGGTCGCTGAACATTGGAAATGAATGCGCGATCTCTGCGGCCAGCGGTTCTACCGCAGCACGGAACTGCAGATACGCCAAGCGCAACAGCTGCCGTGGAACGCTATGCGGATCCTCTAGGATTTCTCCCAGTGTACGGCGCCATAGTGGTGTTTGTTGGAACGCACCCATGCGTTCTGTCGCCACATTCGAGCGATTTCCTACCTGATCCGGGAGACAGATCCATCCCTTCGCTGAAGTCTCCTTGACTGTCACCAAGACCGGAAAATAGGTAGCGTTATCGACCGTACTATGCCGCACGACCTCTTCGAAGAACCATGATGAGACAATGACTGCCAGAACTCCCGAGGAGCTCGCCAGCGCCGTTTTAACAGGCTCGCATTCGAGAAGGCGGAATGTCAGATTAATCGAAGCGCCCGCAGACCCATGCGCATCGCAGTTGACCTCTCCAGCATGCAGCGCCATACGCAGGCGAATCCGCTCTGCATCCGGATGTGCGCCATTATGCCCGCGCAGCGCGCTGACCAGTGCGGACGGAAGCGTCTCGACGAATAGGCTCTTGGGCACTTCAGGGCCGACCAGGATGAATACGCCGTCACCGCGATCCTCATAATCATCCCACGGGATACCTGCCTGCCGAAATGCCTCCTGCAGCGCACGGTAAAGGCCGTCACGGACGGCCAGCTGATTCCGGTTAGTTCGCTGACGAGACCCGAAACCCTCAACGTCAAGGGCGACAATCATCCTGTGCACGGCCAGGCGCTGGTCCACCATTTGCCCTCCCGACCGACGAGAACAAAACGGAAGCGGAGCTTCCCCTCTTACAAAGCCTATCTCCAGTGGCACTCTGGGCGGACCCCGGCTGGCCGAATGGCCCGCACGAGCGGATACGCCACACTGCCAAGCTCGGCAAGCACTCTAGGCCGCACGGTCAGCGAGCACAGACCGGTCGAGTAGCAAGGCGTACTCGAAGTCGGCTGGGACCTCAATAGCTAGCTCTCATCGCAGCGCCTAACGGCGATCAGCCAGATCTATACCCGCCGAGCGTGACGACATCAAGACCCAGTCGTTCGCACAGATGACAACGGCTACGCTCGCGGCGACCATGACGTCCGCCACCAGCACAGGACAAGGTCTGCCTATTTATGCATTGCCGGTCACGTCGGGAACGCCTGCATCTGCCGCGGACAGGGGCAAGCGCTGCGGTCACGTCCACGGCATGGTGGGTAACATGCCCCGAAGGGGACACCTCGCTCGCGGCGGGGAGCAGAGGTCGGACGGTTGGCTATGTGAGCTGGTCAGTTAGAGGGTTTCTCTGGCCAGCGGGTGATGGGTGTGACTACCATGCCGACGCCGGGGACGGCTACGAGGTAGCCGGCTCTGGCGAGCCAGGCGTGGGCGCGTGCGGCGGTCTCGCGGGCGATGCCGAAGCGTTCGGCGAGCTGGTTGCGGGACGGGACCGCGTTGCCAGGCGTCCACTGTCCGGCTCTGATCTCAGCCTCGATCGTCCGCGCGACCTGGAGGTAACGCGGGATTCCCGACAGGTCGTCAAGATCATCCGGCACACTGGCCACCCTAGTTGACCAGGTGGAACAGGTGGCCTATAGCATGGACCAGGTGGACTAGGTGGACTAGCATCGGGTTATGAGCGATGCGATCAGTCTCCCCACGCCCTATGCCGCTGCCAGGGTCGCGGAGTTCCTGGCTGAGCACCTGTCGTGGTCTGCTTTCTGGGACAAGCGCGCTGGCGTGTGGCGCGTCGCGGAGAACGATCCGGACTCTGACCTGTACGCAGAG
>Ga0210397_10002519_pt1 | contig 11505 bp, 7 predicted proteins | sample IncBWH2OmetaG_FD_160126 | JGI IMG/M metagenome (GOLD analysis project Ga0210397, IMG submission 160126) | Forest soil microbial communities from Barre Woods Harvard Forest LTER site, Petersham, Massachusetts, United States - Inc-BW-H-2-O ...
ATTGCCGACAACGAGCCCAACGAATAGTGCGAAGGTGGAGACGACTTCGAAATACAGGAGAGCCTTTCCTCCGAGGCGGCCGACTTTCTTGATGTCCTGCACATTGGCGATGCCAGATACAACCGTGCAGAAAATGATGAGCGTGATCACCATCGCGATCAACCGTATGAACGCGTCGCCGAGCGGCTTCATGGCGATCGCTTTCGCGGGGTAGAAATGACCGAGCAGCAAGGCGAGAGCGATGGCCGCGAGGACTTGAATCCACAGGTTTTTGTAGAAAGGTTTCTTGGGTGCTGCCACGCTCCCGCGCGGGGAAACGTCGGGAAGTGCGGCGTCGACCGTCATAGTGAGCCTAAATGTTCTTGAGGCTTGCTGATTGCGTTGGTCAAATCATCCAGGAAGCGTGCGCCGCGTGCCCCATCCACCACGCGATGGTCGCACGATAGCGTGAGCGTCATCATGCTGCGGACCGAAGGCTGCCCATCGATTGCCACCACGCGATCGGCAATCGCGCCCACAGCCAGGATGCCGGCCTGCGATGGCGGGATAATCGCGGTAAACGAATCGATATTGAACATGCCCAGGTTGCTGATCGTGAAAGTCGCGTCGATTAAATCCTGCGCGCGTGACATCCCGGCCTTTGCTCGTTCGACCAAGTGGCGGCGTTGAGCCGCAATTTCCGTGATGCTGGCGTTGTGCGCATTCGGAATCACCGCCGCGACTACGCCGTCATTCACCGCAATCGCGATCCCCATGTTCACGCCGGAGTGAAGGCGAATCCCATCCGGCGAATATCTCGCGTTCATGCGTGGGTGGCGCATCAAGACGCGCGACACAATCGCAGTCAGCAAGTCCGTGGTCGTAATTTTGACGGCGGAACTCACTTTGGATGAGAGAAGATTCTCGCGCGCGGAGAGCAAGGCGCTCGCTTCGACCTCACGGACCAGGAAGAAATGCGGCGCAGTTGTCCAACTTTCCGCTGTGCGCTCGGCCATAAGTCTGCTGATTGTCGTGAAGGTTTCGAGCTTTATGCGATCGGCGGAAGGCGCTTCTGGAGTGAGTGACGAGACTTTCGCCGCAGCTTCGACGTCCGACAGGAGAATCTCTCCGTCTTGGCCCGAGCCGCGCACGCTGTTTAGATTTACGTTTAACTCACCTGCGATTCGCCGTGCCTTCGGGGAAATCTTTGGCTTACCACGCGAGACCACGTCCCCGGGAGACGCAGCTTTTGCTTTTTCAGGCTGAGCAATCTTTGTGTTGACGGTTGCCCCTGAATTTAAATTTAAAGTCGATTCAGGTGGCGCCTCACCCTTCGCGACGATCCACGCAATGGTGGTGCCCACGGCGATCACTTCGCCGTCCTTTGCGTTTACACCCGCCAAAAATCCATCCGCTTGCGCTTCCACCTCAACGACGGCCTTGTCCGTTTCCACTTCCATCAATGTCTCGCCCTTGGCGACAGCTTCGCCTTCCTTTTTACGCCACGAAACGAGTTTTCCGGTCTCTTGGGTGAGCTCAAGAGCCGGCATAACCACACTGATAGCCATCATTCCTCGGAAGCAAAACTGGACACAAAAACTTTTAGTCTGTCACCCCGACGCGTTCCGTTCTCGCGCTGGCCGCCACCATTTCCTTTACCCGCTTGCTTGGAGCCGCTTCTGTCTCACGCGTCGTCGCTAGCGGCCCGTTTACCGTGAAATAGTGCGCACCCGCCACCAGCAGTTCTTCGGCAGGGAAACGGGTGATTACCTCGTGGCCGGTTTCGGTGACCACGATTTCTTCTTCAATCCGCGCGGCGGCCCATCCATCCGTTGAGGGCCAGAACGTCTCGAGAGCAAAAACCATCCCCGGTTTGATTTCGTACGGATGATCGAGCGAAACCAACCGGCTAATGACCGGCTTTTCCCAAATTGCGAGCCCTACGCCGTGACCGTACTGCAGAGCGAATGCAGCTTCTTCATTCGGAAACCCGAATTCCTGCGCCTTGGGCCACAGCGCCGCAATTTCGCCTGTAGTGCGACCGGGATGCACCAGGGAAATTGCCGCATCCAGATATTCGCGGCAGCGTTTGTAAGCGTCAATCATTGCGTGCGACGCGTAACCAATCGTGAAGCAGCGGTAGTAGCACGTGCGATAGCCCATATAGGAATGCAGAATGTCGTAGTACACGGGATCGCCGGGACGCAGCACACGATCGGAAAACACGTGAGGGTGCGGATTGCAGCGCTCGCCGGAAATTGCATTCACTGCCTCGACATATTCTGATCCCATGTCGTACAAAACCTTACTAACGAGACCCACGGCTTCGTTTTCGCGCATTCCCGGTTTCATCGCGCGATACAGTTCGTCGTAGGCTGCATCCACCATCATCGCGGAGTGGTTCAGCAGCGAAATCTCATCCTGCGTTTTGATCACGCGAGCATCGGACATCAGTTGCTGGCCGTCCACAACCTTGATGCCCTCGCGCTGCAGAGCGAAGAGAATCGGCGGCTCGACGATGTCAATGCCCACAGGCTCGTGAAGAAGACCAACCTCTTCCAGTTCAATTCGGATTTTCTTCGCAACATCTTCGGCGCGCCCCATTTCGGGCGACATCGCGCCGCGCAGAAGGGGAATTCCGGGCCGCGAACGCTCGCCGAGCCAAGGACAATGAAGCTGATGATGCCTTGCAGCGGAACCGAAATCCCAAAGAATGGGTTCGCTTTTTTGCGTGAGCAGGGTGAAACGGCTCATCTTATCCTGCGCCCAAGTACCAATATGGGTGGACGTGATGTATCGCACGTTGTTCATATCGAAGCACAAAATCGCGCCCATTTCGGACTTCGCGAGAAGATCCTTCACTCGCCGCAGGCGTTCACGGCGCAGCCGGTCAAAATCGATTCGCTGCTCCCAATCGACCGCCATCGTTCCATAAGTTGGTAGTGCCACGGCGTCCTCCTGACATCAAACCGGCAAAGAACTAAGTCCTGCCGCAAAGATTCATAGCTGCTTCAAAAATCGCTTTGGGCGTCGGCAACGTTACGTCCTCAAGCGGCGGCGAGAACGGAATCGGCACATGCATCGCGCCCATGCGCCGCACAGGGCCATCAAGATAGTGAAATGCTCCCTCGGCGATTGTCGCCGCCAGTTCCGCAGCAACTCCATACCTTCCGTAACCCTCGTCCATCACAATAGCCCGGGATGTCTTTTTCACCGACTCGATCAGCGTATGCTCGTCGAGCGGCCACGTTGTTCGCGGATCCACAACTTCTGCGCTCACTCCCGCTTCTTCGAGCAACGCAGCAGCTTCCAGCGCAAGCTGCACCATGCTGCTCGTTCCGACGAGCGTGATGTCAGTCCCCGTGCGTTTGATATCCGCGACGCCAAAAGGAATCGTATATTCCTCCGTCGGCACCGGCCCCTTCAGCTTGTAGCTCATTTTGTCTTCAAAGAACACAACTGGGTTGTCATCGCGAATCGCGGTCTTGAGTAAACCCTTTGCGTCGTATGGCGTCGAGGGCAGCACAACTTTTAAGCCGGGAATGTGGCTGAGCCATGCGTGGAGCGATTGCGAATGTTGCGCAGCCGAGCGTCGCGCCGCTCCCAGTGTTGTCCGCATCACCATGGGCACTCTCCATTTTCCGCCGGACATGTAATGAACTTTCGCCGCCTGGTTCACCATTTGATCCATGGTGAGCGTGACGAAATCGCCGAACATGATGTCGACCACGGGCCTGAGTCCGGTCATCGCCGCGCCCACGCCCACGCCGGTAAATCCGGCCTCCGAAATCGGCGTGTCTACTACGCGAGACGTTCCGAATTCTTCCACAAGGCCGGAGAGCACTTTAAATGGCGTCCCAGCTTCCGCTACGTCCTCCCCCATAATGAACACACGCGAATCGCGGCGCATCTCCTCTGCAAGGGCCTCTCGAATCGCTTCCGCAAAGGTAATTTCCCGAATTCCGGTTTCCACTTCAGGCATACACGTCCTGATCCACTTGATCGATGCTCGGATAAGGCGCCGCAATCGCAAACTTCATCGCCTTGTCCATTTCTGACTTAAGTTCCGATTCGATCGCGCTCAGAGTCGCTTTGTCCGCGTACTTTTCCGCTTTAAGCCACTCGGAGTAATTCTTGATGGGATCGCTGTCCCGCAACCATTCTTGCTCCTCTTTTTTTGAGCGGTAATATTCACGATTGATATCGCCGACGTGGTGCCCCCGGTAACGGTACGTGTTGCACACCAAAAATGCCGGCCCATCACCGCGACGCGCCCGCTCCGCAAGCTCCCCCGCTACGGCAAACACTGCGCGCACGTCCTGTCCGTCTACGGTCTCAGCTCTAATTCCAAATGCGGTTGCGCGAGCTGGAATATCGCCAGCTGTAGTCTCGGAAAAATGCGTATATTCCGTATACATATTGTTTTCGCAAACGTAGATAACAGGTAGTTTCCAGAGTTGGGCGAGATTGAAGCACTCATACAACACGCCTTGGCCAAGCGCGCCCTCGCCGAAAAAACAGACCGCAACGCGCTCCGTCTTTAGAGTCTTTGCAGAAAAGGCGGCTCCCGTAGCTATACCTACACTGCCGCCAACGATCGCATTCGCACCTAAATTCCCAGTGGCTGGATCGGCGATGTGCATCGAACCGCCTTTTCCACGGCAGTAACCCGCCTCCTTACCAAGTAGTTCGGCGAACATTAGTTGCGGTGACGCGCCTTTCGCCAAGCAATGCCCGTGCCCGCGATGCGTACTCGTCACATAGTCATCGGGACGAAGGGCCTCGCACACTCCCACCGCTACCGCTTCTTCGCCGATGTACAGGTGCGCCAGGCCCGGCATCAGAGCGCGCGTATACAATTCATTTACATTTTCTTCAAACAAACGGATTGCAGTCATCTGCCGATAGAAACGCAAAAGCTTTTCTGCGCCCATATTGCCGATCGTGCGAACTGGGTCCGAGGCAGTCGTCATTTTGCAACTCCCGACATCCTTGCCAAAACTTCAAATACCACCGCGAAATCCTGCTTCGCAAATCCCATCCCCCGAGCAGCCGTTAGGAATTCATTGGAAACTGCCGTTGTGGGCAGCGGAATATCCAGCGCGCGGCCCATATCGAGAGCCAGCATCATGTCTTTCTGCATCATGTTGACGTCGAACCACGCTTCTTCCGGCATCCTCAGAACAAACGGCCCGCGATACTTGATCATCGGCGATGCCACCGCGCTATTCACCAGCACATCCACGGCGACATCGCGCTTTATCCCGCTTTTTTCGGCCAGCAACACACCCTCGCTAAACGCCATCATTTGCACGGCCAGACTTAGATTCGTTGCGATTTTCATCGAGAGGGCCAGGCCGTTGTCGCCCACGTAGGTGACTTTCGGTCCGATGTCATCTAGAACGGCTTTTAATCGGTCGAAGGTTTCGCGTCGTCCTCCGACCATCACCGAAAGCTTTCCTTCTTGCAGAGTGATCACGCTTCCGGAAACCGGCGCATCAACCATGTCGGCGCCCCTCTCGCGAACCTTTGCGGCGAGCGCGCGGCTATACCCCGGGCTTACGGTGCTCATGTCAACCAAGAATTTTCCGGCTATGATTGTGCTCAGAATCCCTTCAGGACCATCGGTCACAGCGCCCAGAGCCTTTTCGTTCGTCACCATTGAAAATGTCACGTTCGCCGCTGCGCACACAGCCCGCGGAGTGTCGGCCCACTTCATTCCTTTTTTGATCAACCGCTCCGCTTTAGCGCGCGTGCGGTTATAGCCGGTGACGCTATGGCCCTTATCCAGCAGGCGGCTCACCATCTCGCTGCCCATCACACCCAGTCCGACAAAACCCAGATTTGCCATTCGGAGGACCCTCGCCTTGCAACGCTAAGAATTCATTTCTGAACCTACGCGACGTTTCCGATGCGGGCGCGAATCTTCGCGAACTTGTTCCAAATGATCCCGCATTGCCGCACGCGACGCTTCCGAGTCACGCTTCTCGATAGCCGCCAGAATTCGTGCGTGATGGTGCTGCCCGCGTTCAGGGCCGCCTTCCTGAAAGAAGATTTTGATTCTCTGTTCGCGCAACAACCCAACGATCGAATCAAGTAGGGAAAGAATCAGGGGATTGCCGGCCGCTTCGGCAAGAGCCAAATGAAAATCCAGGTCCGCTTCGATGTAGGCGTCAGGATCCCTCAGAGCCTGGTTCATCACCGAAAACGCTTCACGCATAAGCGCCAGCTGGGGTTCCTGTATACGTGTCGCGGCCAGGGCCGCGATTTCAGGTTCGAGTATTTGTCGAACCTCTGCGAGACTCGCCGAGCCGTCCGCCTGATCGATTTTCATCATCAGATTGATCGATTGAGTCACCGCCTGCGACGTTCCGTTCGTAATGAATGTTCCACGTCCCGAATACGCTTCAACCAGCCCTTTCTCATGTAGCGATTTGACGGCTTCTCGGACGGCTGTCCGGCTCACGCCAAACTTCAGGGCAAGTTCGCGTTCCGAGGGAAGCTGGTCGCCGGCCTTGAGCGTCCCATTGAGAATTGAGTCTTCGATTTGTTGTACGATCTGCTCGTAAAGGCGCGAACTGCGAACTAGCTTGTACATGAACTCTCCACCTTCTCGCCGCTCTCGGACTTCGTAGCCGCACAGCGGGTTCGTCAACGTTTACGCGGCTTCAATAGACACGGTCTTGATATTCATAAATTCACGAATTCCAAAAATTGCGAGCTCCCGCCCGTGTCCAGATCGCTTTACTCCGCCAAACGGTAGCCGCGGATCCGACGCCACCATCCGGTTGATGAACACCATTCCGGATTCCAGCCCATTTATGAACTTCTCGCGCTCGGCGCTGTCGTTGGTCCACGCGCTTGCGCCTAGTCCAAACGGACTCGAGTTCGCAATTCGAATGGCATCCTCCGCATTTTTCGCGCGAAACAGCGATGCGACCGGTCCAAACAATTCGCTACAGGCTGCCGGCGAGCCTTCGGGAATATTCGTCAGCACCGTAGGCAAATAATAGTTCCCCGGCTGGTTCAGACGCTTTCCGCCGGTCAGAAGCCGGGCACCCGCCTGTATTGTTTTCTGGACGTCGGCGTCTAGCTCTTTTAAGCCATCCGCCGTAGCCAGCGGGCCCACGTCTGTATGTTCGTCGAACGGGTCTCCCACCTTCAGCGCTTCCATCTTCGACACGAATAACCGTTCGAATTCGTCTGCGATGGATTCTTCTACGATGAATCTCTTTGCCGCGATGCACGATTGTCCGTTGTTCAGCACGCGCGCCTTCACGCCCACCGCCACCGCCTGTTCCAGATTTGCGCTCTTCATTACGATGAACGGATCGCTTCCACCAAGCTCCAGTACTACCTTCTTGATATCCGTCGCAGCAGCGACGCCTACCTGCACTCCCGCGCCCTCGCTGCCGGTCAGAGTCGCGGCTTTCACTCGCGGATCAGACAGAATCCTCGGCACGCTCCCCGAGCCGATCAGCAGCGTTTGGAACACACCTTTGGCAAATCCAGCTCGCAGCAACACATCCTCAATCAGCAACGCCGATTGCGGCACGTTTGATGCGTGCTTCAGCAGACCCACATTTCCCGCCATAAGAGACGGCCCAATGAAACGAAAAACCTGCCAGAACGGATAGTTCCACGGCATTACCGCCAATATCGGTCCAAGAGGTCGGTAACGCACAAAACTCTTACTGCCCGGAATCTCCGCCAGTTCGTCCGCCAAGAATCTCTCTGCGTTCTCCGCGTAGTACCGACACACCCACGCGCACTTCGCAGCTTCCTCAATTGCCGACCGGTAAGTTTTCCCCATCTCGGTGGTCATCACGCGGCCGAATTTTTCTTTGTCGGATTCCAATATCTCGGCCGCTTTAATCATGTGAGCGGCGCGCTCGGCAAACGTCGTTTCGCGAAATTCCGAGAAGGCTGAGACAGCCAGCCGCAACTTTTCTTCGATCTGCGAGTCCGAAAGCGTCTCGAAAATTTTCAGCACCTCTCCAGTCGCAGGATTGATTGATGCAATCGTCATCGCTTCCCCCAGGGAGCTACCGTCTGCTCACGTTGGCGGAATCTTACGGCAATGGGACCGGCATGAGACGAGAATCCCGCGAAAGGCACGACTAAGAAGCGGAAATTGAGACTAGTGGCCACTTGGTCTAGCCATCATACCAGTGTTTTGCTGATGTTTTCAATCAAAAATTCCTTGACTTGGCCAATCGTATGGTGGTAGGGCTGTCATACCACAGCGGAATTCCGCTGTTCTCTGCCACTCGAACGGGGGAAAAATGGAATCGTCATCGCTTCCAGCGTGCTCACGCGGCCACTATATTGCAGACCGGTTCATTCGCGGCTTGGCGTTGGCAGTGGGAATCCTTGTTCTATCCTTCCCCGCTTTCCCACAATCGTCTACGGGTCGTATTCTCGGAAGCGTACACGACAAAAGTGACGCCGCCATGGCTGGTGCCGCAGTGACCATCAGTGACGTGGAGCGGGGATTCTCCCGATCGCTCGTCACTGACGACGCCGGAGAGTTTGTTGCGCCCGACCTGCTGCCCGGAGTGTACAAGGTTACTGCTCAGGCCAAAGGCTTCAAGACCCTCGCGCGCGAAAACGTTCGACTAGAGGTCGCTCAGGACGTCCGAATCGATCTGGTACTTCAGCCAGGCGATGCCGCCGAAACAGTTATCGTTTCCGAAGAAGTGCCGTTATTGAATACGATGAACTCGACGCTTGGAGGAACTCTCAGCAACGAGGAAATCAACGATCTCCCACTGAATGGACGCAACTACGAGAACCTCTTGCAGTTACGGCCCGGCATCGTGCGCTACCCCGGTGGAGGATTTTCGACAACCAGCACAAATGGTCTTCGCGCTGAAGACAACGCCTACTTCATCGACGGCCTGTTCAACAGCGAACCGTTTTCAGGACAAAGCATCATCAATGGTGCGGGCATCGCGGGTGATTCCGCGACGATTCTTCCCATCGATTCGATTCAGGAATTCAATCTCATCGAAAACCCTCCAGCCGAATATGGATGGAAACCCGGAGCGATCGTCAACGTGGGCCTGAAGTCCGGCACGAATGCCTTGCATGGCTCCGGCTACGCTTTTGGCCGCGACACCCCACTCGATGCTCGTAACTGGTTCAACACCGTTGGCAGTCCGGAGACGCCACGCCAGCTAGAGCAGTTCGGAACAAGTCTGGGCGGACCGATTCTCAAGGATCGCCTTTTCTTCTTCGGTTCCTATGAAGGCCAGCGCTATACAGTTGGGAACTCTGCGCAGGTGAATGTACCCACCATGGTCCCCGGTCTGGGGCCCGGCAGCAGCATACCGGATGCAATCTCGGATTTGATCGCGCATGGCGTTCCAATCAGCGCAACAAGCCTGAAGGTGTCAGGTTGCACGTTGGGCCCGCCCGTCACTTGCAACGGAAATGGGTTCCCGACGAACAACGGTGCGAACGGAACAGCGATAACAACCGGGTTTCCGAACACCGTGAGCGCCGACAACGCGGTTGGGAAGATCGATTACCGCATCAACGAGCGCCACACATTGAGCGGGACATATTTCTTCGGCAACAATTCCGGAACGGTGGATGATGCGCTTCAGTTGCAGCCGCAATGGCTGACCCAGATCCACACGCGCGCCCAGGTAGTGGGCTTAAACTGGACTTACGTTCCCAGTTCCCACTGGGTCAATGAAGCTCGATTCGGATACAACCGTCTCTATCAACCCACATTTTCTGCCGACCACAACGTATCTGCGGCCAGCCTCGGTGTTAATGACGGAGTCACGAACCCGCTTTACGGCGGATTGCCCCGCCTGAAGATAAAAGGCTTCGGTGGAATCTTCGAAACTCTCGGCGGATTCAAGTGGCCCAAGATTCAGGGTCCGGATGAACGTTTCCAGTTCGTGGATCACGTTTCCTACACTTTCGGTAAGCATGCACTGAAGTTTGGCGGCGAACTTCATCGCGATAGCTTCAGCGGCGGCGCCTTTGGCGACGGAAAGGGCTATATCATTTTTTCGGGTAGCGGTGCATTTCCCGGCTCGACTGTGCTGGAAGATTTTTTCGCCGGCGAGCCTGGCGGATCAGTTCCGTTCCCAACCCATGCCCTTGTCGGCGATACGCCGAAGCGCAGCATCCACAACTGGTCAGAAGCGGGCTTCATTCAGGATGACTGGCGGATCAAACCGAACCTGACCTTTAACCTTGGGCTTCGCTATGAATACAATGGGGTGATCAAGGAAGATCACAATCAGCTCGGAAACTTCAGTCCCACGGCCGGTCTCGTGCAGGTCGGCCAGCAGATTGGTTCTCCTTACCACGGGGACCACTCGAATTTTGCGCCTCGAGTCGGTGTGGCCTGGGACCCGGCCGGCAGTGGCAAAACGGTGGTCCGCGCCGCCGTGGGAATCACCTATGAAACCGTAAACTGGGAATCCTTCCTGGCGTTCAACAACGTGTTCGGCCTGGGCACGATCCCGACGGGCGGGATACTCAATGGCGTACCAGGTCCTGGCACAATCACTGCTGGCGTGCAGAACGTTCCCAATCCAGGCCAATGGGACACTTGGGGCGTTAGCAACCCGCTTCCTTTCGCTATCCCTAGGATTAACTGTAGTCCTACAAGTCTCTGCTCCATCTTCGGTGTGAATCCCAATATCACCACCCCCTACGTCACAAGCTGGAACGTCAATATCCAACACGCTTTCACGAATAATGTGTCTCTGGAAGTCGCTTACGTCGGCAATCACGGCTCGAACTTGATGGGCGTGCGCGACATCAACCAACCAGCCGTCGGCGCAGGTTGGTCCGCCTGTACCGCTTCCGGGTTCGACCCCACCATCTGTGGCAATGGAGTCGATCCCGTGGCCGAACAAAATGCGCGGCCGTTCAATGCCGCTTTCCCTTATCTGAGCAATATCTACCAGATGGCGAATATCTATCGCTCGAACTACAACGGCCTTCAGGTAACTTTCACGACCCGGAACTACCACGGACTGAATATGGTGGCCGGTTATACGTACTCTCATTCCCTCGACGACGTAGGTGCCAACTGGGATTTCGGTGCCGGCCTCGGACTCCCTCAGGATGCAACACACCCAGGCCGCGAATATGGCAGCAGCGATTTCGACATCCGCCATCGCTTTACCCTCGCCTTTACATACAACGTTCCGGGCAAGAAGTCCTTCGCGCAACTGCTGGAAGGCTGGCAGCTAATCTCGATCGTGAGCCTTTACAGCGCGCAGCCGTGGGGACCGATCGATACCGGCGATGATATCAGCGGCACTGGCGAGGGTATTGACCGCTGGGACTTCGTCGGCCATCCAAGCGATTTCAAGTCGAACCCTCGCGACAATCTCGCTTTCCTTCCTCAATATTTTAGCCCGGGTGCGACACCGGCGATATGCAACAACGCGGCTTCGACTCCTGGGCAGATGGCGTCGCTGAATACGTTCGGCTGTTACGTGAGTCCTAACGGGGGGTCAGCGATGATCCCCGCTTCACTCGGAACCTTCG
>Ga0210397_10002520_pt1 | contig 11503 bp, 11 predicted proteins | sample IncBWH2OmetaG_FD_160126 | JGI IMG/M metagenome (GOLD analysis project Ga0210397, IMG submission 160126) | Forest soil microbial communities from Barre Woods Harvard Forest LTER site, Petersham, Massachusetts, United States - Inc-BW-H-2-O ...
GGACCTGGAATCCACCCTCCGGCGGATCGTCGAGGCCGCGGTCGGCCTCGTGGACGCGACCTACGGCGCGCTGGGCGTCATCGGCGACGATGACGGCGGGAAACTGCGGCTCGCCGAGTTCATCCCAGTCGGTCTGAGCCAGGAGGAGATCGCCCGGATTCACCACTGGCCCGAGGGCCGCGGCCTGCTCGGACTGCTGATCGACGATTCCCGCCCGCTGCGCCTGGCCGACATCTCCGCGCACCCGGCATCATCGGGCTTCCCCGTCGGGCACCCGCCGATGCACGGCTTCCTCGGCGTCCCGGTGCGGGTTCGCGACGAGGTGTTCGGCAACCTGTACCTGACGGGCAAGCGCGGCGGCGGCGAGTTCACCGAGGACGACGAGGCCGTCCTGGTTGCCTTGGGCGCCGCGGCCGGCGTGGCGGTGGAGAACGCCCGGCTGTACGAGGCGGCCCGCCGCCAGCAGCGCTGGATCCAGGCCAGCGCCGAGGTCACCACCCGCTTGCTGTCCGGCGCCTCGTCCGGCGAGGTGCTCGCGGACATCACCCGGCAGGCGCGCGAGCTCTCCGGCGCGGACCTGGTCGCGCTCGCGCTGCCGGACGAGAGGGGACGGGGGCTCACGATCACCCACGCCGAGGGTGACGGCGCGGACGCGGCCCGCGGTCTGGTGCTGCCGGCTGACCGGTCCCTGTCCAGTCATGTGCTGGACACCGGCGAGCCGGTGACGTCGGCCGACTTCGCCGCCGACGAGCGGGTCGCCCGGGCCGCCCGCGGCGCGATGAGCCAGATCGGGCCCGCGGTGGTGTTCCCGCTCGGCGTGCCGGGCAACGTCCGCGGCGTGCTCACCGTCGGGCGCCGCCACGGCGCGCCCCCGTTCCCGCAGGCCCAGGCGGATGTGGTGGCCTCGTTCGCGGCCCAGGCGGGCGTCGCGCTCGAGCTCGCCGCGAGCCGGGCGGAGGCTGAACGGCTGTCGCTGTACGAGGACAGGGATCGCATCGCCCGCGACCTGCACGACCTGGTCATCCAGCGGCTCTATGCGACGGGCATGTCGCTGGAGGGCACCATGCCGATGATCACCAGGCCGGAGGTGGCCAGCCGGATCACCAACGCGGTCGACGCGATGGACGAGACGATCAAGGAGATCCGCTCGACCATCTTCGCGCTGCAGGCCCGGGGCACCTTGTCCCGGCCGGATCTGCGCGGGGAGATCCTCGCCCTGGCCGCCGAGATGACGGACATGCTCGGCTTCGCGCCGTCGCTGCGGCTGGGCTCCGGCCTCGGCGAGGACATCAGCCCGGAGGTGGCCGACCAGGTGCTCGCCGCGCTGCGCGAGGCGCTGTCCAACGCGGCCAGGCACGCGAACGCCAGCCAGGTGGACGTGACGGTGGACACGGGTTCCGACGGGATGCTGACCGTGCAGGTGACCGACAACGGGACCGGCATCCCGGAGGGGGGCCGCCGCAGCGGGCTGCGCAACGTGGCCTCGCGGGCCGAGAAGCTCGGCGGCGAGCTGACGCTCGAGCCCGTCGACCCTGACGCGGCGACGCCCGGCACCCGGCTGGAGTGGCGCGTCCCCCGTTAGGCGGGCCAGGTGTGGACGGGCTGGCCGGTGGCCGCGCACGATAGGTACCGGTCGAGCATCACGGCGAGGGCCTCGTCCCGGCCCCGGCCGCGCTCGGCGGACGCCAGGGCGGCGCGCTGCCAGGCGGCCCCGGTCTGCCCGCTGGCCACTCGTGCGCCGATCACGCCGAGCAGGCGGTCAGCCTCGGCCGCGGCCACGCCCGCGTCCAGCAGCCCCTGCCGGGCCCCGGGCAGCAGTTCGGGCACCAGTTCGGCGGCGGGAACCGTCCGCATCCCGTCGGCCCGGCCGTCCGGCCAGCTCAGCTCGGCGGCCAGGCCGTGCTGGGCCGCGCGGTAGAAGCCGTGATCAGCGCGCTCGAACGGGACCGCGTAGGTCCACCGCTCGTCCCGGCCGGCCAGCCAGAGGGTAAGGCCGATCAGGAAGGCCGCGTTGGCCAGCATGTCGGTTACCGTCGGCCCGGCGGGCAGGGCGCGCATCTCGATCCGCAGGTGGCCCCCTGCCGCGGGGTCGTAGATGCCCCGATTCCAGCGCCAGACCGTGCCCTGGTGCAGCCGGAGCTCGTCCAGCGGCGGCACGCCGTGGCCGGCGGGCGCGTCGCTGACGAAGGGGAGGAGCGGCTGGTGCCGCCGAACGCTCTCGTTGAACAGCTCCAGCGCGCCGCCCCGCAGCCAGCCCGTGCCGAACGCCGCGCGCGCCGGGCCGCGCCGGGGGCCAGCGCCGTCGCGGTCCTCGACCGACTGCTTGAACAGCGCGATCCTGGTCTCCTCCCAGAGCCGTCGGCCGAGGAACACCGGTGAGTTGCCGGCCGCGGCCAGCACCGGTGCGGTCGCGAGCTGGGCCGCGTTGTAGACCCGGGTGAACTCGTCCGGGGCGACCCGCAGGTGCACTTGGAACGAGGTGTTCGCCCCTTCGGCCGTGACGTGCTCGCTGGTCAGCTCCAGGGGCTCGGCTCCGGCAATCCGGATGCGGAACGGGCCCCGGTGCAGTCGCCGCAGGCCGTGATCCAGTGCCCGGTAGCGGGCCGCGTCGGTCACCATGCTCAGGTCCAGGTGGTCCGGGCGGAGGGTGGGCAGGATGCCGATCAGCGCGATCCGGCCGTGCTGCGCCCGGACCGCGTCTTCGGCCCGGGCCAGCAGCGAGCCAAGCTCGCCGGCCAGTGCGGTGAACGGGCGCCCCGCCAGCGGCACCGGCGAGGCGTTCAGCTCCAGGTTGTACCGGTTGAGCTCGAGCGTGATCCGCGGGTCCCCGGCCAGGTCGCGGACGGCCTGGTTCCGCGGCAGCGGAAGGCCTGCGTCGTCGACCAGGCACGCCTCGAGCTCGGCGCCGATCGTGACCGGGCCGACCCCGAAGCCGGGCCGGGCGAGCAGCTCCCCGAGATCGGACAGGCACCGCTCGAGCCGCTCCCGGAACCTGGCGTAGTCCTGCTCGCCGAACCTATCCCTGGTGATCTCCGTTCCCATGACTGGACCTCCACCTCACCCCGCCGCGACGATCCGGCGGCCGGTCAGCATCGCAGGCAGGATCCTGACGAAGTGGTCCCTGGCGTCCGGCGCCTGCACCCGCAGCGGCAGCGCACGCAACCGGGCGAGCTCGGCCGGGTCTGTCACCTCGGTGATCTCGCCGCGCACGATCACGCTCCAGCCAGCCTGCCCGGCTGCGCCGGTCCCGTCCGCCTCGAAGCAGACCAGGCTGCCCTGCCGGGCCGCGCATAGCTTGGTGCCCGGCTCGGTGCGGAACACCACGGTGTGCCGGTCCAGGACGAAGCTGACCGGGAACACCACCGGCCCGCGGTCGTCGACGACGGCCACCCGGCCGAAGTTCCCGGCCGCCAGCAAACCGAAGCACTCCGACCTGGTCAGCTCCTCGATCCGGCCCGGTTGCGGGTCAGCCGGGAGCGGGGCCGGCACGATCGTCTCCCGCCGGGAACAGGACGTCTCCTGGATCGCGCCGCACGCTGAGCGCCACCTGGGTGACCATTCCGATCCGCAGCACCAGGTGCGGGCAGGCGGCGTCGCTGAGCTGGGTCCTGAGGACCTCGCGCAGCCAGGGCAGCTCGAGCGGCTGGCTGTCCAGCGCCACCGCGGCCCCGCAGATGCTGGCGGTCAGCAGGATCCGCTGCAGCGCCTGCCCGGCGTGCACCCAGTCCACCGGGCGGTCGGCGGTGGTGGTGAGCAGCCCGGCCACGCCCGCGGCCCGGTGCGACGTGGCCGGGCTGAGCGGCGGCACCCCCCAGCCGTGCCCGCGGGCGAAGTCGCGCCCCGGAAAGAACGGCTCGGTGTGCTCGGCCCGCGCCGGGTAGGAGGTAGCCGGCACTCCGTCGTGGCGAGCGCTGCCCGGCGCGGGCGTCCAGCGGGCGAGCTCGCGCAGCCGCTCGCCGTCTTGACGCAGCTGGTACTCGGCGCTCTGGACGGCGGCCGCGAGCGTGGCCCGCCGCCCGTCGTCCGCCATGATGCGCAGCGCCGCCCCTTCCCGCGCGGCGGCGTCGCGCAGCGCGGCCAGGGTGTCGGGCGGCAGCGGCTCGGGATCGAACGCGCCGCGATGGGTCCGCCGGGTGAGCACGTGGCCGGCCAGCCGCCGCTCGAACTCGTCGGCGTCGGCACGCTCCCGCCAGGACACCTGAGCCACCAGGGTCGGCTGGGCTGGGTCGGGCAGCACGCGGGTCTCGGGAATGTAGCCGAGGGACCGCAGCGCCAGCCTGATGGTGAACAGCGCGGCCCCGCAGCTGATCATCATCTCGCGGCCGCCCGGGTCGGCCACGGCCAGCCGGCGCTCGACGTCGGCGTGCAGGCTGATCCGCGGCCCGCCGTCGGCGGCGAACCGCCACGGCTGGGTGTTGTGCACCGAGGGCGCCCAGACCGCCCTGGATACGACGTACCTGACGATCTCCTCGGTACTCATTGGCTCGCTCATGATCCCAGCAGACCGCGATGCGTCCGGCAAAAGCAGGTGCCAAGGTCCGGAGGCGGCAGGACCTTCGGCCACGGCCGTGGCCGCCGCACGGTGTCACCCCGACTGCTGGGCCAGTTGCGCGCCGCCGGTGCACAGGCGCTGGCCGTTCAGCATGACCGGCGAGATGCGGATGAAGTGGTCTCGTTCCCCCGGGGCCCACGCCCTGAGGCCAATCGTCGCCAGCCGGGCCAGCTCGCCGGGATCGGTCACCTCGCTGGACGGGCCGACGGCGGTGACGCTCCAGCCGGTCTGGCCGGCCGGGTCCACCTGGTCCGTCTCGAACGCGACTACGGCGCCGCGGGTGGCGGCGGCGAGCTTGCCGCTGCGGTCGGTCCTGATCACGATGTCACCGTGGTCGAGGGTGAAGTTGACCAGTTCCACCGCGGGCAGTGCCCGCCGGGTATAGATGATCCGGCCTACCGGGACCGATGCCATCAGCGCGAGGCATTCGCCACGGGACAGGCACAGAAGCGCGGAGCCGTCGGAGTGCATGAGCCCAAGCCTGCTTGACGAGTGGCGGGAGCGCCCAGGGAAGAAGGTCCCTAGTTTCCGGGACCGTAGTGAGGTTCATGCTCGTCGTGCTGGTCGCCGAACACGCGGGTCGCGTAGGCGGCCGCCTGGGTACGGCGCTCCATGCCCAGCTTGGCGAACAGCGCGGACACGTAGTTCTTCACGGTCTTCTCAGCCAGGAACATCCGCTCGCCGATCTGCCGGTTGGTCAGCCCCTCCCCGATCAGCTCCAGGATCCTGCGCTCCTGCGCGGACAGCCCGGCCAGCGGATCGCGTTTCGCGGACTGGTCCCGCAGCCGGGCCATCAGCTGGCTGGCCGCGCGCGGGTCGAGCATCGACTGGCCCGAGGCCACCGTGCGGACCGCGCCGACCAGGTCGGTGCCGCGGATCTGCTTGAGCACGTACCCGGCCGCACCCGCCATGATCGCGTCGAACAGCGCCTCGTCATCACCGAACGAGGTGAGCATCAGGCACGCCACCTCGGGCATCCGGGAGCGGATCTCCCGGCACACCGACACCCCGTCGCCGTCCGGCAGTCGCACGTCCAGGACGGCCACGTCCGGCTTCAGCGCGGGAATCCGGGCCAGCGCCGAGGACGCGGTGCCGGCCTCGCCGACCACCGTGATGTCCGCCTCGGCCTCCAGCAGGTCACGGACGCCCCGGCGGACGATCTCGTGGTCGTCGAGAAGGAACACCGCGATCGGCGGCCTGGCCTGCTCGCCCGATCCTGTACCGCTCACCGGACTAGTCACCGTAACTCCTGATGGTCGCGAAGACCCTGCGGGTCTTGTGTCAGGTCAACTCTAGGCATTGTGTCCATCCCGGGTTAAGGACCAAGGTCCCTGGCGGCCAGCCCGGACGGCCCTTATCCGGCCGGTCGTGCGTGCCTAGCGTCGGTAATGGAGGGGCAGGAGAGCCCCAATGGCTGAAGGAGATTGAGATGTCGGGAATCATCGTCGGGGTGGACGGTTCCGGCCATTCCCAGCATGCCCTGGAATGGGCCATGCGCGAGGCGGCGGTCCGTCACCTGCCGCTCACCGTGCTCACCGTGCACGAGGCCGTCAGGGGGTACTACAGCGGCATGGCCGTGTACCCGGATGACCCGGCCCGGACCGAAGAGGCCCGCGCGGCGGCCCAGGCCGAGACGGACAAGGTACTGGCCGGGCTAGACGGGCCCCGCCCGGAGTCGGTCACGGTCAAGGCGGTGCACGGCTTCGTCGTCGAAGAGCTCATCAACGCGGGCAAGGACGCCGACATGCTGGTCGTGGGCTCGCGCGGAGCGGGCGGCTTCACCCAGCTGATGATGGGTTCGGTGGCCAGCCAAGTCGCCCATCACGCGTACTGCCCGGTCCTCATCGTCCCCCCGGAGAACCGCAACTGACTCCGATCCCCGGGCCATCTGCCGTTCACATGGTGTAGATGCCGCGTTGACGTCGTTCCGGCGCAACGCGGCATCGTTTGCGTCCGCGCTCTGTATCAACGTAAGCGTTGTATCAACGTAAGCGTTGAGGTGGCCGTGCCTCAGGGCATCAGGCCGTGCAGCGGGAAGACGGCCTTCCTGGTGGCCATGATGGCCTGGTCGACCGGATCGCCTGGGTTGTAGCCGTCGTCGAACGAAGCGAACTTGCCCGGGGCGCCTTCGGTCATCGTCTCCGGGGCGGCCTGGCTGGTCACCAGCGATACGTACTCCCGCCAAAGCCCCGGCGTCGCCGCATGGGGATCGAGCGGCTGGCCCGCCGCCTCGAACAGCAGGTGGGTCCAGGACCTCGGCACCACGTGCACGTGCTCGTAACCGCCGCCCCCGGTGAGCAGCCAGCGCCCGCCCGCGTACTCGTGGGCGAGCGCGTGGATCGCGGCGTGCGCGGCCCGCTGCGCGTCGATGGTCAGCTCGAGATTGGTCAGCGGGTCGTCCCGGTGCGAGTCGCACCCGTGCTGGCTGACCAGAATCTGCGGGCGGAACTCGCGGAGCAGCGGAGGCACCACCGCGTGGAAGGCCCGCAGCCACCCGGCGTCCCCGGTCAGCGCGGGCAACGCCACGTTGACCGCAGAACCTTCCGCGTGCCGCCCGCCGATATCACCCGGCCACCCGGTCCCGGGGAACAGGGATTCCGGATGCTCGTGCAGCCCGATGGTCAGCACCCTGGGGTCGTCCCAGAACGCCCGCTCCACGCCGTCGCCGTGGTGGGCGTCCACGTCGACGTAGGCGATCCGCTCCGCGCCCTGGCCGAGCAGCCACGCGATCGCGACCGCCGGGTCGTTGTAGACACAGAACCCGCTGGCGTTCCCGGTCATGGCGTGATGCAGGCCACCCGCGATGCTCGCCCCGTGCTGCGCCGCCGACGTCCAGACGGCCCGGGCCGCGGCCAGCGTGGCCCCGGTCACCATGGCGGCCGCCTCGTGCATGCCCGGGAACACCGGGTCGTCCTCGGTGCCGAGCCCGTGCATGAGCAGCACCCGTTCGGTCAGGTCCTGCTTGCCCTCGCCCAGCTGCCTGCCGCTTCCGGCCAGCCGCACGATGTCGATGTAGACGGGGGAGTGGTAGAGCTCGAGCTCGGCGCGGGTGGCCGCGGCCGGGACCTCGACCGAGACCCCGTCCAGGCCGAACAGGCCGAAGGCCCGGGCCAGCTCCATGGTCAGCTTGAGCCGTATGGGCGCCATCGGGTGGCCGGGCCCGAAGTCGTAGCCGGCCAGCCGTTCGTCCCAGGCCACGTGCAGGGTGCAGGTCATGATGGACTCCTTTGTGCCTCCTAGAGGCGCTGACCTTCGTCGGTGGCCAGTTCCCCGGCGGGTCGGCGGCCGGTGGGGCGGCTGGTCCGGACGACGCCGAGCTCCAGCAGCAGTTGCGGCGCCCCGGGCAGCGCCAGGCTGCTGCGGATCTGCGCCCGGACCGCCTTGGATTGCAGCGGCTCGGTCTGCAGGCTGGCGAAGACCCACCGGCCGGCGGCGCGGAGCAGCAGCCGTTGCAGGGCCTGGCCGGCGTGCAGCCAGCTCTCCTCGTCCTCGCCGGGTGTCACCAGGATCGCCGTGACCGGAGCGGGCGGCCCGCCGGACGGCGCCAATCCCCAGCCGCGTCCCAGGTCGAAGTCGCGCTGCGGCACGCTCCCGGTCTCACTCCCGGTCGCGGCGGGGAAGGCATGCGCCGGCACGCCATCCCTGGCCTCGCTGCTTGCCTCGCGGGTCCACCGCCGTGTCTCGGCTCGCGCCTGGATCTCCGCGGGCGACGTCGGGTAGAGATCCCGGCTCCGGCGCCACGCGGCGAGGATCGCTGTGAGCCTTTGATACGCGGGGCCGCCGTCGACGATCACCAGCGTCGCGCCTTCGGCCGCGGCGTCGTCGTGCAGCCGCGCGAGCAGATCGCCGGGCAGCGGCCCGGGTTCGAACGCGCCGCGGTGGGTATGCCGGTGCGGCACGGCCCGGAGCATCGCCCGCGCTTCCGATGTCACGGGCGACGGGCGTCCGGCCCGCACCCGGGCCAGCAGGCGCCGCTGGCCGGGCTCGGGGAACAGGTCGGCCTCGGGCTGGTAGCCCAGTGAGCGGATCGCGAGCCGCAGCCCGAACAGCGCCGCACCGCAGCTGATGATCATTTCCCGGCCGGCCGGGTCATCCAGCAGCTGACGGCTGGTGTCGGCGTACAGCTCGACCGCCTGTTCGGTGACGGTGAACCGCCACGGCTGGGTGTTGTGCACCGACGGTGCGCGGGCCGCCACCTCGATCAGGTAGCCAGCCCGTTCGGCCAGATCTGGCGCCGGGTCCTGGTCTGTCTTTCTCGCCTTGGTCACGTTCGTTACGCTCGGCCGGGCACGCGGCCGACGGCAGGGCCGAAGGTCCCTATCGGGCGGGCTGAACGCCCGTAGGCATTCCGCCGCGCCGGTTAAAGCCTGAAGACGAAGCCCCGTTAGCTCGGCACGAAATTGGAGGGGCCATGAGCTTCAACCTTGCTGTCATCCTCAGCGAAAGCGCGCACGCCGCACCGGACAAGCCGGTCGCGGTGTTCGACGGCGGCCAGCTGACCTACCGCCAGCTCGACCTGGCGTCGGACCGGCTCGCGGCGAACCTGGCCGCGGCCGGGATCGGCCCCGGCGACCGGGTCGCGCTGCAGCTGCCCAACATCCCGCAGTTCCTGATCTCCTACTTCGGGATCCTCAAGGCGGGTGCCGCGGTGGTGCCGCTGAACGTCCTGCTCCGGGCCCCCGAGATCGCTTACCACCTTGAGGACAGCGGAGCGCTGGTCCTGATCACCTGGGAAGGCGTGCTGGCCGAGGCGGCCAAGGGTGCCGAGGTAGCCGGGATCGGCGCGATCTTCGCCGTCGGGCACGCGGTCGGCTCGCCGGGGGCACTGCCGTTCGAGCGGCTGCTCGACGGTGCGGCGCCGCCGCGCGAGATGGCCACGCGGCAGCCCACCGACACCGCCGTCATCGTCTACACCTCGGGGACCACGGGCCAGCCCAAGGGGGCCGAGCTCACCCACCTCCAGCTGTACATGAATGCCGACATCCCGGGGCGCCTGTTCGACGTCCAGCCGGACGACATCGTCATCACCGTGCTGCCGCTGTTCCACGTGTTCGGGCTGTCGTCCATTCTGGACGTCTGCGTGCGGTTCGGCTGCACCATGTCGCTGATCCCCCGGTTCACCCCCGCCACGGTGCTGGCCGCGGTCCAGCGTGACCGGGCCACCATCTTCGAGGGCGTACCCACCATGTTCGTCGACCTGCTGTCCTACCCGGATCTGGACCGCTACGACCTGTCCTCGCTGCGGGTCGCCATCTCCGGCGGGGCGTCGATTCCGGCGCCTGTGCTGGACGCCTTCGAGGAGCGCCTCGGCGTGGTCATCCTGGAGGGCTACGGCATGACCGAGACCGCGGCCACGATGACCTTCAACCCCAGCGCGGCCGAGCGCCGCGCCTACAGCGTCGGCAAGCCCATCTGGGGGACGCAGACCCAAGTCTGGGACGACGATGGCCGTCCGTTGCCGCCCGGCCCGGAACACGTCGGCGAGATCGTCACCCGCGGGCTGCACGTGATGAAGGGGTACCTGAACCGGCCGGAGGCAACCGCCGAGGCCTTCACCGGCCACTGGCTGCACACCGGCGACCTCGGCTATTTCGACGAGGACGGGTTCTTGTTCATTGTCAGCCGGAAGAAGGAGCTGATCATCCGCGGCGGGTACAACGTGTACCCGAGCGAGATCGAGAACGTGCTGCACGCCCACCCGGCCGTCGCCGAGGCGGCCGTGGTCGGCGTGCCCGACGAGCGGCTCGGCGAGGAGGTCATGGCCGTGATCATCGTGCGCGGCACGATGGAACTGGGAGAGCACGAGCTCGTCTCCTGGTGCCGGGAACGGCTGGCCGCCTACAAGTGCCCGCGGGTCTACCAGTTCCGCGCGGAGCTGCCGAAGAACACCCTCGGCAAGGTCCTGAAGGACGAACTGGCCCAGGCGGGAACGGCATCATGACCGCGCCTGCCGCGGCGGCGCCGCGAGATTCCGCGGCAGGACGACGACTACACCGCCGCCGCGCGGCGCAGGCTGGCGTTCCTCACCGAGACCACCGGTGCCGCCCCGGAGCACCTCGGCCGCTGCTCCTTCGACCCGGCCGTGCTCGACGGCAACATCGAGAACTTCATCGGCGTCTACCGTGGTGGCCGAGGCCATGCAGCGCGCTCCCGCCTTCGGCTTCGACAGCGCCAGGGAAGCCCGCGCCTTCGGCGACTGGCTCACGGTCAGCTTCGAGGACATCAAGGCGGAGGCCGAGGCCAGCACCCACGTCGGCCGCCTGCATGACATCGAGCAGTTCCCGGCTAGCCGGTACATGTTCCTGCGGTTCGACTACACCACCCGGCGACGCGGCCGGGCAGAACCTGACCGGCCGGGCCACGCTGCGGGCGTGCGCCTGGATCCGGGCCCACTACCCCGGCATCCGGGAGTTCTACCTGGAGGCCAACCTGGCCACGGACAAGAAGAGCTCGCAAGTCAACGTTTTCGCCGCGGGCATCGGCCGAGGCCTGGCCCAGCTCGGTCAGGCGGGCTAGGTCAGGCCGGCCGCGGGATCAGCGTGTCGGCGGACGCGGGGAAGAACACGTTCTGGCGGCCGTCATGCCAGCGGACCACGTAGGGCGGTCGGCCGTGCTCGCCCCACACCTCGATGATCACCGCCTCGCGGTCCCCTTCGCCCGCGCGGCGTTCCTTCACCAGCAGCGTGTCGCCTGCCCTTGCCCGCATGATTCCTCCCCGCTGCGTCCTGGTCTCAGGGCGGGCGGTTCTTATGTCCACAGCGTCGCAGGACCGGATGCCAGGCGGCAGGGCCATAGGTCCCGTGATGCGCTTGTCCCAGGCCGTCCCGGCGGCACAGGGCGGAGAGCCGGCGGCCCGTGAACTTGTGCCGGACTCGCGGATGACGTTAACTGGGACTGCGGCCTTACGGCCCGGACCCCTGCCTCTACTGCCGCTCGTCTAGGCGACCGCGG
>Ga0210397_10002522_pt1 | contig 11499 bp, 11 predicted proteins | sample IncBWH2OmetaG_FD_160126 | JGI IMG/M metagenome (GOLD analysis project Ga0210397, IMG submission 160126) | Forest soil microbial communities from Barre Woods Harvard Forest LTER site, Petersham, Massachusetts, United States - Inc-BW-H-2-O ...
TCGCTGGTGATGCACCCGATCTACGCTTACGGCTCGGAGGAGACGCGGCGCAAATACCTGCCCAAGCTCGCGAGCGGCGAATTCGTCGGCTGCTTCGGCCTGACCGAGCCGGATCACGGCTCCGACCCCGGCAGCATGGTGACGCGCGCGGTGAAGGAGACCAATGGCTATCGCCTCAATGGCGCCAAGATGTGGATCACCAACGCGCCGATCGCCGACGTGGCGGTGGTGTGGGCCAAACTGGACGATGTCATCCGCGGCTTCGTGGTCGAGCGCGGCATGAAGGGGTTCTCGACGCCCAAGATCGAGGGCAAGTTCTCGCTGCGCGCCTCGGTGACCGGCGAAATCGTGCTCGACGACGTGCTGGTGCCGGACGAGAACCTTCTGCCCAATGCGCGGGGCCTGGGCGGGCCGTTCGGTTGTCTGAACCGCGCGCGCTACGGCATTGCCTGGGGCGCGATGGGCGCGGCGGAGTTCTGCTGGCACGCCGCGCGGCAATACACGCTGGACCGCAAGCAATTCGGCCGCCCGCTTGCCGCGACACAATTGGTCCAGAAGAAGCTGGCCGACATGCAGACGGAGATCACGCTTGGTTTGTTGGGCGCGCTGCGGCTCGGCCGGCTGATCGATTCCGGCGAGGCGGCGGCGCCTGCGGTCTCGCTGATGAAGCGCAACAATTGCGGCAAGGCGCTCGCCATTGCGCGCGAGTCGCGCGACATGCACGGCGGCAACGGCGTGAGCGACGAATACGGCGTCATCCGCCACGTATTGAACCTGGAAGCCGTGAACACCTATGAAGGCACCCATGACGTGCACGCGCTGATCCTCGGCCGCGCCCAGACGGGCATCCAGGCGTTCAGCTGATGTGGCCGGCGTCGCCGCAGGCTTGCATGGCCGCCTTCGTGGCGGCGCTGAACGGCAAGGATCTGGACACCGCGCTGGCGTTGACCAGCGACGACGTCGCGTTCTTCTACAGCAACGGCGATGCGCTCTGGGGGCGCGAGGCGATCGCGGCGGCGATCCGGGCCAACTGGGCCTCGATCGACCGCGACAACTACGCGACGCACGACCTCGTCTGGCTCACGCAGACCGATGTCGCCGCCGCGGTGGTCTACAGCTTCACCTGGTCTGGCTTGTCGGACGGCAAGGAAATCGGCGGCCGCGGACGCGGGACCTCCGTCCTGCGGCGCGATCCCGGTGGCTGGCGCGTCGTGCACGAACATCTCAGCCAGGGTCGCTGGAGGCCGAAGACATGAGCGGGCGGCTCGACATCGCGCGCGCCTATCTCCAGGCGATTGAGCGGAACGAAACGACAGAAAGCTTCTTTGCGCCGGACATCGAGCAGGTCGAGTATACCGACCGGCTCAATCCGAACGGCGGGCGGTCCGGTCTCGCCGAGATGAAGGCGCGGGCGGAGCGCGGCCGGGGGATGCTCCACTCCCGGGCCTACGACGTGCGGCACGCCTATGAGCAAGGGGACACCGTCATCCTCGAGGTCGGCTGGAGTGCGACGTTCAATGTCGCGGTCGGGACGTTGCCGGCGGGCGATACCATGCGGGCGCATTTCGCAGTGTTCCTCGATTTCGAAGGCAACCGCATCCGGTGCCAGCGCAACTACGACTGTTTCGAGCCGTTTTGAGCGCCTCACGGGAGATGCGACGTGCCTACCGACGAGATGCACAGCGTTTTTAACAAGGCACGGCTGGATGATCGGCAGGTCACTGAGCTTGTGGGTCTCTGCCGAGGCCTGATAGCAGATGGTGCCGTCAGTGATGGCGAGGCGAAACTATTGCAAACCTGGCTTGCGGCCAACGCGGGCGTGACGGGAAATCCGGTCGTGTGCAATTTGCTCAAACGCATTTCGGCAATGCTCAAAGACGGACACTTGGATGACGATGAGGCGGTTGAGTTGTACGAGACGTTGTCCAAATTCACCGGTGGAAAGCTCGAACTCGGTGAAGTCCTGAAATCGACCGAGCTGCCATTTGACGAGCCGCTGCCGGATTTGAAGTTTGTCGGCTCGAGATATTGCTTCACCGGAACGTTTGCGTTCGGTCCACGCAAAGATTGCGACGCGGCCGTGGAGCGGTTGGGCGGAATTCCCTGCTCGCTAACATTGAAAACGAATTATCTGGTGGTGGGCCAGTACGCGACCGAAAGCTGGATTCAATCCACTTATGGCCGGAAGATTGAGCGAGCAGTCGAAATGAAGAGCGAAGGTCACCTTATCGCAATCGTCGGCGAGGCTCATTGGGTTCAGTACCTTCGGAGCGACAGTGCATGAAGCTTACTGGAATCCGCGTTCTAGACCTGTCGCAGTTCCTTCCCGGTCCGCATCTCACCATGACGATGGCCGATCACGGCGCCGACGTGATCATGGTCGAGCCGAAGAACGGCGTGGGCGAGCCAACGCGCCGGATGGGCACCGTAGCCAAGGACGGCCAGCGCGTCTGGTTCCGCAACATCGCGCGGGGCAAGCGCGCTGTGGCGCTCGATCTGAAGGACAAGGATGATCTCGCCACGTTCCTCGGGCTGGCGGACGAGGCCGACGTGATCGTGGAAGCGTTCCGGCCTGGCGTCGTGAAGCGTCTTGGCATCGGCTACGACGCGGTCGCGGCGCGCAATCCGCGCATCGTCTACTGCGCGATCAGCGCGTTCGGGCAGAACGGTCCGTATCGCGACAAGCCGAGCCATGATCTGGGCGTGCAGGCGATGGCGGGCACGCTGGACCTGTCGCGCGGCTTTGTGGACGACAAGCCGAACATGCCCAATCTCGTCGCCGCCGACATGGCGTCGTCGCTGACGGCGCTGAGCGCGATCGCGATGGCACTGCTGGCGCGCGAGAAGACGGGCAGGGGCGACTATGTCGACATCGCGATGTACGACAGTCTGATCGCGTGGACGCCGAACGTCGTCGGCTCGGTGTTCGGCGAGGACAAGGCGCCGGTGCCGCGCGCGATGCGCAATTATGGCGGCCAGGCGATGAACCGAGTCTATGAGACCGGCGACGGGCAGTTCATCGCGCTGGCCGGCAACGAGCGGAAGTTCTGCGAGAATCTGCTGACGGCGCTGGACCGCACGGACCTGATCGATCTCGCCGCCGGCGAGCCGGGCGAAAGCCAGGCGCCGCTGATCGGGTTCTTCGCCGATATTTTCGCGACGAAGACGCGCGCCGAATGGGAGGTGTTCCTCGGGCCGCTCGACCGATGCGGGGGCGCCGTGCGGTCCTTGAAGGAGGGGTTTGGCGACCCCAACAGCGCCGCGCGCGGCATGCTGCTGCGTGACGCACACGGCAATCCGCACATCGGGCCGGCGATCAAGTTCGCGAACGAGCCGGCGCAGCCGCGGTTCGATCTGCCTCAGTACGGTACGGCTGCCGGCGTCGCGTGGAATCCGCGCTAGAGAATCTGCCGCGCAACGAAAAATCCCGCCGGCGCTTGCCGACGGGATTTCTTCAACACTCGATGTGCGGTGGGAAGCTCTGCTTCCCGGTTGCCCCCAAGAGAGGGCTTTTCATGCGGGCAAAGCCCGCTTTCGCAGTTTCAATTGTGGGTGGCGATCAGCCTTTCGCCTCAGCTGATCGTGGCTCCGCGAACGCGGAGCCCCGGTCGCTTGCCCGGCGGAGTTTCTTCCATACGGAACCTCCCTTTGGGTTTCTTGTCGCTCGGCGGGTTCCGCTGGATTTCGGGCTTCCCGAAATCGCTGCGCCTAATCGCGCGGTGTCGTCCGTCTTAACGGCCACCAGAAATCCTCCGCCCGCGTGGCGGCGGAGTCAACACGGAACGTGGTCATCCGTCGATGAGGGAACGGCCCGTGATTGACGCGGTTCGCCTACCGCTGTAGTAATTCACTATATAGTTAAGTGTTGAACATGGACAAGATCTTCGAAGCTCTCGCCTCGACCCCGCGGCGCAAGATCCTCGCCTATCTCTCCGAGGTGGATCTCACCGCGGGCGAGATCGCGTCGCGCTTCGACATGACCAAGCCGGCCATTTCAAAGCATCTGCAGATTCTGGAGAACGCCGGCCTCGTCCGCAGCGAGAAGCGCGGCCAGTTCGTGCACTACGCGCTGGTGCGCGAGAACCTGGCGAACACGCTCACCAGCTTCATGCAGAACGTTTGTCCGGTGTCGCGTCCGCTGAAAACGGAGAGCGCCCGAATTCGGCGCACGCGCGGGTCAAGCTGAAGGAGGCCGTCATGATCCTCATCCCAGGCTCCGAGCGCATCGTGGCCGGCGCACAAGCGGATCCCGTGCCGGGGCGTGTGCGCTGGTCGCCGCTGAAGTCGCTCTGGATCGGCGGCCACACCCTGCTGGCGCTGGTATTCTGTCCGCTGCTGCCGAGTTGGAGCGGCGTTGCGCTGTTCGTCGCGACCTCGGCGGTGACGCTGTGTTTCGGACATTCCGTCGGCATGCACCGGCGGCTGATCCATGGCAGCTTCCAATGTCCGCGCTGGCTGGAATATGTCTGCGTCTATCTTGGCACCCTGGTCGGGATGGCGGGTCCGCTCGGCATGGTCCGCATCCACGACATGCGCGACTGGGCCCAGCGCCAGACGGCCTGTCACGCCTTCTTCCGCCATGCGCGGCCATTGCTTGCCGACGCATGGTGGCAGCTGCATTGCGAACTCGCGCTCGACCATCCGCCGGCGTTCCGGCCGGAGCAGCGCCTCGCGGACGACCGGTTTTATGCGGTCCTCGAGCGTAGCTGGATGTTGCAGCAGCTTCCCTGGGCGGTCTTGTTTTTCGCTTGCGGCGGCTGGAGCTGGGTGGTGTGGGGCGTGTGTGCCCGCGTTGCGGTGTGCGTCACGGGACACTGGCTGGTTGGCCACTTCGCGCATCGCGAGGGCAGGCAGACCTGGATCGTCGAGGGCGCCGCCGCGCAGGGCTATGACATCCGCGTCGCTGGCCTCATCAGCATGGGCGAGAGCTGGCACAACAACCATCACGCCTTTCCGGGCTCGGCGCGGCTGGGGCTGCTGCCTGGGCAGATCGACCTGGGATGGGAATTGATCCGCCTGTTTGCCGCCGTCGGTCTCGCGGACGGCATCGTTACACCCGACACCTTGCCATACCGGCCGTCGCTGCGCCGTGTGATGCGCGAAGCCGATCGCGATCGGGCGGTTCGTGCGACCACCCGGCTGGCAACGCCATGAACATGCTCGCGCGCTTCTTCTCATTCGGCGGGAGGGTCGCGCCGCTGCCCTATGCGGCGTGGGCGACGATCATCTTCTTCCTGCCGCACGCCGCGACATGGGGCGTGTTCAGCATGCTCCACCGGCCGCTGGAAACCGGGCTGCGCTTCTGGCTGATGCCACTGTTGTCGCTGGTGCAACTGCCTCAATTGCCCTCGCTGGCTCTACTGTCGGCGTTCTTCGCGATGCTGCTGTGCAGTTGGGCGCTGGCGGCGTTGTCGTTCCGCCGCGCGGTGAGCGCCGGTCTCGACGGTTGGATCGCGGCGCTCGCCGCCGCGCCGGTGCTGCAGGTGCCGGCGATCGTATTCCTGTCGGTCTGGCCGGCGCGCGAACAGATGGAAACGCCTCGTACGCCGCCGCCGGAGCGGGACTGGGTGCCGGCGGCGCAAGGCGTCCTGGCCGGCATGGGGCTGACGCTGTTCGCCGTGGCCGTCGGCGCGCTGGTCTTCGGAACATATGGCTACGGCATATTCGTCCTGTCGCCCTTTCTCATCGGCGCCACCACCGCGTTTCTCGCCAACCGCCGCGAGGCTCTTTCTTATCGTCGCACGATGCAGTTGGTCACGTTGGCGCTTGTTCTAGGCGGTGCCGCGCTCGTTATGGCGGCGCTGGAGGGAATCGTCTGCATCGTCCTTGCCGCTCCGCTCGCGTGGCTGGCGGCGGCCGTCGGTGCAGCGCTCGGGCAATCGGCAGCCGCGCGCGCCTCGGGGCGCCGGTCGCGCAGCACGCTGATGTGCGTGGCGCTGTTGCCGCTGGCGTTCGCCAGTGAGCGTGCATTGCCGCAGACCACGCATTTCGCGACGGACGAGCAGATCGAGATTGCTGCCTCGCCCGACGCGGTGTGGACCGCGCTAATCCACATGGACCGGTTCGAGACGCCGCCCGCGCTGCCGTTCCGGCTGGGTATTGCCTATCCCGTGCGGGGCGAAATCGTCGGCGAGGGCGTCGGCGCGATCCGGCGGGGCGTGTTCTCGACCGGCGTCGCGATCGAGCGAGTCACGGCATGGCAGAAGGACCGCATGCTTGGGTTCGTTGTGCTCAGCGATCCGCCTGCGATGCGTGAGATGAGCCCGTATGCGCATGTGAACGCGCCGCATGTGCACGGTTACTTCCGCACCGTCGCCACGACGTTCGCGATCGTGCCGCTCGCGAACGGCCGCAGCCTGGTCCGCGAGCACACCGAGCATGAGCTCCGCCTCGACCCCATCCTGTACTGGATGCCGTTCGCGCGCTGGATCATCCACGAGAACAACGCCCGCGTGCTCGACGCGGTGCGCGAGCATGCCGAGCGCCGCGCGACGGCCAGCCGCTAGACGCTGCGTTGCGCCTTGTCCTTGTCGTTGGCGGAGCGGATCTGGCCGCGGATCGCCTCCCACTCGGAGTCGCCCAGCGCCGCCAGCCGCGCGAAATTGCCGCCACCCGCCAGGTGCAGGCCGCCGTCGATCGCGATGGTCTGGCCCGTGAGATAATCGCAGCCGTCCGCCATCATGAAGGTCGCCAGATTGCACAGCTCATACATCTCGCCGTTGCGCGCCATGCCGGCCGTCTGCCGTGCGGACGCTTCGGTGTTGCCGCTCGCCGCCGGATTGAGCCGCTCCCACGCGCCCTTGGTCGGGAAAGGTCCGGGCGCGATGGCGTTGAGGCGGATGCCGTTCGGGCCCCATTCCTGCGCCAGCGACTTGGTCATGATGTTGAGGCCGGCCTTGGACATGGCGCTCGGCACCGTGAACGGGCCGCCGTTCCAGATCCAGGTCGTGAGGATGGAAATCACCGATGCCTTGTCGCCGCCGTCAATCCAGCGCTTGCCGCAGGCCAGCGTCACGTAGAACGAGCCGCGAAACACGATGTCGGCGATGGCATTGAAGCCGCGCGGCGACAGATCCTTGGTGCGCGAGATGAAGTTGCCGGCCGCGTTGTTGACGAGGCCCGTCAGCGCGCCCCCGTCGGCCCAGATCTGGGCGACCATGTCGTCCACGGCTTCCGCCACGCGGATGTCGCAGGCGATCGCTTTGACGGTTCCCTTGGTCTTGTCGGAGAGGGTCTTGGCCGTCTCATCGAGCACCGCCTTGCGCCGGCCACAAATGTAGACCGTGGCGCCGAGTTGGGCATAGGCCTCGCTCATCACCTCGCCGAGGCCGGTTCCGCCGCCCGTCACCAGGATGCGCTTGCCCTTTAATATGCCGTCCCTAAACATCAGGTGTTCCATGGTGTCCTCCTTGTTTTGTCTGGACTCAGTAGCGCACGTCCGCGCACTCGAAAAAAGAGGGTTGCTGATTTGTTCCGCAATGCTGTTAGATGCTCCGGTGAACATCGCCCCACAGATCGCAATGCTGCCGCAGCGTTTCGCGGACTGGTTCGCGTCGCGCGGCTGGCAGATCCGCGCGCATCAGTCGGCGCTGATCGAACATGCCGCGCAGGGCGAATCCGTTCTGCTGGTGGCACCGACCGGCGGCGGCAAGACCCTGGCAGGATTTCTGCCGACGCTGATCGATCTGGCGAACCTGCCGCCGCGCCGCCGCAGCGCGTTGCACACGCTCTACATCTCGCCGCTGAAGGCCTTGGCGGTCGACGTCGCGCGCAATCTCGAGGCGCCCATCGCGGAAATGGGACTGCCCATCAAGGCCGAGACGCGGACGGGCGACACGTCGGCGTCCAAGCGCCAGCGGCAACGCCATGCGCCGCCGGACATCCTGCTGACCACACCCGAGCAGCTCGCGCTGCTCGTCGCCAACCCCGGCGCCGGCCTGATGTTCGCAAGCCTGAAGACGGTGGTGCTGGACGAACTGCATGCCATGCACAATTCCAAGCGCGGTGACCTGCTGGCGCTAGGGCTCGCGCGGCTGCAGACATTGGCGCCTGGGCATCGCCGCGTCGGGTTGTCGGCCACCGTTGCCGATCCGGCGCCGCTGCAACGCTATCTGATGCCACAATCGCCCGACGGCGAAGCGCTATCCGCGTTGGTGCTGGGGCAGGCGGGCGCCAAGCCGAAGATCGAGATCAGCACGTCGGATTCCTACGTGCCGTGGTCCGGCCATCTCGCGCGCCACGCGATGGGCGACATCATGGAGGCGATCAAGACGGCGAAGACGGCGCTGATCTTCGTCAACACGCGCAGCCAGGCGGAGCGGACGTTCCAGGAACTGTGGCGCATCAATACCGACAACCTTTCCATCGCGTTGCATCACGGCAGCCTGGCACCGGCGCAGCGCCGCAAGGTGGAGGCTGCGATGACCCGCGGCAGCCTGCGCGCCGTGGTTTGCACCTCCACCCTCGATCTCGGCATCGACTGGGGGGCGGTGGATAAGGTGATCTGCGTCGGCGCGCCCAAAGGTGCCGCGCGGCTGGTGCAGCGCATCGGCCGCGCCAACCACCGCCTCGACGAAGCAAGTCTGGCCGTACTCGTACCGTCCAACCGGTTCGAGGTGCTCGAATGCAACGCGGCGCGGGACGCCGTGATGGCAGGAGAGTTGGACGGCGACCGGCTGAAGCGCGGCAGTCTCGATGTTCTAGCGCAGCATGTGCTCGGCACGGCGTGCGCCAAACCGTTCGACGCAGCCAAGCTGTATGCCGAAGTGCGATCGGCGTCGCCATACGTGCACCTGACGCGCGACGACTTCGACAAGGTGGTCGATTTCGTCGCGACCGGCGGCTATGCGCTGAAGCGCTACGACCGCTATGCGCGCTTGCGCCAGACGCCGGAGGGCCTGTGGCGGCTGTCGCATCCACGGCTCGCGCAGCAATACCGCATGAACGCCGGCGTGATCGTCGAGGAGCCGATGATCGACATCCGGCTTCAGGCGAAAGGCCGCCCCACCGGTGCGGGCGGACGCGTGCTGGGGCAACTTGAGGAGTACTTTGTCGAGCAACTGACATCGGGCGATACCTTCGTATTTTCCGGCCACGTCCTTCGCTTCGAGGGGATGCGTGAGGACGGCGCCTATGTGAGCAAGACGCAGGAGGCCGAAGCGCAGATTCCCTCCTACAATGGCGGCAAGTTTCCGCTCTCGACGTTCCTCGCCCAGCGCGTCCGCGAGATGGTCTCCAAACCCGAGACTTGGGACCTGTTGCCGGATCCCGTCGGCGAGTGGCTGCGTATCCAGGAACTGCGGTCGGTGATTCCCAAGCCCGGCCAGTTGCTGGTCGAGACGTTTCCGCGTGGGTCCAAGGAGTATCTCGTCTGCTATCCATTTGAGGGCCGGCTGGCGCACCAGACGCTGGGCATGCTGCTGACGCGACGCTTGGAGCGTCTGCGTCTGCGGCCGCTGGGCTTCGTCGCCAACGAATATGCGCTGGCGGTCTGGGCGTTGCGTGACATGGGCGGCGTGGACGTGAATGCGCTGTTCTCCGAAGACATGCTGGGCGACGACCTTGATGCCTGGCTGGCGGAATCCAGCCTGTACAAGCGCACGTTCCGCAACTGCGCCATCATATCGGGCCTGATCGAGCGGCGGCATCCGCGCGGCGAAAAGACCGGGCGCCAGGTCACGTTCTCGTCCGACCTGATCTATGACGTGCTGCGGGAACACGAGCCGGACCACATCCTGCTGCGCGCAACCTATGAGGATGCTGGAACGGGCTTGCTCGACATCGCCCGGTTGAGCGATATGTTGAAGCGAATCCGGAATCGAATCGTGACGCGGCGGCTGGACCGGGTGTCGCCGCTCGCCGTGCCCGCCCTGCTGGAGATCAGCAAGGAGATGGTGGCCGGCGAGGCGCATGAAGACATTCTGCGCGAGGTCGAGGCCTCGCTGATCGAGGACGCGATGCGTGTGGACTGAGAACGACGAGATGCACGCGGAGGTGAACGGCGAGCGGCTGCTGCTCGACTGCGCCGGCGCACTGTGGTGGCCGGCGGAACGCACGCTCGTGTTCTCCGACATCCATTTCGAGAAGGGCTCGTCGCTGGCGCGCTGGGGCGCGCTGCTGCCGCCATACGACACGCGCACGACGCTGAAGCGCATGACGGCACTGATCGCGCGCTACCGTCCGGCGCGGGTGATCGCATTGGGGGACTCCTTTCATGACCGCGATGCCGCGGATCGGCTCGATGCCGAAGAACGCACGATGCTCGCTGCGCTTGTGGATGGCACGCATTGGGTGTGGATCGAGGGCAACCACGACCCGCAGCCGCCCAAATGGCTGGGCGGCACGATCACGCCGGAGATCGCCATCGGCGGACTGGTCTTCCGGCATGAGCCGTCGCCGACGCCGCAGCCGGGAGAGATCGCCGGTCACCTCCACCCCTGCGCGACGGTCACGCTGCGCGGCCACAGCCTGCGCCGCCGCTGCTTCGCCGCTGACGGGACTCGGCTGGTGATGCCGGCGTTCGGTGCCTACGCCGGCGGTCTGAATGTCGGCGACGATGCCATTTCTTCGCTGTTCGTGGACGCCTTCGCGGCCTACATGCTCGGCGGCCGCCGGGTCTATGCGGTGCCGGCCCGGGGCAGGCCGCGGCTCGCGGGCATCGCCGCCGCGCGCTAGTCGTTGCGGCGGAACACGACCGACGAAAGCCAGCCCAGCAGGAGCGCCATCAGTACCGTCGACAATCCGTAGGACAGCGGCGAGACGTGTGCGAAGTTGTAGAGGCGGCGCTCGAGCCCCGTCTGGTCGATGAACAGCGGCGTCGACTGGGCGCTGACGATGGTGCCGTCGCGGAACAGGTAGACCTCCACGTTGTACTGCCCGCGCGGCACGCTGGCCGGCACAGGTACACGGGCGCGGAACAGGGTCGGGCTCAGGAATTCCACGCCGCCCGGCTGCTCGCCATAAAGATTGTCGTGCACCAGATGGCGGATCAGCGCCTGGCGGAACGGCTCGGGATCGTGGTGGCTGACGATCTTCGCAGGGACGATGTTCTGCAGGCCGATGGCATAGCGCTGCAGCGTGAAGCTGGCAGCGATCCGGTCCACCGGACGCGTGCTGGAGAGGAAATAATACGACGGCATGCTCACCAGCTTGGCCTGGTCGCGATTGATCCAGATGCCGATGACGTTGTCCTTCTTGCGCACGGTCATGGTTGCATCGGGGCCGCGCACCACGACCACCACGTCGTGCGTTCCGGTGTCTTCGGGATGCTCGATCGCGCCGAACACCACGATATCCGTGCCAGTGTAGTTCGAGGTGATCTCGACGGTGTCCTGCGACAGGCCGGAGACCAGATCTTCCGACGCCGTCGCCGGCCCGGCGAAAATCAGCGCGGCGAGAAGCGGCCATATCCTCATGGCGCGCCCACGGAGACCGAGAACGGATCGTCCGGCCGCACCACGAGACCAATCAGCAGGCGGATGGCGACCGCCAGGACCAGCA
>Ga0210397_10002525_pt1 | contig 11494 bp, 7 predicted proteins | sample IncBWH2OmetaG_FD_160126 | JGI IMG/M metagenome (GOLD analysis project Ga0210397, IMG submission 160126) | Forest soil microbial communities from Barre Woods Harvard Forest LTER site, Petersham, Massachusetts, United States - Inc-BW-H-2-O ...
GCGCCCGGAGCGCACGGACGCGAGCGTGGCCCGGCGGGCCAGCCCGTAGTCCACCACGGATCGCCTTGACGTCATATTCGCCAGCGTACGTCGGAACCGGGCGTGAGCCGAGCCCTGATTGCCCGCGCCCGTACTTGTGCCGTGCACTTGCGCGCCGGCCAGCCGGCGCATACGATCCACATGTATCGGTTCGATACATCGTGGCGATCTAACGATCTGATCTAACGGTTCGATCTAACGATCCGAAGTATCGCAGCGAGGCATCGCACCGGAACATACCGGGATACCACGACCTTTTGGGGGAAAGCGTGGGACGCAACCGCTCCGGGGTACTCGAGCTCGCCGTGCTCGGGCTGCTCAACGGAACGCCGATGCACGGCTATGAGCTGCGCAAGCGCCTGTACACCGTGCTGGGCGCGTTTCGTGCGCTTTCCTACGGGTCGCTGTACCCCTGCCTGCACGAACTTCAGGACGCCGGGCTGATCACGGCGGAGCAGGACGAGCCGGAGCCGCCAGCGCCGGCTGGGACCGCGCGGGCCCGGGCGGGCCGCCGGTCACTGAAGGTGTACCGGCTGACCGCCGACGGCAAGGAGAGGCTGGCCGACCTCCTCGGCGAGGGCGGTCCGGCGGCATGGGAAGACGACGGGTTCGGAGTTCACTTCGCGTTTTTCGGGCAGACCAGGGCCGACGTCAGGCTCCGGATCCTCGAGGGCCGGCGCAGCAGGCTCGAGGAACGGATGGAGGCCATCCGGGCGGCCTTCACGCGCACCAGGGAGCGTGTGGACCGGTACACCCTGGAATTGCAGCGCCATGGCCTGGAATCAGTGGAGCGGGAAGTCCGGTGGCTGAACGAGCTGATCGCCTCTGAGCGGCAGGCCAGCGGACACGACAACATTTCCGAGAGTTCCGAGAAGGAGTCATCCTGATGGGTAAGGTGCGCATCGCCATTGCTGGGGTGGGCAACTGCGCCAGCTCCCTGGTGCAGGGACTGGAGTATTACCGGGACGCCGACGACGGCGCCCGCGTTCCCGGCCTCATGCATGTCCGGTTCGGGCCGTACCACATCAGCGACGTCGAGGTTGTCGCCGCGTTCGACGTGGACGCCAAGAAGGTCGGCTGCGACCTGGCCGACGCCATCCATGCCAGCGAGAACAACACGATCAAGATCGCCGAGGTGCCGCCGACCGGCGTGACGGTGCAGCGCGGGCCGACCCTGGACGGCCTGGGCGAGTACTACCGGGAAATCATCACCGAATCCGACGAGCCGGCCGCGGACGTGGCCCAGGTGCTGCGCGAGACCGGCGCCGACGTCCTGGTCTCCTACCTGCCGGTCGGTTCCGAGCAGGCGGACCGCTACTACGCCCAGTGCGCCATCGACGCGCACGTGGCCTTCGTGAACGCGCTGCCGGTGTTCATCGCCTCCGACCCGCAGTGGGCCGCCAGGTTCACCGAGGCCGGCGTCCCGATCATCGGCGACGACATCAAGTCCCAGGTCGGCGCCACCATCACCCACCGTGTGCTGGCCAAGCTGTTCGAGGACCGCGGGGTCGAGTTGCTCCGCACCTACCAGCTGAACTTCGGCGGCAACATGGACTTCATGAACATGCTGGAGCGCAAGCGCCTCCAGTCCAAGAAGATCTCCAAGACCCAGGCCGTCACCTCCCAGATCCCGCACGAGATGGAGCGCGCCGCGGTGCACATCGGCCCGTCCGACCACGTGCCGTGGCTGGACGACCGGAAGATGGCCTACGTCCGGCTGGAGGGCCGCGCGTTCGGCGACGTGCCGCTGAACCTGGAGTACAAGCTCGAGGTGTGGGACTCGCCCAACTCGGCCGGCGTCATCATCGACGCGGTGCGCGCGGCGAAGATCGCCCTGGACCGGGGCATCGGCGGGCCGGTGATCTCGGCTAGCTCGTACTTCATGAAGTCGCCGCCGGAGCAGTACGGCGACGACGTCTGCCGGGACCTGGTCGAGCAGTTCATCCACGGCGAAGTCGCCCGATAACGTCCGCTGGCCGCGCCCCCTAAGCTAGAAGGCGTGGCCAACGGGTCCAAGTCAGCGGTCTGGGCCGACTTGCGCGGGGTCCTGGCCGGGCGCGACTTCCGTCGGTTGTTCGCGACCCGGCTAGTCTCGCAGGCCGGTGACGGCATCGTCACGGCCGGCGTCGGCACCTACGTGTTCTTCAACGCGACCACGTTCCCCAGCCCGGCGGCGGGGGCGGCGGCCTTCGCGGTCCTTTACCTGCCGTACTCGCTGATCGGGCCGTTCGCCGGGGTCTTCATCGACCGCTGGTCCCGGCGTCAGATCCTGGTCCGGTCGGCCCTGCTCCGGTCGGTGTTCGTGGTGCTGACCGCGGCGTCCATGGCGCTGGGCAACCGGGGGGCACTGCTGTACGCGGCGGTGCTCCTCGTCTTGGCCGTGAACCGGTTCTTCCTGTCCTCGCTCTCCGTCGCGCTGCCGCACGTGGTTCCCGGGGACAAGCTGGTGATGGCGAACTCGGTGTCGCCGACCATCGGCGGCATCTCGGCCACCATCGGCGGCATCGTCGCCCTGGGCCTCAACGTCGCCACCGGCAACACCGAGCGCGGCGCGGCGATTACCTTGCTGTTCGGCGGTGCCTGCTACGTGGCGGCGAGCCTGGTCGCGGCCACCATGGCCCGCGACCGGCTCGGCCCGGCCCGGCCGGACGGCCGAGAGGGGGCACCGCCGCCGCGCGGGCCGCTGCTCGGCGAGCTCGCCTTGGTCGCGGCCGGGCTGGCCGACGGAGCCCGCTACGTCGTCCGGCGGCGCGGCCCGGCCGCGGCGCTCGGTGCCACTGGTGGCTTCAGCCTGCTCTTCGGGCCGCTGTTCCTGATGTCGGTGCTGCTCTACCGCAACTACTTCTACCGTTCCAGCGTCAGCGTGGCCGAAGGCCGCTTCGGGCTGCTGGTCGTCCTGGCCGGGATCGGCTACGCCTGCGCGGCGCTGGTAACCCCGCCGGCCACCAGGCGGCTGTCCAAGCCCGCCTGGATCACGCTGATGCTCGCGGCGAGCGCAGTGGTGACCTTCGCGCTCGGCGAGACCTTCCTGCAGGTCGCCTACCTGGGCATCGGGTTCTGCCTCTACCTCACCCGGCAGGGCGTGGCGATCTGCGCGGTCACGATCTTGCAGGAAGACGTGGACGACGCCTACCGGGGCCGGGTGTTCGCGTTCTACGACATGATGTTCAACGCCGCCTACGTAGCCGGGGCCGCGCTGAGCGTGGTCGTCATGCCGGAAGACGGCCACTCACCGCTCCTCGTCGCCCTGGTGGCGGCGGGCTTCGCCGTGGTCGCGGCCGCTTACTGGCTGGCCGCCGGCCGACGTCAGTCCCCGTCTGGCGGCTCGGCCGCGGAGATCCCCTCCGCGGCGGCCCAGTCGCGCAACAGCTGAGTGACGCGCTCCCGGCCGAGCTCGCCCTGGTTGATCCGCAGCTCGAGCAGGTAAGTGTAGGCCTTCCCCACCACCGGGCCCTGGGGGACGCCGAGGACGCGCATGATGTCGTTGCCGTCGAGTTCGGGCCGCAGCCTGGCCAGTTCCTCCTGCTCGCTGAGCTCCGCGATGCGCTGTTCGAGGCCGTCGTAGGCGCGGGCCAGCCTGGCCGCCTTCGCCCGGTTCCTCGTGGTGCAGTCGGCCCTGGTCAGCACGTGCAGCCGGGTCAGCAGCGGCCCGGCGTCGCGGACGTAGCGCCGGACCGCCGAATCGGTCCACTCACCGTCACCGTAACCGTGGAACCGCAAGTGCAGCTCGACCAGCTGGGACACGTCCCTGATCACGTCGTTCGGGAAGCGCAGCGCGGTCAGCCTGCGCTCGGTCATCTTCGCGCCTTTCACCTCGTGCAAGTGGAAGGCGACCCGCCCGTCCGGCAGCAGCGTCCTGGTCTTCGGCTTGCCGATGTCGTGCAGCAGCGCGGCCAGCCGGACCGTAAGGTCGCCGTCAAGCCCGTACCGCGGCTCCAGCGCGATCGCCTGCCGTAGCACGGTGAGGCTGTGCTGGTAGACGTCCTTGTGCCGGTGGTGCTCGTCGGCCTCCATCCGGAGCCTGGATACCTCGGGCAGCACCTCGTCGGCCACCCCGGTCTGCACCAGGACGTCGATGCCGAGGGCCGGATCGGGAGTCAGCATCAGCTTGGTCAGCTCGCTGGTGATCCGCTCGGTAGACACGATTTCCAGGCGTTTCGCCTGGTCGGTCATTGCGGCGCGCACGTCGTCCGCGACGGTGAACCCCAGCTTGGCCGCGAACCTGGCCGCGCGCAGGATGCGCAGCGGGTCGTCGCCGAACGACCGCTCCGGCGGGCCCGGTGTCCGCAGCACCTTCTCCCCGAGCGCCTCGAAGCCGCCGAACGGGTCGGTGAACTCGTACCCGGGCAGCCGGGCCGCCATCGCGTTGACGGTGAAATCGCGGCGCCCCAGGTCTTCCTCCAGCGAGGTGCCGTACCGCACGTCGGGCCTGCGCGAGGTCCGTTCGTACTGCTCGCTGCGGTAGGTGGTGATCTCGAAGATCGTGTTGCCCTTGCGCAGCCCGACGGTGCCGAACGCGATCCCGACCTCCCAGGTCCTGTCGGCCCAGCCGCTGGCGATCGCCAGCACCTGATCGGGGGTCGCGTTTGTGGTGAGATCGAGGTCGCCCGGCTGCTGGCCGAGCAGGACATCCCGGACCGGACCGCCGACCAGTGCGAGTTCGTGGCCGTGGCGCGCGAACAGGCGGCCGATCTCGGCCACTTCGGGCATCCGCTCGCGCAGCAGCGCGGCGATCGCTTTCCGCTGTTCGTTGCTCATGGGCACGGCCATTGAGAGTAGCGACCGCGGGGGTCCCGCGCGAACAGCCGGGTTCTCTGACCGGACGCGGACCTTTTTCCAGACACTAGCATTCCAGGTGTGCGCGGCTTTGCGACGGCGAACCTCAGGCGGATCCTCCGGAAGACCGCCGTGTTCGCCGTTCCGGCGGCGATCCTGGCCGGAACCCTGGCTGGCGGGCTGGCGTCGGCCGGCCCAGCGCAGGCCAGCCCGGCCGAACGGGCCAGCGCGGGCCACCTCTCGGTGACCATTAACGCGATGAGCCCGTCGTACGCCGCGCCCGGTGCCACGGTCAGGTTGTCCGGCACCATCACCAACGGCACCCGCCAGACCAAGGCCGATCTTGACGTGCAGCTGTTCACCTCGGCGAGCCACTTCATCGCCCGGGACAGAATGGACGCCTACGTGTCCCGAGGCGTGGCCAGCGACCTGATCCCCGCCGGGAACCCGTTCTCCGTCTCCGCCAGCCTGAGGCCCGGGACCACCGCCTCGTGGACCGCGTCGTTCCAGGCCGATACCCAGGGAATCGCGAGCTTCGGCGTGTACGGGGTGACCGCCCAGCTGCAGGACCTCGCCGGCAACGTGATCTCAGCCGACCAGACGCTGCTCCCGTTCTGGCCCGGATCCCGGGCGGCGGCCCTGGCCAGCCCGCTGAAGATCTCCTGGCTCTGGCCGCTCATCGGCCAGCCGCAGCAGAAGGTGTGCACCGCCACCCTGGCCAGCAACGACCTGGCCGGCGATCTGGGCCCGGGCGGCCGCCTGTCCGCCCTGCTCGACGCCGGGGCGAGCCATCCCGGCGCCCAGCTGACCTGGGTCATCGATCCGGCGCTGCTCAGCGACATGAGCACGATGACCCGCCGCTACCTGGTGGGCGGCCAGGCGACCTGCACCGGCGCCGCCCCCCAGCCGGCCAGCACGGCCGCGGCGAGCTGGCTGGCCAAGCTCGGGAAGGTCACGCCGAACCAGCCGACGGTGTTCACCCCGTACGCCAACGTGGACATGTCAGCCCTGGTCCATCAGGGCCTCACCCGGAATCTCGCCACCGCGTACCGGACCGGCGCGGCCGTGGCGGCCAGCGTGCTGCCCAGGACGTTCGGGCGTAATGTCGCCTGGCCGCCCGGCGGGACCGCTGACCTGTCCCTGCTCACCAACCTCGCCGCGATCGAGCACGTCGGCACGGTCGTGCTGAACAGCAGCCAGATGCCGCCCGTCAACGCCGACGCCGTCTTCCGGCCCGACGACGCGGTCGCTTCGCTCCGGGTCGCGGGCCTGCCGATGAACGTGCTGCTGTCCGACAACACCCTGACCGGGGTGCTCAGGGCCGGCAACACGAGCTCAGGCACCCTGGCGAAGAACACCGAGTTCGCCGTCCGGCAGCGGTTCCTGGCCGAGACGGCGATGATCGCCGCCGAAGCACCCGATTCCAGGCGCACGGTCGTGGTGGCCCCGCCGGGCGGCTGGAGCCCGTCGGGAGCGCTCGCCAGCGACCTGCTCGGCGAGACGACAACCACCCCGTGGCTAACGCCGACCCCGCTGACCAGCCTGAGCTCGGCGGCGGACACCGAACGTGCGGTGCCCAGGCACTGGCCGCCTGGCCGCAAGGCGAGCCCGGGCGAGCTCAGCCGCGACTACCTGAGCGCGGTGCGCGTCGTCGGCCACAGGCTCGGCGTGTACCAGTCCATGCTGTACCGGCCGGCGGCCGCGTACACGCGTTCCCTGGACGAGGCGCTGCTCGCCACGCAGTCGGCGGCCTGGCGCGGCGGCGGGCAACCGCGCGGGGCGGCCCTGATCCACGGTCTGTCCGAATACGTCACGTCCGCGGAAAAGAAGGTCAGGATCATCAGCTCGGCCCAGGTACCGATGGGCGGCGCCTCCGGGCTGGTCCCGGTGACGATCGAGAACGGACTGCACCAGGCCATCCGGGTCCGGGTAGTGGCCACCGTGGACAATACGCCCGGCCGGACCTCGCAGCTGACCATCGGCCACTTCCAGGACGTCGTGACGATCCCGCCGCAGTCGCCGTCGTCTCCGGTGCGGCTGCCGGTGAGCTCGGCCCCGCAGGGGTCGACGCGCATCAAGCTGAGCCTCACCAGCGCGAACGGAACCCCGCTCCCGTTCACCGAGAAGTCGCTCACCGTCCAGTCCACCAGGTACGGCCGGGCGATCCTGTTCCTCATCGGCGCCGCGATCGGCGTCTTCGTGCTCACCTCGCTGTACCGCGCCGTTCGCCGGCGGCTGCGCGACGACACGCATCTCGCCAGCGAGGAAGCCGACCCACCGGGTAGCGTCGTGACTGGCACCAGCGACGCGCGAGACCGGACGGAGGCACCGGATGACCTGGCCGATGCACGACGCTGGGTCGACGACGCCTGACGGCGGCCAGGAGCCGCCATGGCCGGAGCAGCCGGGACCGGGCGAGGCAGGGCCGGACGAGGCAGGGCCGGACGACGGCGAACCCTCGCGCCGGGGGCGGCACGCCGCTCCTGATCCGCTGCCGCCGATCGAGGGCCCGATGCCGGGCGGCGGCCCGAGCCCGGCCGAGACGACGCTGCCGCTCGCGCTCAACTGGCCGGCCTCGCCGACCCGGCCGCACCGCTCGCCTCCCCCCGGCCCGCCCGGATGGCGCCGGGTCCCCAGGACCAGCGGCTACGCCCCGCCTGATCCAGCTGATCCAGCCGGGTCCGCTCCCGCCCAGCCGCCTCGCCCGCAGCCCACCTTCACGCCTACGCCGGCCAGGCCGCCCGCAGTGCCAGGACCCCCCGTCGCGCCCGGGCCCCCCGGGCCGCCCAGTGGGCCCGGCGGCGGACCCCGCGGGCCGGCCGGCCGGGCGGCGGGCGCCCGGCACGCCGGGACCCCGGCTCCGGCCGCGACCCCGCGCTCCAGCCTGATCCGATCCAGCGCCGGAATGGCGGTCGGCACCCTGGTCTCGCGGGGCACCGGCTTCCTGCGCACCCTCGTCCTGGTATACACGGTCGGCATCGGAGCGCTCGGCAACGCCTACAACAACGCCAACACGCTGCCGAACACGGTCTATTACCTGATGCTCGGCGGCATCTTCACCAGCGTGGTGGTACCGCTGCTGGTCCGCGCGGCCCGGCGCGACCCGGACCGGGGCGAGGCCTACGCGCAGCGGGTCTTCACCCTGGGCGCGCTGGCCCTGCTGGGGGTCACCGTGCTGGCCACGCTGCTGGCCGGTCCGCTGGTGCACCTGTACGCGCCCAGCATTAATGGCCCGCCGGGCAGCCACCTCGCCGCCGAGCACAACCTGATGGTGGTGTGGGCGTACTGGTTCATCCCGCAGATCTTCTTCTACGGGATGAGCTCGCTGATCGGGGCGATCCTGAACACCCGGGGCCGGTTCGCCGCGCCGATGTGGGCGCCGGTCGTCAACAACCTGGTGGTCATCGCGGTCGGCGCGCTCTACTTCGTCACGGTCGGCGTGAACAAGGAACCGTGGACCATCTCCCCGGCCGGGGTCCAGCTGCTCGGGATCGGCACCACGCTCGGCGTGATCGCGCAGACCGTGGCGCTGTACCCGTCGCTGCGGGCGGCCGGGTTCCGGTGGCGGCCCACGCTCGGGTTCCGGCCCGGCGAGGTGTCCGAGATGGGCCGGATGGCCGGATGGATGTCGGTCTACGTGATCACCCAGTGGGCCGGGAACCTGGTCGTCCAGATCCTGGCCAACGCGGCCTCGGCCGGCGTGAACGGTTACTCGGCGTATTCCATCGCCTGGCAGCTGTTCCAGCTCCCGTACGCGATCGTCGGCATCTCGGTGATCACCGCGCTGCTGCCCCGGATGAGCGAGCACGCGAGCGCGCGCAGGTATTCGCTGGTCCGGGACGACTTCTCGATCGGCGTCCGGCTGGCCTCGGTGATCGTGGTGCCGGCCGCGATCTACCTCGGCGTGCTCGGCGGCCCGCTGGCCGAGGTGCTGTTCTCCTACGGCAGCACCTCCGCGGCGCACGCCAGGTACGTGGGTGAGGTCTTCGGCCTGTTCGCCCTGGGCCTGGTGCCATACATGCTCACCCAGCTCCAGCTGCGTGTCTTCTACTCGTTCCAGGACAGCAGGACCGCCGCCTTCGTCGGCTTCCTCATTATGGTCTTCGGCATCGCCGCGGCGCTCACCGCCAAGTCCATGCTGCCCGCGGCCCAGGTGGTGGCCGGGCTCGCCGTCGCGTACGGGCTGGCGAACCTGGTCGGCGCGATCGCCGGCTGGGCGCTGCTGCTGCGCCGGGTCGGCAGCCTGGACGGGTGGGCGATCGCCCGGAGCCTGACCCGGATGCACCTGGCGACCGTGCCCGGGGTCATCTTCGCGCTCGCGGTCATGGCCGGCGCCGCCCACGTCCTGCATAACCCCAGCCCGGCCTACGGACTCGTGGTTACCGTCGTCGGTGGCGGCGGCGCGATCGCGCTGTACGCCCTCTGTTCCAGGTCACTGCGTGTAGCCGAGTTCGGATTCCTGATGAAAACGATGGCGGCACGGTTCGGTGGCCGGGGAGGCCAACACTAAGGGGCCGGCATTAGCATGGGTGGCAACCTATGAGCACATACACGTCGGAACCCGGAACCCGGCTGGCAGGACGGTACCGTCTCGTCGACCAGGTCAGTTCGGGCACCGGCTGGACGTACTGGAAAGCCACGGACGAAACCCTCGCCCGTTTCGTCACCGTGCTCACGTTCGCGACCGGTTTCCCCCGCGTGGCCGAGACAGTGACCGCCGCCCGGGCCGCGAGCCGACTCGGCGACCCGCGCTTCGCCCAGGTGTTCGACGTGGAGGATGGCGAAGAGCTGGCCTACGTGGTCCTGGAGTGGGTGGCCGTGGAGTCGCTGCTCGACATGCTCTCCGAGGGCCCGCTGGATCCGCCCCGCGCGGCCGCGATGATGGTGGAAGCAGCGCGGGCGATCGCGGCCGCGCACGAAATCGGCCTGGCGCACCTCAGGCTGGACCCGGCCTGTGTGCACTGGACCGTAGGCGGCGGGGTGAAGATCGCCGGGCTCGGCATCAACGCCGCACTGGCCGGGCCGGACCCGGAGACCCTGACCGCGTCCGCGGATGGCGCGGACGACCCGGAACTCACCGACACGCAGGACCTGGCCCGGCTGCTCTACGCCGCGCTGACCGGCTACTGGCCCGGCCAGCCTGGTTCCGCCGAGTCGGCGCCTGGCCTGTCGCCGCAGGCGACAAGGCCAGCACTGCTGCCGCCCGCGCCGGAGAACGGCTCCGGCCTGTGCACGCCGCGCCAGGTGTCCGCGGGTGTCCCGGCTGGCGTCGACGAGGTGACCTGCCAGGCGCTGTTCCAGCAGCCGAGCCGGCACGGGCCGGCGCTGAGCACCGCGGCGACCTTCGCCGAAGCCCTGGCCAGCGCCGCCCCGCCGATGCCGTTGCCGTTCTCCACCGCGGCCGGGCCAGCCTGGACCGCCGCGCCGGGCTACGACTACCAGCCGGACGGGTCGACCAACTCGTACCCGCCGCCGGATGCCCCGCCGCACCCGGGACCGCATCCAGGACCGCGCCGCCGGCCGGACGGCGGCCGCAAGCCGCCGGGCGAGCGATCCGCCGCGGCCCGCGCCGTCATCGCCACCGTGATCGCGCTGGTCCTGGCGGCGGTCGGGGTGGCCGCCTGGTCGATCAGCCGGGGCCTGCACCACTCGCCGACCCCGGCGCCGAGCCAGACGCATTCGCCGTCGCAGAGCGCGGCGGCGGCCGCCGTGCCGCTCACGCCGGCCAGCGCGACCGTCTACAACCCGCTCGGCAGCAGCGGCGACGATGACCCCGCCGACGCGTCGAAGGCGATCGACGGCAGCGCCAGCACGTTCTGGCACACCAGCTACTACCTCGGCCATCGGTTCGGGAACCTGAAGAAGGGCACCGGGCTGATCCTCGACATGGGCAAGCCGGTGCGGCTGAGCCAGCTGAGGGTCCAGTTTGGCAGCAGCTGCTGCACCCACGTCCTGATCGGGGTCGGCAACAGCAATACGGCCAGCACCGCGGCGCTGAGCACGTTCACCCCGGTGCAGAGCTCGAGCGCCGCCCAGGGCAGCACCACCTTCAACGTGACCAAGCACGCCACCGGCCGCTACGTGCTGGTCTGGATCACTGACCTGCCGCCCCTGGCCGGCAGCCCGGGCCGGTACGAGACGATGATCTACGACATCACCGCGCGCGGCTTCACCTCGGGCTGATGCGGCATGCCGGACGAGGGCGCGCCAGCTGACCATGAGCTGCTCCGTCGGCACGTGGCCGGGGACGCCGACGCGTTCGGCGAGCTGTTCCGCCGGCATCGGGACCGGCTGTGGGCGGTGGCGCTGCGGACGGTGTGCGATCCGGATGAGGCCGCCGACGCGCTCCAGGACGCCATGGTCTCCGCGTTCCGCCGCGCCGCCGACTTCCGCGGCGAGTCCGCCGTCACCACGTGGCTGCACCGGATCGTGGTGAACGCGTCGCTGGACCGGCTCCGCCGCCGCGCCGCCAGGCCCGCCCTGTCGACAGGCGACGAGCAGGCGTTCGAGGCCCTGGTCGCGCAGGACGGTGATCCGGCGCGCACCTCGGATACCAGGCTGGACGTGGACGCCGCGCTGCGGCTGCTGCCACCGCAGCAACGGGCCGCGCTCGTGCTAGTCGACATGCTCGGCTTCTCGGTGGCAGACACCGCCGCCATCCTGGACACCTCGCCGGGCA
>Ga0210397_10002536_pt1 | contig 11479 bp, 15 predicted proteins | sample IncBWH2OmetaG_FD_160126 | JGI IMG/M metagenome (GOLD analysis project Ga0210397, IMG submission 160126) | Forest soil microbial communities from Barre Woods Harvard Forest LTER site, Petersham, Massachusetts, United States - Inc-BW-H-2-O ...
GGACGAACCAGGCTGGTCATCAGGACGGCAGGCTTAAGCTAGTCGCCACACCCTGGCACCATTCTCTTCCTGATCACTAGGGCGCTCGTCCATAATGGGAGGCCGGTCGGGATACCAAATTGGCGGGGCCTCATCATAAAGATCGAGAGCCCGTTCCGCATCGGTCGGGAATGTACCGAGAGCCGCACTTTTCGCAAGATAGAGGGCAAGTACCTCCTTTAAACCCTCGTTTATCAATTTGGATTTGCGCTTACCCCAGACCGCACACGTTATTGGAAAGGCCAGATTCGCAGCTCGATAGCTAAAAAAGCTCAGCGTTCGCCCCCCTCGTCTCGGCCTTCTTACCGGCGTCCCGGACCTGGAGTCTGCACCACAATCGGTTGTATGACATCCCTACGTGACCGGCAATGATTCGCGTGTCCTCCCTTATGAACTTGTAGTACTACGGCGCTCGGCATCCGGCACGTGCCGCAGGCATGGTCACGTCCGCGTGCGCGGGGGGGGAACAGAGATATCGATTACGACTGCCTTTATTTTTCAGCCAAATTGGCGCTCAAAAACCGTCGCGAAGAGAAGAACAGGACTGCACCAAAAAAGGGCACCAATACCCATGCTGCGTTTGTCTCAGGAACAACCGGAATGTGCTTACCATTTCCGTTGCCGTCGTTTCCCTTGCCGTTGTTTGTGCCGTTGTTGCCTTTCCCGTTATCGCTCCCGGCATACGCCAGAGCAGGGAGAACCAAGGAGACTGCTACTAAAGCGCAGATCTTGCAAAGTGGGCGGAATCGGGAATAAATCATATTCCGGCTCAATCGGCATTTCATCGAACCACCTTAGCCTTATGTGATCAGGGATTGCCCTGAGCAATTATCCAGGGCAGCGCACGCCGGTTGGTGAACAACCCCCAGGAAGGTCAAGTTGAAAGACCAAACGCAGAGCAGCATAAAGCGGAGGTGGAGAAGCCAAAGGAGCAACAGCCGAAAACCGAAGTCGAGAACCCTAAAGCTTAGGATCGATTGTTGATACTTTGCTATCCGGCATATGGAAGAGGAAGCGACTGTTACAGCGGTGCATCCCGCGACCACAGGGAGCCTCGGCGAAGGTCTCGAAATCGATTCCCTGCATGTGAGCTTTCGGGTTGTCCGACGCTCGACGTATGAGGATCAGATCAAAAAGGCATTCAAAAGTCCCGCATGGCTTAGTGACCTTGAGCCCTCGGCCCCGCCTGACGGTTATATGATTCAACGAAACAGTCTCGGCCCAACTCAATGAGAACTGTGGGTGAACTGGGTTTCGGAGAGTCATTTGCTTCCTGCGGAACTAGGCGAGCCAAGGCTCAGTGTGCGCCAACTGAAGGCTCGGGCGGAGTTCGCGGAGTCTCTAAATAAATTCTCCACGCCCTTGTGCCATTCTCTTCGTGGTCACAAGGTCGCTCGTTCATGATTGGATGCCGGTCGCGATACCAAATTGGCGGTGTCTCATCATAAAGATCGAGAGCCCGTTCCGACTCGGTCGGGAATGTGCCGAGAGCCGCACTTTTCGCAAGTTCGAGGGCAATAACCTCCCTTAGGCTCTCATTCATTGATTCCGACTTGCGCTGAACGAGATCTCTCGGAACCTCAACGACCACTTCGCGTTCGTCAGTGAAGGTGTGCCCGATTTTTGGAGTGAACTTCAACAGGAGGTAGAAAAATTGGTCGCTCATTTCATGGGAGGAACCGGTGTTTCGTCATGCCGACGCCACCGACCCTATTCCCCGAAGGTGTTGTATGTTCCGATCAGAAATCCATCTCTCGCAGCGATGAAGGATGCCCCGTGGCGGACTACCTCCCCAAGTGGACCTAGATACGCATAGTAGCTCATAGTTTTCCCCTTTTTCTGAATCGTCAAAGACGGGGGTGCGATGTGTCCTGACGTTGATACGCTCGGCCCCAACGCACCTCATTCATTTTCAATTCGCGCAACCGTGACGATGCGGATGCTCAAAAAAAAACTGTCCGCATTCGTGTCAGATCTTTTTTGCTCCGTGCTCGGATTGACCTGGGGAAACTTGTAATCGCGGGACGGAATTATCAGTCGCGTCAGATCGGCAGGAGATCGAACGGATTTGCGAGGTTCCCGGGCCAGGAAGGCGTTTAACACTTCACCGTGAGCAAAACCCATCGGACCGCGCGGATCACTCGTCACCGCAAACAAGTCAGTCTTCGGCATGTAGAAAAAAATGATCCGGGTCCGAGCACAACGAGACTTCGGGCGCGCGATGGAAAATGGCCACTAATTTTTGGTGCTTTGAAAAACCAGTGTCATTTAGGAGAGCACTGAGAAATGAAAAATGTACTGATCGCCTTTGTGACGCTTGGTATCGCTGCTGCTTGTTGTCCTTCGGCGCAAGCCAGTTATGACGACCAGCATCACGAAGCGCACCATCATTATCATCAGCACTACCACGGTAGCGAGCACGACCAAGGTCACCCCCAATCAGCGAAATGAGGGGTGAGTGACCCGCCTCTAGGAGCGCACTTGTTTGGTAATGGGATGTTGAAACCTTTAAAAAATGACCCGGATTGGCGCACAGCGAGACTTTGGGAGAATTTTGCACGCCAACCCGAATCGCCTTAACCAACGTATCTGACATCCTGGGAGCTCTGGCGTTCAAACCAGATTGGGTTAGTCCGCTCCAAATAATATGAGCGGCTTAGGTGAGGTGTAATGAGAAATCGAGACAGCGGCTCACCGGTCAATTCCTCGAGGACGGGAAGACTTTCAGGTAATCTTGAATTTCATCCCGCACTCTCCGAAAAAGCGACAGGCGCTCCTCTTCCGCGCCGTGAAGTGCTGCCGGGTCTTCAAAGCTCTTGTGGATGCGATTTAAGTGACCCGGAAATACGGGGCAGCTTTCTTTCACATTGTCACAAACGGTGAGCACGTAATCGAAGGATTGATTTTCGAATTCCTGCACGTGTTTTGAGCGGTGACCGGAAATGTCGATGCCAAGCTCTTTCATAACGGCTATTGCTTCCGGCCTCACATGCCCCGGACGTGTACCTGCGCTTTCAACTTCGAAGCGATCTCCCGCGTCATGCCTGAGTAATCCTTCAGCCATCTGGCTCCGGGCGGAATTTCCGGTGCAGAGAATTAATACTCGTTTCTTCATGATTTAGGAGCAGCACCCAGTAGCGGGTTTGCTGGCTCGAACAAAGGCGCTGATGAATTTACCTTCCATCTCTTTTACCAGCGCATCGACGTTAATGCCCCGACCAGCAAGGAAGCCGCGTGCGTCTTCGATGCTGTAAACCCGTGTGGGCTCGATACCGACATTGTCAAAACCGGCTCCGGCTAGTTTTGACAAGTATTCGTCGTCGCTCAAGGCTCCGGCGACACAGCCTACCCAAAGCTCCATGTTTTTCTTGATGGCATCGGGCACATGACCCCGGACAACAACGTCGGAGACGGCAAAGCGACCACCCGGTTTGAGCACGCGAAACGCTTCCGTCAGTACGCGGTCTTTATCGCCGGAAAGGTTGATGACGCAGTTCGAGATGATCACATCCACCGAATTATCCGGGAGCGGGATGTTCTCGATTTCGCCTTTCAGGAACTCGACATTGGCAAGACCGCTTTTGCGCTTATTTTCTTCTGCAAGCGCCAGCATCTCATCAGTCATGTCGAGACCGAATGCTTTCCCTGTCGGGCCGACGCGGCGAGCCGAAAGTAGAACATCAAAGCCTCCCCCTGAACCGAGGTCGAGCACAACTTCACCGGCTTTCAGCTCGGCTAGGAAAGTGGGGTTGCCGCACCCTAGTGAGGCTTTGATGGCCGCGTCTGGGACCTCGGCCTCCTGTGCAGCATCGTAAGGGTTTGAGGTAATCGGGTCACAGGACCCATCCTGTCCGGAGCGGTCGTGAGCGCAGCAGGAATTGCCATCGCCCGCGGTGACACGCAGGGCCGCGTATCCATACTTTTCTTTGACCATTTCTTTCACATTTTCTGTGCTCATAATTCCTTTCGTTACTTGCAGACGAAGATTTTCCCCGGCTCAATGGCGTTGTTACGGGTGCAACATTCTGCGTACAAAAATCCTAGCAGTTTTTGAAGGGATTCAGTGTTGGCCGAATACCAGAGGAACGTCCCCTCCCGGTGTACATTGACCAGATCTTCGTTCTTTAGCTTCTCAAGATGGTGCGAAAGGGTGGAACTGGGGATTTCTAGCTCCTCCCCGATTTCGCCGACAACCATGCCCTCTGGATGAGCCGAAAGTAGAAGCTGCATTATCCGAAGCCGCGACTCCGTTCCCATCGCCGAAAACATGTCGGCAAAGCGGGTTACTTCTTCGAGATTCTGTTTTTTCGGCATAAGGTGCGGCTTCATTCTGTATTTCTGCAATAATGGAAATACGTGAGCTGGTCAAGGTAATTGTTCTAGGGGAAGCGGCTTCTCACAGGCATAGCTATGAAGCTTGGTTGCCCGGTCAAATCCTCGCCACTACGCGCCAGCGTCAATGTAGAGATCGGCGACGAGCGCGAACTCCAGCAGTGCGCTCAGTTTGACGGTCCATTTACTGGTCCGGCTGTTGCCGAGCTCCACATCGACCAGCAGTACTTTCGTTGGAGCTCATGCGCTCTCCGTCCAAATGTGTCTTCTACCAGTGCTGTATCGCCGATCGCCGTCCGGCTTACCAACCGAGTCCGAGTGCCTCATCGTTCTCAATTGCGTCGGTCACCGGGCGATTTCCTGTTCCGGCAGCAACCGGTCGCGGTTGCAGTTTCTGGTCGCAAGCCTCAGGCTCAAGTCACCTTTACCAGGTCAAACATTTCTGTCAGCTCTTCCAGCAGTGCCAGCGTTACGGTTCGATTCCTGGCTCGACCGATGCCAGTCGCCACTTTGAGCCTAGCGTAGCGTTACCGCTGAGAAGCAATTCCGGCCGCGTCCGAGTGCGAGCTCGGCCTCAAGAGTCAACGCGGGAATCATTAGTTCCGGGCGTGGCCGACCGATCCCGTAGGCGACCTCGACTCCAGTGCTTCAGTAACTGGCCGATTCCGGTTGCCGAATCAACCGTGGGGCTGAAATTTACCATATCCGGTCCAAATCTTTGCTCGATTCAGCTCAGATGGGATTTTAAACGAAACGTCCTTCCATTATTGTTGAAGGTAATTTTCTAAATAGTAATTCGATTCCGTACTTCTCTGAGACGATTTTCTAATGCAAGAGAATCTTTGTAGGTGATCCATTTGCGTTCTTCGTAGCGTAGCAGGCCACGCTGGCTGGCTGATAACTGTGACCAAGTTTGGTTTAAAGCGTACTCCGCTTGTTGATTCCATGCGATGAACTCTTCTCTTGTGGGTGAATACTCGCCATGCATGTATGCCTTACTTTTGTGGTACTCCATTTGGTCCTCTGACGGCTGTTGGCTGATTGCCGTAAAGGATGCGCCGAACATGCCTGAAGCGAAGATAATAGAGGCGATTTTAAGTTTCATAAAAATATAAATGCCATGATTACAATAATTTAACAGAATAGGGTTCTCCTATACTCGTTTGGACGACTTACAGTTGTTTTTAGGTTCCCGAGAGACTAGACCGACCTTCACATCCGCCACACTCCGGCACGCTCGGCCTTTAGGAATCATATGAATCGCTTCATAGTCGGCGATCGTGCGCCAAGCTGCCGAGAATCACGCATGCCCCAGCTGTCACTGGTGGGACTTCTTTCTGGGACTGGTGATCATCATGCGGACCGGGTGTTTTGGCTTTCCGGATAATTAGGAAAGCGGCAGCGGACGCGAAAATCGCCGAGGCGGAATGCAAAGAAGGCAGAGAAAAAGCTCAAACCGCTCTGAGACAGCAAAAGAACGACAATCTCTACGACTTTCCTGAATTCAGACCAGTTTCTAAGACGACGTGGTTTCTGTCCATTGTACTGGCGATCTCGAATGTCTTAGCATTTTTGCTCATTCCGACCGGGCCGCCGATGACAGCCTGGAAAGTCGCGGGAACAACCCATTCGTGATCAAATGGCAAACGGCGAAGTTAAGCGCGAATGGCAATGCGGTCGAGAAATACCACTTTGATTCGTTTCGTGCTTGGCTCAATCGTTGCCATATTGATTCACTTTCGCATTGCCGCAGGAAAGCGATTTGCTTCGCGCGGCAAAAGTTCTCAACGAAGGAAAAACAAGGTGCCTATTTTCGACTGACGATCCAGGAATCGACTGAGAAGATTCCCGCCCCTCCCAGAATGAAGGACAGTAAGCCCGCAATATACAACAAAACCACCTCGTAACCCGGAGGACCAAAGACAGGACCCTCGGGCGTTAGACCAATTGTATTTATCGAACTGAATCCGTACCTGAGATGCACTGTAAACATAGCCACCAACATTATAGCGATGAGTGGAAGAGAAGTGATCATTACGAAGGCCCCAACGAAGATCGCCAAGCCACCGAAAATCTCCACCAGAGGCGAAGCCCAGGAGGCGAAATAAGGAAACGGAGCCCCAATCTGGACGAGAAGCTGTTCAAAGTGCTCCGGTCCTCTGGACAACTTGGCCCAACCGTGATCCATAAAACCAAAGCCTATGACCAATCTTAGAAACAATGGAGCCCACCGATGGTATCCTTCCGTCGTTATGAACAAAGGAGATCCGCTCATTCGTTGAAGGAATGGTGATAGCGTTTTCATGGTTGGTTATTGGAACAAATTCCGGATGAGAAGAATATATTTATCCATCGAAGGCGGGGAACTTGCTTTGTGCACCAGCCAAAAGGCAGCCTTTTGCAGAGCTACCAGGGAGGCTAGTCGGAGATGAGAATGTCGGGAGGCGTTTTGAAAGAAGGCCGTCAGGATCACTTTCAACTGCGGGATGGATTTCCCCCAGTCATACGTTACATCTTGGCGAACTTGAGACCTTGCCTTAATGCGGATTAAGACGCTTTGGCGGGAACCGCTAACAGGAGCTGAATGAGCCCTTCCGGCATGGTCGGGTGAGTGATGATCGCGTCACGCAGCGCCGTGTACGGCGATCCGGCAAGCATCGTCATCTGCACCGTGGTCATGACTTCTCCGGCACTAGCACCAAACATGGTGAAGCCAAGGATGCGGTCGCTTTCCGTGTCGATAAGCGCTTTCATGAACCCGCGAGTTTCGGAAATCGTGATCGCGCGAAAGACGGAGGACATGGGCAGCTTGGCAAGGCGGTAGGGAATGCCGCGCTGTTTCGCTTCCGTTTCGCTAAGTCCGATTCGGGCGAGCTCAGGGTCGGTGAACATGCAGAACGGAACTTGGCGTCCGGTCGTCACGCGGTTGCCGCCGGCGATGTTGTCACTCACGACCGCGAAATCATCCTCGGAGATATGCGTGAAGTGCGGGCTACCGGCGCAGTCCCCGACGGCCCAGACACCCTCGGCGGTCGTCTGTAAACGCTCGTTCACCTTCACGTGGCCCCGCTCGGTCGTCTCCACTCCCGCCTTGTCGAGCCCGATACCGCTGGTATTTGGCGTACGCCCTCCGGCAACCAGCAGATGCGTTCCTTCCAGGGAAAGTTCAACTCCATCGCGCGTGCCGAGGAGCTTGATCCACTCGCCTGACTTGCCTTTAACGAGGGTGACAATCGCGTTCGTCACGATGTTGATGCCCTCGTCCCGGCACATTTCTTCCAGTCCCTGCGAGATATCCTCGTCTTCGTGGTGAGCGAGGCGGCCATTACGGTCGATGAGCGTCACCTCGGCGCCAAAACGGCGGAAGGCTTGGGCCAGTTCGAGTCCGACATAACCAGCGCCCAGGACCAGGAGATGCTTCGGGATCTGATCGAGTTCCAGGGCCTCGATATGGGTGAGCGGCCCCACCTCGGCCAATCCATGAACCGGTTCAAGCGTGGCTCGCGAGCCGGTGTTGATGACGACATTCTTACCGCGAAACATGCGCGTCCCACCGCCGGTCAACTCGGCTTCGATAGTCTTGGGACCCACGAAACGCCCCATACCCATCACCAGTTCCGCGCCGCTTCTCTTGTAAAGGTCGAGATGAGCATCCACGAGGTTTTGCACCATCTTGCGCTTGCGCTCGCGCACGGCTCCCATGTTGATGTGAACATTCTCTTTGCTGATCCCGAACTCGTCGCTGCGATTAAAGAACGAGGCAACCTTGGCGCTATGGATGATGTTTTTGCTTGGCAGGCACGCGATGTTCGGGCACGCACCGCCCACATATTTGCGCTCGATCACAACGACGCGTTGTTTCTTTTGAGCGGAGGTCCAGGCAATCAGTTTTCCGCCGGCACCGCTGCCGAGGACAACGAGATCATATTCTTCAGGATTGGTGTTGAACGTATTCATATGGTGAGATGAGGGGTTGGGGTTGATTTCAGGTTTGCCTTTCCAAGATGAGCGACGAGGCGTCTTTGAAGGTACTACGGATAGCTTCGAGAAGAACGTCAACCACGACGTTCGGAGAGGTCAGCATCGGCGAATGATCAACAGCATAAACGCGCTCCGTGGCTCCCAGGCGACCGGCTTGGAAATGCTGGGACTTCGCCGGAATCATCCGATCATTCTCGGCGACGAGAAACCACGACGGCCTATCCTTCCACACGCTTAGGCTTGTGAGCGGAAGAGGCGGGCAGACCACCCCGAACCCCTGTTTTTGCAAAGGAAGGATGACCTCGGTCCAACTCGCACACTCCGCCCAAGCGCCATGAACCAGAACGAGCGTAATTTTCGATATAGGCATTGGACTTCCGGCCTCCTGCTAGAAGATTTTGATGCCACTGACATTAGCAGTGCGGTAGTTGATGGTCATGGTTTGCCTTTCCATTTTAACTTCTTGGTAGTTGAGCCTGTGTCTGGAGAGATTTGTTGTGCTGACGTTTCTTGCTCAGGCTCGCTCTTTCTCGAACCCCTCTTTCGGCAAAACAGTTAGCACGATAGTCGAGATGGGTTCAATAATACCTTGGTATGGGATGACCCGGTAGCCAGGCCCCGGAATCCACTGGTTGGATTTTCCAACCCGAAGGGGTTCTGGAGAACTCAGCCCAAGGTTTCAACCCGTGAGGGTAAGGCGGGACGCCTTATTTACGGCCGAATCGCTCAACGCCGTGCTGCTAAAATTCCATTGCTGTCGTGATTTCGGACGCATTGGTGTCCTGAAATCGGCCAAGCTCGAAGCTCATACTCTTTTCCAATCCTTGAGAAATGGCAATCGCGCCGGTTGGCACGAATGATGATCTACTGATTCGGGGAGAACACGCGGGAGAGGCGACCCCGATATGAAGACACCCATCCTTCCTCACATTATCTCTGAGATCAAGGACAATGGGGACCGCGTGTACATGCTGGTGACCACGGCTAGGCGCGGCTCGAAACCGAAAATCTGACTCCAGTCTCGATTTAAATACGTAAAAGAAGTTTCGTCAATCCAACAGCAACTAACGCACGACCATCATGTTTTTCTTCTTTCCCGTTCCAGAAATCTGGAAGACAGGCCTTACCTGCTTGATCGGGCTGGCCACCCTGATTGGGATCATGACGCGCCCGTTCCGCTGGAACGAGGCCATCATCGCGATGGTCGGAGGCGCGGTTCTACTTCTCCTTGGATTGATCGGCCCCGCCGACGCTTTCTTAACGTTAATTCGAGACTGGAATACGTTTCTCTTTTTTCTAGGGATGATGGGCATATCGGCCCTGGCAGAGGCGGCCGGGTTGTTTGACTGGCTGGCAGTGCAGGCAGCACGGCTGGCCGGCCAGAGCGCCGCACGGCTCTTCCTGAATGTGTTCCTCCTCGGGACGCTAATTTCAATGGTGCTCTCGAACGATGCGACGGCGCTTATCCTGACGCCGATTGTCTACGTCCTGGTCACCAAGCTTCGATTACCGGTTTTGCCTTATCTTTTTGCCTGTACCTTCATCGCCGATACCGCGTCCTTCCTGCTGCCTGTCAGTAACCCGATCAATATCATTATCACTTCACGGTTCCCGCTCGACCTGTGGACGTTTCTGCGTCTTCTGTTCCTACCCAGTCTGGTGGTGATCATCATTAATATCGGGATATTTTACCTGCTCTATCGTAAGCAGCTCAAGGGGTCCTTTGATCTCCAACGGTTGCGGTCCGCGGAGCAGACAGTCCACAAAGGCTATTTCCGCTACACCTGCTGGGTTCTAGCCGCGGTCGCTATTGCCTACGTGGTCGCTTCAGCCATTCAAGTACCACTTTCGCTCATTGCGCTGAGCGGTGCTGTCCTTCTATTGATCGGTGCTCTTTCCTGGCGGCGGACCTCTCTGCGCGAAACTGCGAGCCGGGTTTCCTGGTCCATTTTTGGGTTTATCGCCGGAATGTTTATTGTGGTCCGGGCGATCGAGGATACGGGGCTGACAACGATGTTTGGAAACTGGCTAATCCATCTCTCAGGAGACACGAGCTTTGGTGCGGTGATGATCGGGATGGCTGGAGCAGCGGTGGGAACGAATCTGATTAACAATGTGCCGATGGCTGTGGTGATGGTTTCTGCCTTGGGCGGAATTCAGCACGCATCACCGGCGATCCAGCACGGGTTCATCGCAGCGACGATCTTTGGCTGCGACCTTGGACCGAACCTTACGACTGTTGGCTCCCTGGCCACCGTGCTATGGCTACTGATCTTGCGCCAGCGCAACGTTGACGTCACGGGACTTGACTACTTTAAGGTTGGAGTGGTGGTGACACCGCTGATGTTGCTCGCAGGTGCGCTGACGATCTGGTTACTTCTTTAAAGGAACCATAGAAGGAGCAAACGATGCGAGTATTGTGTTGTCTGGACGGTACAAACGGCAAACAAGTGAGCAAGGCGAGGGAGATGCTCTCGGCAACTCAGCCGCTTACTTTAGGCATACTCTACGTGATCGACACCGGTCCACGAAAGGACATCGAACACACCCGCGAACGCTTTTTGCGGCGACCTGGCCCGCCCCGTTCGCGCGAAGATGAGATGGAGCAGGCGGAGCTAGCCGCAGCGCAAGATGTCTTGGATGAAGGACTGCGCTATATTCCCAACGCGGAAACGTTCCGGCGTCAGGGGCGACCTGAACGCGAAATTGTCAACGTTGCGGCCGAGTGGCAGGCCGACTTAGTGATCATTTGTCCCCGCGGCGAATACGGCGGCAAACCAACTATCGGCCCGAAATCGGTCGGACATGTCGCCCGATTCGTTCTCGACCATGCTCCTTGTCCGGTTTTGCTGGTGAGACAGACGGCACGAGAGCAATTCCCTATTGCGCGGTAGGCGATCATTCGTTGGGCCATACGTGTCGGATCGTCCAATCCTGACCGATAGCTTATCGGCCGCGCCGGAGCCCGGTCCGAACGGCCAGGTACGGCTTCCAGCCTGTCTCTGGGCTGAAATACTCGATGTCGGCGCGCTTCCAGCCCGGAGCTACCTTTTCCAGCGAAAGGTGTCGCTTATGGGCTTGGAACCTCGTCCCCACTATCCTCTGGCTTCGTTTCGGGCATAAACGA
>Ga0210397_10002541_pt1 | contig 11470 bp, 5 predicted proteins | sample IncBWH2OmetaG_FD_160126 | JGI IMG/M metagenome (GOLD analysis project Ga0210397, IMG submission 160126) | Forest soil microbial communities from Barre Woods Harvard Forest LTER site, Petersham, Massachusetts, United States - Inc-BW-H-2-O ...
AGCGGAAAGGCATACGCCGAACTGGTTGATTCCCTGCTGGCGTCGCCGCATTATGGCGAAAAATGGACTTCCATGTGGCTTGACCTGGCCCGGTATGCTGACACGAAAGGATATGAACGTGATGACAACAGGACGATCTGGAAATACCGTGACTGGCTCATCCGTGCTTTTAATAATGATAAACCATATGATCAGTTTTTAATGGAGCAGATTGCCGGCGACTTAATGCCGGATGCTACGGATGATCAATATATCGCAACGGCTTTTCATCGCAACACCATGACGAATGATGAAGGCGGTACAGATAATGAAGAATTCAGAACGGCCGCTGTTCTGGACCGGGTGAATACGACATGGGAAGCGATCATGGGTACAACATTTGGCTGCGTTCAATGCCATAGCCACCCCTATGATCCTTTTAAGCATGATGAGTACTATAAATTCATGGCCTTTTTCAATGACACGCGCGATGAAGACACGGAAGCCGACTATCCATTACTGCGCAGTTACAATGATTCCTTAAAACAGCAATTATCTATTGTAGCAGACTGGCTGAAAAAAAACGCTTCCTCCCGAAAGGCAAATGAAATTTATACATTTTTAAAAACCTGGCAGCCATCTTACAATTCACTTACCTGCGATAGCTTTGTTAACAGTGAACTGGCTGACACGAAATGGCTTGCCCTTCGCAATCACGCGCTATGCCGTTTAAAAAATGTGGACCTGCAGGATAAAGATCAGCTGATATTTCGCTTCCAGTCTTTCGTCCCCTGTGGTATCTGGCAAATCCATATGGATTCCCCTTCAGGAGTATTGCTCGCCGCAATTTCCATCCCGAAACCGAAGAAAGAGGGAGGATGGACAATTACGCAGACTTCAATACCAACACATGACGGAATACATGACCTGTATTTTACATACAGCAACCATCTTTTAAAAAAGCCTGAAGACAACGGAGCCATATTCGACTGGTTTTATTTTACGGAACAATTTCCGGGAAAAGACAAACCCGGATACGCTGAAATGAAAAAGAAATACTGGGAACTGTTAACGGCTGAAGTCCTTACAACACCTGTGATGATAGACAACCCGGCGGATATGCATAGGGCCTCTTATGTTTTTGAACGGGGAAACTGGCTCGTCAAAGGAAATAAAGTTATACCGGATGTTCCGGGGTCGTTGAATCCTTTTCCTTTAAATGCCCCGCGCAACCGGCTGGGACTGGCCAGCTGGCTAACGTCCAGACAAAACCCGCTGACGGCAAGGACCATGGTAAATCGGGTATGGGAACAACTCTTCGGAACAGGCCTTGCGGAAACACTGGAGGACCTGGGCTCGCAGGGTATTGTGCCCACGCATCCTGCATTACTGGACTGGCTGAGTTATCAGTTTATGTATGAAGATAACTGGAGCATAAAAAAACTGATACGCAGGATAGTAATGAGCGCTACCTATCAGCAGGATTCTAAAATTAAACCCGGAGAGCTGCTACAGGATCCTTACAACAAATATTATGCGCGTGGTGCCAGGGTGCGTCTGTCGGCAGAGGAGGTCCGTGATCAGGCTTTGTGCATTAGCGGCGAATTGTGTGATTCGATGTGTGGGCCCAGTGTATATCCATGGCAACCAAAAGGAATCTGGCTTTCACCATGGAATTCCAGGGACTGGGAGCAAAGTAAAGGTGCCCAGCAATACCGGCGCGCGTTGTACACATATTGGAAGCGTTCAGCGGCATATCCGTCCATGATCACATTCGACGGAATGTCAAGGGAGGTCTGCACGGTCCGCCGGATCCGCACCAATACGCCGTTACAGGCGCTCACTACATTAAATGATTCTGCTTATATTGATATGGCAAGGCATTTTGCACATCGCATGCAGAATGAATCAGGCGGCAGCGTTCAACAACAAATTGAAAACGGTTACCAATTGGCGACCGGTCATGCCGCTGACGAAAAAAGTCTGAATGCATTGCTGAATCTTTATGACAAGGCGTTCAGCCAGTTCAAAAATGATCCGGATAAATCCCTTGAAATGACAGGTGGAATAAGCAAAAACGCAACAGCCGGAACAGCTGCGCTGATCGTCGTTGCGAATGCCATGTTGAACCTGGATGAAGTCTTGACGAAAAACTAGTCATCGCTGACGATGATGCGCATCTGCTACAAATGATGTAACGAATGACACAAAAAGAATTACATAATCGACAATTGTTGCGGGAGGCTGAACAGGCTGTCAGAAATATGCATACCCGCCGGCATTTCTTAAAGGAAAGTGCTATGGGACTTGGCGCGCTGGCACTGGGTTCATTCCTGGGAGGTTGCAGCAGCAACACGCCGGGGAACGGTGTTGTGTTTGATCCCGCACATCCGTTGTTGCCTAAATTACCGCCCTTTCCCGGCAACGCAAAAAGCGTAATCTATTTGCATATGGCTGGTGCGCCATCCCAGTTGGAATTATTTGATTACAAGCCGGAACTTATGAAAATGGATGGCCAGGATTGTCCAAAGTCTTTAATGGAAGGGAAGCGCTTTGCATTCATACGTGGTGTGCCGAAAATGCTTGGGCCGCAGGCCAGGTTTGCGCAACATGGTCAGAGTGGAGCATGGGTCAGCGAGCTCATGCCACATCTCTCCACCATCGTGGATGAAATGAGTTTTTTAAAAGCGGTCACAACCGATCAGTTTAATCACGCACCTGCCCAGCTGATGGTGCATACCGGTTCTCCAAGACTTGGTCGTCCCAGCCTGGGATCCTGGGTAACATATGGCCTGGGAACAGAAAATCAAAATCTTCCCGGCTTTGTCGTACTGACGAGCGGCGGTAAAACGCCGGATGCGGGTAAAAGTGTTTGGGGAAGCGGATTTTTGCCCAGCGTGTATCAGGGCGTTCAATGCAGGAGCGAAGGCAGCCCTGTATTGTTCATGAATGATCCGGACGGTATGGACAGGGATTTACGTAAAGCTTCCATCGATGCGATCAATGAAGTAAACCGGCAGGAATACACGGCTTATCAGGATCCTGAAATTTCATCGCGCATTTCCCAGTACGAAATGGCCTATAAAATGCAGATATCGGCACCTGAAGTGATGAATATAAATAATGAACCACAATATATTCATGACATGTATGGTACAAAACCAGGCCAGGCATGTTTTGCAAATAATGTTTTACTGGCAAGAAAATTAGTGGAGAAGGGTGTCCGTTTCGTACAGTTGTTCGACTGGGGCTGGGATAGCCATGGGTCTGAGGCGAGCCTCGCCATCGATATCGGATTTATTAATAAATGCCGGGAGGCAGATAAACCGATCACTGCTTTAATATTGGATCTGAAACAACGCGGTTTATTGGAAGAAACGTTAGTGGTATGGGGCGGCGAATTTGGCCGCACACCCATGATGGAAAACCGCGAAGGGAAAAAGATGCCCTTTAAAGGAAGAGACCACCATACCGAAGCATTTACGATCTGGATGGCGGGTGCAGGCATTAAAAAAGGATTCAGCTACGGAGAAACAGATGAAATTGGTTACAGCACGATCAGTGGAAAAGTGGAGCCCTTTGATATACAAGCAACCATTCTCAATCAGCTCGGGTTTGATCATGAAAAATTTACATATCAATTCCAGGGAAGGCCATTCAGACTGACAGACACAAGGGGAAAAGTGATTGAAGATATTCTTGCCTGACCAGGACTTCCCGGATCATCAAAAGAAAATTACCTTGAACCGTAGAAATTTTTTACAAACTGTAGGATCTGCAACAACAGCGCTTCAGCTCTCATCTTTGGAAGTCATGACTGCAACTCAAATCCCGAATCTGAATATGAATAATAATTTTAAACTGAAACTGCTTGCCACCAATTGGGGTTTCCAGGAAGGATTGGACGCATATTGCGCCAAAGTAAAAAAAGACGGGTATGACGGAATAGAAATCTGGTGGCCTTTGGCCAAGAAGGATCAGAATGAATTATTTGCATTGTTAAAACACTATGATCTGGAAGTTGGGTTTTTATGTGCCGGTTCAGACAGCAACTATCAAAAACACTTCGATCAGTTCGTGGAAATGATAGACGGTGCGGCCAATGAAACAGCGCAGCGACCGTTATATATTAATTGTCATTCGGGCAGGGATTATTTTTCTTATGAACAGGGCAGAACTTTTATAGAACATACGACAGCTTTGGCGAAATCTTCCGGATTGAAAATTTGTCATGAAACCCACCGGTCCAGATTATTATTTGCATCCCCCGTGGCAAGGCATTATGTGGAAACCATTCCTGAATTACGCATAACATTTGATATATCACATTGGTGTAATGTGCATGAAAGTTTATTGGAAGACCAGCAGGAAACCGTAGACATGACTTTGCAAAGGGTGGATCATGTGCATGCCCGCATCGGCCATGCGGAGGGGCCTCAGGTGAGTGATCCACGTGCGCCCGAATGGGATCAGGCGGTAAAAGCACATTTGGCGTGGTGGGATAAAATCGCCGAAATAAAAAAACAAAAAGGGGAAGTGCTTACCATTTTGACCGAGTTTGGTCCGCCGGATTATATGCCCACACTCCCTTACACACGCCAACCCCTGGCTGATCAATGGGCTGTCAATGTGTACATGATGCATCTCTTACGAAATCGCTATCAGGTTTAAAATATTTTTAGTGCAGCTATCCATCGCTGAATTTATCGGTCATTTTCATCCCGTGCTTGTGCATTTGCCTATTGGCATTTTACTGACAAGCATTTTACTGTTATGGATCTCTCAAAATGAAAAATATGAGGCTGTCGGACAGGCTGTTCCTGTTGTGCTCTTCTGGGGAATGGTTGCAGCCCTTTTATCGTGCATTACGGGTTACATATTATCGGGTATCGATGACTATGATAAAACGCTTATCGGATGGCATCAATGGATGGGCATTGGAGTGGCAATCCTGTCGTGTTTATTGTACTGGAAGGTCAGAAACCCCAGGATTGCAATCAATAAAAAAATACTGACACTGGTTTTATTTCTGCTCATTTTTATTACCGGGCATCTGGGAGGCTCGTTGACACACGGATCAGATTATCTTAGCAAACCGCTGACAGATATTTTCAGAAGAGACAGTATCGCCAATGCCACTATAAAGCCTGTTGCCAATGTACAGGAAGCCTATGTATATGAAGATGTGATAAAGCCCATCCTGCAAACCAGGTGCTACTCGTGTCATGGGGAAAACAAACAGAAGGGAAAACTGCGCACGGATGATTCGGCAATGTTGTTGAAAGGCGGAAAAGATGGTAAAGTGATAGAACCCGGTGACGCACATGGCAGCGAATTGATAAAACGGTTACTACTACCTGTTGATAATGAAGATCACATGCCACCCAAAGAAAAACCGCAGCCGTCGGAAAGTCAGATAGATTTATTGCAATGGTGGATCAGCCAGGGTGCGAGTTTCGCAAAAAAGGTAAAAGAACTCAACCAGACGGATAAAATAAACCATTTATTGTTTGCATTGCAAAGGGTACAGATTAAGGAAAAGCAGTCCGGGACCATTCCCGGTACAAAAGTTGAAAAGGCGGATGGGTTAACGATGGAAAAATTGAATCGCCGGGGCGTAGTTGTTCTCCCTGTTGCACAAAACAGTAATTGGCTGGAAGCCAATTTTGTTACTGATTCTCTCATTAATTCTGAAGACCTTCAATTGTTATCGGCATTAAAAAATCAACTGATATGGCTGAAGCTGGGGTTCACAAATATCAGTGATACCAATATGGCTGCCATTGCGACATTAAGTAATCTCACCTGGTTAAGTCTGCAGCATACCCAAATTTCTGACAAAGGCCTGCAGGCAATTCAATCACTTCACAGCCTCCAGTATCTGAACCTTGTGGGAACAAAAGTTACACTACAGGGCGTCTTGCAATTAAGAGGATTGAAATCACTGCACTCCCTCTATCTCTTTCAAACCAATATCAATAAAGGTGACTGGTCAGTATTGCAAAATGCATTTCCGAAAACGCGCATTGATTCAGGTGGTTACCTGGTTACTTTGCTGCCGACAGATACCATTGTTGTAAAGGCTAAAAAGGAATATTAATTTACAGAGGATTCCCCTGATTGATTTCTGCAATGGCGCCCCCTCTGCCCCTGGTATCGAAGGCCCTGAATTTTATTCCGTTCCCTGTGGCTGAAACAGGATCTTTATATTCCCTGCTTTTCGAATCAGGATCTTTGCCGTCTGTAGTATAGCGGATAACCATACCCGGAAACTGAAGATTGGCAGCATACCGGCCGTTTTCAAAAACCAGTCCGGGTTTCGGAATCCGATAATTATAACCGCCCCGGTAGTAGTCCAACATAGGCAGTTCTCGTTTACCTACACTATTTAAAAAAAAGGACCATGCATCTGCATATAGTAATTTATTGATGTTTGTATCAGCGATGGTTGCCCAATCCGGGTCTTTGGCCCAGGCTCTTTCTGCAAATCCCAGCATGCTTGGAAGAATCATATATTCCAGTCGTTCCGTCGTCTTTATATTTTCTCCCCATAAAGCACTTTGCAAACCGGCGATATTGCTTTTGCCATAATCCGTCAGGCGTTGCTTACCAATAAAAATATTCCTGTTCAGGGGAAGACCGTCTCTGTCAACATTTGAATTTTTAAAATAATCGAATGGAATAAATGAAAAAGGTTTATCGATATCGGTGAACGCGCCCCAATAATATCCCGGCTCCTCAAATGATTTATAATGGGCCATATCGAAATAGAGATGGGTGACACAGGTGAGTACGACCGAATATCCTCCATTGGCAAGTTTATACGCAAGGTCCTCATTTCCTCCGCCCAGTGTATTGTTCCATACTTCTGTTTGAAGATGCTCAGGCTCAAAATCCGGATTGGGCACATACATGTAATTGCCATCCAGTTTAGTTCTACGTAATCCCATCTCCTCCCAGCCCGATAAATAAAGTCCTCTGGCTTTGACCAATTTATTCACCCGCCCGTAAAAATAATACCAGAGATCACTGGTGTTTTGGATTTCCGGATGGCTTGCCTTTAAGGTTAAATAGGCAGGAGATTTTTCCCATACGTGTTCCGGTACCTCGTCCCCGCCGAAATGAATGCTCTTGAGCGGAACGCCCGCTTCTTTGTAAATAGCCACGATGTCATTGATAACCGTTTCAATGAAATTATAGGTCGATGGGAGCGCCGGGTCGATTATATTATCATTCCAGCTTTGGCTCGTGCTATATTTCGACTGATCATTTGGATCATAGAGCAGGTAACGTTCGGCTTCTTCTTTTTTACCTTCCTTCATCAATCGTTCATACCGGGCATTCATAGATTTTATGGCAGCCCTCGCATGCCCCGGCGTTTCAATTTCTGGCAGCACCATGATGTGCCGGGCATTGGCATAACGCAGGATCTCGATAAAATCAGCCCTGTTATAAAATCCAGAGCCTGTGGTATTGTTTGTTTCCGGTCCCGAACCGTGAGAAGGAGGTAAGAAATGTTTACTGTCGAGTGTATGTCCGCGAAGCGCACCTACGGACGTTAATTCGGGAATTGAGGGTATTTCCAGTCTCCACCCTTCATCATCGGTTAAGTGAAAATGAAACACATTTAACTTATAAAGCGCCATAACATCCAGCAGTTTCAGGACTTCTTTTTTGGGCTGGAAATTCCGGCCAACATCCAGCATAAACGCCCGGTAACCAAAACGGGGTTCGTCTTTAACCAGGACGGCTGGTATCCGAACAGATGTTTGGGATTTGGCCCAGACGGCGGGGGGAAATAATGTTTTTAAAGATTGAATTCCATAAAACATACCCGCGGAACCCGAAGCACGGATGTCGATTGAATTGGATTTCACTTCCAGTTCATATCCTTCTGCCGGCAGTCCTTCCTTATAACCAAGACTGAGGGTATCGCCCGATGTTCCGATAACAATTTTTTTTCCAAGAACCGTTTCCAGCATGGAAACCAATTCATCCTTTTCCTTATTGAACCGCTCATCCGAATTCAGGCGCAAAGCAGATACCAGGTTGAAATGGCCGCCTGTTTCCTGGTAGCTTACCGGAGTTGGAAATATTTTAGTCAGTTTGTCCATAGGTATATCGCGGATTAATTTATTCTGATCATAGATGATCGCAGGCGTGATCAGACCCTTGTAGCTTGGTTTGAACGTTTGAATGGTAAAAGGTCCTGTTGGAAATCCTTTATCCGGATTTGCATCCCAAACGATATAGAAACCTTCCGGTCCATCGGTAATATTCACGACCGGTTCTTCGGCAACATATTCTATGCGAACAGAAGCCCCCGGCTTCAACGCTGGAAAACCGGCTGCGGGTGTCAGGCTGAACAGATCCCCGTTCATCAGGTCGATCCTGGCATTGCCACTTGCAGCAGCAGGAACAATAAGCCGGGCGGAATTGAAATACATTTTCCATCCTGTTCCCGGAAATTCAACTGAACTGTTATTTGTTACTGTGATCGCATTCAGGGAAAAAGGTCGGTTTTGATAATCGTTCTGAACTGCTTCCCAATGTATACTGAGATCCTGTGCCGGGAAAGCAGGTGTATTATTCTGTTGCGCAATAGAAGGGATAAAAAGGAACATAGAAAATATGGCTGCAATAAAATGAGGCATCGGGATCGTATTGATTAGGCGCTGAAGATAATTAAAAACGGCTCGCCTTTCCTGTATTGAAATCCGCCGGTTATCATATTTATCGAATATTTAAACTACGAAATTTTTCTTATTTCAAAAAGACAATATAAATTCAACCGGAATTTGATCTGAAGGATATCCTTCATTCCCTTTTTTCAACTCCAAAACCTGTTCATGAAAGCCTTATCCTTAACTGTTCTGCTGTGTGTCTTTTTGTTGCAAATATGGGCACAGACGAATAAACCCCTGGTTACCTTAAAAGGAACTGTGGTGGATTCAGCCGGCGGGAAGCCACTCGCCTATGCAACCCTGGTTTTACAAAATTCAAAAACCAAGGTTTCGGTAAAAAACTTTCTGTCGAAGGACGATGGAGGTTTCGAAATGTCGTTCGCAGATACCCTGGACTACCAGCTGGTTTTTGCCTTTACCGGTTATGACAACAAAACTATCCCCATAAAAAGAGGTCAATCCACAGATCTGGGTATGGTTTCCCTTAGGTTATCAGATAAACAGATGAAGGAAGTAAACGTCGTTGCCGTAAAACCCGTCATTAAAAGGGATCTGGACGGGATAACGTATGACGTCAGTGCAGATCCCGAAACACCGGTGCTGAGCGCACTTGACATGATGCGCAAAGTTCCGCTGCTTTCCGTGGATGCTTCAGATAATATCAAATTGAAAGGAAAGAGTAACTACAAAATTCTCATTAACGGCAAGGAATCTGCTGTCCTGGCAAAGAATCCCTCGGATGTACTACGCTCAATGCCGGCGACCAATATCGAAAGAATAGAGGTCATCACAACCCCTCCGGCAAAATACGATGCGGAAGGACTGGCCGGTATTATTAATATCATTACCAAAAAGAAAATAGATGAAGGATATAACATTGGATTGAACGCAAGGCTTAACACGGTGTGGGGCCCAGGCGTCAATCTGAATGGCACGTACAAAAAAGGCAAATTCGGATTTTCCGGATATGTGGGGTATAATGTCCGTCACCAGCAGACCAATGGCATTGGCGGTCAGCAGATCTTTTTCTCCGACAATTCCAGTCTGAACCAGCAGGGGACCAATACGGTATCCGCTCATAACAACTACGGTGATGCTGAATTAAGTTATGAGATGGACAGCCTGAATTTGCTGACGGGCTCATTTGAATTTTATAAAGGCAACTATAGCCAGGACGGCAATCAACTTTCCAACTCATACGACGGCAGCAATACGCTGATCCAGGCTTATCGTATACTTTCCGATGCAAGTAATGATTTTGCCGGCATGGACGCTTCTCTCAACTACCAGCGGGGATTTAAAAAAGACAAAAACCGGCTGCTTACGTTATCGTACAAATACAGTTATTCCCCGAACACCCAAAATATCGGCAACACCATTACCGATACGATCAATTTTTATCTTCCCAATTATAAACAATACAATAATGCCGGGAACAAAGAACATACGATACAGGTGGATTATGTGCATCCCTTTAAAACGGTTAATCTGGAAGCGGGTGCCAAGACCATTCTAAGGAATAATTTCAGCAATTTCGAAACCAGCGACTACAATGATGTGACAAAAGACTATGAAGTGAATCCCTTACAAACCAATGACTTCAACTACGATCAGAATATATACGGTATTTACAATTCCTATTCGGCAAAATGGGGCAAGTGGAATACCAAGGCAGGCCTGCGGCTGGAACATACAACCGTACGGGCCGATTTCGTATCCACATCCAGTACCGTTGATCAGGATTATAATAATCTGATCCCTTCGGTGTCGGTACAATACAATTTAAAAAGTAGTAATATTTCGATGGGTTATACTGACCGCATCAGCCGGCCCGGCATTTACCAGCTAAACCCCTTTGTTGATTTCTCCAATCCGAATTTTGTCAATACCGGCAATCCCAACCTGCAGCCTGAAGTAAATCACAATTTTGAAATGAACTACAGCATATTTGCAAAAAATTCCATCACTGCCGGACTGAGTTACTCTTTTTCGAATAATGCCATTCAAACAGTAACGCATCTTCAGGCTGCCAGTTCGGGAAATGTAAGCGATACCATTACCGTCACCACGTATGAAAACCTGGGAACCAACAAGACCCTGGGTTTGAATTTGAATCTGAATATAACAAGCGTCAAAAACCTGAGCATCAGTTTGAATACCCAGCTTTCACATGTCTGGCTGAAAGGAACGTATAATGGGAATTTCTACACCAATGATGGATATACAGGAAATGCATTTTTAAATTCCGGATTTAAATTCGGCAATGGTTTTCGGTTTGGATTTGACGCCGGATACTTTAGCGGGGACGTAAATCTGCAGGGTAAAACGAGTGCCTATATTTATAACTCTTTCTCTCTGGCCAAAACCTTCCTGAACAAGAGACTTACTTTATCCGCTGTAATGAACAACCCGTATAATCAGTTTTTTAAATTCACGTCAACGACAACAACGCCCGATTTTTATCAGTCGACTTACAATGAGATTTTCTACCGTTCATTCGCGTTGCGGATCAACTTCAAATTCGGCAAACTGAACAGCGATATCAAAAAGAACCAGCGGGGCATCAGCAATGATGACAAGAAAGCGGGTAAATCTTCGACAGGGACACCATGAGGGCCATTGCCTGAACAATTCAAAATTTATTCCGGACTCCCACCCGGAGCGTTCTCCGATAGGAACATAAACTGAACCGTTGGGAAGCTCTACGTATTCAGGGCCGCCCTTATTTCTACATTGCGCCCTGAAAAAAATATGACTACGCCTTATTTATCATGCGAAAATTAAAATGCTGCATTCGTGTTGGCAGC
>Ga0210397_10002543_pt1 | contig 11468 bp, 10 predicted proteins | sample IncBWH2OmetaG_FD_160126 | JGI IMG/M metagenome (GOLD analysis project Ga0210397, IMG submission 160126) | Forest soil microbial communities from Barre Woods Harvard Forest LTER site, Petersham, Massachusetts, United States - Inc-BW-H-2-O ...
TGCGTGGCCGGCTCGAGATCGGTCAGTTCGGCGGTAACGCCGTCCCAGCCGAGCAGCAGCACCGAGGAGGGATCCGCGCAGACCAGGTAGAACGGGTCGTAGCGGGCCAGGGTTTCCGGAGCTTGGGACAGCTCCTTGAGGGCCGCCTGCCCGTCGGCCGCGGCGCGCAGCGGTAGCTCGCCCCGGGAACGGCGGCGGTCCGGCGGGGCGAACTCGCCCCGGCCGTTCAGGATGCAGCCGACCCGGGACTGTTCGGGGTATACCGCCAGCCAGGTCCCGCCGGCTTGCTCGTCAAGCCCGCCGATCAGCGCAGACCCCGGCCAGTGCCGGGCTGGCGGCTTCCAGGGGCGGCCCGTGAACTCGTCGCGGACCCCCAGGAGCAGCAACGGCACCGGGGCTTCTGGCGCCAGGCTGACCACGACGGTACACATCGCTTCCGAGTCTGCCATGCGTTGATCATGCGGGCGGACGTGAGCCCGGCCCGTTCGGGTGACAATGGTGGTAAGACGCGCCGAATCGGACGCGCCGCTCTACGGGAGGCACGATGAGCGACCGCATGGACCTGCTGAACCAGCTGTGGCCACGGGGACCGCGGCGCAAGCGCCGCCCCTGGCGTCCCCCGTGGGACGAGCAGCCGGACGACCCGCGCGGAACGTGGGATGAGCAGCCGGACGACCCGAACGAGGCGTGGGATGAGCAGCCGCCGCCGTAGCGGCGGCTGGCACGACCGCGCGAGCTGGGAGGGATCATGACAGACCTGGTCGGCCTGCTGTACCGCGCGGACTGGACCCGCCTGAGCCTGGCCGCCGAGGTGAGCGTCCGCCGTGACCTGGACCGGGCCCAGACCGAGGCTGCCGTGGCGCCGCCCGGGCACGAGTGGGAAATGGCCACCGACCAGCTGGGCACGGAAACGCGCCGGTCCACGCTGCTGATCCAGCCCGGCCGGCGGTACCGCGAGCAGGGCGAGGACCGCGCCGGCGGGTGCGACGGAGACCGGAGCTGGCTCGCGATCCGGGAAGGCGACGGCTGGAACGTCGAGGCCGACGACGGGCCCGAGCCTCCCCTGCCGCCCATGCTGCGGCCGTCGTGGCTGCTCACCGGCTACACCCTGGAGGCCGGCGAGCCGGTGACCGTTGGCGAGCGGGAGGCGCTGCGGCTGGTGGCTACCCCGCGGCCGGGCATCTGGTCGCGGGCTTCGGCGGGGACTCGCGCGCTCGACCGGGTGGAGATGCTCGTCGATGCCGGGCTCGGCATCCTGCTGCGGCACGAGGAGATCCTAGACGGCAGAACGCTGAGCGTGACCGAGCTGACCGAGGTCCGGCTCGACCCCGCCCCGGTCGATGACGATCAGTTCGCGCCGCCGGATGGCTGGGATTCCGTTCCCGGCTCCGTGCCGCGGGCCGCGCCGTGGGGACCCGGCCGGGAGGCGGCCAAGCTGTTCGCGGACCTGGCGGCGGGCTCGCTGGCCAGGTCCTCGCGGTCCCGGTCGTTCGAGCAGGCCACCCAGGAGGAGCCCGAGGCGGAGATGCCGCCGGATCCGGAACCCCTGCCCGGGGACGCGCCCGTCGTTACCGACCAGCTGCTGCACCTGCTGTACGACAGCCGGGACAACGGGGCGAGCGGGTTCACCGCCACGCTGCACCAGTGGCAAGACATGGCCGCGATACCGGCCCGGGTGCCGGATAGCATGCGGCGCCTGGGGTTCGGTGGGCTAGGCCATTTCTACGATGCGGCGGGCGAGCAGATGGCCACCCTGCACGAGGTCTCCAGGCTCAGCTTCGACGGGTCCAGGCGGTACCGGATCGAGCCAGCCGCGTCCCCGGACCTCGCCGAGCGCACCCTCCGGCAAAGCGCGGAGACGACGGTCGGCGACGGGAGACGGTGCTGGCACGTCTTCGGGGACGAGTGGCTCGCCGTCCCGGATGGGACGCCCGCCGAGGTGGCGAAGCTGCTCGACACGTCCGGACTGCTCAAGCACCGCCTGTCCGGAGGGGCCGAGACCACAGTCGACGGCCGTCGCGGCTACCGGCTCCGGGTGTCGCCGGACAGCCCGGTCCCGGCGAAGATGCCCTTCGCCGATGACGTGGTGGCCGACACCGAGCTGGGCATCCTGCTGCGCCTGATCTACCACGCGGGATCTAAGCCGGTATCGCGGTGGGAACTGCGGGACGTCGTGGTGGGCGGTGATATCCACATCGACATCCCGGAGGAGGCGCTGGCCGCGGACGACGATGATCTGGCCAATCCGGCGCGGATAGCCGCTCTGTTCGCTCGGTACGCAGCCAGGGACGTGCGTTCGGCGTTCAGGAACATCTTCGGCGGCCGGTGACGCCGAGATCCTAGGGCTGGTCGCCGTACAAGTCACGCCACAGGCGGCGAAGAAACGCCTCGTTGCTCCCGTCGTCGTATTGGACGGCCTTGGAGAGCTCATCATTGGGCAGCCGACTTGGGTCAGCTAGCGCTTCGCGCAGCTCCTCCCTGAAGACACGGATCTGCCCATCCTCCGGCGCTGCTGACCGGGCTCGTTCGATCAGCTCGGGATAGGCGTCGTTATAGACTTCGGGATGGCAGTAGGTAGCCGCTACTGCGATCAGGGTGGCAAATGGTCCCTGCGGGTTCCGCGCCCAGTAGGCCTGATTCACCTGGCATCGCTTCCCTGCTACGTGGGCTGTTCGTCGGCCGGGTTCACATACATCGAGCTGACCTCGTAGGTGCCGACCGTACTACGGCGGAATGCGAAGGTCACCGTACCACCCTCAAACGTTTCCACTGGCCGGGTCCGCGGCTCCGGGGCGTTCTGGTTCCCGGCTTTCCATGCTCTCCTGATGGCCCTAGCCTCCTCCATGCTCCCGTTAACAGGTTCCAACTGCCAACCGGAACAGAATTTGTGACCGTCATCGCCCAGCACTCTGGATATCGGCAGGATGACCGGCTCGGGTCGAGGACCGTTCGACTCAAGCGCGGCCCGCACGTCCGGATGCTCGACGCCGCGGGCGAAAGCCGTCGCGAATGCCTTCGGATCGACGATCCGGCTAGCGATATCGCCGCACCGGTGCGGAACGTCGCCGGCTGTGAGGCCGTCGATGCCTGCCACACGTTTGGCGGGGTCGAGCTGGGCGGGGTCCTCCAGGTTGCGGACCCGGCGTTCGTTCAATTCCTCCGTGACCGAGCCTTCATGCCGGATGTGTGCATGCCCGCCGCCCTGGTCGAGCGCGGCGAATACGCGCTGTACCTCGGGTGGAGAGTCACGCGCGACGGATAGCCAGGGGCGCTCTACGTGGTGCTTGTCGAGGTAGGCCTGGCCGTCGTTGATGCCGACTTCAGGTAGACCCGCACGCCGCGGCTCGAAGCTCAGCAGGGCCACGCGCCGCTCAAGATCGACGGCGTAATCGACGCGGCTGCGCGGCTCGACCAACTCCCGGGCCGCTCCGGTGTCGTCGCTGGGGGTCGGCTCGGGGCGATTCTCGCGATCAGGCTCTTCCGGACCGTTGCGAATTTCGGCCACGCTTCAGTATTGCCGGTAACTGAGGCCGAATGACCGTGATCCCTTGAGTGGGATGAGCCGGAAGGTGTATCCGGTAATACGAACAGGCCGATTATCGTGGTGGATTCGGGTTATGCGGTTGATCGGGGGGTCTATTGTGCACCGGATCAACCACGAAGCCCAGATCAACCACGTTGTTTGATGAGCGAGCGGATTCAGGCGCTATTTGCGGGGACAGATTGACATTGGGTGCGTAAGTGACCAGCGTGGCTAAGGCCGGGACGGGCGGGACCACGGCAGGGTGAACTGGCTCGAATACAGCCCCGGGCAAGCTGGCGCTGGGTACGGCGCGGGGGCGGGGGGAAAGGCCCGGACGGGCACGGGCCAGGCCGGGCTCAGCGCAGGACGATGCTGGCGATCTTGCCGGGGACTATGACCAGGCGGGCCACGTCGTCGCGCGGGTAGGCGGGGTGGCTGGCCAGGAGGCTGGCGATGTCGTCGCGGGTCGCGGTGGTGGGGACCTCGATGGTGAAGCGGACCTTGCCGTTGACCTGGACGGGCAGTATCACGGTCGTGTCCGCGGCCAGGGCCGGGTCGGGCTGCGGGAAAGGCTCGTAGGCCAGGGAGCCCGGGTGGCCCAGCCGCTGCCACAACTCCTCGGCCAGGTGCGGGGCCAGCGGCGCGACCATCAGTACCAGCGGCTCGGCCAGGGCGCGCGGCATATGTGGCAGCCGGGACGCGTGCGCGGTCAGCTCGATGATCCGCGCGATCGCGGTGTGGAAGCGCAGCGCGGCGAAGTCCTCTCGGACCACGGCGATGGTGCGGTGCAGCAGCCGCGCGGTGGCGTCATCCAGGCCCGTGCCGGAGACGACCAGCGTCTCGCCGGTGGACTCGTCGACGATCAGGCGCCAGAGGCGCTGCAGGAAGCGGTGCATGCCGGTGATGTCGGCGGGACGCCAGGGCCGGTCGCCGTCAAGCGGGCCCATCGCCATCTCGTACATTCTCAGCGTGTCCGCACCGTAGGCGTCGGTGATGTCGTCCGGGCTGACGCCGTTCTTCAGGCTCTTGCCCATCTTCCCGGCCCGCCGGGTGACCGGCTGGCCGCGGTACTGCCAGCCGTCACCGGCACGGGTCACGTCGGCGGCGGGCACGTACAGGCCGCGCGCGTCGGTGAAGGCGTCGGCCAGGATGTACCCCTGGTTGAACAGGCGGCCGAACGGTTCCGGACTCGACGCGACACCGCAGTCGTACAGGACCTTGTGCCAGAACCTCGCGTACAGCAGGTGCAACACCGCGTGCTCGACGCCGCCGACGTACAGGTCGACGCCGGATGGCGACATCCAGTACCGCTCGACGTCCCTGCCGACCAGGGCCGTGTCGTTGGCGGGATCCAGGTAGCGCAGGTAGTACCAGCAGGACCCGGCCCATTGCGGCATGACGTTCAGCTCGCGGCGGTAGCGGCGCGGGCCATCGCCCAGGTCCAGGGTGACCTGCGCCCAGCCGGGCGCGCGGGCCAGCGCGGGCACGGGATCGCTGGCGTCGTCCTGCGGCACCGGCCGGAAATCGGTCATCTCCGGCAGCATCACCGGCAGCATGTCCTCGGGCAGCGCGATCGGCCGGCTCCCCGGGCCCGGGTCAGCCTCGTCGTAGACGACAGGGAACGGCTCGCCCCAGTAGCGCTGACGGGAGAACAGCCAGTCCTTCAGGTGGTAGGGGCCTCCGCTGGGGCCGATCCAGTTCCGCTGCAGGCGCTTGACGTGCTCCGGCCAGTCCACCTCGTCCAGGCCGGTCAGCAGCCGCTCGGCGTACGCGGTGATGCGCAGCATCCACTGGCGCAGCGGCCTGCGGTACACCGGGTAGTTGCCGACCGCGCTGCGGCCTTCGTCGGTCACTTCCTCGTCGGCCAGCACCGTGCCCAGGCCCGGGCACCAGTTGACGACCTGCTCCGACAGGTAGGCCAGCCGGTGCGCATCGACGGCATCGGCCCGCTCGGCCGCGGTCAGATCGCGCCAGGGACGGCCGTCCGGCGTGGCGCGCAGGCCCGACGCATACTCGGCGATCAGGTCGGCGACCGGGCGGGCCCGTTCGGCCACCGGGTCGTACCAGCTGTTGAAGATGCGCAGGAAGATCCACTGCGTCCAGCGGTAGTAGGACGGATCGCTGGTCATGATCTCGCGGCTGTGATCGTGCGCCAGTCCCAGCCGGCGCAGCTGGCGGCGCATGACGTCCGCGTTCCGCCGGACGGTGACGGCCGGATGCTGGCCGGTGTCGATCGCGTACTGCTCGGCGGGCAGCCCGAAGGTGTCGAAGCCGAACGGGTGCAGCACGTGGCGGCCAGTCATGCGCTGGTAGCGGCCGAACACGTCGGTGCCGATGTAGCCCAGCGGATGCCCTACGTGCAGCCCGATGCCGCTGGGGTAGGGGAAGAAGTCGAGCAGGTAGAACTTGGGCCGCGCGGTGGCGCCGGGATCCTGGGCGCGGAAGGTGCCTTCCCGCTCCCACCGCTCTTGCCAGCGTCGCTCGATCTCGCCGGCCAGCCGCGCGTCGTACCAGAACGGCGGTCTGTCTTCAGCCATGGCTTCTCCCGTTGGTCCGCAGGGAACGAAAAAACCCCTCACGCATGAGGGGCTGCCGCGCTGACGGGATCTGCGGTCAGCGCGGCCCGGTAAGAAGCAGGCTTCCTGCGGCGAACATACGACCAGCATAACGAGCCGACCCCGCGGGCCCCACCGGTTATTGAGTCGATGTGCCGTTGGTCAGGCTCTTACCGGACCAAGGGCACATCGACTCGGTCGAGCGCGCTGAGGAGGGCGCGGGCCCAGTCGCGGTAGCCGTCCTGGCTGGGGTGGAAGCAGTCGGGAGCGAACTTTCCTGACCAGGGCGGCAGGAAGTGCGCGGAGACCTCGGCGACAGGAAGGCCGCGGGCGGCGGCGGCCTGGTGGATGGTCCGGTTGATCCGACGTAGCCGCCGTCCGGGCGGTGAGCGCCGAGGCCCTGTGCGGTCGAGTCGCCGAGCACCACCCACAGCGGACCCGTTTCAGCAAGCATCCGGTCGTTGTGCGCCTGCCAGTGACGGGCGAAGGCGGCGCAGTCCTCGCGCATCGCGGTGACCCCGTCGGCCCAGCGGCCGAACGACCCGGCGCGCAGCCCTGACACCTCGGCGGCCTGGGTGCGGGTCAGGTACGTGCCCATGGTGGCGACGATCTCGACCGGCGAGCGGCGCGGGCCGCCGCCCCGGTCGGCGAAGCCGGAAAGGGTCAGCATCCAGGCCGGACGTGAGACCGCAGGCATCCGCTGCATGCTTGCCCCTATGGAAAAGGTTGACACGGGACAAACGACGCTAAACGAACACATGGATGACTGTCAAAGGACACGTGACCCATAGAGCCAGTCAGTGTAGGAGTAGTCGTCGGCGGGCCGGCGCAGGAACAGTTCGTCCCGCAGCAGCGCGCCCACGCCGCTGACGTGCCAGATATCGCCCCAGGTGCGGGCGGTGCGCTGCACACGCGCGGCGTGCGGGGCGCGTTCGGCCTGATATCCGGCCAGCGCCTTGCCGATCAGCTGCGGGCCCGGGCAGCCAGCCAGGGCGCGGGCCAGCGCGTCCGCGTCCTCGATGGCCTGGCAAGCACCCTGGGCCAGGTACTGCAGCATCGGGTGCGCCGCGTCGCCGAGCAGGGTGATCCGGCCGCGAGTCCAGCCCGCCAGCGGCTCCCGATCGTACATCGGCCACCACCGGTCCCGCCACAGGAAACCGGTCGCCTCGCGTACCTGGGCGCAGCAGGCCCCGAACGCATCGTCTAGTTCCCCGGGACCGCCCCACTCGCCGTCGGCGAGCCCCGGGTCGGCCGCGTACCGGCGGCTGCGGAACACGGCGACCTGGTTGTAGATCTGCCCGGCGCGCAGCGGGTACTGCACGAAGTGCAGGTCCGGGCCGATCCAGGCGACCACCTCGTCCAGTTCGGACCGTGCGGTCACCTCGTCGATCCGGGCCGTGCCGCGGTAGGCGGCGAAACCCGAGCAGACCGGCTGGTCGGCGGAGAACAGCGCGCGGATGCCGGAGTGCAGGCCGTCGGCGGCAATCAGCGCCGCGCCCCGGTAGCTGGTGCCGTCGGCGCATTCGGCGGCGGCCGCGCCGTCGTCGCCGGTCACGGCGACGACGTCCTGGCCGGCCTGCAGCCCGACCCCTGCGGCCAGGCAGGCGTCGTACAAGATGGCGAGCAGGTCGCTGCGGTGCATGACCACGTATGGCGCCCCGTACCGGGCGAGGAACGGCTCGCCCAGGTCGAGGGCGGTCAGCTCGTCCGCGGTCAGCGCGCTGCGCAGCAGCAGCCGGCGCGGCCGGACGCCCGCCTCGAGCACCCGGCCGAGCACGCCCAGGCCGGCCAGCACCCGGGTGGCGTTGGGCGCGAGTTGCAGGCCGGCGCCGAGCTCGGCGAACTGCGCCGCCTTCTCCAGCACCCGGACCCGGTGCCCGTCCCGCGCCAGCGCCAGGGCGGCGGTCAGCCCGCCGATGCCGCCGCCCACGACCAGGATGTCCGCCTGCATCGCTCTCCTCCCAAGATCCGAGGGTAAGCCTGTCCCGGCTGTGGAGGTATAACAGGAGCCGTGAGCTATGAGCCCGCGGATCGGGACAGCGCCGTCCTGCTGGCGGTCCAGGCGTCCCGCGCGCTGGCGGCGGGCGGGCAGACCGACATGGTGTGGGGGCACGCCAGTATCCGCGACCCCGGCGGCCGCGGCGCCTGGATGAAGAGCGCGGGCTGGGGCCTGGAGGAGATCGACGCCGGGAAGATCGTCCTGGTCAGCCCGGACGGCGCCGTGCTCGATAGCGGGATGGCCGAGGGCGAAGGGCCGCGGCACATCGAGTACCCGATCCACACCGAGATCATGGCGGCGCGGGCGGACGTCGGCTCGGTGGTGCACACGCACTCGAGCGCGGCCAACGAGTTCGCCGCGCTCGACGTGCCGCTGCGCCCGCTCGACCATGCCGGGTCGCTGTTCTGCTATCCGGATATCCCCCGGTTCACGCTGACCGGTGGCCTGATCAAGACCCGGGAGCTCGGCGCGGCGCTAGCCGGGGCGCTGGGCGGCGCGCGGGCCTGCCTGATGCCGCAGCACGGCATCGTGGCCGTCGGACCCGACGCGCCCGCCGCTGTGATGGCGGCGGTGCTGCTCGACCGGGCCTGCCGGACCCAGCTGACCGCGATGGCAGCGGGCCCGCTGCGACGCTGGGGCGACGAGGAGGACACCATGGCGAAGCGCGCCGACGTGTGGTCCAGCCGGCAGTTGCGGGCGGGCTGGGAATACCTGCTCCGCCGGGCCGCGCAGATCGACTGATCCGGGGCGGGACGCGGTGACGTATCCCTGGTGAGGATCCCGGGACGCGGAAAGGCACGGTGATGGCGGCCGCTCAGCTATGTCTTGACCATCCCGGCGCCGGCTTGATGACGATGGGGCATTGCCCGCGACCGGCATCGCAGGCTAGCGTCCGAGGAATGGAGGGGAGCGACGCCCTGCTGGCGGCGCGATTGGCGGCTGGAGACGACCGTGCTCTGGCCGAGGTGTTCGACCAGCTGGCACCGAGTGTGTACGGCGGCGCGCTGAGGGTCCTGGGGAACGGCAGCGCCGCGCAAGACGTTGTGCAGGAGGTGTTCGTCGAGCTGTGGCGTCGTCCGGACCGGTATGACCCCGCGGCCGGCTCGCTGCGCACTTACCTGGTCGTGCTGGCCCGGCACCGGGCGGTGGACCTGCTGCGCAGCGAGCTCCGCCGGGTGGCCCGGCAGGAACGGCACTACCGGTTGACCCCGGCGGAACCGCCCGGGACGGCCAGCGACGAGGTGATGGCGGCGGAAACCGCGTCGGTGGTGCGAGCAGCAGTCCAGCTTCTGCCCGACGGGCAGCGCCGGGTCGTCGAGCTCGCCTACTTCGAGGGACTGACCTGCCGCGAGGTGGCGAGCGCAATGGGCATTCCCGAGGGCACCGCGAAATCGCGGCTCAGGCTGGCGATGGCCAAGCTGGAAACTGTGCTGGACCGGCAGCTGCTGGAGTCGACATGAGCACGGCAGACCGGGACCAGGCGAACCTCCCGATGGACCCTCTCCCGATCGCACTGCGCGAGCGGGTCATGGCGGCGTCGCTGCTGGCCCGCGGGGTCGGCGAGACGGTGCCCGCCGTGCCGGCGATCTCCGCGGACGAAGCGTTCGAGCGCGCCGCGGACGCGTTCTACCGCCTGCTCGGCACCCTCAGCGAACAGGGCTGGAAGACCGCGGCCCTGCGCGGGCTCGACGTGCAGGAGCTGGTCGGCCACCTGACCGGGGTCGAGCACGACACGCACCGCGCCCTGGCCGGTGATCCGGCCGTAGCCGACGCGGAGCACGTCGAGTCGACCCAGGGCTCGGCCGTCCGGCAGGCCGGCCGCTCCCCCGCCGAGACCCTGGACGAGTGGCGCCGCGCGGCCGACCACACGCTGGAGCTGGTGCGCCCGCCCGGCGGTGACCTGGCGGCTGACGGTTGCACGGGCAGGATCGCGGTACACGGCATCCGGCTGCCGCTCGATGACCTGCTCGTGGTCCGAGCGTTCGAGCTCTGGGTGCACGACAACGACATCCGCCGCGCCGTCGGCCTGCCGCCGTCGGTCCCCGACCCGCCGGTGCTGCGCCTGATGAGCGACCTCGCCGCCCGGATGCTGCCGTACGCCGCGGCCCGGATGGGCCTGCCGCCAGCCGACCTGCGCCTGGTGCTGACCGGCACGGGCGGCGGCACCTGGGACGTGGCCATAGGCGAGGAGACCGCCGGCCGGGAGAGCCTCGCGATCGTGGCCGACGCGGTGGGTTTCTGCCGGCTGGCCGCCAACCGGGTCACCCCGGCCGAACTCGGCTCCCACATCACCGGGGACGAGGGCCGGGCGGTCAGCGTGCTGGCCGCGGCGACCACGCTGGCGCTGGACTGACCCTCTGGCGGGTACGGACCTGTCGCACTGATCTGCTACCTGGGTTATCGTGCCTGGGTGCCAGCCGATTACCAGAAGATCCGCGAGGAGAACATCGCCAGGTACGGCTGGGACACCGCCGTGCTCGACCTGCTCGGCCAGTTGTACAGCGAGCGCACGCACTTCATCTTCGAGCTGGTCCAGAACGCCGAGGACGCCGGCGCGACCGAGCTGGCCTTCGAGCTGTTCGCGGACCGGCTCGAGCTGCGGCACGACGGGCGGCCGTTCACCGAGGCCGACGTGCGCGGCGTCTGCGGGGTCGGCAAGAGCGCCAAGTCCGGTGACCTCACCGCGATCGGGAAGTTCGGCATCGGCTTCAAGTCGGTGTACGCCTACACCAGGTCCCCTCGCGTCTACAGCGGGGACGAGCACTTCGGCATCGAGAGCTACGTGCGGCCGTTTGCGGTCGAGCCGCTGGCCCCGCCCTCGGCCGGCACGCTGTTCGTCTTCCCCTTCGACCACGACACCGTGCCCGCCACGGTCGCGGCCCGGGAGATCTCGACCGCGCTGACCGCGGTCCAGCCCCGGATCCTGCTGTTCCTGCGGAGCATCGGGCGGCTGCGGGTCGGGGGCACAGCGGTGCGGCGCTCGGTCATCGAGCGGTCGGTCTCCGAGTGGCCGGCGCCGGGCGGGCCCGGCCCTCGGCGGGTCACACTGGCCAGGGACGGCAGGACGGCCGAGGAGTGGCTGGCCTGGCACCGCCGGGCGCTGGAGGAGGCACCACCGGTCGAGATCGTCTTCCGGGTCGAGGCCGGCCGCCTGGTGCCGGTTGAGAGCTCCCCGCTGATCGTGTCCTTCCCGACCGCGAAGGAGACGTTCCTCGGCTTCCTGATCCAGGGGCCGTACCGGACCACGCCCGCCCGCGACAACGTCCCCGGGCACGACCCGTCCAACCAGCTCCTGGTGCGCGAGACCGGCACGCTGCTGGGCGACGTGCTGCGGGAACTGCGTGACGACGGGCTGCTCACGGTGGAGGCCCTGCAGGCGCTGCCGCTCGAG
>Ga0210397_10002544_pt1 | contig 11467 bp, 12 predicted proteins | sample IncBWH2OmetaG_FD_160126 | JGI IMG/M metagenome (GOLD analysis project Ga0210397, IMG submission 160126) | Forest soil microbial communities from Barre Woods Harvard Forest LTER site, Petersham, Massachusetts, United States - Inc-BW-H-2-O ...
CGCTCAGCCTTGTCCGTAGCGGCACCTTTGATCACCAAGGACTTTCATCTCTTCCCGTCGGAATTGGGCTTCGTGTTCTCGAGCTTCTTTATCGGCTATTCCTTGTTCAACTTCGTCGGCGGTTGGGCCTCGGATCGCTTTGGCGGTAAACTTGTCTATGCTCTCTCGATGGCCGTGTGGTCGCTCTTTTGCGGCTTGACTGCGACCGCCACAGGTTTCATCTCGCTGCTAGTTATTCGCGTCATCTTCGGCATGGGCGAAGGTCCGCTTGCGGCCACAAATAATAAGATCATCCATAATTGGTTTCCTCATCGCGAGGCGGCCAGCGCCGTTGGGATCGCCTTCTGCGGCACACCGCTGGGCGGCGCCGTCGCCGGCCCAATAGTCAGAATCGTGGCAGTTTCGTTCGGCTGGCAGGCGGCCTTTGTCGCGGCCGGGCTGCTTGGTTTGGCGTGGCTTGTCCTTTGGCAAGTGTTCATGACCGAAAAGCCGGCACAGCACCACTCGATTACGGTGGAAGAATTAGCCGAAATCCAGAGTGATCAGAGTGAAACGTGTCGAACGAAGAGGTTCAGCCCCTCTCGTTCTATCTTCGGCAGCCTCTGGTCGTGGCAACGGCCCTGGGGTTCTTCGGTTATAATTACATCTTGTTCTTTTTCCTGACCTGGTTTCCAAGCTACCTGACGGAGGCCCAGCACCTGAGCATCAAGGATATGAGCCTTGCAAATGTGCTGCCCTGGTTTCTCGGCTTTGTTGGATTGGCTCTCAGCGGGATTCTTTCCGATGCCATTTTCCGGCGTACGGGAAAGGCTCTCGAAGCCCGGAAACTGGTCTTGACGGTTTGCCTCGGTGTCGCGGGACTTTGTGTGATTCTAGCGGGGCTCGTCCACACGGCTTGGAGCGCACTCGCGCTGATGAGTTGCGCGATTTTCTTTCTTTACCTTTCGGGCGGCACTTATTGGGCCATTCTTCAAGATACAGTGCAGGGTCACCAAATGGGCAGCGTCAGTGGCTTCATTCATATGATTTCCAATCGTGCAGGCATCATCGGCCCATCGGTGACGGGCCTCTTGGTCCAAGGCACCGGCGTTTTTACGAGCGCATTTGTTCTCGCTGGCACCATCGCAGCGTTTGGCGTCTTGGCGGTTCTGATCTATGTTCGGCCGCTCGTCACGGCTCCTGCTACCCTGACCAATTCTCACGCCCCGTGAAAAATATGACAGTGCGCCTTCGCGCCGTAAGACCTTAGGGCGCCTTCAGGGGACAGGTCGTTGAATACGCAGTTGCTTCGTTAACGCCTTCAGGGGACAGGTCGTTGAATACGCAGTTGCTTCGTTAATTTTGACCTGTCCCTCTCGGACGCGTAGCGCATCCACACCACTCCGATGGCGCTGTTATCGATCTTACGGCCTGCTTGATACCCTCTGAGGTGCACGTCCACCCCCACGAGGATTCGCTTTGCTTTCGCCGCTTTGTTGTTGTTCTTTGGTTCGACTGCACCGGCGGTGGGTACCGCCTTCAAGGTGTATGTTTTCATATGTCAGGTTGCCGCGTATCCGGCAGCCTGACAACACCATGCCATCTAGCGATCTGCCAGAGACGGTGCCGAATTGCCGGATTGCTGTAACGCCCGAAGAGTTGATCGGCATACTGCTCGAGATTCAATTCCGGCGGCACCGGCAGGATCGGAGTTACGTCATCGCTCCAGGACCGCTTTATGAACCTGGCGAAAATATCGTCCGAGAAGGCATCAAAGACCGTCTCGTGGCCCGCGAGATAACCCAGATACGCCAACGCCGAAACCCAGAAATCAGGGGACAGGTCGTTGAATACGCACAGGTCGTTGAATACGCAGCTGCTTCGTTAATTTTGACCTGTCCCTCTCGAACGCGGTCCCTCTCGAACGCGCTCGATATGGTGGAACGAAAAGACTCCGATCTGGAATCACACCCCAAGACGAAGAGCGAGAATCCCCCCGGACCGAAATCCCAGGGTGTTTAACATTTTATGAGTCTGGTTTGATCAAGAAGCGGAGGGACAACGCGCTTCGCATCCCTGACCGCGCAGAAACCGCTTTCAATCCCATTCGGTTTTCGTCCGAAGCGTCAGACGTGCATTGCTCTTTTCCATGCAGGCCTCTAGACCTTTTTGACTACTGAGGATATGAAGCGGGCTTCTTGGGAGGACAACGCCGTGATTTGAGAAGTTGAGAAAGACGGGTGCAGGGCGCTTGATTAGCAATTGGAAGGCGAAGAAGCGAAGCGACGTTTCACGAGTCAATGATTGCGCTACAAGTGCTCAGCACAACGGCACAGCTAGAAAACGCAGCTTTCCGATGACGCACGGGTTGAGAGTCAAAAAAGACCGGGCCGATATTATTACCCGAAGGACCGGGCTCGCAGCTTGCGAAAAACCCAGAGCGTGGTTTGGCCAATGATCTTCAAGGCGGCGACAGGACCGCTTTTGCGCTTGTAGCCAAGCTTTTGCCTGATTCGTTGGCTGTGGGACTCCACAAAGGCGTGGCTGCCCAGGATGACTCCGTCGCTAAAGTAACGAATTTTGCAGTGCAACTGCTCCACAAGCGAAAGTTCACCCTTCTCCTGCTCCACAACCTTTTGGGCTTCATCCAATTCAATGGCCGGAGGACGGTTCTCGGTGGCAGTAGCGCCCTTGATAAACAGGTACTGGCGATACTCCCGGCTGATTTCCTCGCAAGAGGTAGACTCCGGCAGGCCCAGGATGATCCGGATTCCTTCAAAGGCAGCAGCGGTCCCCTTGGCCACCGCTTCCGCATACCCGCAATATCGATACTCCTTCGGGTCCGAACACAGTCCTGCTCGAACCGGGTTGAGATCGATGTAGGCGGCCACCGCCGCCACAGCTTGACCCCCTTCCAGCAGGGTGCTCTTAAAACGCTCCGACCATAGGGCGCCGTACCGCTTGTGGCGACGGTTGTAGCCTTGGGCAAAGCCGCCTTTGAGCTCTTTGAGCAAGATCGAGATATCATGCATACGCCTGCGATAACGGTCCAGCAACCGGTTACTCTGCTCGATTCCGTCGGGCTGGTCCACATAACGTGCCAATTCTTCCCGGACCGCCTCAACATGTTGCAGACCGTAACCGGCTTCGATGCGCTCGAGCACCTCGCTTTGGGACAAAAACCTGGGCTCAGGCACTTTGCACAGCAGATGGAAATGATTGGCCATCAACCCGTAGTCTAGGATCCGAATACCGCAGAAAGCGGACCAGCGGCGCATCAGGGAGAGAAAGAGCTCAGCCTCCGAACAGCGGTCGGCAGAAGTCCGGAAAATAAAGAGGCCATGGACGAATCTGGAAATGCAGTGGTAAAACCCCTGCCCATCGACTTTGACACGAGGGAAACGCATAGTGATGAGCCACTGTACATAACATCACGTAAAAATGTAATATAATGTGAATTTTTTCTCCAAATATTTGACCTGGTCCTTTCCCGTCTTTCGCCGAGTTTCGCTCTTCCCTCCTCGGCCACGTGCCCTTTGGGCGCTAGAGGGAACTCGGTAAACAACAAAGCAACATACTGTATGCGTATCTATTGACGCCCGATGTTTGACCTGTCCCTCGCAAAGTATGCTCACGCCCGTGAAAAATATGCACAGTTGGCCTCAACCCAGATCGGCAATCGCCTTCCGGGCGCCATCGTGCCGCAAAGCCTTATAAGCCTCTGTAACCGCCGTCATGAACGCCTCACTGGCTGGCAGGTCTTTGCCGAACACCGCTTCGACGGTCGCAAGCGCTCGCACCTGGGCCACCGGGTCGGGACCGGCGGAATCGGTTCGCTCGCGAAGAAGAGCCGCTAGGGGATCCCGGACGTCGATGGCTCCGCCTGCTTCGTCGATGCCGGACACATAGCGCATCCAGCCGGCAACGGCGAGCGCGACAAGCCTGAAAGGGCGCTTCTGGTTGAGATTGTCCCGGACAGTGGAGAGGAGCCGCTGCGGAAGTTTCTGTGACCCGTCCATAGCGATCTGCCAGAGACGGTGCCGAATCGCCGGATTGCTGTAACGCTCGAAGAGTTGGTCAGCATACTGCTCGAGATTCAATCCCGGCGGTGCCGCCAGGATCGGGATTACGTCGTCGCGCCAGAACTGCTTTATGAACCTGGCGAAAAGATCGTCCGAGACGGCATCAAAGATCGTCTCGTGGCCCGCGAGATAACCCAGATAGGCCAACGCCGAATGCGAGGCATTTAACATCCTGTGCTTAGCATGTTCGAATGGAGCGACATCCGACACGAACTGAACCCCCGCCCGCTCCCAAGGAGGCCGGACACCATCAACGAATCGATCCTCCAGCACCCATTGCCGGAATGGCTCATGCATGACCGGCGCTGCATCGTGAAGGCCGGTCAACTGCTCGATCAATGATAGATCACCTTGCGCTTGGGCAGGTACGATCCGGTCCACCATGCTGCTCGGGAACGGAACGGTGCGCTCGATCCAGGCCGCTAGCTTGTCATCGCGGAGCAATGCGAACTCGTGCACGAGCCCCGACAGAAGGACGCCGTTGCTCGGAAGATTATCGCAAGTCGCGACGGTGAAAGGCGGCAACCCGGCGGCCTTCCGGCGGGCCAAGGCGGCCGTGATCAGAGCAACTGCCGATTGAGGCGCTTCCGGGTGTTCCAGGTCGTGTCGGATTTCCGGATGATCGGCGTTAAGACGCCCCGAGGCCGGATCGTGATGGTAGCCTTTCTCGGTGACGGTCAGAGTTACGACGGCTGTCTGGCGGTCGGAAAGCCGGTCGAGCAGCGCCGCAGGGTTCTCGGGTCCAACCAGGACATTCAGAAGGCAGCCGACGATGCGGGCCTTCCGGCCGTCCCGGCCGTTTTCCACAGTCGTGTACAAACAGCCCTGCGGCGTGAGGCGATCGCGCTGATCGGGTCGTTTCAAGCTTGCTCCAATAATGCCCCAGTCGCCGTCTTGATCGGCCAGCACATCCTCAGTGAACAAAGCCCCGTGGGCACGAAAGAACGCCCCGAGGCCGAGATGAACCAAGCGGGGCCTGAGACGCCTTCGATCATAGGAAAATATCCCAGTTCCTATTCGGGCCGAACCAAGCGTGGCAAGAGAGAGTCGAGGGGCGCTAATCTTTAATTCGGCCATCAGGAAAAGTCCAGCTGGACCTTGAGCGTGCGCCGCGGTCGTTTTCCGTCCATCCGACCAAGCAACCAGAGACCGTTTAAACACAACACGGCGCCAACATAAAACAAGGCCAGTCCTGCTAACACAGCGTGTTCTCCTTAGTTCGCCGACTTGGGCACTTGAAGGCCTTGCTTCACTTGATGCGGCTTCCCGCTCTTGGACGGGCGGACGTCGAAGTCGAAGATCGCTCTGGGAATGTAGATCGTTGCGCACGAGTTCGGGATGTCCACCACACCGGAGAACCGTCCCTCGACTGGCGCTGAACCCAGGATCATGTACGCCTGGATGTCCGTGTAACCGAATTTCATGAGGTAGTCGATGGCGTGGTGGCAGGCGCGCGCGTAAGACAACTGCGAGTCCAGATAGTGCTGCTTGCCAGCGAGATCTACCGAGACACCCGAGAAGGCAATCCACTCCGAGTACTGCGGATCGCGGATGCCCGGCATGAAGATAGCATTCTCACCGACGCCATACGCGGCCATGCCACCCTTGATGAGATCGACGTGCAGGTCCATGAACCCGCCCATCTCAATCGCGCCGCAGAACGTAATCTCGCCATCGCCCTGGGAGAAGTGCAGGTCACCAAACGATAGCTTCGCCCCGGGAACAAAGACAGGATAGAAAATCCGGCTTCCCGCGGTTAGGTTCTTGATGTCCTGGTTCCCGCCGTTCTCACGAGGCGGAGCCGTCCGGGCCGCCTCGCGAGCGACCCGATCGAACTCAGCGCCCTTGAGCGACCCCAGAATGGCGCTGTCAGGGAGCGGGGGTAGAGCCAGCGGCGGCACACGATAGGGATCGGTCGCAATCAGGTCGGTTTCGCGCTTCGTCCACTTTGCGAGCAGTTCGGCCGACGGTGCGGTACCCATCAGACCCGGGTGATGGATGCCCACGTAAGAGACTTCCGGAATGTGACGCGAGGTGGCGACGTCGCCCCTGAAGTCCCAGATCACCTTGTAGGCATCAGGGAACCGCTCCGTGAGGAAACCGCCGCCGTTCTTCGTGGCGAATACGCCGGTATAGCCCCAACCCATTCCCGAGAAGGGGCCTGAGTCCTCTTGATCGCAGGCGTCGATCTCGAGAATGTCGACGATCAGCAGGTCGCCCGGCTCGGCGCCCTCGACGTGGAACGGCCCTGTGAGAACGTGCACCCCTGGAAGCGGGGCATTCCGAACGTCATCTGCTGAATCATCGTTGCGAATGGCACCGTCGAACCACTCGCGGACATCCGCGCGGAAGACTTCGCCCGGCTTGATGGTTACGGCCGCAGGAATGTCTGGGTGCCATCTATTATGCCCAACTATTTTCTGGTCTTTGAACTTCTTGGTGTTATCCATCGGAAACAGATTCTTCGGCATATATCAAGACCTCTCATTTCGTTAGTTGCTTACAATTGCGAAAATCAGATACGTGTGCCCATTGATTCACCGGAACGCTTTCATTTCGTTAATTAGATTGATACCCGACTGTAGTTGGCAGCCAGGACTCCGTACGCCGGATTCGTATCGACCTTGGAAGGTCAAGGGTCCTCGTTTTCACCGCCAGAAGGAAATGACGTAGAGGCAGATCCGACGACTTCCGATTGCGATCGCGACCTCAGCAGTCATCGTCATGGCTTCGGGAGGCGGCGGAGGGCGGGGGTCAGCGGCAGCACAGGCGTTCGCCTACTTGCCCCGGTCGAAGGCACTGAAGTGACCACGTCCGGTTCATGGCGGCTCTTCTCGGCGTGATCCATTGCAGCAAGCAAAGCACCACGTGACCCACTCCTAATCGTGCCGACCGAAAAAACTCGCCTCGCCTCGCTGCCACACACCGAACATGTGATCGACTTCGGTGCCGTGCCGAGCGGTCGAGTTATCTCGGACACGCCATGTTGATCACACCGATACTCATATATAGGCATCGCGCTCGCTCCTTCTTAGTCAACAACGTCACATTCCGAAAAAAACCTCGCCGGGCATTTCCAAACCGCACACCCCGGGTGTGGTGTTGCCACGGCCAAGTCACCGCACGACTAGCACACGTTTGAGCCGACTTGCAAGAGCAATCAAGCGGCGGACGGGAATGTCTTTGCAACACGATTCGCAACCGGAATAGCCGGGCTAATTCGGCCATCAGGAAAAGTCCAGCTGGACCTTGAGCGTGCGCTGCGGGTGTTTCTCGATCAGGTCAAAAGCCTCCCGGGCGGTGGCCGCGGCGAAAACCTGGGTGATCATGCTTTCGGGTTTAAGGCGTCCCTCGGCTAGCCAAGTCACCACTTGGGGAATAAGACGGCGGTTAAGCCGCGATCCCACGATCGTCAGTTCCTTGCTGACCACATCTTGCTGGCTAAGAGTGGATGGCGAGGGCGAAAAGCCGAGAAGACCGATCCGGCCGGCAGGACTCGCCACGCGGCAAGCTTCATTTAACAGGGCGGGAATACCCGCCCCATCGATGACCAGGGTTGGGCCGAGGCCGTCCATTTCGCCTTTCACGCTATCGAAAACGGATTGCCGCCGGGAATCGATCACCGCATCGGCCCCAAAAGTCCTGGCGCCAGCCAGACGTGTTTCATCGATGTCGGCCACGATGCACCGGGCTCCATGAAGCTTGGCGACCTGTAATACAGTAACTCCGACTGTTCCGGCGCCATAGATCAAAACCGTATCATCCGGGCCGCAACCGGTACGGGACAGAACATTGGCCGCGATTGAGAAAGGTTCGGCCAGAGCGGCAAGGCTGAAGGGCATATCGGCCGGAACGCTGATGATTGCGCTGGCCGGGACGGCCGCATAGTCCCGGAAACCGCCGTCGCGATGAACACCCATCACCTGAAGATTTGCGCAGACATTTGATCGGCCGATCCGGCATGGATAGCAATCCCCGCAGGACAGGACCGGGTCGACTACTACACGGTCACCCACCCGGATACCCGTGACCCCGGTACCCAGTGAGAAAACCTCGCCCGCGAATTCATGCCCGATTACGCGGGGATACACTGCGAAGGGGTTTGAGCCGTGCAGAATATGAACATCTGATCCACAAATTCCGGCCCGGCGAACCTTGACCACAACTTCACCTGCTTTTGGCTCAGGAACGTTAGCTAATTCCACTTCCAGAGCCCTTGGCTCGCGAACCATTATCGAAACCATTTGCTCTATCTTTCTTAGATACCAGTCGCGGCTCGTCCACAATCATTTCGCCTACGTCCGCAGACGAGTCTTGAGAGGTTGATCCCACAGAATCAACGCTTATGCGAACCTCTTCGCCGGATCAAGAATAACTGAAGCCTATGGCAGGATCGCGAGGTTGTCGTGAAGAACCGAGACTGATAGCCTCTCCGGAATGCCCCGCGAAAAGCCATTGCTCGCACCTGTTGGTGGATGTGGGACGCAGAGTTGGTTCCTCTGGTCGGCCTTCGTCAGCGTAATTCAGAATCAGGAAACCGCTCGACACAGCACCGGTCGTTTGACAAGGCCAACACCCGGCGGACCATGAAGGACTCGCCCTATCTCGCCAAAACATCCGCCAGTGCGCAGCCGGCGGTGCACGCTGCGGGCTACCATGGCGACGATCGCTGGCTGCTGCTGTGGGCGGCGCTGATCGGGGTGCTTGGTGCGCTCGCCACGGTCGCCTTCCATGAAGGCATGGCATTCGCCGAGAGTTTGGCTACCGGCCATCCCGGCGGCCTGGTGGCCGCGGCCGAAGCGCTGCCGCCGTGGCGTCGCGCAATCACTCCGGCACTGGGTGGCCTCGTGGCCGGCGCGTTCCTGTGGTGGGCGCGTCGCGTCGTCAAGGGCAAAAAACAACCCGATTACCTTGAAGCCATCGCGGTCGGCGACGGTCGCCAGGACGTGCGCGGCACCCTGCTGCGTAGCGCCTCGTCACTCTGCACGATTGCCTCCGGCGGCTCGATCGGCCGCGAAGGCGCGATGGTGCAACTGGCTGCCGCGACCGGCTCCTGGGTCGGCCAATTGGGCCGCTTGGAGGGCGACCAATTGCGGCTCCTGGTGGCCTGCGGTGCGGCGGCGGGCTTCGCTTCGGCTTACGACGCCGCGCTCTCCGGTGCAATTTTCATCGCCGAGGTCGTGTACGGCACGTTGCTCATACGCCGGTTGGGGCCGCTGATGGTGGCCTCGGTGACCGCCAATGTCACCGTGCATCAGGTGCTGGGTTATGAGCCAGTTTACAGGATTCCACCGCTGCACGTGACTTCGCTGTGGGAGTTACCGCTATTCCTGTTGATGGGCCTGCTGCTGGGTGCCCTGGCTCCGCTGTTCATGGGCGTGCTGGATGGCGCACGTCGACTAGCCAAGCGTCTTCCGCTGGGCCTCCCGCTGAAGCTTGCGCTCGGCGGGCTGGTGGTAGGCGCAATCTCGGTCTGGCGCCCCGAGGTGTGGGGCAACGGCTACAGCGTGGTCAACGGGGTGCTGCACACACCGTGGCCGCTGTTGCTAGTGCTCTGGGTTCTGCTCGCTAAGATCCTCGCCACTGCAGCCACCACAGCCTCTGGCGCGGTCGGCGGTGTGTTCACGCCAACCATCTTCGTCGGCGCCTTGCTCGGTCTGCTCGCCGGCAGCGCCGCGCATGCGCTGTGGCCTGGCTCGTCACTGCCCATCGTCTATGCGGTGATCGGCATGGGCGCGTTTCTGGCCGCCACCACGCACGCGCCGCTGATGTCCTTTCTAATAGTGTTCGAGATGACGCTGGAATATCAATTGGTGCCGGCGTTGATGCTGGCCTGCCTCACTGCCTATCATGTCTCCCGTGCGATACGATCCGAGTCGATTTACCATGACGCCCTGCATCGCGGCACCGCGATCGAGGAAGACGTCAACGCGGCGCCCGGTCAGCCGCCCGCCGATTTGAGAATGGGATGAATAACGACATAAAAAATCGGATTCTTCGGAATATGGTCAAATCACAGAAAGCCGAGTCGTCAATTGGGCCGGGCACACCGCGCTAAGCAGATACTAACGGAATACTTTCCGTAACTTGCTAACGGCCGGCTTCGCCGGCGTGCATCTTCGGATCGCCGCATTCTTTATGGAAAATGTTCTTCTGATCGATGGGCGGGATATCCGTGAAAGTGGATGAATCGCCAATGCCTTTGGAGATTGCAAACTGAGCTGGATCTCCGGGGCCGATGTCGGCGCCATGGCGGCAAGCCTTTTGGCCAATCCGGATCTGGCGTCCGAGCGCGTTATCGTGGCGGGTGGGGTTGAACAATTGACTTACGCTCAGATAGCGGAAACGATCGCGTCCGTTGTTTCCCGACCTGTCATCTACGAGGAGGTCACGTCGCCAGCCTGGCGCGAAAAACTCATTGCTGCCTCCACCGAGAGAGGCGAGCCGAATATTCGAGGCGCCGAACACCTCGTCGCGCAGTCCGTCGCGCTGCGTTCAAGGCCGCCGTTGCCCGTCACAGATCATGTTCGCAAACTCGTGGGGCGTGCGCCCGTCTCATTCGCCGAGTTTGTCGACGCCCATCGTGCGCAACTGACCCCAGAGCAGACGGTACACTAGGTTCCCGGAGCCTCGCGCAACCATCCCATCTGCCGGAGCCAGGCAATCAGCCGAGGATCGTCGGCTGAAAGAGGCGGGAGCCACAAACCAAGTTGCTTGCGACTCCACCAGAAGCCGTTTGAATCTTTGGGATTCCGAAACTCGTATTGATAGAGAACAGCCCGCACATAGCGCGGCGGATCTCCAGGGAATGGATTCGTGCGAAACAGGCTCAGGGCACCCGGATTGTTATGGAGAAGCTTCCAGACCAAATGAAGCGTCCACGGATATTCATTCGGTGTCGACATCGCGGCAAACCACATCTGCCAGTCAAGGCGCAACTGATAAGGAGCAATCTGGGGCGGCATTTTGTCCAATTCCACCGGAAGTCCCTTGTACGGATAGGCCTTCCAGTCGGCGCTTTCATCCGGCACGGCAGCGTTGGTGCCTTCAAAGATGACGTTGAGGCGTTCACGGCCGACCGTTCCAAAGGCGCCGTAGGTATTCACCAGATCAAGAGGATCGAACGAAGTGTTCATGATCTGGTGCGCTGACAACATGTTCGCTACGGGTTGGATGCTCAGGATCGCGACCAGACTGACAACGATCCAAGTCGTCACGTGCATCGCCTTGCTGGGTACTGCCAATGCCGTTGCCAACTCCGCTCGCCTCACCAGTTGCTTCGGTAGTATCTTGGACCAGAAGCCGTCATCGAAGCAGGCCAAGGCTGGAACAACGGTCAGCCAGTTCAGGAATGACAAGTTACCGCTCAGAATTAACACTATTTGAAAAAGGATGATCAGCGCACC
>Ga0210397_10002546_pt1 | contig 11462 bp, 8 predicted proteins | sample IncBWH2OmetaG_FD_160126 | JGI IMG/M metagenome (GOLD analysis project Ga0210397, IMG submission 160126) | Forest soil microbial communities from Barre Woods Harvard Forest LTER site, Petersham, Massachusetts, United States - Inc-BW-H-2-O ...
AGATGTCGCAACTCCCCACAATGAACGACCCGCTCACGGCTCAGGGCACTATCGTGGGCACGCTGCAATACATGGCGCCTGAGCAGCTCGAAGGCAAGGAAGCGGACGCGCGCACGGACATCTTCGCCTTCGGCACCGTCGTGTACGAAATGGCGACGGGGAAGAAGGCGTTCGAAGGGAAGAGCCAGGCCAGTCTGATTGCCAAGATTCTGGAAACCGATCCGCCGCCGATCTCTTCGCTCCAGCCCATGACGCCGCCCGCGCTCGACCGCACGATCAAGACATGTCTTGCGAAAGACCCAGACGACCGCTGGCAGACCGCAAGCGACCTTGCGCGAGAAATGCAGTGGATCGCCGAGGCTGGCTCGCAAGCAGGCGTTGCCGCGCCCGTCGTCGCGCACCGCCGGAGCCGCGAAAGAATCGCCTGGGCGCTCGCTGCCGCGGGCCTGCTCCTCGCCGCCGCTTTGGCCTTCGTGTTTGTCCGCCCGTACCTGAACCAGCCCAAGCCCAGCGTGATGCGCTTTCTCGTCTCCGCCCCACCAGAGGTTGTGGATTTAGGGCAACCAGCCATTTCGCCGGACGGCCGTCTCCTGGCCTTTTGGGGCCTCTCCCAGGACGGAAGACGACAGCTTTGGCTGCGGCCGCTTGATAACGTCGCCGCACACCCGCTGCCAGGAACAGAAGCTGCGCTTTCTCCTTTTTGGTCGCCCGACAGCCGTTATTTGGGCTTTTTTGCCTCCGGCGGCTTGAGAAAAATTGATGTTGCCGGCGGACCTCCGCAGGCACTTACGGAAGCGTTGGCAGGGGTAGGCAGCGGGAGCTGGAATAGCGATGGGCTGATTGTCTTCAGCCCCAGTTTCGGCGGCGCGCTTTGGAAAATTTCCCAGTCTGGCGGCGCGCCCACCCAGCTGACCACGCTGGACCGAGCGCGAGGAGAATTCGCCCAAGTCAACCCTTCGTTCCTGCCGGATGGCCGCCATTTCCTTTACCTTGCCGTTCGCTCCGCGGGATCCTCCACCGATCGGTGGGTTTGCACCAGCTCGCTCGATTCCAATGGAACGAACTGCCTGTTGCAAGCCGACTCACGCGCCGTCTATGTCCCGCCGGGCTATCTGCTCTACTTGCGTGCAGGGACCCTGTTGGCCCAGCCGTTCGATGCCGGGCGTCTGCTTATTACCGGCGACGCCGTCCCCATCGCCAATTCCGTGCAAGCCGTTTCCGTTTCCGTTTCCGCAAATGGCATGCTGGCTTATACTGCCGGGACGTCCAGAGACACCGAGCTTCAGTGGTTTGATCGAAGTGGAAAGAATCTCGGGACGGTCGGGCAGCCCGCCGACTATAGCAGTCCGGCCCTTTCGCCTGACGGCACTCGAGTCGCCGTTGGCATCCAGGGCGCTGGAGCCGGCGCCCGCAATCTCTGGATCTTTGATTTGAAGCGTGGCACGCCCTCGCGGTTCACATTCGATCCTGTCGACGAATTCAACCCTATCTGGTCCCGCGACGGCAGCCAAATTCTGTTCACCTCAGCGCAGCAGGGAGCACGCGACATTTACCAGAAATCAGCGGACGGCGTCGGCGATTCCGAGGCTGTCTTCGCGTCGAAGGATCAGCAGAAAAACGTGGATGACTGGTCGCTGGACGGCCGCTACGTTGCGTACAACACAACGGCCGCGCCCTCCAGCCTGTGGATTTTGCCGCTCTTCGGCGACCGCAAGCCTTTTCCCTTTGTGCAGAGTACATACGACGCCAGGCAGGCCCGCTTCTCGCCCAACGCCCGCTACATCGCCTACGCGTCACAAGAGACGGGCGACTACGAAATATATGTGCAGACCTTTCCGGAACACGGCGGCAAATGGCAGGTTTCGAACGGCGGCGGGAGAGACCCCGAGTGGCGGCGCGACGGGAAGGAACTCTATTTCGTTTCCGGCGGGAAGCTGATGGCCGTGGATGTGAATACCGCCGGTCCGCAGTTTGAGGCCGGCATTCCCAAATCCCTCTTTGAAGTGCGCTTTGGGAGCGGCACCGCCATCAATCCGAATGCCCTCTACAGGGTGACCGCGGACGGCCAGCGGTTTCTCGCCGTCACGGACAGCGGGCAGCAAGGCCCTTCTTCGATTACCGTGGTGCTCAATTGGCTGGCGGATTTGAAGCCATGACCCTCGCCGCCGGAACTCGCAATTAAGGTTTAAATGTAGCGCCGCTCTTTCGCGTTTTCTGCGTCCCGGTGCTTCTGACCGGGAAGCCCGGTCGAAGATCCGCCGTGGCGGACATCTTGCCTTTGCTTGCCGCGCCGTAGCGGATTCATCGCGTAGGCGGGCATCTTGCCTTCCATCCGATGTGAGCTCACTTAAGGGCATTTAAGGGCGCAAAAACGTGCAAAAACGTGCATTTTGGGGCTTTTTATGAGCGCCAATTCACGCACGATATCGAGCTAAAATGACGGCTAATTGCGAGCGTCAATTCGAACTCAAATGCGAGCTAAATTAACGCTCGATATCGAGCTAAATTCACGCTCGATATCAAGCGCATGGGACGCTCAATTGTGAGCGTGAATTCACGCTCACGCTGAAGGCTCGAAATGCTGGAACCATTCGAGGATTTCTAGGGCTGTGGCGCTTAGGGCAAGAGGCGTGAACGAGCGGCGGAGGTTCGCGAGGGTCGCTTGCTAAAATCGAAGTGTGCCTCTCCGCGCGCCCATTCTCGCGTTGCTCGCGCTTGCCGTGTCTTCCGCGGCGGCGGGCGACACAATCGTGCTCAAAAATGGCCGTCGGATTCAGGCCGAAAGCGTCACCGAAACCGGCAACCGCGTCACCTATGAAACCTCCGCCGGGCAGATGTCCCTTCCCAAGGCGATTGTGGCGCGCATCGAACGCGACAACTATTCCGCGCCCTCCTCATCGGCTGCTTCTTCCGGGCCTCCCGTTTCCGCGCCGCAAGTGGAGCCTGTTCGCGGCTATGAAGACGTAGCACGCCTCGCCGTCCACAACGATTCCGTCGATTATCCCTATCTGGCGAAGCTGGAATTGGACGCCGAATCGGGAGCGCCCGCCGCCATCGCCAAAGTTGCCGCCGCGCACCACGCCGCCGCGCAATTCCTGCTCGGCAAGGGCGACACGAATGCCGCCGTGGACCAATACCGCCAGGCGCTTGCCTTCGCGCCGGACAATATCGGCCTGCTCCTGAATCTTGCCGTCCTCTACCTGCAGGAAAATCAGTTCACCGCGGCGCTCGATCCGCTCGAGCGGGCGCGCCGCATCGCGCCCGATTCCCCGGACGTAGCCAAGCTGATGGGCTGGGCCTACTACGGCTCGAATAAAATGGACCAGGCCATCGAGGAATGGAAGCGCGCCCTGCGCCTGCGGCCCGATCCCGATGTCCAGCAGGCCCTCGAGAAGGTCGAGCGCGACAAAGCCGAGGAGGCAGGCTATAGCGAAGGCGAGACCGTCCACTTCGCCCTGAAATATTATGGCGGCGCCGCCCCCCAGCTCGCCCAGGACATTCTCCACGCCCTGGAAGACGACTTTCGCGACCTCGAATCCCAGCTTGATTACACGCCGACCGAGCAGATCCCCGTGATTCTCTACACCAATCAGGCGTTCGGGGATATCACTCGGGCGCCGAGTTGGGTGGGCGCGCTCTACGACGGGCAACTGCGCATTCCCGTCCAAGGGCTTAGCCAAATGACGCCCGAACTCGCGCACGTGCTGAAGCACGAACTCACGCACTGCTTCGTGGGACAAAAAACGCACAACCGCGCCCCCACGTGGCTCCAGGAAGGAATCGCGCAGTATATGGAAGGGCGCCGCAGCACTTCGTCTGCTGGGCCTTTGCTCGACATGGCCGGAAAGGGCCAGATTCCCTCGCTCGGGTCCATGGAAAGCTCGTGGATGGGCCGCCCCGCGGGTGAAGTCACGTTCAACTACGCGTGGTCGCTCGCGGCCGTCGAATCCATGATCGACGCCGGCGGCGTCGGCGACATCAGCCGCCTGCTCGACCGCATAGCCACATCGCCGAACACAGAATCCGCCATGCAAGAAACCCTCCACCTAAGCTACGACGATCTCCAGCAACAGACCATCGACTACCTAAAGCGCGCCTACCTAAATTAGTCGAACCCTTCGAGCAATTTCAGCCTCCACTGTGAACGTGAATTGACGCTCACAATTGACCGTCACTTTAGCTCGATATCGTCCGTGAATTGACGCTCACAATCGACCGTCAATTTAGCTCGATATCGTGCGTGGATTTCGCTTGATGTGACTTCAATCCGCGCGTCGAATTGAGCGTGAATTTAGCTTGATATCGAGCATTAAATTTAGCTTGATATCGTGCGTGAATTGACGCTCATAAAACGCCCTAAAATGCACGTTTTTGCGCCCTTAAATGCCCTTAAGTGAGTTCACAGCAGCGGCAAGGCAGGACGTGGGCGCACGGCTCGCCCCTTCCCTTCCTTCGTTAGGACAAGCAGACTTAGAATAAGGCGACGATCATAGTAGTGATTGAGACCGGGCGGCAAACAGCAAATCCCAAATCCCCATGATAGCTTCCGAGTAGCCTACGATACGGGATGCAAGATCGTTGAAAGTGGAGCGACGAATAGCTAGCGACTCCTAGTCTTGCTCCTCTCTTCAGCCAATGCTCTAGCGCGCTTGCCAGCCTTCTTAAGAACGCTTTCAAGGATTTGAAGCTCTTTGGGGTTAGCGTCGGCAAACACTCTGGCGATTTCCGCGGAATGCTTGCGAAAGATTGGAAGAATCAGGTCTTTACCGCTTTTTGTAAGAGCGACGATTCGTACTCTCCGATCGTCCGCGCTTTCCACTCGGGTGACCAATCCTTTTTCGAGCAGGCGATCGACCGCCACGCTGATGGACCCGGGAGTGAGGTGAACTTTCGGCCCAATTGTGTTTACAGGCAACGGGCCCTTATGCAGAAGCGCCTCAAGGATGCGGAAGTCGGTGTCGGAAATGCCCGTCTCCTCGATTCCTCTGTATAGATAGTCGGAGGCCGCCTCGTCTGCTTTCCTCCAAACGAGCCAGCAATGCACTGGGTCTGAGCGCGCCCTCGTCATACCTTTATGATGCTGAGCCCTTTCAAATTGTTTGTCCACAGAATGAATCTATATCAATTTAATCTGCATCAATGTAATAGACGCCCGGGGCCTGGAAGGCGCGGGTCATTAGGAGATGAACATGAAGATCGCTTCTACGGTCGCACGGTATTTACTTGGTTTGATCTTTCTGACGTTCGGGCTAAACGGGTTCCTTCATTTTATTCCCATGCCTCCGCCCACGGGGGTCGCAGGACAGTTCTTCGGGGCACTTTTCGTATCGCGGTTCTACGTGGTGATTTTTCTGATGCAGATAGTACCCGCGGTCCTCTTGCTTGCGAATCGCTACGTGCCTTTGGCACTGACGATTCTGGGAGCCGTGATTTTCAACATACTGTGCTTTCACATTTTCATGGCGCCTGCGGGTTTGCCGCTGGCTGCGGTCGTTACGGTCTTGTGGTTTCTTACGACTTGGAGGGTGCGATCCGCGTTTACGGGGATCCTTCAACGTTAAGAAACACTAAAGCGTGGCGAGGAGGGCGGCGAGGAGGGTGGCGCGGTAGGGGAGCGAGCGGATGAGGATGTGTTCGCGGGGGGAGTGCGCGGCGTCGCCGACGGGGCCGAGGCCGTCGAGGGTGGGGACGCCGAGGGCGGCGGTGAGGTTGCCGTCGGAGCCGCCGCCTGTGGCGGCTTCGCCTAGCGGGTTGCCGATTTCGCGCGTTTTCCCACGCATCCTTTCACGCGTCAATTCGCGCGTCATTTTATGCGTCATTTCATGCGCCTTCTCACGCGTCTTTTCGCGCGTCATTTGATACATCATTTCACTCATCAGAGATTGGGCGTGGTGGAATAATTTTTCGACTGCGGCGGTGCGTTCTAGTGGCGGGCGGCCGTGCGCGGTGCGGACTTCGAGGCGTGCGCCTTTCAGGATTGGGCGCAGGGTGCGCAGCTTGCGCTGGATTGAACGCGCGTCGGCTGCGTGCGCGTAGCGGATGTCAATTTGCGCGCTTGCGTGGGCGGGCACGACGTTTGACGCGGTGCCTCCGCTTATCACTGTGGCTTGCACGGTGATGCCTCGGCGGGGATTATTCCATTTCATCAGGCGCGCGATTTGGAGCGAAAGCTCGTGCACGGCGTTGACGCCCTTTTCAGGCTCGATGCCGGCGTGCGCGGCGCGGCCTGTGACGATTATCTCGGCGCTGAGTGTGCCTTTGCGCGCTGTCTTGAGGCGGCCATCGGGGCCGAGCGGCGGCTCGAGGACGAGGACTGCGTCGCTGCGGCGGGCTTCGGTTTCAATCGCGCGGCGCGAGGTTTCGCTGCCGATTTCTTCGTCGGAGGTCCACAGAAATACGAGGCGTTTGCGCGGATGGAGGCGGGCGGCGCGGAGCGCGTCCACGGCAAAGAGGGCGATTACGAGGCCGCCTTTCATGTCGAATGTGCCTGGGCCCCAGGCGCGGCCGCGCGAAATGCGGAACGGCATCTTTGGCAAAGTGCCCAGCGGATAGACGGTGTCCATGTGGCCGAGGATGAGGAGCTGCCCGGTCGGATGGCGCTTGCCGAGCCAGACTTCGGCGCGCAGGTGGTTGCCGCGTTTCGGTTGGCGCAGGATGCGGACGCTGGCGCCGCGGCGTCGCCATTCGACGGATAGGATGCGGGCCATCGCGTCCACGGCGGATTTTTCACGGCTGGGGGATTCGCAGCGAACGAAGCGCGCGAGGAGGCGAAGCATTTCGTTTTCGCGGTTTTGGAGCGTGTGGAGCAGGGTGCGCCCTTCGACTGCGCTCAGGACTTTTAGCGTCGGTGTCGGTTGTTCCCTCATGGGATTCTTGGCTTGCGTTGCAAGCGCGAAAACCGAAAGTCAACGGCGCCTGCCTGTCGGCAGGCGGGCACAGCGTGCTGTGCCCCTACCACCGCCGAAGTCAACGGCCACGGCAACCGAACGCGCGGGTATGCTATCAGCGGGATTGACGCGGGGCAACGCTCATTCGTCCTGCGATTCCCTGGGAACGGGGATTCGTATAGAATTGCTCGATTCGGCTGCGGCAAAACAGCAGACTGTCACTGAGGCGAACGATGATTCTGGACATCAACGACATACAGAAAATTCTCCCGCATCGCTATCCCTTTCTCATGGTGGACGCCATTGAAGAAATGGAACCAAAGAAGCGCATTGTGGGAATCAAGAACGTCACGATCAATGAGGACTATTTCCAGGGGCATTTCCCGGGGAAGCCGGTGATGCCGGGCGTGCTGATTATCGAGTCCATGGCGCAGACGGGAGGCGTGCTGTTGCTCATGGATGTTCCCGACCGCGAGAACAAGCTGCTCTATTTCGTGGCGATTGATAACGCGCGCTTTCGCCGGCCGGTGTTTCCCGGCGACCAATTGAAGCTGGAGCTGACCGTCATCGGCTGCCGCGGGACTTTCTGCAAGCTCGCGGGGCGTGCGACCGTGAACGGAGAGTTGGTGGCCGAAGCAAACATGATGTGCAAGATGGTGGACCTCGATAGCGCCGGGGAAACAGTCGAGAAGGCCGAATGACCGAGATAGATTCCCGGGCTGTGGTCTCGCCATCGGCGGGATTGGGGCAAAACGTTCGCATCGGGGCCTACGCCGTGGTCGGCGATGACGTGGAGCTGGGCGACGGGTGCGTGGTCGAACATCACGCCGTGGTGCACGGGCCGGCGCGGCTGGGGCGCGACAACCGGATGTACTCCTTCAGCGTGCTTGGCGGCGATCCGCAGGACCTGACCTTCAAGGGCGAACGCGTGTCGCTCGAGGTGGGCGACGGCAACCAGTTCCGCGAATTCTGCACCGTGAATCGCGGCACGGTGAAGGGCGGCGGGACGACGCACGTCGGCAGCGGGAACCTGATCATGAACAACGCGCACATCGCGCACGATTGCATCATCGGAAACCACACGATTTTCGTGAATGGCGCGTCGCTGGCGGGGCACGTACACGTGGAGGACTACGCCACGCTCAGCGCGTATTGCCTGGTGCATCAGTTCTGCCGGATCGGCGCGCATTCGTACATGGCCGCCGGCACGATTGTGCCGCAGGACGTGCCGCCATTCGCCATCGTGGCCACGGCGCGCGAAACGCACTGCTACGGAGTGAACGCCGTGGGCCTCGAGCGACACGGATTTTCGCCCGAACGCATCGAACCGATCGCGCAGGCGTACCGGCTGCTGCTGCGGTCGAAGTTGAACACCTCGCAGGCGCTGGGAAAAATGCGCGAAACCCTCTCGCAATCGCAGGACGTCTTAACATTGATACAGTTCATCGAGTCAGCCGAGCGCGGCTTGACGAAGTAGGCGAGCCATGGCCGCGGCGGCAGACAACACGTCCGGGAACTGGGGGCTGATCGCCGGAAGCGGCGACTTCCCGTTTCTTGTGCTCGAAGGGGCGCGCAGCCGGGGCATCGAGATGGCGGTGATTGCCATCCGCGAAGAGGCTTCGCCGGCGCTCGAACGCGCGGCGAAACGGCTGCACTGGGTGAGCCTGGGCGAGTTGAGCCGAGCCATCGAGCTGCTCCACGAAGAGGGAGTGAAGCGCGCGGTGATGGCCGGGCAGGTGAAGCACAATAAGATTTTCAGTTCGATACGGCCCGACTGGCGACTGGCGAAATTGCTTTTCTCCCTGCCCGCGAAGAATACGGATTCGCTAATCGGCGCGGTGGCTCGCGTGCTGGAAGACGAGGGCATCGAGCTGGTGGATTCGACGAAATTTTTGGGGCCGCTTGTGCCCGCGGCGGGAATCCTTACACGGCGCAAGCCGGATGAGGCGGAGGCCGCGGACCTCGTCTACGGAAGGCAGGCTGCGCGGCATATCGCGGCGTTCGACTTGGGGCAGACCGTGGTGGTGCGCGACCGGGCTTGCGTGGCCATCGAGGCCATGGAAGGCACCGATGAAACTATCGAGCGCGCGGCACGGATCGCGGGCGGGCAGCGACTGGTGGTGGTGAAGGTGAGCAAGCCGCGGCAGGACATGCGATTCGACGTGCCGGTGGTGGGGATGAAGACCATCGAAGTGATGCGCCGGTCAAATGCCACGGCGCTGGGGATTGACGCTGGGCGCACGCTGCTCTTCGAGCGCGATGAAATGATTCGCGCCGCGGACGAGGCGGGAATCACCATCGAGGCGTCCGCGCCGGAAGACGCGGCGGGCAAAAGGAAATCGTGAGCGGAAAAGGGAAAACAGTTCGCGTGGCCGTTGTGGGCGTGGGGGAGTTCGGGCGGAACCACGCGCGCGTGTGGCGCGAGATTGAGGGCGCCGAACTCGCCGGAGTCGTGGATACGAGCGCCGAGCGCGCGCGGCAAATCGCGGCGGAGTACGGCACGCGTGTGATTCCCGGAATTGAGGCGCTGGCCGCGGAGCGCGTGGATGCCGTGAGCCTGGCTGTCCCCACGCGCGATCATGCGCGCATCGGCTGCGCGCTGCTCGAGGCGGGAATTGACGTGCTGGTTGAGAAGCCGATGGCTGCTTCGCTCGATGAGGCGGACATGTTGATCGCCGCCGCCGAGCGTGGCGGGCGCATCCTGCAAATCGGGCATGTCGAGCGGTTCAACCCGGCCGTGACGGCGGCACAAGCCATCGTTTCGCGGCCGATGTTTTTTGAAGTGCACCGGCTGGGCGTCTTTACGCCGCGGAGCCTGGATATTGACGTGGTGTACGACGTGATGATCCACGACCTCGACATTCTGCTTTCGTTCGTGAACGCCCCGGTGACGGACCTGAAAGCCGTGGGAATCCCGGTGATTACCGGGAAGGTGGATATTGCCCACGCGCGCATCGAGTTTTCCACCGGAACCGTGGCTAACGTGACGGCCAGCCGCGTCTCGACCGAGCGAGTGCGCAAGATGCGCTTTTTTCAGGAGCACGAGTACATTTCGCTCGATTTTGCGCGCCAGGATATTTTACGCGTGCGCGTGCAGCCGGGTTCCGTGCGGCCGGACGCGCCTGGGCCAAAAATTGATTTTGAAAAGCTGCCGGCCGCGCCCGTCGAGCCGCTGCGCGCGGAGCTGGGCGCATTCCTCGAATGCGTGCGCACGCGCAAGACTCCCCTTGTGGACGGCGTCGCGGGACGCCGCGCGCTCGAACTTGCGGACCGGGTGATGGCAGGCATCCTCGAGCATGCGCGGCGCGTCCAATTGGGTGCATTCTCTCCGCTGGAAGTCCCATGATCTCGCGCATCCTGGTTCCCAAAGACGTGCGTCCCATGAAGGACGGCGAGGCCCATAAGCCGGCGCGCCGGTTTTCGACGTATATGGACGACCGCACCGTGGTGCCTACGGAGCTTTCGGATGCCGCTCCACTCGATGGCAAGACCTCCATCCCTTCGCACTTGCCGCTCGATGTGCTCGTAAACAGGACGCTTGTGCCGCGCGGATTGCCGGCCAAACGCATCGAGAGGCCGGAATCGGTTTCAGAAACTTTTCCGCTCGAAGTCCTCGGCTCGCGCACCGTTGTGCCCGCGCACGTGGAGCCGCTCGCGCCGGAAGAGATCAAGGCATTCGAGCGTGCGCCGGAGATGACGCGCGAACTGCGCGACATTGTCGAGCCGGATATTTTCAATACGGGTGACGCGAACCTCCTGATGGAACGGGAGGATAAGAGGGACGCAAGAGCGGACCTGGTGACGCGGATTGCTTCGATCGCGGTCCACGTGGGATTGATCGTATTCCTGATCTTCATACCGAAATTATTTCCGCCGCACACGCCGACGCAGCAGGAGGTTGATCTGGCGCAGCGGGAATTGACTTTTCTCCCGCCCGAGCCGACGGGCCCGCCGATACCGCCCGCCCCGAAGGTTCGGATAAACCCCGATACGATCAAGAGAATCGCACCGCCCGTTGAGCAGCCGGCGCTCCCGCCCGTGCCACAGCAGAATCCGATGAAGGCGCCTTCGAGTCTGCCCGAAGCGCCGACCCCGAACGTTGCGCCGAGTCAACCCGCGCCTTCGCAGTTGATACCGATTCGTCCGGCGCCGCAGAATCCCAAGCTCAACTTGGATATGCCGCAGGCATCGCCGGGGAAGATGCTTCAAGACCAACTCGATAATGCCGTTCGTCATAGCGGAAACAGCGGAATTTACCGCTCTTCGCCTCCACCGGCTGGAGGGGGAGGGGGGCCTCACAGCGGGCCGGGAATGGGGAATGGCGCGCAGATACTTTCGGACACGCAGGGTGTAGATTTCAATCCCTACATCCAGAGGCTGCTCGCCACTTTGAGACGCAACTGGATAGCCGTGATGCCGGAATCGGCGCTGATGGGAGACAAGGGCGTGGTGTACACGACGTTTCAGATCAATCCTGACGGCAGCGTTGCCCCGCCGGACCCCACAATGGAGAGAACGTCCGGCAAGGATGCGCTGGATACCGCCGCGATGTCCGCCATCCGTGCCTCCAACCCG
>Ga0210397_10002552_pt1 | contig 11446 bp, 14 predicted proteins | sample IncBWH2OmetaG_FD_160126 | JGI IMG/M metagenome (GOLD analysis project Ga0210397, IMG submission 160126) | Forest soil microbial communities from Barre Woods Harvard Forest LTER site, Petersham, Massachusetts, United States - Inc-BW-H-2-O ...
GGCGGCGCGGCCACGAACCCATCCCAGAACGGCACGAACAGCGGCCACTTGCTGCGATCCGCCGGATCGAGCCCGAAATGCATCGCCGCGCTCTCCGCATAGGTCTCCTCCGGCCCCGCATTCGCGTCCGTGAAATAAGCATCGGTGATCACATGCGCGTGGCACTCGTCCGTCCACACCTTGCGAAACGCCGACGCGCCCGAGCGGTCGCGGTTGAAGGCATAGTCGTAGCCGTGCATCGTCTCGTGCACCGCCAGGCTGCGCGAGCCGTGTCCTTCGCCGTCGCGCGGCACGCGCCTTGGGCTCCCGTCCGCCGGCTGGATCGTCGCGATCGCCACCGCCTGCTCGGTCGGCAGATAGGCGCCCGGCACCGTGTCCCAGGTCGCGCCCTCCGGCCAGTTGCGCGGATGCACGCCCTTCAGCCGCTTGGCGAAGTCGGTGACGCTGACGCGGCACGCCACGACCTTGATCTTGTGCGCCGCCAGCGCGTCGCCGATCGCCGCCGGCAGCTGCGCCAGCTGCGCGGCGACCAGCGCCACGTCGTCCGCGGTTCCCGATCCGCCGGCCACCACTTGAAGTGTCATTGCGCTCCCCCTCGAGAAGCCGAGCATCCACCGGCGCAGCCCCTGCGGCAAATCCCCTTTTTGAGGGGATGTCCCGTTTGCACGGATGACTTGTGCGGCCGGACATAGTAACCGACAAAACCATGCAGCGCCTGATCGACGGATATCGCGCCTTCAAGGCCGGCCGCTGGCCGGAAGAGCGGGCCCATTACGAGGAACTGGCGGCGCGGGGCCAAAGCCCCGACTACCTCGTCATCGCCTGCTCCGACAGCCGCGCCGACCCCGCGACCATCTTCAACGCCAATCCCGGCGAGCTGTTCGTCGTGCGCAACGTCGCCGGCATCGTGCCGCCGTTCGAGAGCGACAGCGGCCACCGCGGCACCTCCGCCGCGCTCGCCTTCGCCGTGGTGCAGCTGAAGGTCCGCGAGATCGTCGTCCTCGGCCACGCCCAGTGCGGCGGCATCGCGGCCGCGATCGACAACCGCCTCGTCGCCGGGGTGCCGTTTATCGGCGCCTGGATCGACCTGATCGAGCCGGCGCTGGTCCACTCCGCCCACATCCGCGACACCGGCATGCGCCACGTCGCGATGGAGCGCGACTGCATCCGCCTCAGCCTCGCCAACCTGATGACCTTCCCCTTCGTGGCGGAGCGGGTGAAGGCCGGCGAGCTCACGCTCAGCGGCGCGCGCTTCGGCATCGCCGACGGCAAGCTCGAAGTCCTCGACACCACCCGCGACGAGTTCGTCTCGGTGGAATGAACCGATGACCGCGCCCATCGTCGAAACCGGGCGGCTGGTCCTGCGGCCCGTCACGCCGGCGGATTTTTCCGCCTTCGCCGCGATGAGCGCCGATCCGGTCGTGCGGCGCTATTCCGGCGACGGCAACCCGCGCACGCAGGAAGAATCCTGGTCGTCCTTTCTGATGATCGCCGGCCACTGGCAGGTGACGGGCTACGGCAGCTGGGCGATCGAGGAGAAGGCGAGCGGCGGCTTCGTCGGCGAAGTCGGCTTCATGGACCGCAAGCGCGATCGCGGTCCCGATCTCGCCGGCGTGCCGGAGATGGGCTGGGGATTGATCTCCAGCGCCTTCGGCAAGGGCTACGCGACCGAGGCGGTGACTGCCGCGCTCGCCTGGGGTCGCGGCCGTTTCGGACCCGTTCGCGTCATCGCGCTGACCACGGCCGACAACACCGCGTCCATCCGTGTCGCCGAAAAATGCGGCTTCAGCGAATTCCGCCGCGGCTTGTCGGCGGACCGCCCGCGCGTGTTCTTCGAGCGGACGCTTTAGAATTGATTTGGTTTGAGATTGCCCACCTCCACGTCCGTCATTGCCCGGCTTGTCCGGGCAACCCATCTTCTTCACGCGGCCAAGATGGTCGCCCGCATGAAGCGGCGATGACGGTTTAGGTGATTCAATTCAACCAAACCGCTCTAGCTCTTCGGCCACTCATACCCCTTCGGCGCCCGCATCTGCAGCGCCAGCAGGTGCTTGTCCGGATCCTCGAAGAACGCCATCCACAGGTCGTAAGCGGGCATCTGCGCGATGCGGTGCGGCTTGTGCGTGAACGTCACGCCGCGCGCCTCCAGCTCGCGTACGCACAGCGCCAGGTCGTGGCAGTCGAAATAGAGCACCGAGCCCGGCCCGTAGTGCGCGCCGCCCTGCGCCTTCTCGACCAGCAGGTACTGTCCCGCGCAGTCGAAGAACACCATGCCCGGTTGCGGCCGCAGCGCGATCCGCAGTCCCATCACCTCGGTGTAGAACTTGATCGACGCCTCGATATCCGCCGCGCCCTGCGCGATCTGCCCGATCCGGCCCAGTCCCAAATCCATCGCAAGAAATCTCCTCAATCCGTGCGCCAACCTAGCGATCCGCGTGCCGCGTCGCATTGCCCGGGATTGCTAATTTACCCCGCGCGGAACACCGCCGGCGTCGTGCCGGTGTGGCGCCGGAACGCCCGCAGGAAGGCGCTGTCGCTGCGATAGCCGACCGCCGCCGCGACCGCCGCCGCCGGCATCGCCGTGCCCTTGAGCAGCGCCTTGGCCCGTTCGATCCGCCGTGCCGACGCGTAGCCCGCCGGTGTCGTGCCGTGCACCGCCTTGAACAGCCGCAGCAGGTGGAACTTCGACAGCGCCGCCTCGCGCGCCAGCGCGTCCAGCGAGGCGTCATCGCCGCCGTCGAGGATTTCGCGCGCCCGCTCCAGCCGCGCCAGCAGCAGCTTGCGCGTGGCCGGCTTCACGGCGCCGGTCCGGGCCGCCGCGCCCGCGAGCCCGCGCGCCGCCTCCACCACGCCCGCCAGCAGCGACAGCAACCCCTCCTCGCAGGCCAGCGCCGACGGATCGTCGGCCTCGAACGATGCGTGCAGCCGCGCCAGTGCGCCCGTCACCTCCGCGCCCGGCCGGAACACGATGTCGGGAAACTCCGGCAAGCCGTCCGCCGCTTCGTCGTCGCCCAGCCGCACCATCGCCTGCTTCAGCAGGTCGTCGGAGAAGAACACGCACAGCGTCTGCGTCCCGAAGGTCTGCGGAAATTCCAGCTCATAAGGCTGCCGCGCGTTCAGGATCACCGTGCGCGCCCCCGACAGCGCGTGGCTCGCCCCGCCGGCGCGATACACGGCGCTCCCGCGCGGCACCCACTTGATCGAGAACGTCCCGTCCGGATCGCGCAGCCCGCCGCCGATCGCGTGCCCGTTCAGCACGCGGATCGCACCGCCGCCGTCGCCAACCTGCCGCGTCCACAGCTTGCGCCAGCCCGGCCCGCCCAGCATCGTCGGCCCGCCTTGGATGTATGTCAGTGCCGTCAGGGCTGGCCTCCCGCCCCTGTTCCCCGCTAACAATAGCGCGCATTCCGCACGAGCGCGCCATGGCCGGACTCTATTTCGAGCAGTTCTCCGTCGGCCAGACCTTCGCGCACGCCATCCGCCGCACTGTGACCGAGGCCGACAACGTCCTCTTCACCGCGATGACGCACAACCCCGCCGCGCTGCACCTCGACGAGGAGTACGCCAAGCAGACCGAGTTCGGCCAGCGCATCGTCAACTCGCTGTTCACGCTGGGCCTGATGATCGGCATCTCGGTGCACGAGACGACGCTCGGCACCACCGTCGCCAACCTGGGCATGACCGACGTGATCTTCCCCAAGCCCGTTTTCCACGGCGACACGCTGCACGTCGAAACGCAAGTCCTCGAGCTGCGCGAAAGCAAATCGCGCCCCACCCAAGGCATCGTCCTCTTCCAGCACAAAGCCATCAACCAGCGCGGCGAGACGGTCGCGCAATGCAAACGCAGCGCATTGATGCACAGGAAGTTGGCCGAATAGCGCATTGAAATCCGCATCGTTTGATGCTATTTTTGATGCATGGAGATCGCCATGCGCACCACTGTCACGCTCGATGAAGAGTTGCTCGCCGATGCCGCGGAGTACACCGGCATCAAGGAAAGAACCGCGCTTGTGAATGCCGGGCTGAAGGCATTGGTGGAGCGCGAAGCCGCGCGCCGCTTGGCGCGGTTGGGAGGCACGGAGCCGCAATTTCAGGCGCCGCCAAGACGCCGCTTCGGCAAGTGATTTTGGCCGACACGTCTGTTTGGGCCGATCACATTCGGGCCGATGATCGAACGCTTACACGCCTATTGGACGCCGGCGAGGTGCTGATGCATCCGTTTGTCATCGGCGAGATCGCGCTCGGTTACCTCAAACAACGAGACCTGATCCTTTCGAGACTCGAAAGGTTGCCACGCGCCCCGACCGCAAGCGTCGCAGAGGTGCTGCACCTCATTAATGGCCGCGGTTTGGCTGCGACCGGCATTGGTTATGTCGATGCGCATCTCCTCGCTTCCGTTCGCCTCATTCCGGGCGTTGGTTTATGGACACGCGACAAAAGGCTTCATGCTATGGCGGAACAGCTGGGCTTTGCAGCAACACCGGATCGCAAGACATCGCCATGATCCTTCGCTCTCTCCTCTTCGTTCCCGCCGACAGCGAGAAGAAGCTCGCCAAGGCGAAATCCTCGCCCGCCGACGCGCTGATCCTCGACCTTGAGGATTCCGTCGCGCCGGAGAACCGGCCGCGCGCCCGCGGCCTCGCGCACGATTTCCTGCGCGACCAGAACCGCCAGGCGATCTGGGTCCGCATCAACCCCGTCGGCTCGCCCGATTTCGTCGCCGACATGGAGGCCGTCGTCGCCGCCCGCCCCGCCGGCCTGATCGTGCCCAAGCCCGACGGCCCGCAGGACCTGCTCGTCCTCGACGCCCATCTGCTCACGCTCGAAACCCAGGCCGGCCTGCCGCTGCGTTCGATCCAGCTCCTGCCCGTCGCCACCGAAACGCCGACGGCGGTGCTGTCCCTCAAGGACTACCGCTCGCCGCCGCCGCGCCTCGCCGCGATGAGCTGGGGCGCCGAGGATCTCTCCGCCGCGCTGGGCGCCGCCACCAACCGCGACGACGCCGGCGAGTTCCTCTTCGTGCACAGGATGGTGCGCGCGATGGTCCTGATCGCCGCCAAGGCCGCCGGCGTCGACGCCATCGAGACCCTGCATGCCGACTTCCGCGACCGCGCCGGCCTCGAGCGCGTCGCCCGTCTCGCCCAGCGCGAGGGCTTCACCGGCATGCTCGCCATCCACCCCGACCAGGTCGAGCCGATCAACGCCGCCTTCACGCCCTCCGCCGCCGACGTCGAGCATGCGACCAAGGTCGTTGCCGCGTTCGGCGCCGGCACCGGCGTCGCCTCCCTCGACGGCAAGATGCTCGACCAGCCGCACCTCAAGCAGGCAAAGCACGTGCTGGCGCTGGCCGCCGCGCTCAAGTAGCGAAGCGGTAGCGCAAGAGTTGCGCGCTCAAGTAGCGAAGCGGTAGCGCAAGAGTTGCGCGCTCAAATGGCGAGGCGATAAAACACATCTGTCATCCCCGCGAAGGCGGGGACCCAGGCGGTGCCGAACGACAACGCTCTCAGAACCGGCATCACCCTGCAATGTGAGACGCATTGCGCCGCAGCATCCAGCCATACAGCGCCGCCACCAGCCCCACGAACATCACCACCGCGATCGGATTGGCCCAGGCGAAGTCCGCCGGCACGATCGCCAGCGGCGCGTCGTTGCTCAGCCCCCAGATCAGTCCCGCCAGCAGCACACCGAAGATGCTCTCGCCCACGATCATGCCTGACGCCACCAGCGTGCCCAGCCGCTCGGCCCGCGCCGGGTTGGGCGCCTTCTTCGCGCGCCGGTCGTACCAGTGCCCGACGATCGCGCCGATCGTCAGCGGCAGCGTCGCCGACATCGGCAGGTAGATGCCGATCGCCACCGCCAGCGGCGGCAGCCGCAGCCATTTGAACGCGCCCAGCACCTCGTCCAGCACCACCATCGCGACCCCGGCCGCGACCCCGATGCCGATCATCTTCCAGTTCAGGCTATGCCCGATCACGCCCTGCGCCAGCGCGCTGATCAGCGTCGCCTGCGGCGCGGCCAGCGCATGCGCCGTCGCATGCGGCGCGCCCGCGAAGCCGTAGGCCCGTCCCAGCACGTTCAGCACGAACGGGATCACCGCCGCGCCCGCCGCCACCCCGACCAGCAGTGCGATCTGCTGCCGCCACGGCGCCGCGCCCACCAGTTGTCCGGTCTTGAGATCCTGCAGATTGTCGTTGGAGATGGTGGCGACCGCGAACACGATGGCCGTGACGATCAGCGCGAACGCGACCAGCGGCGCCGTCGGCCCCGGTGCCGCGGCCAGCAGCAAAATCCCTGCGCTCGACACGATGGTCAGGATGCCGACGCTGCTGATCGGGCTGTTCGACGAGCCGATCAGCCCCGCCATGTAGCCGCACACCGCCGCGATCAGGAATCCCGCGACCAGCACGAACGGCAGCGACACCAGCGTCAGCCGCGTCGCCTGCGCCCCCAGCCCCGCCTCGGCTGCGAACCGCCAGATCACGAACCCCGCCACCGCCAGGCACACCACCGTCAGCCCGGCGACCCAGCCGCCGCTCAGATCGCGGTCGCTGTCGCCGCTGCCGGTCGCCACGCTCTTCGCCCGTGCCGACGCAATGGTGCTCATCAGGCCGACGGCGACGGGCTTGGCGAGTTTCACCAGCGTCCAGATCGCCGCCACCGCGATGGCGCCCGCGCCGATGAAGCGCACCTGGTGCTTCCAGATGTCGATGACATGCGCGTCCAGCGCCGCGCCCGGATCGGGCATCGCCGCGGTCAGCCACGGCACCGCCACGCCCCAGCCGATGACGATCCCCAGCAGCCCCGCCAAGCCGACCGACAGCCCGACCAGGTGTCCTGCGCCCATCAGCGCCAGCGAGAACGAGAAATCGAACGTCGTGCCGCCTTCGCCTTTGCCGGTGGAGAAGAACCGCTGGTACTCCCCCGCCGCGACCTGCATCGCCGCGATCACCACCATTGCGAGCGACGCCACCGACGCCAGCACCACCGCCAGCAAACCCTCGCGTGCTTCGGCCGGATCGGCGGGCGTGCCGTCCTCGCGCTGCCCGGCGCCGACCTTCAGCACCTCGGCCGCCGCGACGCCTTCGGGATAGGGCAGGTCGGAATGGGTCACCAGCGCGCGCCGCAGCGGGATGGTGAACAGCACGCCCAGCACGCCGCCCGACAGGCAGATCAGGAACGAGGTCCAGAACGGAAACCCCGTCCACCAGCCGACGATCACCAGCCCCGGCAGCACGAAGATGATCGACGACAGCGTCCCGGCCGCCGACGCGACGGTCTGGACGATGTTGTTCTCCAGGATCGATGAATCCTTGAACGCCGACAGCACCGCCATCGAGATCACCGCCGCCGGGATCGACGAAGCGAAGGTCAGCCCGACCTTGAGCCCCAGATACACATTGGCCGCCGTGAAGATGAACGTGATGGCCGCGCCCAGAACCAGGCCGCGAATGGTCAGTTCCGCGACGGGGCGTAAGGATGGATTGGACATGAGGGAGAATGGGATGCTCGGGGGCTACAACACCAACCTATACGAAAAGACGCCCCCTAGCTCCGCATCAAGACGTCCCTGGTCCAGCTAAAGGTGCTTCAAAAGTTCGACAATTGCGCTCACAAAGGCGCCACCCGCCGTGCTGAAGGCGATCTCGGTTTGCCGCTCAGCGGCTTTGGCTGCTGCCCGCTTGACCATGGCGCCAGCCTTCTTGAGTAGACCTTTCTCGATCAATGGCGATTTCAGGACGTTCAAAGCCGTTTCCAGGACGGCAATCAGCTGCGCTCGCTCGATGTCCGAGAGCACTTGCTGATCCGAAGGCAAGTTGGTCGCGCTAACATGCGTAATTACGTCTTGAACGAGGATTACGAGCTCGCTGATCTTCTTTTGGACGGACGGCGAAAACGTGATCGCCTTCCACTCGATAGCCTCGATGACCAGGGTAGGGCGCGGCAATTCTTTGCGCGTCCGCTGTCTGCGCGTCGGAAAATGGTCGACGCCGTGGACGTAGTAATCGGCGTCCCTTTTATCGTCCACAAGAAGACGCTCGAGTTGGTTTGCGATCATGCGCGCCGTAGCGCTGCTGACGGCCTTCGTATCGCCGAAAATCCCTTCCAAAAGGGTAGTGGTCGTTCCCAGTTTGGCAGCGAGGCTTGCGGAGGTGCCGTGGCCCGCATCGTCCAATTGATACAGCAGTTCTTGAAGCTCTGGAAGATCACGCCCCCGTAGGCTGGCGTTTGGCACAGCGTTCAATTCGCCGCGAACGCGAATGGCTTGATCCAAGAGACTTTCGCTGTTGTTGTTCGTATTGGTCATTGCAACAATTCTAAGGCTCTTCAGAAGTCGTCCTGATATGAGCGCACCAAGCGGCGCCACCCTTACCCCTCTCCCCCGCGAAAGCGGCTGAGAGGAAATGCATGGGCAACAGCGCCTACTTCTTCCCCGTCCCCGTCACGCGCCGGAACAGCGTTCCGATCCGCTCCAGCGTCGTCGGTTTCTTCGGAGCTGTCGGCGTTTTGGCCTTGGCCTTCGTCTTGACGGCAGACGTTGGCGGCGGAGACTTCTTCTTGGTCTTCGGTTTGGGCGGCGCGGGCTTTTTCATGCCGCACCCATAGCACGCCCGAACGCCCCGTTCCCACCCAAACTGATATGCACCGGCGCAATTCGCTACGGGGTCGGCGGACTCAAGCAGCGCGAGCGGTAGTCCGTCGGCCTGAACAAGGCGAACCGGCGCAATTCGCTACGGAAGGCCGCGCTCAAGTAGCAAGCGGTAGCGCGGCCTTCAAAAAAAAGAGGGAGAGCAACTCCGCTCTCCCTCTTTCCTGGTGACGCCGCCGTTTGCCCCCGGCGGCGCCGCGCGGAACTTGTGGGCTTCTTCTTACGGAACCGGCTGGCCGTCCGTGGTGTAGTGCACGACCTGCGCGTTGTTGCCGATCGCCGAGCCCGTCACCTGCACGCTGCCGCCCACATTGTGGACGTTGGCGTTGGCGGTGCCGAACACGTTCGACGTATTCACCTGGTGCAGCGTCGTCGGCGCGCTCAGGGCGTTGGTGTCCTCGGTATAGTTGTTGCCGAAGGCGGTGGAGGCGATCGAGACGTCGCCGCTCACATTGGCGACATGTGCGTTCACTTCGGAGCCTGGATCTTGCGCGTTGCAGAGCTGGTTCGACTTGACGATGGTGTAGGCCGGGTCGGTCGACACGTCGGTCGAGTTGCAGACCGCCGTGCCCGAAATCGAGACTCCACCGTACACGTTCGAGACGTCGGCGTTCACGGTCGAGCCGATATTGGTGCTGCCGGCTTCCTGGGTGCTGTCGACGTTCGTGTTGTTGAACGTCGTCAGGTCCAGCACGTTGCCGGCACCCTGGCTTTGCACGATCACGTCGCCACCCGCGCCGTCGACGGTGGCGGTCACCGTCGACCATTGGGCGCCGAACGTCACCTGGCCGTTCAGGACGTTGGTCGAGTTCGCCTGGGGCGCACGGTACGACCCGTCGGGGCCGTTGCCGTTATTCGCTCCCGCGAAGGCCGCTGCCGGCAGGGTCAGAAGAACCGTAGAAGCGATAAGGATCGTTGCGAGACGTGTCGGCATTGTAGTGGTCCTCATTCCGGGCAGTGATGGGAGCGTTGTGGGTGTAGGCGGGCGTCGGTGCCGGGGCGCGGTCGTCTGCGCTGGCCAGCGGGTCGGTGCCGGCGGCGCACGAGCCGCTGGTGTGGTACAGGCGGCTGGTCATCTCCAGCACCGCGCGCTCGATGGTGGAGCGGACGGCGAGTTGGATGGGCTCGAGCGCGCTCTCGCCGACCGAAGCGTCGAAGAAGTTCGCGCCCAGGAAGTCGAACACGCCGACCGAGACCTGGCGGCCGATGATCTGCTTCTGGTAGGAGATCACGTCGACCACCTGCAGGGTCTTGGTGTCCACCAGGCGCAGGTCGAGGCCGACATTCATCACGTACATGTTGCCGCCGGTCTGGCCCTTGACGCCGTTGGTGGCGGTCTCGCCGCCGTCGGCGGACGCGCCGACCGAGCGGATGTTGAAGTTGAGCTCGGTGATGCCGCCGACCAGGTAGTAGTCGGAGCCCGGGATCGAGCCCGCGATGATCTGGCGGTAGTCCGCGCCGCCGGCGGGCGGGGTGCCGTCCGCGTCGATCAGCCGGTTGTTCGCATACTTCAGCTCCATCTCGGCGACCGAGGTGTCGAAGCGCTCGACCAGCTGGACGCCGGCCTTGCTCAGCGCGCTCATCGCCATCAGGGCGGCGCCCTGGGTGATCTTGCGGCCGGAGTTGTCGCTCTCGGACTTGCCGGTGTAGTCGGCGATCTGGCCGACCGCGATGCGGATCGGGTGCGAGCCGGTGTAGCCGGCCATGCAGCGCAGGGCGGCCGAATAGGGCGTCTCGTTGGAGATCACCGGCGAGCCGCCGATCGGGGCGGTGTAACGGCCCGTCACGCTGTCGGCCGACGGGCTGATGCAGCCTTCGAGGGCGAAAGCCAGGGCCAGGAGGGCCAGTGGCTTGAGGAGGTGTTTTCTTCCGCGGCGTGTCATGGGATGGGGCTTCCCTTGGCTCTCGTTAGACTCAGTGACCGTTGACGGTCGTGACTGCTGTCTGGTTTCCGTTGTTGGTCTGCGTTGCGTTGACGACGACCGTGTTGTTGTTTCCGAGGGTCACGACGTTCAGCTGGTTGCCGATTGCCGTGGCGCCTCCGAAAGCTGTACCTGCACCGCTCGTGCCAACACCGCCGTGTGCCATTGCGACACCGCTGCCCGACGCCGACGCGCCGGCGGCCGATGCGCCGAAATTGGCGGAGGTGATCTGGCCGTTGACGGCCGTCAGGTTTCCGTTGGCATCGCGCAGCGAGGCGTTGGGCGGCGCGTTCTCCGCGCCCGCCTGCAGGCCATAGGGCGAATTGTAGGTGGCGGCATTGGAGAAATCCCCGGCCTGCGCGGCATTTGCAGCGGCAACGCCCGCGAGAAGCGCGGCGGCGAAGGCGATTTTCGTGTGCTTGGCCATGGGAATGTCTCGGTTTGCTCTGATCTCGCATCCCAAGTGAGCAACGGCCGTGCCAGTACTCCAAACTCACCATGGCCGGGCTTGACCGGCCACCCAGCGCGGCGCGAAGCGCCGCAAAGGACTGAGTCTTTGGCGCGCCGACGCGCGCCTGCTGGGTGGCCGGCTCGGAGGCCGGCCATGGTGAGGTTGGAGGCTGTTTCAAACCGGGACCGCTCTGCGCTAATTTGGGGCGTCCCAGATAAGGCGAAGCATCCGTGGCCACGCTCGAGTTCTTTTTCGACTGCTCTTCGCCCTGGACCTATCTCGCGTTCACGCGGGTCCAGCCCATGGCCGCTCGTACCGGCGCCGACATCGTGTGGAAGCCGATCCTGGTCGGCGGCGTGTTCAACGCCGTGAACAAGGACGTCTACGAGCGCCGCGCCAACCCCGACCCCCGCAAGGGCGTCTATA
>Ga0210397_10002556_pt1 | contig 11437 bp, 8 predicted proteins | sample IncBWH2OmetaG_FD_160126 | JGI IMG/M metagenome (GOLD analysis project Ga0210397, IMG submission 160126) | Forest soil microbial communities from Barre Woods Harvard Forest LTER site, Petersham, Massachusetts, United States - Inc-BW-H-2-O ...
GCTACCTGTGCTCGGCCGAGTACCTGCTGTACGGACCGATGCCGTACGCCGAGGTCATAGAGCTGGCTCGGGATCTGCGCGGGACGGCAGAACGCAGCGGGGCACGGCGGGCCGCGGCGTTCGCCCGGGCGCTGACCGGCGAGGCGGCGCTGCTGTCCGGCCAGCTGGACCTCGCCGCGGCTGAGCTGACCGAGGCCAGCGCCGAGCACCGGGACCTCGGGTCCAGTGCTGGGGAGGCGCACTCGCTGCAGCGGCTCGCCGAGGTCCGGCTGGCCCAGGGCGACGCCGCGGAGGCGAGGCGGCTGCTGGAGCGAGCGTTCCCGCTGGCCCGGAACTCGATCGTGGCCAAGCACCTGCTGCACCGCGTGTTCGGCACGATGATCCGGGCCGCGGCCAGCCGATCCGAGGCCAGGGAAGCGGCCGAACGGGCCGAGTCGATGCTCGGGTGGGACGACTTCTGCCAGTTCTGCTCGATCATGCTGGCCGTGCCCGCGACCATCGCGTGCGCCCGCGACGGTGACCTGGATGCCGCCCGGCGTCACCTGGCGGCTGCGATGCGCTCGGCGCCGGCGTGGCGGGACACGGCGTGGGAGGCCGGGCTGGCCGAGGCGCAGGCGGCGGTCGCTGCCGCCAGCGGCGATTCCGGCGCGGCGCGGACCCTGCTGCAGCGGGCGGCCTGCCAGTTCCAGCAGGTAGGCCAGCCGCTCGACGCCGAACGCTGCCGCCGGACTCTCGGCCTGATCGCCCGCGAGCCGGCCGGGCGGGAGGTTCCCGCCCGGTGACGGTCGCTCGCCGGTCAGGCCGGCGGTGCGAACAACTCGAGGGCGATGTTGTCCGGGTCGCGGAACGACAGGCCCGAACCGTAGCCTGCGTCCTTGATCTCGCCGTGGGCCACGCCCAGCGTGTCCAGGCGGGCGGCCCACTCCACCAGCTCGGCGCGGCTCGCGCAGCCGAACGAGACGTGGTCGAGCCCGGGCTTGCGCTCGTCGAACGGGTCCTTGCTGTTCAGGCCGGGAAAGCCATGCAGCCCGAACAGGGTGTTGCCCAGCTGGTACACGATGTGCCGGAACGGCCCGGTGTCCTCGTCCAGGATCGGCTGGACGCCGAAGAGGCGGGTGTACCAGGCCTCGCTGACCGACAGGTCGGTCACCGTCACGGCGACGTGCGAGATGGCGGGAATGGTTCCTGAGATGGCCACGATGGTCTTCCTTTGCTCGTTGTGGCTGTGGTTACGCCCGCAACGCTACGGAGCGGTCCTTCCCTGGAACTTCCGCGGAACTTCCCCGCGCCTGCGGTCGCCAGGCGAAGGGGCGGGTGGGCAGCGAGATGATGGCCTCGAGGGCGGCCAGTCGCCTGAGGAACGCGAAGGCGAACCAGGTAGGCATCCACAACAGGCTCCGCCAGCGCCGGTGCCTGATGGCCAGCGGCGCGCTGATGGCCAGTGAGATCGCGCCGCCGACGGCGTAGAGCAGGAAGAACGTGGCGACGTTCTGCCGGTACGTGGGATGGGTGAGGACGAGTTCGAGCATGAAGATGGGAGCCACCAGGCCGGCCGGCAGGAAGAACCAGGAAAAGCCGCGCCGTATCGTCCAGAACCACACGCGCGGGCCGGCGAAGCCGCTGCGTAGCGGGACGTGCCTGGCGTAGACGTGAAAGCTGGCTCGGGTCCAGCGGGTCCGCTGCTCGAGGAACTCGCCGATGCTGCGCGGCACGTCCTCGAAGGAACGTATCCGCGGGTCGACGACGACCCGGTAACCGAGACGGCCGATCTGCATGGTGACGTCGGAGTCCTCGCCGTTCATGCGAACCGGGAAGCCTCCGGCCAGGATCACCGGGTCACGCCGGAAGGCGGTGAACGTCCCGGGGATCACCACGATGCCGTCGACCAGGCTCTGGCCGAGGCGCGCGAAACGGAACTGGAACAGGGTCTCGAGCGTGCGCAGGTGGTGGAACCAGGTCACGTGATCTGTCCGTGGCTCCTCCATGGCACCCACGGTGCCGATGCGCGGATCGCGGAACCACGGGACGGACAAGGCCAGCGCGTCGGGGCCCATGACGCAGTCTGCGTCGATCCGCACGACTATCTCGGCTTGGGTGACCGCCAGCCCGCGATTGAGCGCAGCGGCCTGCCCGCCGTTCGGCGCGCTCAGAACGGCACCTCTGGCGTACCGGAAGCGCTCGAATTCGGCCCACGCGATCTGCGCAGTGTCGTCCATGGAACCGTCGTCGGACACCAGCACGCGCACCGGGCCGCCGTACCGGCCCGCGGCGACGTCGATGGAGCGGAGCAGCCTGGCGATGTTGTCGGCCTCGTTGTAGGCCGGGATGATCACGTCGACGAGGGGGCGGTCGCTTCCCGGCTTCGGCAGGCGCCGGCTGGTCCACCACAGCAGCCACAGCGGGGCGGAGAGCAGAACGAACAGGAGGGTCGTCGCGTAGAGCGGGACGAACACCTGCCAGATGGTGGTCGCGTTGGCCGGTTCGGCCAGGAAGGCATAGCCGATGACCAGGAAGGCCACGGCGGCGGTCAGCGAGCAGCAGGCCAGCACGGTGTCCTGCGTCCAGCGAGGGCGGTCGGTCGGCAGGGTAGTGGCGCGGGGCAGCACGAAGGTCGCGAAGGCCAGCCGCATGATGACCAGGCCGGCGACCAGCAGGTTGGCCAGGGTCGCTTCGATACCGAACGGCGTGATCAACCAGTGCGTCGTCATTCCGGCCACGATCAGCAGTGCCTGCCCGAGCACCGACAGGGCGATATAGATCACGGCGTGGAACAGGATGGCGACGCGCCTGGCCAGGCTCGCCCGCGCCACCGCCGCGATCCCGACGATGGTGGCCAGCCCCAGAAACTCCGTGGCCGGCCGCAGCCGGGCCACATAGCCGTTGACGGTGGCGGGGTCCCTGGTGATGGCGGTGGCGATAATTCGCACGAGGTCCGCGTAGGCGGCCGCCGGGGATGGCCGGTGCCACCCGAGATAGAGCAGCCCCAGTATGGCCGTCACGCCGAAGAACACCCAGGTGCGCGGGCGGTAAGTCGGCGTCTTGACGTGCGCGGGAATGACCACCCGGCCGCGGCCGTCGCCGCCGTCCTCGGTGCCATCCGCGTATACCTGCAGCAGGCAGGCGACGATCAGCGCCGTGAAGAGGCCGATCGTCGCGGCCAGGAGCCGCACGTCCATGAAACTCCCGTGTTCAGCCGCTCGTCCGCCTTCAGGAGGATAACCAGGACATTTCCGTTACCGCGTGAACTTCGGCAGATCTTGGCTGGATCGGCCGGGCCGGCCACGGACCGCCAGCGTCCGGACGACTTGCGTAGTTGCCGCACCTTTAACCGATGTAACCAGTACGTTTGCAGCGTGTTACCTCCATGGCTGGTCCGCATCCGCGGCGGGTGAGGGCAGGCCGGGCCTGAAATGGGGGGTGTGATGAGCACGGAAGACCGGGGTTACCCGACGCGCGCCGAGAGGCGTCGTCCGGTGGAAACGAGAAATCAGCCGCAGCAGCCTTACCGCGTCCAGTCTGGTTACTCACCGTCACGACAGCTCAGCCAGGCGTCGCGTGGCCAACCATCCGCGTACCAAGCCGACTATCCGTCGCGCTACGAATCCGGTCAGATGCCGCTCCAGGCTCCGGCCGCGTCGCCTGCGATGTCCCGGCCGGCGGAGCCGGCGCCCGGGGGGCGGCGGGCCCGCCGGATCAGGCGGCGGACCTGGCCCCAGGCGGTCGGCGGGGCGCTGATCGCGGGCTGTTGCGTGGTCGCCGCCGTCTGGTATGTGCCGCACGTGATGGCTGATGCCCGCAAGGTCATCACCGGCACGGTCTCGAGCAGCGGTGTCATCGCCCTCAATTTCGCCGCGTCGGGACAGGTCGGCAAGATGAACGTCCGCCTCAATCAGGTGGTGCGGCGAGGGCAAGTACTCGCCGCCGAATACGCTCCCAACGCCGATTCCGTCGTGACCGCCGACAAGGCGGCCATCGCCGCGGAGCAGGCGAAGATCGCGCAGCTGAAGGCCACGGCAGCGGCGGATCCGGCCAATGCTTCGGCCGCCAGCGCCGAGCTGGCCGCGGCGCGGGCTCAGCTCGCCTCGGACCAGGCTCAGCTGGCGACCGACCGCTTGAAGGTCGCCGCCACGGAGATCATCGCGCCCTCGGGCGGGATCGTCGTGGCGGCCAACGGCCAGCCCGGCGAAACCGTCACCTCCGCGGGCATCCGGAGTTACGCATCGGATTCCCGGCAGCAGTCCACGACGCAGGACCCGCAGTTCTCGCTGCTGCCCGAGGGCCCCCAGCCGGTCCGGCAGGATGCGGCGGCCGTGGCATCGCTGCCGGTCATCGCATTGCGCGTGTCAACCGCCTGGCAGGTGATCGCGCTCATCCCGGAAGGCTCGGTCTCGGGCGTCAAGGCGGGACAGAAGGTTACGATAGAGGTGCCGACCGCCCGAATAACGAACCTGGCCGGGCAGGTCCAGCAGCTGATACCCACCCCGGTTTCCACCACCCAGGGCGTGTTCTACCAGGCGGTGATAACCGTTACCGGGCGCGCGGCGGCCGTGCCGATGAACGGCATGGCCGCCGACATCCGGCTGGGCTAGCGGACGGCACGGACGTTAGCCAGGAGAACCACATGGAGAACGCTTGGGACGGCCGCCCGCCGCGCAAGCGGCCGAACCGCGCCGTACTCGTGCTCGCCTTGGGCGCGGCCGCGGTGCTCACGGCCTGCTCGGCGGCGGGATCCTCGCGGACCTCGCCGGGGCCGGGCACGAGCAGCGCCGTCCAGGCGTCCCCCAGCGGGCCGGCCTGGCTGCTGACCCGATCGGCGCTGAGCCAGGTCCTGGCGGATCCGGCGGCCCGGGACGAACTGCGGAACTCGCGGGTCTACGAGATCCTGCAACCGGGCCAGCGCCCGCTGGCGGGCGTGGCCGCCGAGGCGGTCGTCACGTTCGCCTCAGCCGCCGCGCTTGAGGACGCGGTAAGTCGCGGCCAGCTTCGGGGCGGGATCTACGGCGTGCTGTACGACCCCGAAGCCTGGTCGTTCACCCCGGTGGCCGAGCAGCGCGATCCCGTCCGCGCCGCCGTCCGGGCCGCCGCGGTGGCCCATGCTCACGGCCTGCGGCTTATCGTCGCTCCGGGGCTCAACCTCACCACGGTGCTTGATCCCGCCGGACAGCAGCCGCGGTGGCAGAAATTCCTCTCCCTGCACCTGGTCGGCCAGCTGGCCAGAGCCGCCGACGTCATCGAAGTCCAGGCGCAGAGCCTGGAACGGGACGCGGTGGCGTACTCGTCCTTCGTCCGCACCGCGACGTCGCAGGCCACCGCCGCGAATCCGGGGATCGCCATGCTGGCCGGGCTGTCCACCAACCCGCCGGGCGCGCCGGTCGACGGCCAGCACCTCGCCGCCGCCATCCAGGCCACCCGCTCCGCGGTCGCCGGTTACTGGCTCAACATCCCCAGCCCGGGGACGCGCTGCCCCACCTGCCAGGCCGCTCGCCCGGACATCGCCATCCAGGTGCTGCGGTGGTACCATGCAAGGTCCGGCTAAACCGGTCGGCCGGCTCGCCGGCGGCTCCAGGTGGGCGTGATGTTTTTCCAGCGGAGTCCTTAAAGAAGCGTTACAACACGTACGCGTGTAAACCTGAGAGCTTAAGACCGCGTCGTCCGGATATACCATTAATGGGAGTTTTCGCCGACGTTCGAGGTGAAAATTGGGGTACGCCGGACTTCAGCCTGAGGACCCGCGGGAGATCGGGCCTTACCGGCTGCTCGGGCAACTGGGCAGCGGTGGCATGGGCCAAGTGTTCCTGGGCATGTCAGCGGGGGGCCGGCCGATCGCGGTCAAGATCATCCGGACCGAGCTGGCCAACGATCCCGACTTCCGGGCCCGGTTCCGGAGTGAGGTTTCGGCGGCTCAGAAAGTAAGCGGCTTGTTCACCGCGCTCGTGGTGGACGCGGACCTGGACGGCCCGATGCCGTGGCTGGCGACCGCGTATGTGGCTGGCCCGTCGCTCACCGAGGCGGTACGCGGCCATGGCCAGCTGCCGTCCCGCAGCCTGATGGCGCTGGCGGCCGGGCTGGCGGAGGGCCTGGGCGCCATCCACGCGGCCGGAGTGGTGCACCGTGACCTGAAACCCTCCAACGTGCTGCTGGCCGAGGACGGCCCCAGGGTCATCGACTTCGGAATCTCCGAGGCGGCCGAGGCGAGCGCGGCGGCAGGCGCGAACGTGATGATCGGCTCGCCCGGCTACATGTCCCCCGAGCAGGTCCTCGGGGCGGAGATAGGCCCGGCGAGCGACATGTTCAGCCTGGGAGCGGTCCTCACCTTCGCCGCGACCGGGCAGGGTCCCTTCGGCACCGGATCGAACGCCGCGCTCATGTACCGGCTGGTCAACAGCCCCGCCAAGCTCGGTGACGTGCCCGGCGAGCTGCGACCGCTGGTGGGCAGGTGCCTGGCCAAGCACCCGGGTGACCGGCCCACGGCCCGCGAGATGCTGGCCGAGGTGGGCGCCCTCCAGCCCGCCCCTGGCTGGCTGGCCGAGTCCATCATGAGCAGCTTCGTCCTGGACGGGTCGGCCGCCGCCGCCCTGGGCCCGGCCGAGGCGAGCAAGCTGATCGCGCTGACCGATAGCTCCGGCCAGCCGCCGCGATCCGGCGAGCCGCCGCGCGGTGGCACGAGCCGTCCCGGACGGCACCGGGTCTCCCGGACGCTGGCCTCGGCGGTCCTCACCGGCGGACTGGTGGCGGGCTCGGCCGTGGCCGCCTTCGCTCTGATCGGCGCGAACCGGGCGCCGGAGGGCAACCACCTCCAGCCGCAAACCGGCGCTGGAGCGGCCGCGACCCTGCCCGCCTCGGCGTCCAACCCGTCGGCCAGCCCGGGCGCGTCGTCCTCGGCCTCGGCCTCGGCCTCGCCCGCGGCGTCGATCCCGTTGTCGCCGAGCGCATTCCTCACCCCGGCCTCGTCCAGCATCACCAGCACGTCGCTGCCGCCGACTCCGATCGTCACCCAGTCGTCCGGGGGAACGACCGGGTCCTCGAGCTCGGGCAAACCGCCGGCGTCCTCGCCTCCGGCGTCGTCCCCGCCCGCGTCGTCCCCGCCGGCGTCGTCACCCCCGGCTTCCTCGCCGCCCGCGTCCTCGCCTCCGGCGTCGTCCCCTCCGGCTTCCTCGCCCCCGGCTTCCTCGCCTCCGGCGTCGTCCCCGCCGGCGTCGTCCCCTCCGGCGTCCTCGCCGCCCGCGTCGTCCCCTCCGCCGTCGTCGCCCGCGGCCTCAGATCCGGGGACCACAAGCCCCGCCGCGCCTAGCACGTGACCGTCGCCCGGGCGGGCTAGTCAGCCGGGCGCTCCGCCCGGACCAGGGTGTCGATGGCGGTCGCCTGCCCGCCGTCCCGTTCGACGGTCCGGCGAACCCGTTCGGCCCGCAGGATGCGCAGTCCCGGCAACCCGGCGGTGATCGCCTCGGGGGTGTACAGCACCTCCGGGCTCTGCGGACCGCCCACGCCCTCGGTCAGGTTGGTCAGGTCGTGGCCGACGACTAGCAGCGTGCCGCCCGGGACGAGCGCCGCGGCGGCCCCGGCCAGCACCTCGTCGCGTAGCCCAGCGTCCACTTGGAGATAGGCGATGAGCACGAGGTCGAAGGCGGCGCGGGCGGGCTCGTACTCGCTCAGATCGGCGACCACCCAGTCCACCTGGCGGTCAGCGACGCCATGGGCGGCGCTCAGCTTACGCCCCTTCTCCAGGCCAACCCGGGAAAAGTCGACCGCGGTCACCGACCAGCCCTGCTCGGCCAGCCAGACCGAATTGCGTCCCTCGCCGGCCGCCAGGTCGAGCGCCCGGCCGGGCGGCAGGCCGGCCAGCTGCTCCGCCACGAACTGATTCGGGTGCATCGACCACTCGAACTCGGCGCCGGAGTACCGGTCATCCCACTGCTGCCTGTCCACTGGGCCACTGTAAATCAGGCGGCTTCGCCGCAGTGTTCCTTAGGCGGCTTCGCCGTAGTGCTTACTAGGCGGCTTCGCCGCGGGCGAGCACCTGACGCAGCCGGACCCGGGAGCCGGTGCGCAGGATGGACCGCCCGTAGATGGTCGCCGCGGTCCGCGCCATCCACACCGTGCCCGCCGCGAGCAGGACGGCGGAGATCGCCGCCTGCCAGGCGGGCACGTCGCCCGCCGCGTACAGCACCGGCATGGCCAGCGGGGCGGTCGGCGGGAAGAAGCCGAGCACCTTATAGAAGATGTTGGCGCCGTTGGCATAGATCACCGTGTAGGACAGCGCGTAGGCGACGATCAGCGGGACCTGTACCGGCAGGATCACCGTGCCCACGTCGGACTGCCTGCTGACCAGGGACCCGGCCGCGGCGTACGCGGTGCAGTAGAAGGCGTAGCCGAGCACGAGGAACACCGCGCCGCAGATCACGATCCCGGGCGCCGCGCCGTGCACGAGGCTGGAGCCGACGGCGGCCCCGAGACCGAGGAAGGCGACCACCATCAAGGCGGCCTGGGCCAGGGCCAGGACCCCGATTCCGGTCACCTTCCCGACCAGCAGCTGGACGGGCCGAACGGATGCGAGGATCACCTCCACGATCCGGTTCTGCTTCTCCTCGCCGACGCCCATCGCGATCTGCGAGCCATACGCGCTGATGAGGACCCACACCAGCACCACGGTGAACAAGCCGGTCAGCCGGCGTGACAGGCTGGCCGAGGGCGGCGAGAGGCCGCGGACCGGCAGGGTGACCCCGCGGTCGGCGGCGCCCGGCGGCAACTGGCCGAGTAGCCTGCTCAGCCCGGCGACGTCCGCGATCGCGGACGCCAGCCCGCCGCCCGATCCGCTCGAGTCCGCCACCGAGACCTGCTTCACCACGACTTCGCTGTCATTGACCAGTACCACGTCCAGCTGGCCGGAGCGCAACGCGGCCTCAGCCGCCGTCAGGCTGGGCTGCGGCACGACCGTGACGCCGGTGCCGGTGAGATGCCCCGCTTCGTGCACGATCCCGGTCATCGCCGCCGCCTGGCCGCCCACGATGCCCACCCGCTGCGGCTTGGCGGTATGGGCCAGGATGGCCGGGATCACCACCCCGGCCGCGACGACGAGCAGCAGCACGATCGTGCTCACCGCGAAGGCCCGTGATCGGGCCCGTTGCCGGATCTCCCGCTCCGCGATGATCGCGGTCAGCCTGACCCACTTGGAGTTCATGCTTCCTCGCCGGTGACGTCGCGGAACACCTCGGACAGCCGCCGTGAGGCAAAGCTGAAATGCTCGACGGCGCCGGCCGCGCGGGCCGCGTCGAGCACCTTCTGCGAGTCGGCGCCCGGGGCCAGCGTGAGGACCACCATGCCGGAGTTCACCTGCTCGACCGTGGCGACTCCGGGATCCAGCCGCGCGGCCCAGTCTCCGGCTTGGTCGCCGGTCACCCGGACGGCCAGCCGCGGCCGGTCGCCGCGCTCCAGGTCGGACACGGCGCCCTGGGTGACGACCCGGCCACGGTGAATGATCGCCACCGCCTCGCAGATGTGCTCCACCAGGTCGAGCTGATGGCTGGAGAACAGCACGGTCACTCCAGCCCGGGCCCGCTCGGCCAGGATCTCGGTCATGTCGTCGACCCCGCCAGGGTCCAGGCCGGCGAAGGGCTCGTCGAGCACCAGCAGTTCCGGGTCGTGCATCAGCGCGGCGGCTAGCTGCACCCGCTGCTGGTTGCCGTGCGACAGCGCCTCCAGCTTGGCTGATTCCCGGCCCGCCAGGCCCAGCCGCTTGATCCAGTGCCGCGCGGCGTCGCGCGCCGAGGCCGCCGTCATGTCGTGCAGCCGCCCCAGGTATTCCAGCTGCTCCAGGATCTGCATGCTCGGGTAGAGGCCGCGCTCCTCGGGCATATAGCCGAACCGGCGTCTGGCCTGCTCCGTCACCGGCTGGCCCTGCCAGCGCACCTGGCCGCCCTCGAGCGCGACCACGCCGAAGATCGCGCGCATCGCGGTGGTCTTGCCTGCCCCGTTCGGCCCCAGGAAACCGAAGACCTCGCCGGGCGGGACACTGAAGGTCAGGCCGTCCAGCGCGACCACCGACCCGAACCGGCGGCTCAGCCCGATCAGCTCGAGAGACACCCGGCGGCTGGCCACCTCGGGGCCTGCCGCCGCGGACGCCGCGGTCACCGTGCCTCCATCCTCTCGAAGGATGCGGCCTGGATGCCGTTACCCTGGACGATCCCGGCGCGCAACAGCCGCTCCGCGGCGAGGTCGGCGAAGGTCGGGTCGGTCTCCGCGGCACAGGCACGCCGGCCCAGCGTGACCGCCGCGACCGCGGCCGAGCACAGCCCGCCGAACGGCTCCCACACCACGTCACCGGGCTCGGTTACCGCCGTGATCAGGCGCTCCATGAACTCGAGCGGTTTCTGGTTCAGGTGCGCCGAACTGGCCGCCGTCGGGTTGTGCACCCGCGGCGCGGCCCGGCGCAAGGTACCCTTCAGCCGCTCCTCGCCGTGCAACGGCCGCCGTGACCACACGTTGGTCACCCCGTGCGCGTGCCGCCAGGTATACCGCAGGGCGTCCCACTCGGCCGCGGTGACCGGGCGCTCGCCGTCGAGCGAGTAGTACGGCCAGCCGGTCGGCCGGCCGTGCGCGTTGGCGTACCCGGCGAGCCGTTCGGTCATCTCCCCGGGCGGCCAGTACCACAGCCAGTCCTTGGTCAGGTACTTGCGGGTGGCCGCGTTCTTCACCCCGCACGCCTCGTTCGCCCGCTGCAGCGACAGCCCGGACCTAGCCCATTCGTGCCTGACCCACTGCTTGGGCGGCATCGGCCCGTCCGGCCCGGTGACGGTGAAGGTCCGCTGGTAGAACGCGCAGACCTCGGTCACGACGGGGAACTGCCTGATGGTCCGGCCGTTGACGTTACCCGCGATGTGGGCCAGGCCCTTGTCCCAGACGATGAGCTGGACGTACTCCCAGCCGAACTCGGCGAGCACCGGGTGCACGCTGGCCCAGCCGAGCTCGGTGTTCCAGAACCACAGCGTGGTGGCCGGGCCGGCCGCCGCCGCCCAGGCCGCGATGTGCGGGCGGTACCAGTGCGGGAGGGCGTCGGACCCGATCGTGTCGCCGTGAAATCCGCGCACCCCGTAGGCGCCGTCGCTGATGATCGTCGCGGGGGGCGGCCAGTCCCGGTAGGTGTCGAGCGCATCGCCACGGAACAGGTCAAACCCTCCCATGAGCTAGCACTCTATGACGTTGACGGCGAGGCCGCCACGCGAAGTCTCCTTGTACTTGTCGAGCATGTCGCGCCCGGTGGCGCGCATGGTGGCGATGGCCTTGTCGAGCGAGACGAAGTGGCTCCCGTCGCCGCGCAGCGCCATGCGGGCCGCGTTGATCGCGGTGACGGAGGCGACCGCGTTCCGCTCGATGCACGGCACCTGGACCAGGCCGCCGATCGGGTCGCAGGTCAGGCCCAGGTTGTGCTCGATACCGATCT
>Ga0210397_10002557_pt1 | contig 11436 bp, 13 predicted proteins | sample IncBWH2OmetaG_FD_160126 | JGI IMG/M metagenome (GOLD analysis project Ga0210397, IMG submission 160126) | Forest soil microbial communities from Barre Woods Harvard Forest LTER site, Petersham, Massachusetts, United States - Inc-BW-H-2-O ...
AGGCGTCGAGCCAAGTTCGTACGGATCCGAGATCTGAAGATCATTGAAGGCTCTCGCCACGTTTTTAATGTTGAGCGAGACCTGAGCGTGAACCGTGGGCGAGTAATTCAATTGGATGATTGTATCTTCCGGGAAGCGCTTGACCAAATCATCGACCAGTGACACCGCCCCCGCCGAATCCTCAGCCAGCGCTCTGGCAAGCGCCGCTGCATATTGCACATCCCGGCCAGTCGAAAGACGGAGTGCCGCCGTCGCTTTGTTTCGAGCTTCGACCCGATTGCCAAAGAGAGCTTCTGTGACGGCTTCATCCGCTTCGTAACTTGCCGCCGTCTCCTTTTCATCAGCGCGCTCGGCTGAGGCCACCGCCCGGCGGGAAAACTCCCGAGACCTTTGCATCCGTCCGAAGTAGGCCGAGGTACTGGCTTCGAAACCTAGCAGCACGTCCTCTACGCCCGTTTTGCCGGTAGCCCAAGCTACCTCTTGCTGCATCCCCGCTGTATCATTCTGTAGAAAGGCCAACATGTAGTAAATGTTGTGAAAGTAATCGACGCTATTAGATCCGGCCTCCTCGGCAGTGGCACGGGCCTCTCCTAGGCGATTCAACAACACATAGGTTCCAGCAAGCCCCGCGTATGTCAGGCCATTCGCGTCAAAGCGGAACGATCTGCGAAATTTCTCAAGCGAACGCTCATAATCACCGAGTTCCTGATCGATGTTGCCTAATGCTAGAGGCGGAAACCAGTCTCTTGGATACGTCTGTGCCGCGACTTCAAAGGCTCGTTGGGCCTTACCCAGGTTTCCGGTAACGAGGAGCTCGTAGTCGCCCTCAATGTGGAATTTCTCCGGACCGCTCATGCGGTTAAGCAGTTCAAATGCCTTCCTAATGTTCTCAGATGCCAGGCTGCTTTCCCCTAAGTTCGAATAACAGTGCCCAAGCATGACATAAGCATCTGCGAAACCCGGGTCGAGCTTGATGGCACGTTGGAACAAAGCTGCGGCGGCGACAGAGTCGACTTCGCCGCCCAGGGCCTTTATACCCAGGCTATAAGCCTGGAGGGCCTCAAGCGAGGGCGTGGCTGCTTCCTCCAACGGCATGTCAAATTTCTTGACCGTGCTAAGCGATTCGCCGAGCTTCGTGCGGAGCTCCGAAGATGCTTTACCGAGGGCATCCAGGACGTGGCTCTTGTCGCTCGCCTGAGCTTCCGTGCTCGCTAGCGACTCTCCGTTTGAACAGTTCGCGGCCTTCAGAATCACGTCGTACCTTGTGCCGACTTGCGCGATCGAACCCTCGAGAAAGGCGGCGCTCCCCGTCCGCACGCAAAGTTCACGTGCAATCTCCGGTGTGAGTTTTGCGCCAGCCGGTCGACCCATCAGGTGCAGCGTTTGATGGATGCGTTCGTCGGAAATCAGGCTGAGGAAAGGTGACTGTTGGAGTTGCACAGCAAGCCCTTCGCGGAGCGTGCCGTCGAACACAGCGTCGCCGGTTGTGTTTACAAAATCGGTGAGGACCACGGTGTCCGTGGGGCTCAATGCGTGCGCCTTGCGCCCATTTAGCCACCAGAGGCAACCCGCCGCCAGTCCAACCACCACTACCGACGCGCCGATAACCGAAGCCCATCGAGACCAGGCGGATTTCGGGGCGGGCTTCGGACAGGCAACGGTGCCGATGAAGCGGTAGCCCCGTCTAGGGATTGTTTCTACGTATCTGGGATTTTCTGCATTGTCTACGAGAGCGCCGCGAATCTGGTTAACCGAAAAATTGATTCCGTGGTCGAAATCGACGAACGTCGAATCTGTCCAGAGGCACCTCTGGATTTCCTCCCTGGTGACGACTTGTCCGGCTCTCTCGATGAGAAGCAAAAGGACGCGGAAGGGCTGAGGCTGAAGCCTAAGCAGAATGCCGGCCTTGCGCAACTCGCCGGAGGCCGTATCCAGTTCGAATGCGTCAAAGCAAATCCTGGTCGGCGCGGGTGCTGGCGACGCCATGGGACCTCTTTAGGGAGGAGTAAGCTAGCAGAGTCTAACACTTTCCTCGTACGACGGCGGAAATAACCGTCCAGCCTGCAGCAAGCCTCGGTAAGCCCTTAACTCTCAGCGGCATCCGTCCTAACCAAGCCCTTATGCAGAACAAAGCCTCCATTCATTGCGGCTCTAAGTGGCTGGCCCTACTCTCCGAAAAGTTGCCATTGGTCTGCGGGCAATCGGCGGGGCAATATGCCACACAAGATGCAACCCGAAAAACTGGAATCCTTTGGCCGCGCGCCTTATTGCCTTCTGACGGCGTTGAGGCAATTTCCGAAAAAGATGTGGCTATTCGAACCCGCGCCCGACCGCTGGAGCATTCACAAGGCCATTCTGCATTTGGCAGACAGTGAGGCTAACGCCTACATTTGCTGCCGGAGGTACATCGCTGAGCATGGAAGCCTAGATCTGCGCTTCGATTCGGCACGATGGGCCGAGACGCTGGGATATTGTCATCAAAGCACACGAGAGGCGCTTGAGATTATCCTCCGCTTGCGGAAGGCCACGTATGGGCTGCTCATTACTTTCCAAGGAGCGAAAGCGAACAGGCCCGGAGAGGCGCTTGCCGGCGAGCTTAGCTTGGATGTCTGGCTCGAGCATCACGAGCGCCACATCATGCACCACATCGTGCAGATGAGGCAGAATTATGACTTCTGGCGGCGATCGAATACTCCAAGGAAGCCCGCACCCCATTCGGGGCTATCAAGAGTGGACTCCCCCTCAGCGATTCCCTCCGCGCGTGTTTAGGTATCGCTTCGCGATATCCGGATATTCGTACGTTCACCTCCCAAAGGATGAAAGAACAGGTCAGAGCAAACTCTCGACTTCCGTCGAAATTCGCGCCCGGATGTTGGCCTTGATCGAGATCGCTGTGGCCGGACGGAAGTCGTGGTTATTGAGCGAAAAATTGAACCCGCGTAAGTCCTTAGTTCGCCGCTATATGAATCCTGACCTCCTCCTTATCGAAAACAATTCTTCCGCTCATTGCTGTTTAAAAGGCAGACGCTTACTTTCCAGCCCGAGCTGCTCCCGCAAGGGTGGAGATGCTGGTGGCAATCGGGCGAACCACGATTGCAATTCTTGGCGTGCTGGCAATAACCAGCAGGCCCTTGCTGACGCCAGCGCAGGAACCAGCCGCTACCGTTCGCCCGCGTGAACACCGCGTCCCATTTGTTATCCGAGGTGGCGCCGTGTACGTACGCGCCCGTGTCAACGGAAACCACGCGATTCTCCTTTTAGATACAGGCGCGGTCTTGACCACATTCAGTTTGAAGATTGTTCCGACGCAGGCAGGTTCAAGAATAACGGTCAACATGGCGAAAGGCAGCGTGGCGGCCTTTCGCCAGCCCGTCGGATTTACACTAGGAGAATCAAACGTGCGGGAGGAGCATTGTGCGTTTCATCAGGATGCAATCGTAGGTGACTTCAAGTTCGGGGCTGCAGACGGCGTGGTGGGTCTCGACGTTCTGAGCTCTTTCGAGTCCGTAACTTTTGACTTTAAGGAATCTATGCTCATCTTAGAGGATCGCTGAAATGCGACGCCACTTACGCGGTGCGCCTACGAAAATCACGGACGCTATGTGGCCGACGCGCGTCGCGTCCTGACACGGTTGGTTGAACAAAGACAGGCTCGCGCGTGAAGATTCGATAGGTCGAGATGCAGAGGCAGATCGAGTGATGTACAGCCATCCACATTCACACGACGACGACTTCCTTTTTGGGCAGCAACGCGACCGCAGCAATCCTTGGCATAGCAAACCTTGGTTCCGAACGGTAGAGAAGACGGAAGTCGCGTCGCCTGATGACTGTGAGCCTACCGTTACCTCCAGAGGCCGGAAGTGGAAAGTATCGATCGTCGATGAAACTGACGTGACGATCACGGTGCGAGTTCGAACCTTAAGGGTAGTGAACCCGGTTCAGTTCACTTTTCCGGTCAGGTCGGAGTTTAATTCTTTTCACAATCTCGCGACTGAATCGGTAGACCCGTATTTGAGCACAACGCCTATTTCGAAGTCGAAACGCCGGCGATCTCGAAAGCCTTCTGCAAAATAACCTGTAGTCCGATTATGATCTGACCGCCCGAGACACGGCGAATCTACGCTCCCGCCATCTGGAAGGCTTTGTGCGGCGCCCCCAGATACGGAAACTCAGCTAGCAAATCGTGGTGCGCCCCCACTCCATCTCCCGTCACCGTCCCATTCGTCAGGATCCTCACAAATGCATCAGCCGCATCATCGGTCAACGCCCGGCCGTTCTCACCGAACGACGCCGGCCGTGTCGGATCAAACATCAAAATATCCGGCAGCAACGCCTTCGCCGTGAACTGCAAGTTGTTGACGGCGCCCTGTGTGTCGAAGAAGAAGTGATCGCTGCGCCAGCCCGCGAAAAAGCGGTAATCGCCGACCTCCATCACCTATGGCGTTTGACGCGTCGATACCGGCACCCCCGCAACGATAATCTGCCCGCCCTCTTCGGTGCCGCGGCCTCCGCACCCTCAATGCGCCGCAGCGTCGCGGTCTGCGCCCCGTCCGCCGCCGCCGAAAAACGCACCCGGTAGGCGATATCGGCGACGGCATCGCCGTTCGTGTCAATCTTTAGCTCGTACAGCGCCTCGGTCGCAAACGGCACGGCGGTAGTTGGCCCCGGAGGGTTGTAGCCAACCGAGGGGTGCACATCCATAATCAAAATCGACTTGCCACTATCTCGCGGCTTAGGAAAAGCATACAAATCGGTCAGATCCAGCCGCGCATCCCAATGCGGAAACCCAAGGTTAGGCCCAGAATAATGGTGCGACATAACTCACCTCCAGGGCCGTTCGTACCGTCGGCATCTCGCCGGCGCCTTTGCCTATTCTACGCCGGCTTGTCGGGCGAACCGTCTGTTCCGAGTGTTGGGCCCGCGTAAGAAGCCGACTATTTTGAAATCGAAACGCCGGCAATCTCGAAAGCCTTCCGCAAAATGGCGGGCAGCACGTCATCAGCACGATGCCGCAAGTATTGACTGTTCGTTCCGAATCGCTTGCGGCAGGCTTCGCAACCGGAAACAACTACACCCGTACCGCCGACTGCAACCGACGCCTTCCCCTCGACGAACGTTCCCCAAACGTGCCTTTCAAGCTCGGCCTTCGCATCCACTAGGATCTTGTGCTTGTCCATTTCGACAGAGTAGCATCTGCTCGTGAACACTCAAATCCGCCTCGGAACTTCATCCTTCACGGCCGATGGCTGGAACGGATCTTTCTATCCCAAGGGTATGAAGTCGGCTGACTACCTTCGATATTATTCGAGCCGCTTCGATACCGTGGAAGTGGATTCAACCTTCTACCGTTGTCCTACGATCGAAGCCTTCCGCAATTGGGCGCTCAAGACGCCGCCCGGCTTCATCTTCTCGCTGAAAATCCCTCGCACGATCACACACGAGAAAGTACTCGTCGAGTGTGACAAAGAGTTTGAGGAATTTGTTAGCACGGCGCATGCGTTGGGCGAGAAATTGGGGCCGATCGTCTTTCAGTTTCCCTTTTTCAATGACTTGATCTTCTCAAGTAATGTGCAGTTCGTCGCGCGACTTCAAGGTTTCTTCAAGAAGTTGCCGCGCGTGGGCGGCGCCGGTTTGCTGTTGAGATCCGAAACAAATACTGGTTGAAACCCCGGCTGCTTGACCTGCTTCGCCAGAACAACGTCGCGCTGGTCCTTCAGGATCAATCGTGGTTGCCTCACCCAAAAGACCGTGGGAACTATGATCTGATAACCGCAGACTTTTCATACATCCGATGGCTTGGCAATCGTAAGGACATCGAGAAGCTGACCACGACATGGAACGCCACAATTATCGATCGCACGGCCGATCTGCAAACGTGGGTAGATGTTTGCGAGAAGATCCAAAAGCGCGGAATCACACAATACGTCTACGCAAACAATCACTACTCGGGATTCGCGCCAGCGACGGTGGAACTATTCCGGTCACTGTGCAAGGCGCGTGGAATCGAGACACCTTTGAACGTGCAGTTACCGGTAGAAACTGAGCCAACGCTGTTCGATATTTCACCGCACTAAGCACTCTCGACAGGCTATTTGTTAGCGTCTTACGAAAGATCGTCACAACCATCACACTTGTCACCAGGGTTCCCCTGGCCAGTCGTCTTTTTTCGCTTGCCCAACACCAGAACTGCTTTTCCGTGACACCTGTGACAGTTGTGACGATCAATCCATCGTCCGAAGCTTTCGCCGTCGCTCAGATTCGTCGTCATCGTCGTCCTTAACGTTCAAGAATCGTCCTAGTCTGCGACCTCCTATGTTATTGAAATCAGGAAGCGATATTGCCGAGGTTCCATGTTCATTATTCATCTGATTTTCAAACGGCTTGACTTCCGTGTCGGGGCTGGCGAACTCCTGAAGGAACTGATGATTGGTGGGCGCTCCCCAAGGTTTTTCTCCCGGAGCAAGCTTGCTGAGCAGAGGAACTCGCAGCGCGAGCTCCATCTGTCTTTTCGCACGAAGAGTCATGACATCAATGCATGACAAGATCTGAGTACTCAGGGTGCTTCGCTACCTATTCCCGAGCGCCTGAAAATCTTTCACGGTGAAATTGCAAGGATCCCCGAACCCAAGTCTCTCCGACAACCTCGCATCTTTCCGCTCCTCACACTCTCCTAATTCGCTAGGCATTACCTGTCGGGAGAAAAAAGACAAGATGGATTATCGGGAATAAATCGAGACGAACAGCGGTCTACGTTTCGAGGAGATAATAAATGAAAGTTCGAAAGACGCTTGCCATTCTTGGTCTAATGCTTACGTTCACCATCATGCTGCCGGTTGTGCATGCAGACGACTGGAATCAAGCGACCCGGTTCACTTTCAACCAGCCCGTCCAAGTTCCCGGACACATTCTGCCGGCGGGAACGTATTTTTTCCAATTGGTCGGCGATAACCATCACCTTGTCCAGATCTTCAACGAAGATCGAACTGCAGTAGCGATCCTCTACTCAGTTTCTCGAGAGCGCTATGACCGTCGTGCCGAAGCTGCGATTACACTCGCGAATCGGGGAGGAACGCACCCTCAGGCAATCGTGGCTTGGTTCTTTGTCGGTGAAACGGAAGGTCACGAATTCTTGTACCCAAAACAGGAAGAGCAGGAGCTCGCGCACGCCACTCAAAAGACCTTTCCGAGCGGAGACTAACCCCCTGGATTTCCGATCACAACCCGCTTACGGCGCCCAAGGGGGCGCCGCGTAGCGCTCCCCATCGATCTCCGCGAACTTTAGAGCAACCCGGAGGCTCAATGAGGAAGCTTGTAATTTGTTGCCAGCCCTGGCCGCAATTCTGTCATGGCGTGCAATATTTTTCCGCATCCCAGGCCGGTGTTGGCACAAAATGACGGCGTTCAAGCGACAGAAGTTACAGCCAAGAGGTACGCAATTGTCGTGGTTTCGCCCTTCTTGAATTTCTGGCACAAACTCCCAGTACTACTCGGCTCGTCGTGAGGCCGACTTCGTTATGCCATCAGGGACTATCATCAGCTATCTCAGTCTGAGATTGGCGGTGGGAAGCGGATTTCTGGACACCTATCGAAAATTCCGCCAGGAATCGACCAAGGATGACTTCCGAATTGCCGACGATTCACGAATTGACCTAGGTAGGCTGCCGAAGCTAGGACCCGACACCGACAAAGGCGACGTGGAATATTTTTTCATGACGGCTATGCGCGATCATCTAGGCTAATCCATTGCCTACCCGCGCGAAGTGGGAGCAACGCCGCCATGGACAGCGGCCGCTGAAGCAGTAGCCAAGAAAAAAGAAGCAGAAGGCAAGCCGGCAAGGGAGAAGCCTGAGTAGGAGAGCCGAGCTGTCCGCCTTAACGATGTTGCGCTGCGTGTTTTTATTTGGGGGTTCCGGTCTGTCCGGCGACTACGAGTTGGCGGGCTTGATCGAGCCAATTCAGCACTACAGTAGGCTCGGTGGCGGCAGTCTGTGTGCCGGCGGGAAACTCGAAAATCACAAAGTGCTGGCCATCCGGCGCGACATCATAGGATGCGAACGGAGCACGCATTTCCAAGCGATTAGCGAAAACCGTCTGCGGCTTTCCAGCCTGAAACGAGTTCTTCTCCACCGAATAAGGCACGCTAATCAGCGAGTTGCCATGGGTGTACAACAGTTCGTGTCCGGTCCCCGACCAGCGCGGCTCCGTGCCGCCGTCCGTCGAGATCTGCCACTTGCCTCCCGCGCCTTCAAACGGCACAACATAAACTTGGGGCAGCCCGGATTCAACCGATGCGTAAGCGACCCAGCGTCCGTCGGGTGAAAATGCCGGGTAAAATGCGTTGCCACTAATCGCCAAAAATTGCCGTGGTTCCTGTGGCTTCCCGTTTGCGTCAAGGGTAAGAGTCCAGATTTCGCAGCACCCCCCATTCTTATCTGCGAGCCGCGCAAAAAGAAGAACCTTGCCGTCCGGCGACCAAGATGCCAGATAGGCAATTGGAAGCGATTTCGAAGTCAACGCTTGTTCCTCTCCGGTTCCGTCGGCGCGTTTCCAGAAGATCGCTTGCCCCGACCCCTGTGCGCTGCTGAGAGGGTGCCAATAGGTAAGCCGCTGACCGTCCGGCGTCCAGATGGGAAAGTTGGCTGCAGCGGTTCCAGTGGTGACAGCGGATGTGGTCCCTCGCGCAAAGTCATGGACCCAGATGCTGCTCGCGCTCTGAAAAGCGAAGCGCTTTCCGTCTGGAGAGAAGCGGGGAGAAGCAGCGTCTTGCCTGTCACTCATCATCACCGTGGCTTCGCCCTTGCGGTCAAGCAGGACGACATTCAGGTCGTGATTCACTCCGCCGCCCGACAAGTAAACGGCCGTGCCGTTGTCGGCGACGCTGAGCTGCGCGCTACCGTTCGTGATATCGGAATCCACACCTTGCAGAACCGGAATCGCGGTGCCGGTGATCTTCAGCTTATGTATATCGAAGGGAACAACGAAGACTGTGCCTTGAGACACGTAGGATAGGTAACCACCGGGAAGAAACCGCCCGAAGTAAGCGTTTTCGACAAGCATTTTTGGCACGCCCGTATCGAGTGGGGCTGCTTCCACCCAACCTTTGCCAAAGAAGTTGTTGTCCGCAGAAGCGGTGAAGAGTACAGCCTTTCCCCCGGGAAGAATTTGCGGCCACCGTTGCGTGACTTCAGCGCGTGCTGAATCCAGATGGGTAGCCTCCTGCGGGGCGCCGCCCGAATCTTGGATTCGATAAAGCTGGCTGGTGAATTGCCTCGGGAAGATGATGGTGCCGTCTGCGCCCCAACTTGCTCCGCGGTAACCGCCAACATCAGCAAGTGTGACCGCGGCCCCGCCGCGGATAGATACCTTCTTCAATTTCCCGTCGCCAAAGAATCCGATCCACTGACTATCCGGCGCAAAGAAAGGTGCGAAGGCCGCCCCGGCTCCTTCGAGTAGCACGGGAGAGCTTTTGTCCATTTCCCGAATGTAGAGAGCAACCTTGCCGGTTTTGGGATCCCGCGTGGTGTAAGCCATGCGCGACCCGTCAGGAGAAATCACAGTGGCCGGTCCGTTCTCCAACGCAAGGTGCTGGTTCGGAATTAATAGAGAGAGTTCCACTGGCTTCTGTGCAACCGGACGCGATGCTTCGCGCAGCGCAAACAGCGCGAACAATAATCCGACGGCCAACGCTCCCGCAATCGCCCGGGGCAGGAATCTTCGCCAAGAAGGCGTTTCAGGTACTGATGAAACTGGCTGCGCGACCGATCCGGGCTGCGCTGCGGTCGAGCTTGAAATTGCGGACCGGTGCGCCGCGGAGTCGTATGCCGCGACGCCCGCCGACAAACGCGACGACTTGCCGGATGTTTCGTCCAGCGGCAGCGCCTGGTAAGACGCGGAGCGGCCGGTGTCGCTATCGCGTTTCAAGCGCTTCAAGTCGGCGCGCAGGTCCGCCGCATTGTGGTAACGCAGATCGCGGTCTTTTTCGAGGGCCTTACCGATAATTTCTTCGAGCTTGGCGGGCAGGTCTGGATTCAACCGAACCGGCGGCACCGGTGCGCGATTCAAGGTTGCTTCGGAAATCACCGCGGAAGTTTCTCCGCGGAAGGGCAGGGCGCCCGTGGCCATCTCGTAGATCACCACTCCGAAGCTGAAAAGATCGGTGCGGGGATCGAGCGTCTGCCCGCGCACTTGCTCGGGCGACATGTAAGCGACTGTGCCCAGCGCAGTGCCGGGGCTCGTGAGCAGCGCTTCGCTGACGCCCTGCGTCATCGAAGCATCTTCGAACGCATTCGACTTGCCGCTTCCGGTTACCTTCGCCAGGCCGAAATCGAGAATCTTTGCGTGGCCGCGCTCGGTGACGAAGATGTTTGCCGGCTTCACATCGCGGTGCACGATCCCTTTGGCGTGGGCCGAGTCCAGCGCATCAGCCACTTCGATCGCAATATCGAGAAGGCGATCCATCGGCACCGGCTTGCCGGTTATCAGGTGCTTGAGCGTGCAGCCGTCGAGATACTCCATGGCAATAAAGGGATGGCCTTCCTGCTGAGAGATCTCGTAAATCGTGCAGATGTTGGGGTGATTCAGCGCGGAGGCGGCTCGTGCCTCGCGACGGAATCGCTCGAGGGCTTGCGAGTCGCGGGCAACGTCCTCAGGGAGAAATTTCAGCGCAACAAGGCGGCCGAGTACGTTGTCCTCCGCTTTGTAAACGACGCCCATGCCTCCGCCACCGAGTTTCTCCATCACTCGATAGTGGGAGATGGTAAGACCGATCGGCGACTGAGTTTCCGGCATGGTTGGCGCACATCTTAGGCTGCGCGGGAAGGCAAGTCAACGAAGGCGAAAATTTGCGTGCCAGCTTTGGCACAGCATGAGAAGTCTAAAGTCAGAGAATCCGGATAAGTGCTGCGAACAGGCATTATCACCATCTATCTCAGTTTGAGATAGGTGGTGGGAAGCGGATTTATCAACATCTATCCGAAAGATAGTGTAGGCCGGCTTTAATTTTCTTGGTTGAATTACACGTTCAGTGAACTCGAAACGAACCTGGAAATTTCTCTTAAGATTAGAGACTATGTCACGCCTGATCATGAAAAAGGCCAATGTGCTGATTGCCGCTGCCTTCTTGGTCCATGCGGTTGCTTGGCTTCTGCCAGTTGTTAAGGAGGGAGTCACGCTTCCTGATGGTCTGCCGGGCTGGCAAGCGTTTGAGATGGCAGCCAGTGAAGTAAACAAGGGGAAGATCGACCCATGGTACTTCGTGGTCCTTTCTACACTCAGCGCGGTAACGACAATCCTCTTCGTGTTAGGAGCAGGGTTGGTGGTTGCGATACGATCACGCAAACTCTGCCGCATCTCTGCGTGGATTGCTGCTGGTGCTTTCATCATCAACGCACATTGGGTTCTTTGGTCTGGTCCTGACCGATTCAATCTCAGAGTCGG
>Ga0210397_10002560_pt1 | contig 11433 bp, 2 predicted proteins | sample IncBWH2OmetaG_FD_160126 | JGI IMG/M metagenome (GOLD analysis project Ga0210397, IMG submission 160126) | Forest soil microbial communities from Barre Woods Harvard Forest LTER site, Petersham, Massachusetts, United States - Inc-BW-H-2-O ...
ACGCGATCGACGCTGCAGGCAACGTGCTCAGCTTCGCCCCGGGACAGGGCGCAACCACCACCGCCGTCGATCCAGGCGGCACCCTCGCGGGGATCGCCTGCCTGACGCAGTGCGTCGCCGGCGACACGACCGGCCATATCCACACGTTCGCGCCGCCTGCGACCGGCGCCTCCACCACCCTGATCGATGGCCAGGGCGCCTACTCGGCCGTCGCCTGCCCGGCTGTCTCGCAGTGCACCGCGATGGACAACTTCGGCGACGAGGCGACGTTCGACCCCGGTGGGACGGCATCGCCCGGCGCGGCCGCGGTCGACGCCAACGCCGACGTCGTCTATGGCGTCGCGTGTCCGTCAACGGCGCAGTGCACGGCCGTTGACGATCTCGGCGCGGCAGCCACGTTTGACCCGCAGTCCCCAGCGGGGGCGACGGTGACGACGATCGTCACCGGCCACCCGCTGCTCGCCGTCGCCTGCCCGTCGCTGACTCTGTGCACCGCGGTCGACGATGACCGCTACGCGGCGACGTTTGATCCGCAGCGACCGTCGACCGCGCGCTACACCGACCTGGAGACACCGGCCGGAACGAGCATCGTCGGCATCGCCTGCCCCTCCGCGGGTCAATGCACCGCACTCGACGGCGCCGGAGACGCGGTCACCTTCGACCCGCAGGTGAGCGCCCGCGCGCCGACCCGCTTACCCGTCCGCGTCCTGCCCGGACCGGGGGTGGCGATCGCCTGTCCAACCGCCGCCGTCTGCATCGCCGTCGACGCTGACGGCGACCGGGTCACGTTCGAGCCCTCCGCACCCGCCCAGCGCACGACTTCGAGCATGTCCACGTCCCAGCCGGTCGCATTGTCGTGCCCGACGGCGACCTACTGCGTCGCCGTGGACATGAACGGCACGGCCCTGGAGTTCGATCCGCACGCCGCAGCGGTGACCGTGGCGCGCCCCATCGGGACCGGAGTCAACGCCGCCGGGCTGGACTGTCCGTCGGCCGGGCGCTGCGTGGTGGTGGACTTCGCGGGGACGGCGTTCACCGGCACCCAGTCGATCGCGGGCGTACCGGCAGCGATCACCGCGCCGCGGATCACCGGCCATCTCGTCCAGGGCGACCTGCTCACGGCCCGCCAAGGCGTCTGGCGAAACGCGCCGACGTCGTACTCGGCACAGTGGGAGCGGTGCACCGTGAGCGGTCGCTCGTGTCGGCCGATCAAAGAGGCGACCGCGCTGACCCACCGCGCGGTCGCGGCCGACGTCGGTCATACCCTCCGGATCGTCGAGACCGGCGCCAACCCGCTGGGGGACGGGCCCGCGGCAGGCTCGCGGGCGACTCACGCCGTCGCCGGGCTCCCCGCCGGGCCCCGTGTCTCCGCGGCCACGCTGATCGATCCGGCACATGGCGCGTCACGACTGCGGCTGGCGCTCATCGCCGCGCGCTACGGGCCGTTGCTCAAGAGGATCTCCGTGCGGTTGCCGAGTGGGGTCACGGTGAGGGCGCACGGCCCGCCGGGCGCCGCCGTGCTCGCCGCCGCGGGCGGGCGCCGGGTTCGCGGCGACGTCCGTCCCGTTCGCGGCGGCTTCGTCATCGACCTGCGCCACAGCGCGCCGAGGCTCCGCGTTGCGCTCGCGGCTCCCCGCCTGGCCGTCGTCCGGAGGCTGGCGGCCCGGCGACGCGGCCGCGGCGCGCGCCGTTTGACGGTCACCGTGACGGTTGGCGCGGGACGATCTCTGCGGACGACGGCTCCGCTGGCGGTGACGCGATGACCCGCGACGCCCGGGCCCCCCGCACGGCGCTCGTCGTCGTCGTCGCCGCCGTCGCCGCCGCCGTCGGCGCGGGCTGGACCGGGCACGCGCTGGCCGGCGCCCCGCATCCGAGGCCGCCCCGCGCCGCCGTCCGTGCGGCGACCGCCTCGGCCCGCCGGGCGCTGCTGCGCCGGTCAGACCTCGGCGCCGGCTGGTCGGCGATCAGCGCCGCGCCGGCGCGCGCGGCGTCGCTGACCTGCACCGCCGACCGAAGCGTTCTCGCTGCGGTGGCGTCGGCGACATGGTCGCAACGATCCGCCGGCGTGTTCGTCTCAGGCACCAGCTATGGCTATGCCAGTGGCGCGCAGGAGCGCCGGGCATGGGCGCGAACCGCAACCGGGGCGATGGGGCGCTGCCTGGAGAGACTGCTCGCGGATGGCTCCGGTCACGGCGTCCGGCTCCGCGCCGGCAGCGTGCGGCGGCTGGCCGCGCCGCATCTCGCTCCCGGCGCCCACGGCGTGGCGGCCCGCCGCTACCGCGTGTCGGGCGTGGCCAGTGGCAACGGCCAGCAGACCTCCGTGGCTCTTGACGTCGTGCTCGTCGCGGCCGGGACCTGGATAGCCGAGGATGAGTTCACCGCGGCCGGGGCGGCCCCGGCCGCCGGGCTCGAGGCGCGCGTCACCGGTCAACAGGTCCGCCGCCTCATGAGTTCGCGCGCACACTAACTCTCGACCAGCGGGTGAGAGTCGAGACCGATCGAGACACCCTTCGGCGTGTCCCACTGAACAGGAATTCCGGACATCTGGACGAATGTCCGAGCGAAGATCGGTCTGAATTCTGTCAATCTGACGTTTACGTGGCTTGGGAAAGGCGTCGCGTGTGAGTACCCTGACCCACCCTTAGTAGCGGGGGCAGGGCAGATCGACAGGGCAGGGTCAAACAGTTTAAATGCCTGAACGCGCACGGCTGCGCGCAACGTGAAGGGGAGCAATTGACGGTCCATCGGCTGGGGAGGCAGGTCAAGAGGTTGAGCGTCGGCGCCAGCGCGCTGATGTTCGTCATGCTGCTCGCGGCCGCCGGCGCGCGAGCCGATTCCTTTACGTGGCTCGGGCCGACGTCGCTGATCGCGACCGGCGGCCACAAGGCGCTGAACTCGGTCAGCTGCACCAGCACGGGGCACTCGGGCACGAGCCAGTGCACGACCGTCGACGGCTCCGGCCAGGAGGTCACCTTCGACTCGGCGACGGGCACCATCATCTCCCGCCAGACCGTCGACCTCGGCCGCACCGTCCCGGCTGTCGCGTGTCCGTCGAGCGCCCAGTGCTTCGCCGTCGACAACGGCGGCAACGAGCTGGCGTTCAACCCGCAGACCGGCGCGACGATCGCGGCCGGGCTCAACCACATCGACGCCAGCGGCCTCACGGCCCTTTCATGCACCTCGGGCACAGCCTGCGTCGCGGTCGACGCCACGGGTGGCGCGGTCACGTTCAACCCGAACAACGACCCCGAGGCCAACGCCACCCTGATCCCCATTGATGGATCGACGCGGCTGAACGCCGTCTCGTGCGTCGTCGGTGGCAATTGCACCGCGGTCGATACCGGCGGCCAGGAGATCACCTTCGCCCCCGGCGCCGCCCCGTCGCCCGCCGTGAGGATCGACGGATCGCACGCGCTGAGCGGGGTCGCCTGCCCCGCCGCGGGCACGTGCACCGCGGTCGATGGGCTGGGCAACGAGATCTCGTTCGATCCGACCGCCGGCACGGTCACGCCGTCGGCGACGCAGATCGACCCGGCCAGCGGCACCGGCGTGGCGCTCACCGGGGTCTCGTGCCCGACGACGAGCCAATGCGTCGCCGTCGACAGCCTCGGCAACGAGGTCACGTATACCCCGACCTCGAGCCCCGGCGCCGCCATCCACGGAATCGACCAGGCGGGCATCTCCAACGTGCCTCTCACCGCCGTCTCCTGCCCGGCGAGCTCAACCGCCTGCGCCGCGGTGGACAACCGCAGCCAGGAGGTCGGGTTCAACTCCACCAGCGGTGTCGCTACCACACCGCAGCCCATCGCCTCGCCGTCGCTGTCGGGGATCGCGTGCCCGAGCCGCACCCAGTGCACGGCGATCGAATCCGGCAGCAGCGAGGTGACGTTCGATCCCACCACGGGCGCGGTCAACAGCGCCGGCGTGTCCGTCATCGACACCACCAACAACGCCCTGACCGGCATCGCCTGCGTATCGACCACCGAGTGCACGGCGGTGGACGGCGGCGGCAACGAGATCACCTTCAACCCCACGACCGGCCAGCAGAACAGCGGCGGGTTCCTGTCTCTGGAGGCGGTGCCGGCGACCGCGGTCTCGTGCCAGATCGTCTCAGGCTCCAGCCAGTGCACCATGGTCGACACCAGCGGCAACCAGGTGACGTTCTTCCCCGATCCTCCGGCCCCGACGATCGACCAGAACTCGCCGGTCCAGGAGGATCCAGGCGAGGCCTTGCAGTCGGTGGCCTGCCCGTCCGCCACCCAGTGCACCGCGGTGGACACAACCGGTCGTGAGGTTACCTTCACTCCCAAATCCGGCATCCCCTCCACTCCGGGCTCCATCGACTCCGGCGCCGGCGATTCGCTCCTGGGCGTCGCCTGCCCGTCGACGGCGCGGTGCACGGCGACCGACCGCGGAGGCAACGTCATCAGCTTCACCGCGAGCCCCTCGGCGCAGCCGTCGACCGTCTCGAGCCAGGACCTGGAGGGCGCGGGCACCAGCATCAGCGTCAACGCCATCGCGTGCCCGACGACCACCCAGTGCACGGCCGTGGACAACCTCGGCGAGGAGGCGACGTTCGACCCCACCTCCACCACGCTGGATCCCTCGTTGCTGATCCCCGTCGCCGGGGCCAACGCGCTGACGGCGGTGGCCTGCCAATCGACCTCGATCTGCGCGGCCGTGGACACCGATGGCGATGGGTTCGCGGGCGTCGTGCCACCGGTGAACACCACCGCACCGACGGTCTCGGGCACGGCCTCCGAGCACCAGCAGCTCACCCAGAGCAACGGGGCCTGGACCAATTTCCCCACCGGCTTTGCGCATCAGTGGGAAGACTGCACGTCGCCGACGGACGCCAGCACGTGCTCGCCGATCTCCGGTGCGGCCGGCGCCAGCTACACGCCGACCGCCTCGGACATCGGCCAGTACCTTCGGGTGCAGGAGATCGCCTCGAACGCCGGTGGTCCCGGGACGGCGGCGCTGTCGGCGGCGACCGCCCAGGTGACCCCGGCCCCGCCGACGAACGGCGGGGCGCCGGCGATCGGCGGGATCGCCCAGCAGGCCCAGACGCTGAGCGTCCAACACGGGACCTGGAACGAGGACGCGCCCGCCCCACTGAGCTACACCTATCAGTGGGAGGACTGCAACGGCTCGGGCGCCGGCTGCGCTGCCATCGCCGGCGCCACGGCGTCCACCTACGTGCCGAGGACCAGCGACATCGGCCACACCCTGATCGTGCTGGAGACCGCCGCCAACTCGGGCGGCAGCAGCGCCCCCGCGGCCTCGGCGCCGACCGCCGCTGTCGTCTCGGCTCCGCCCCCGCCGGTTCAGGCCTCGACCCAGTCGGCCAAGCCCGTGCTCGTCACCTCGGCGACGCTGCACGCCGCCCTGGTCACCCAGGGCGTCGCCGTCAGCTGGCAATTCGTCTACGGGACCACCACCCGCTACGACGCGGGGACGCCGGTTCGGACGATCGCCGCCGGAGGGCCCTCCGCGGTGTCGGTCAGCCAGGTGCTCACCAACCTCAAGCCCGGCACGAAGTACCACTACCGGGTGGACGAGACGGCGGCGGCGACGCAATTCGCGCCGACGACGACGGTGTTCGGGCGCGACATGACCTTCACCACCCCGTCGACGGGCAAGATCACCCTGGTGCACACGCGTCTGGCGGTCAGCCCGAGCGGCTCGGTGGCGGTGCCCATCTTCTGCCAGAGTCCGCTCGCCTGCGTCGGCCGTTTCTCGATCAGCACCAGCGCGACCATCGGCCACGGCGTCAACCGCCGGTCGGCCCACGTGCTGTGCAACAGCTCGTTCATCCGCGTGGCCGCCGAGCGCAAGCAGGACGTCAACGTCACGGTGGCCAAGGGTTGTCTCGCGCTACTGGCATCGGCCGGCTCCCACCAGATCAACGGCACGTTCACCACCCGGCCACGGTCCGGGCAGGCCGGACTCGTCAAGCCGATCATCCTGGCGGCCGCGCCTGCGAAGCGTCGCACGCCGAAGGAACAGCGCTGACACACGATGGGCGGCGGCGCGTGACAGTGGTGGGTGACCCAGATGCGTAGGGCGGCGATGCCCGCCTACGCCGGCGCCGCCGGCGGCACCTACGCCGGCCGGCCCTACCGCGGACTCCTCGGATCCCGGCGCCATCGGTTGGTGTTCGCGCTGCTGGCGCTGCTGGCGCTCGCGCTGCCCTACGCGGGCCTCGCGGTGGCGACGGTGCGGTCGATCGTCGACCCGCCCGCGACAGCGATCCCTCTGCCTGAGCTGACCCTGCCGGTCGCGCGGTTCCCGGTCCGGGCCCTCCCGCGCGAGACAAGCCGTGCGACGACCCGCGCGAGCGACGGCTCGAGCCCCTCGACCGCTGCGAGTTCGGCGGCGCACGCGGCGGGTGGCGCCGGCACGACGAGGCGGGTCGCCTCCGTGGCCCCGGCGGCCGGCGGTGCCGCGCGTTCCACGAGGGCCATCGCGCGGCCGGTCACCGCGGCCGGACGCCCGACGGTGAAAGTCCCGGTCGTCACGAGCTCCTACTCGGCTCCGGCAAGCACCCCGGCGAAGAAGCGCTCCCCCGCGCAGACTGCGGCCGGCGCGCTCGCCGGCGCGCTGGCGGCCGCGCCGAGCGTCACCAACGTCGCTCCGCCGCAGCCCGTGATGCAGTCCGCTCCGGCCCCGACCACGGTGCCCGCGTCGCCGCCGACGTCACCGGGGGCTCTGCCCACCGCAGCCGCGTCCCCGACGGCACCCGCGGCGTCGGCCTCCACGGGCGCGTCCGGGACGCCGGTGGTGTCCTATGCGGTGCGCCGTCATGCCGTGTCCGCGGCGAGCGCTGCGGGTACGACGACGACGGAGTCGTCCGACGCGGCCTCGGCGGCCACCACGTCCAGCGCCACCACGGCGTCCCCGGATACGGCTGCGACGGCCTCCGCCGCGGCCGCCGCGACCGCCGCACCAGCCGATGCGCCCGCGACCGCCGATCCGGCCGCGACGGGTGCGCCCGCGACCGCCGCGACCAACCCGACCACCCCGACCACCACGACCGACGCCTCCCCGAGCGATACCACGCTCGCGCCTCCCGCGCAGACCGCGGCGACCGTGCCTCCGGCCGACGCCCCCGACGCGACGGCGACCGCGACCGGCGCCGCGCCATCGGCGGCCGACAGCGCCTCGACCGCCGGCGGCCCGTCGCCCACTCCGACCTCCGATTCCACCTCCGGCAGCGCTTCGGGCGACTCGACCGCGGCAACCGACGCCGGCGGCGCGCCGACGGCGCCGGCGAGGACGCCCGACACGCCGGCGACCACCGACGCCACCGCGCCGGCGCAGGTCGCTCCCGCCACCACCACCGTCAGCGGCGCCCCGGTCTCGGCACCGGCCGGGGTGAGCAGCTCCGTCGCCACCGTCGAGGCCCCCGCCGCCACCACCGTGGACACCGTCAGTTCCCCGTCACAGGCGGCCGCGCTGACCGAGCCGGCCACCGAGGCCGCCGTGCTCGTCGCCCCGGCCGGCGGTACGGCGACGGTCGAACTCAGCCTCTCTGACAACCCGGCGTCCAGCACCGATGGTCAGCAGACTAACCTCGATGCGCCGGTCGCGGCCCCGAGCTCGGCGATTACGGCTGTCAGCGCCGCAGACGACAACAGCGCCGTTCCGGGCTCAGGCCTGGCGCCGACAGCGGGGATCCTGGAGACCTCCGGAACCTCTGGGGCGACCGGCGGCTCATCCGGCGCTGCCGAGGCCGATGCGACGCCCACTGCTGCCGACCAGACGTCTGTGCTCGGTCCCGATACCACCGACCCGCCCGCCACCGCGGAGCCGAGCGGGCTCGGCGCCCGCGGACCCCCCGGGACCTATGGTCCACAGCTGATCAGCGCGGCCCAGGGCGGCACGATCGATGCCGGTGCGGCAACGCTGACGTTCGCTCCCGGCAGCCTGCCCGACGACGCCTACGTGACGGTCTCGGTCACCAGCGGCGACACCGCCGGACTCGGCGTTGTGTCGGCGATCTACAACCTGACCGCCATCGACGCCGTCACCGGCGCGGTGATCGAGCACTTCGGGTCAGCGCCGGTCCTTTCGATTGCCGTCGGCGACGACACGGGAGCCGGAGCCAGCATCTATTACCTGCCGGCCGATGGCGCGCCGCAGGCGATCGACACGACCTATGAGGGGGCCACCGGTCTGGTCAGAGCGGGGCTTCCGCACTTCAGCACCTACGCGGTCCTGTTCTCGATCGAGTCGGTGCTTCAGCAGTACGCCACCCACGCCATCACCGGCGATCACACCTTCACCCCCGGTGACCTCGTCGTCGGCGGCGTGGTCGACATCGCCGCTCCGTCGCTGACGTTCGACATCACATCCAGCACGGGCAACGGCGCCGGCGCCACGTTCAACGCGACGGTCACGATCGCCGCCGCCTCGGCGACCATCTCGACGGCGCCGGTCACCGCTGCGTTCGGCGCCGTATCCGGCACGTACGCGCTCGTCAACCAGACGGCGGGGGAGGGGACGCTGACGATCACCCTCGGCGGTCCCTCGATCACCGTCGCGGGGCTGGCCGCCCTGTCGGCGGCGACCGCCGAGCTCGTCTCGCACGATGACGGCACGACGACGACGACGACGATCGGCGCGGCGAACGTGACCGCCACGGTGTCGGCCGGCGCGGGCGGGCCGGCCGTGACCATCACCAGCCCGGCGTTCGGCCTCGTCATCTCCGACCCCGACGCCGCGGGCAGCACGCCGGCCTTCGCCCTGCTGGCCACCGGCTCGGCGGCGCTCACCGGCCTGCCCGGCGTCTCGCTGAGCGGCACCGGGTGGACGGTGACCTATGACGGACTCGGCGATCTCTCGGGTGCGAACGCGGTCTCGGTTCCGACCGGCTCGGGCACGATCTCGGTTGATCCCGCCCAGCCCAACGGGGTTACGGGCGCGTGGTCCTCGTTCACCGACGCGGGTGCCTCACCGGCGACGCTGACGATCGCCGGGCAGGCGCTGTCGGGCCTGTTCACGATCTCCGCCGGGGGTGGGCAGCTCACGATCCTCGCAACCGACGTCGGGCTGACCATCGGCCCGGGTGGCACGTCCTACGTCACGGTCCCCAACAGCCTGACCAACGCATCTGACCCGGGTGCCTCGGGCGAGCTCATCGCCTCCGCTGCCGGCGTCGCGGCCGATCTCACGATCCCGTCGATCACGCTCAACATTCCGTCTCTCGGCATCGCCAGCTCGGTCAGCGGCGAGCTTCAGGTCAACACGCAGGCGGCGGCGGTCAACCAGACGTTCCTGCTCGGCAGCACGCCCACCACGCTCGCGCTTCCCGCGGGGCCGTTCGTCGGCGTGCAGGTGACCGTGGCGACGGGCAGCCCGGTGACCCTCGGACCGGGAAAGATCGCCGGGACGCTCTTCGTCGAGCAGCAGACGACCAACGGCACGACGGCCGACATCGTGGGGGTCAGCAACGCCTCCCTGTGGCTCGCCGGAGCGAGCACGCCGGTCATCACCAACGGTCAGGGCCTGTTCGTCATCCAGGGCAGCGGCGTCGCGGGTTACGTGTCCGGCGCGGCCTCGGTGAGCGCCGGCACCGGCTTCACCGGCAGCGGTCAGGTCGCCCTCTCCATCAACACGACCGGCGCCGCGGTGAATCAGACGGTCGTGTTCGGCGGCCAGACGATGACCATCTCGTTCGGCGCCCAGGAGGGCACCGCGTTCAGCGCCTCGGTGAGCGGGCTGAGTCTTGCCATCGGCTCCTATGCCAGCGTCAGCGGCAACGTCACGCTCGGTTCGTTCACGACGACCGCCTCCGACGGCTCGCTGTCCGGGCAGGCGTTCGCCGGCACCGGGCTCACGGTGTTCTTCGGCAACGGCCCGGCCTATCTGCCCGACGGCGTCCTCAACCCGCTGGCACAGGGCGTGCTCATCACCAACGCCACGCTGGCGGTGTTCACCGCGACGGTCAACGGCACCGCCCAGTGGGCGTTCACCGCCCAGGGCACCGCCTCGCTCGTCGGTGTCGCCGGGGTCACGCTCAGCGGCCAGGTGCAGATCCGCGTCAACAGCTTCGGCCAGGGATTCACCGAGACGCTGACCCTCGCCGGCGGCGGCACCGTTCCGCTTGACTTCAGCTCCAGTGAGGATGCCAGCGCCGGCGGTGCGGCCTTCACCTCGGTCGGGGGCACCGGCCTCAACGTCGGTGTCGGCGGTCAGACGATCACCGCCGACGTGACGGTCTCGAATCCCGGGGGCGACATCCTGCTCGGCATCGCCAACGCCCAGGTTTCCCTGTCGGATGGAGCCGGGAACGTGAACTCTCGCGGACCCCCGTTCGCTCAGCTCACCCAGGGAACCGGCGCCCTGGCCATCACCCCCGCCGGCATCTACGGCTCGGTCTCGGGCACCGTCGCCGTCAACGTCCCGGGCGTCACCTTCTCCGGGGCCCTCAGCCTCCTCGTCAACACGACGGCCACCACCCAGTCGATCATGGTGGGCTCGACGAGTGTCCCGCTCGCCGCCGGGCCCTACTTCGAGATCGGCGGCTCGAACGTCACCCTCACCGTCGGCTCGCAGTCGCTGACCGGCACGTTCGACCTCCAGCAGTCCACCGCCGGCGGCGTCACCACCACCGACATCAGTGCCAGCGGCGTCACCCTGACGCTCTCCGCAGGCGGGGGCCCCGTCCTCGCTCTCGGCAGCGGCCAGGGGATGCTCACCGTCTCTGACGCCGGCATCTCGGGCACCCTCTCGGCGACGGTCACTACCAACGCCCTGTCGAGCATCTTCACGCTGACGAGCGTCGCGATCGCCGTCAACACGACGAGCGCTCCGGCGGCCGGGCTCCCCGCAGGCCCGATCATCAGCGCCGAGGCCGACGGCGCCCACCTCACGCTCGCGGGCCAGACCCTCAGCGGCGACTTCGGCTTCGAGGCCGGGCGTGACACGAGCGGCAATGCCCTCGTCGCGGTGGTCGCCGCCAATGTCAACCTGCCGCTCGGGTCAGTCGGCTCGCTGAGCGACGGCAGCGGCGTCATCCTCGTCACCAGCGGTGGGGGAGTGGCGGCCTCGCTGACCGGCACGCTGAACCTCAACGTCCCCGGCATCACCGCCGCCGGGACCTTCGCCGTCGAGGTCAACAGCACCGGGAACGCCATCACTCAGGGCTTCAGCGTTGGCGGCCAGACCGTTCAGCTCTCGCTCCCGGCGTCCACCGCAGCCTACGTCCAGGTGGCCGCGACCGGAGCCACCCTCACCGTGCTGGGTCAGACGCTGAGCGGCGACCTCACGGTCACGGTCACCACCGGCGCGACGCCGAGCGTCGCCATCGCGCTGGCCAACGGCGCCCTGTCGCTCGGCGGAGGCCTCGTCTCGGTGACCGGCCTGACGGGGAACCTGGCCATCACCTTCTCGGACGTGACCGCCAATCTCACCGGCGCGGTGACCGTC
>Ga0210397_10002561_pt1 | contig 11428 bp, 15 predicted proteins | sample IncBWH2OmetaG_FD_160126 | JGI IMG/M metagenome (GOLD analysis project Ga0210397, IMG submission 160126) | Forest soil microbial communities from Barre Woods Harvard Forest LTER site, Petersham, Massachusetts, United States - Inc-BW-H-2-O ...
CGCGCCTGCTACGGTCAGCGTGGCACCTTCTAAAAACGGATTGGTTTCGGCTTCGGCGTTCTGCGTAGGGGCCGCACGGACGTCCTTGCTGCGTAATTGCTCCAACGCAGCGGTGGTTTCTTGAACAGCGAGTACGTGGTCGGTGATATCGAGGATGGCCATGCCGGCAGTCGCAACAAAGGTCCCGACTGCGGCCAGGTACAGAACGGCGGCGATCAGTGGTGAGCGGCTCAGGTAGCGCGTGAGGGTCGAAGCGAGAGTCACGGATTGCCTCCCGCCGATGCCTGGATTTCTGCCTCAATATGGAAGCGCTCGTTGCGGTCGGTAGGCGAGTTTGTCGTAGGTGCAAAAAAGGTCGCGTTCTTGAACGTTCTGGATTGCTCGATCAGCGAGATCAGGGACGAAGCGTCGGCGCTAATGCCGACGATCTGCACTTTGTTTTCCGCAAGATGCAATTCCGTGACATAGGTGTTGTCCGGTATCACCTTGGTCAATCCATCCAGCACCAGCACGACAGGCGTAGTAGCGAGCTTGCGGCGGCGAAACATCGCAATCGGCGAGCGATCCCCGCTAGCCGTGCTCGCGCGGATCGCGGCTCGCCTCTGAGAGATTTCGTTGCTGATCTCCTCTTCCTGCGCACCGAGATAGCTGGATACGAAAAAGGCAGAAAGAACAGCCAGCAACGCAAGGGCGCCGGTCAGTCCAAAAATCACTTTCAGCGCCCGGTTGAGCCGTGTTGCTCCCAGATAGTGCCGAGAATTTTGGTCGAAAACCTTGAGACGTTCGACAGGATACTCGGTCGGCTGTGTCCAAATACTGATGGCGGCAAGGTTGAAGCGGGACAAGGGGACCACATACTTGTCGACGGTCTTGCGCGTGGTGAAAGCGACGATCGTGGTAATCCTTTCGCTGCCGCTTGCCGTTGGGCGGCTGCATCCGAATACAGCTTCCGTAGCAGTCCAGGGCGTGAGACGATCGATTTGAGCACGAACGATCCCTTCGAAGAAACCCGCTGCTCTCGCCGGGACCTCGACGGAGCGGAAAACGAAATGTTTTGGATCGAGTGTGACCTCGACGTTCGCTCCGCCAAGTAAACTTGCCAAATTGTTATTGCCGCCGCTGAGCGGAACGTTTATCGGCGCCTTGCCATCGCCCAGTTCGATGACCAGTTCGCCCTGCCGCTCATTCACCCGTACGATCCGCGGAGGAATAGCTCGATCCACGCCGGTAATGATCGCTGAGGCGACGCGGCCGGTCCAGGGCTCGAGGAGATCATTGATTGCCTTGACCGGCTTCATATCGGTTTGGTCCCTCGAAACACTATTCGTCTCTCCAGAATAATACGCGGTAGGGATCGTCGCTGTCCTGAAGCAGCAAGATCACGATTTCGGATTGCGCCTGTTGGCCGTGCTCAAGCCGAATTCCGACATTCAACCGATATGCTTTCGGTGGCTTGGCGTCCCCGCCAAATTGCTGGTTCAGAGTCTTCGAATCCGTAGCAGCGTCTTCTCTTACATTAAGAATTGTCTGCATCTTCTCAGGGGTCATTCCGGGAAGCGCGGCAAGGACCTCCGGCGCCGCGTCGGCGACGTTCACGGAGGAAAGGTTACTGAATACGGTGACAAAAGGCATCATTCGTTCGATCAACCCGGGCGGAATTCCTTGCACGAGCCATAATTCGTCGGCGGTAGGAAATGGCGCGTGCCGCGGGGCATAAGGGATTCCAAGTCCGAGATAGTAAGCATTCTCGGGGTCATCGGAGCCAGTTTTCGTTGGTGTCCGCCAGGCCATGATTCGATCGGCGTAGGTTTGAGCTTCAGGAACGGCCTCCCCAAGCGATTGCATCAGGCCCGCAAGCAGTTGCTTTGAACCTGAATTGAGATCGACGCGCGCGCCCTCGGACCGATATGTGACGTGAAGCCGTGTCGCGCCAAGTCTCGTGTCGATCGTTCCACGTGTCGGACGTTCGCTATCTGTGGATTGCCCCAGTTGATAGGCGGTCAACTCAACTGCGGCCCTTATCAAGGCGTCGGTCTGAACTCGCTCTGTGACGGTTGCGACCAGATTTCCCGTGCTCACGACATACTTGACGTAGATCAGCAGCAGCGTCGCAATCATCGCGACCATCCAGAGCACGGCCACCGCGATAAAACCGCTCTCGCGCCGGCCCGGCCTAAGACTGAATCGTCGGGCCGTCTGATCCAAAATATGTCTCATCGTCCTGCTTGCTGTTTGGGTGAGAGACATTCTTCGGGATTGTCCGAGCGCGCGCATTCCGCCGGCGCGTTAACGTGAAGTAGCCCTGCTTCCGAAAAATTCATGCGTCGGCCGCTGGATGTATCGCGAATGCTTATCGAGATCCGTTGTGGAAGCTGCGGTTGACCGCGCCACTCCTGCTGCCAAACCCCATCAGGGCCGGCGTAGGAAAAAAACACGCGGTAGGGGACCCTGATCAGCACCACGGGATCGACGTACCTGACCCTGGCGTCCGGTGACATCGGTACAAAAGGCGCCCGCTGCCGAAGCATCGCCAAGCCCTGGTCATCGATTGTCTCCGACAACTTTACGATCTCGAAACCGGGTTTGGCGTTGGGGCCCACCGCGCTCCGGACAAAGGTGACGGCGTGCGGGGTACCCTCAAACCAGACGGTCTTCTCATCTGCTTCCGGAGTGATCATCTCCGCACTGGAAATGTCCGATATCATTCGTTGAACACTGACGGCTATTCTTTCCACGCGCTGCAATTCACCCATCCCCCGGTTCCAGTTGGGAAGCCATTGTCCGGTGACGGTGGCCAAAGCGCCGAGAATGACTCCGACGAGCATGATACCCAGCAGCGCTTCGATCAGGGTAAAGCCGGCCGAGTTCGGAAATCGATGGCGTCGATATGCGATCACTGTCGCGCAACCGGTATGAGACGAACCGTCGTAAATCGCAGGGTCAATCCGGTAGGAGCCCGCAAGTCGAGAACGACCTGCAGAGGTGTCCATTGTCCGGAAGGGTTGTTGACGATTGGAGTGATATCCACGCTCCAGCGATTGCCGTCTTTTTCTCCCGATTGGCGACCGGGCGCCAGCGCGTTTCGGGCAGGCAGTTCCGTCAATAAGGATTCGGCCGTGGCGGCAAGCGCCGCTCTCTGACTCACCGAACGTGTGCCTTTCGATACGATCGCAACAAGTCCGCCAATGGACGCAAGCGCCACCGCCACGATCGCCAGCGCGACCAGTGCTTCAATCAGCATAAAGCCCGCTTCGCGGTTAAACCGATTTTCTTGGGACAATTTCGACCGATCCAGTGAACCAGTTCACGCGTATCTCGAGTGCCACGCCAGGACGCGAAAGAAAGACGGTGCCTCCGCACGACATGCCCGAAGGGAAGAAGTCGATTGATTTTCCAGCGACGCGATTGGCGCATCTCGAGGCCAAGGTAGCCTCCATGACCACATCCGGCGGAACCTGAACAATCTGGCCGGACGCGCCAGATCTGATTGAGCGTGTTGAGGTCTCGACACGAGTCGTGACCTTCGTTTTTCGCGCCACCGCCGCGTTGCGGTCGTCTTTCAGCAGTGCCGCGGTCTGGACCGCGAAGCTCTCTAGCTTGGTCCGAGAAGTCGCGTGTGGAAAGCTGGGCAGCATGATGGCCGCGATCAATCCAACGATCGCGAGAACGCACAGTAACTCGATCAGTGCGAAGCCGCGGTGGCCGGATACGTACGATCTACCGTGTGCCCGAGACGATGTCTGTTGCCGTACCACTTCCGCCCTCCTGTCCGTCCGAGCCGAGCGAAACGATCGTGTAGGGAGCGCGGTCGCCGGGAGAACGATAGAGATAGGGATGTCCCCATGGGTCGTTGGGTAGCGCACCGCCCCTCAGATAGGGGCCGTTCCATCCGGACGCATTGGTGGCATGGACGAGGGCGCCTAGCCCTTCGTTGCTCGAAGGATAGCGTCCAAGATCAAGATAATAGAGGTCGAGTGCGCTCGAGAAGCTTTCGAGCTGGATCTTCGCGGCCTTGATCTTTGATTCGCCGAGGTAGTTCAGGACCCGCGGACCTACCAGAGCCATGATCAGTCCGATGATGGTGATCACGACCAGCATTTCCACCAGGGTAAAGCCACCTTCTCCGTGAGCGTGGCGGCGCGCTGCCTTGTAAGTGGGATTTATCCGCATTTCCTGATCCTCCACCGACTAGCCGACAATTTGGCTGACTGACATGAGCGCCGTCATGACCGAAACGATCAGCCCTCCGACGACCAGGCTGATTGCTACGACTGCAGCCGGCCCTGCGATGCCGACCACGCGATCCAGTGCGCGCTGCAGTTTCGCTTCGTAAAATTCTGCCACCCGTCCGGCAAGAAGAGGTAGCTGCCCGGTCTCGTCACCGAGCCGCAACATCCGGATCGCCATGGAGGGCAGCGCCTCCGTACTCATTAGAGCATCTGATAATTTTGCGCCGTGGCGCACGCGATCGGCGACGTCGGTCCAGCGCGTCGTAGAGCCGGTGCCGGCCATCATGCCAATCAGGATGTTCAAAGTGGTCGTCAGATGAACCCCGCTGCTGAGCAGAACACCAAGGTTCCGGCAGAACAGGGCGGCACGGTGATAATCAATCATGGTACGGATGCCGGGAAGTCGTACCAGCAAGTCCGTGATTCTTTTTCGCACCTCGGCGCGGCGCAGGGTGAGCCAGACCAACGCGATCAATGTCGCAGTGCCGGCGAGCAACGTATCGGCGTTGTCACGCATGAGCGTCGACAGGTTCAGGAAGATCAGCAGCGTCTGATCTACCTTTGCACCGAAATCCTTCAGCACGCTCGCGAATTGCGGCAGAACAAATCCGAGAAAGAACAGCAGCACCGACCCTGCCGCTGCGAGCACGAACAAGGGGTAACGCATTGCCGAACTGAGTTTCTGCCTGACGCTTTCCGCACGAGCCCGTTCCTGCGCCAGAACTTCCAGCACCTGATCGAGCGAGCCGGACGCTTCGCCGACGCGGATCAGGGCGACATACATCGGCGGAAACAGTTGCTCGTGTTTGAGAAGAGCGTCGGCAAAGCTCTCTCCGGACATCACCCCCGAGCGAATGCTGTTGACGACGGAGCGGAGGCGGCCCGACTCTTTGTCGTCCGCAAGTATCTCCAGCGCGTCGTTTATCCGCGCACCCGCCCGCAACAAAAGTGCAAGGTCTCTGGTGAAGATCGTAACGTCTTGCGCCCGGGGTTTGTTGAAAAGGCCCTGGAAGTTGAATGACGGGCCGCCGCTCTCGAGCGTGACGCTGTCGACGAGAACAAGTCCGAGTTGTTCGATTTTTTGCGCTACCTCGGCGGCAGCGGCGGCGGCCATATCGCCGCTGATCAGCTTCCCGCTGGTATCGACCGCATGATAGCGAAAGGTCGGCATCTCGTCACCGGATCGTTGTTACGCGGAAGACTTCAGACACGGTGGTAACTCCCGCCCGGCATTTTGCCACGGCGTCAACAAGCATCGTCGTCATCCCGCGCTCGATTGCGGCCTCGTCGACGGTATGCGAGTCAGTGAGCGGTCCGACGAGTTTTCGGATGTCGTCGGTCATCTCCAGGATCTCAAAGACGCCCTGCCGCCCGCGATAGCCGACCTGACCGCAACGTTCGCAACCGCCGGCCTTGTGGATGATTTCGCCGGCCTTCAGACCGACGATCGCTAGCCGGGGATCTTTTTCGAGATCTTCGGCTGAAAGTGCGTGTGGCACCTTGCAGCGTTCGCAAAGAATGCGAACGAGGCGTTGTGCAATGATGGCACGGATGGTTGATTTGAGCAGGAAGCTTTCGACTCCAAGGTCGATCAAGCGTGGAATGGCAGCCGCGGCCGTTTCAGTGTGAAGCGTCGTCAGAACCAAGTGTCCGGTGAGGGCGGCATGGATCGCAACATGCGCCGTCTCCGGGTCGCGGATTTCGCCGACCATGATCACGTCAGGATCCTGACGGACGAAGGACCGCATGGCCGCGGCAAAATTCAGTCCGATCGAAGGCTTGACCTGCGACTGGTTGATGCCGGGTATTTCGTACTCGACCGGATCTTCGATGGTCAGGATTTTTCGTGATGGCTCGTTGAGGATCGACAGGGCTGTGGCAAGCGTTGTGGTTTTCCCGCTCCCCGTCGGACCTGTTACGATAATCATGCCATGAGGCAGGTCGAGCATGCGGCTCATCACCGTCTCGTCCCGGCTCGACAGGCCGAGTTTTTCCATTTCCAGAAGACCGCGGTCGCGCGGCAGCAACCGGATCACGGCGCTCTCGCCATTCTGGGTCGGCATGGTCGCGACGCGCACGTCGATTTCGGCGCGGCTTACCCGAATGCGCGCCGCGCCGTCCTGCGGCAGGCGTCGTTCAGCGATATTGAGGCCCGCGAGAATCTTGACGCGCGAGATCAGCGCCGGCGATGAAATGCTGGCCGGCGACTGTACGGCACGCAACAGGCCATCCACGCGCATTCTTACCGTCAATCCGGATCGGAACGTCTCAATGTGGATGTCACTGGCACGAAGATCGACCGCCCGTTCGAATAGATCATTCAGCGCTCGCACCACGGGGGCGCCACTTGCGAGGTCGCGTAAGCTTTCGATATCGTCGTCTGATCGCTCGCTGGCTTTGTTCTTTTCGATCGATGCCGCTTCGTCGGCATCGATACGCTGGTCGAGGACGGTCGCGATATCCTCAAACGACGCTACGCATAATTCGAGGTCGCCACCCAACACGATCTCGGTAGCGCGTATGGCGGCCTTGTCGGATGGGTCGGCGATGGCTACCTGGTGGCTTCCGTCAGCGCGAACCATTGGAAAAAGCATCGACTCGCGAAGAAATCGACGCGAAAATCCATCGAGGCACGGCGTCGATGCAAGCAGTTCGGGCAAACCAAGCCGGCGGACGTCCCAGTAGCGGGCGACTTCATCCGCGAATTCCGAGGCGGGGACGTTGCTTGCTTCCCAAAGCTCACGAAGGGATTGGCCGGAAACAGATCGATCTGAGCGTGGCAGTGCTGAATGCCGCTCAAGCAAATAGGTGCGAAATAACTCGGTCGAACGAGGTTCCATGTACGACTACTTCAAAACGCAAATTGTTGAACACTGCAGGCTATTTCAGGGTAACAAAATCGGTCGGAAAAAATCCTCCTAAGCTATTGAATAATAATGAAAAATAGATAATTTTCGAGTAAATGCCGCGACGTCTTTGTATTAACGTTAGTTTGCTCCGGACCTTCTCAAAGGGCAGCCGGCGCCTCACGGATTTCAGGTGAAATCAGTAGACCACGTCAAGCCGGGACAAATACTGAGCGTGGCCGTGCTTTGCGCCGCGACCCTGGTGAGCCTGGTGGCGGCACCCGGGCTGGATGGCCTGTTGGGAGCGTTCCTCGCGGGGACGACGATTGCGATCGCTATTGTCGACGCGAGAAGCTATCGGATCCCCAATGAGCTTACCGCAGCGGTTCTGGCGCTGGCGTTGCTACGGGTGAGCTTGCTCCCGTCCGACACCGAACTCCACCCAGTGGCACATGCCGTGCTCAGAGCCGCGATCACGTCGGGTCTTTTCTATATCCTGGCGATCTCATATCGGCATTTTCGCGGCCGCGAAGGCTTCGGCTTTGGAGACGTGAAGCTGCTGGGTGCTGCCGCAGCATGGCTCGACTGGCCCGCGCTTTTGGTCGCGATCGAAGGGGCCACACTGGCCGCACTCGCAACCTATCTGTTGCGGCAATGGTTCTATCGAAGGCCGATGAAAACCACTGCGATATTGCCCTTCGGCACCTTTCTCGCGCCGTTTATCTGGATCGGCTGGCTGACGGAACCGTTGCTGAACTGATCGGTCGTCAGCGCTCCCGAGAGGGCATCCAGCTCAGGGCGCGCGACCGCGCCAAAGCGATTTCCTCCCGGCTCATCTTTGATGCGATCGCATCTCGCACGCGCTCACGCCGCTCTCTGTCGCGAGGCGAAGCGACGGAGGTTGAAAGATCGAGCCAGCGATGAGCTTCGACTTCATCTCTCGGAACGCCATATCCCTTGTCGTAAAGTAGGCCAAGAGCATACTGCGCGGCGCCATTTCCCTGCTCAGACGCCCGTCGATACCACATCGCGGCCTCAGAATAATTCTGAGGCACGCCACGTCCCGTCTCGAACAAAAATCCCAAATATGACTGTGCGGCGGCATCGCCCCGCTCGGCGAGCGGGATGATGATAGAGGACGCCTTGACATAGTCGCCCCTGCTGAACGCCGCTTCCGCCTGACTAACGGTCGCGGCATCGACCCGTACGGGCAACGTCCAACAGAGAGCGGACAGGATCCAGATCAGGCACCCGCGGCGCATAGCGACGAGAGACGTGGAGTGAAGAGAGAGAACCATCTGCTCAAACCCGCGCATTGATAGCAAAAACCAAAGAAGTCTGCCCAAACTCGAAGCTTGCCGGGTAGCAATTCAGCGAACGCTGTTCATCGCGAACAATCGCCCGAGGCAAGCAGGCTAGGGCGCGCAAACATACGTCAGCGGAACTTTGCGATAGGCAGAATATCGGTAGTAGTAGCGATAGGCGTAGCCTCGATAAGTTGCGGGCGGCTCGGCATAATTGGTGCCATGATAGAAGTTGTAGGCGAAAGGCGTGCACTCATAAGGCGTCAGTTCCCGCAACGCGGGCGATTGAACGCCGAGTTCCGGCGGAATCACGGGCACTGGCTCGCGCGCAACAGCCGTAACACAAAGAGCCGTGGCGCTGGCGACTTGAACGGCGATGACCGTCGATAGGAAACGCATCTTACGTCACCTTCTCGAATTCCCTGGAAGCACCGTCGATTTAAGGCAATCACGGTGAAAATTGCAAGCTTGGCATCCCGACAGAGGCTATCGGCGAGGGCAGGCGATTTGACGCAAGCTCATCGAAGCGCTTGAGCCGATCTTGGGGGCGGAAGAAGCCGGCTATGCTCAGGCCGGAACACGCCGGCTAATCGATCACGATCGGCGCCGCAATCTCGACCTGGCCGGTTTGCGAGGTATCGACGTTGAGCGACAAAAGCCAGTTTCCCCGCTTGGATGCCGACATCTTCACGCGCCATTTCTCATCGCTCACGCGCTCGGCATTCGCGGTGACGGGAAGCGATTCATGGTTTTCATCGGTCAATGTGATGGATACAGCTTTCGCCGCGAGCGGCCGCTCCTGAGTATCTTCCAGTTCGACAAAGATTTCGAAATCACCGGGCCGCGCTGGCGACACCGTGACATTAGCCATCAGGCGATCGCCGCACAGATGGGTAAAGAAATCATTTTCTGAATTGCGCACCGCCTCGTTCGCGGTTGATGGGGGCGATAGTGCTGCCGTTGGTGGCGTCAGGCTGCCGATTGCCGCGACGTCCAGATTTGCCGCAATTTTCCCAGCTTTTTCAAAGTGCAGTTCAACCGCGACACGCGTACCTTCTGCGAGCGGTGCGCTCAAGCCGATGAACATCAGATGGTTGCCGCCAGGCTGTAGCGTGACGGAGCCGTTGGCCGGAATCGGCAAACCACCATTTACCGGCCTCATGGAGGCCACCCCATTCTCGACTACTGTCGTATGGAGTTCGACCTTTCTAGCGGAGGCGCTATTCACCTCAAGCAATCTGTCAGGTGAGCTGCCCTGGTTTTCGATCGTCAGATAGCCGGCGGCAACCGGTGACCCGTTGGGCGTCGCTCTGCTCCAGGCTTGCTTGATTTCGATGTTCTCGCCACCGCGTACAGTTGTGCCGCATGCACCGCTTGCTATCACGCAAATTGCTAGTAGCTGGACCAGACGCACTGTTAGCCTCTCAATCCTGCCGATCGCGCGAAAGAAGCCGCGTCGTTGTAACTCTGCTCAGTTAGCCGATCGGCCCTGGGGTCGGGGAGAGTCGGGAAGTACGCATTTGTGCAACAGGCGGAACCGGAGGCCTTTAATCCGAGTTCGCGACACGGCCCGGTGGACGCTCTTCCACAAGGAACTGGTAGGAGCGCAGGCGGCCAGCGCTAAAGGCTGCCTGTCCCAACGACGTTGGTTAGTTGACAGGCTTCTTTAACTAAGAGACGTTTCCGATCGTTCGGGACCAACAAAAGAGCGCCTATCATGAGAAGGTCGTCGTCCTTTTTTGCACCCGCTGCCGCACTTCTCGTTGTCGGAGGAGTGTCTCTGATGGACGTTCGGGCCTCGCATGCAGCTGATGAAGCGTTGGCTGTGCGGTCCAAGAGAGTGGCAGCCGCGGCTTCCGTACACCACGGGCGTCGCTGGCGGCAAACGGATGTCGTCGGAGGGAGAGTGGTTCCGGGCGGGCGGTTGGTCACCGAACTTACAAGCCGTAACTGGTACATTGATCCGTATTTCGGATATTACGGAGGGCCGGACTACTACGGTGGGCCTTATTACTACCGCCCTTATTTTGACGGCGCCTCGCCGGTTTATTTCGCAACGCACCCGATCGTGGAGTGGTGATAAGCGTCGCGGCGGTTGGGGAGCGATGCGAAGCCACCTCTAGAATTCGCGCGGTCTGTTTCGCCCGACCGGACCCAACAAGTTCGATTTAAATTTCCCGCTGGACTGAAATCGTGACGCATCGATCTTCGCGGTGCAGCACTTTGACCTCATCGTGGCTTGTATCAAGCCAAGTTAGACGGATGTGATCTATATCACTCGTTCGTCAGATAATTTTGGTATATAGATTTTGCAGATTTTGCAGGTTGGCTCCTCGTGCTCCGAAGCCGTTTGAAATGGGGACTGTTGGCTTGCCTCACCTTGCTGGTAGGGGCGGCTTTTGCTCAATTTGAAGGGACATATTCGGTGCAGATGGCGGACGTGCTGTACTTTGTCGAAGCCGGATCGGCCATGAGCGCCGTGGCTTTATCGCTTGTCCTCGTAGCCACGATTTGAGGCTGCAACACTGAAGACTAGAGCGGGCATCGCCCGGAATTGTTCAGGCGAGATTCGAGCGTCTCGATGTCGACCTCGGTACCAAATATGTCTTTAATTAAAGGATGTTCGTCGGTCGATCGGGCCATTCTGCGGATCATCTCCAGGGCTTCCTGTTCGTTGGCAACGATTGCCGTCATCGATCCCACTTTGACCTGATATGGCATTTCAATCCCTGAAACGTTTTACTTGACGACTCGGCACGGCAACAGCGCGGGGCCGGCTCTTAATCCGGTGAGCCGTCAAAATTGGTTTCTATTCACCGGATATCTTTGCCCGGCGCCAGATGATCAATCTTGTTTAGCAATACGAGGCCCGATCAGACGGCTCTAGAATGGTTGAATTCAACCCTGGCAGCCTCAGTATAAATACGCTGCTGCGCGAAAACGCCGCACGTTTTTCCATTTTTTCAAAACCGGTTTCCGATTTGCGTTACTCGCCACCGGAAGGCGCGCGCTTCTGCAATTGATGGACGCTTGGCGCCCCCAATGAACC
>Ga0210397_10002563_pt1 | contig 11425 bp, 10 predicted proteins | sample IncBWH2OmetaG_FD_160126 | JGI IMG/M metagenome (GOLD analysis project Ga0210397, IMG submission 160126) | Forest soil microbial communities from Barre Woods Harvard Forest LTER site, Petersham, Massachusetts, United States - Inc-BW-H-2-O ...
GGAGGTCATCGCGCACTACTGCCCGCAGGCGACGGAAACGCCGCCCGAGACAGGCACTCCCGAGACCGGAACGCCTGGGGAAGGCGCGGCTACAGAGGAAATGGGCAAGACGGCATAGATCGATGCTAATCTATATAGACAAGTATCGATATATAGATTCGATGGGCTCGCGCTGCGAGACCTCATGTCTTTGTTCACTACTCGACGGGCGTCTCAAGGCGTCGGAGGATCACTGAGAAATACCGAATCACATCGGTCTGCCTCTTCACGAGTGAGGTCGCGGAGCTTCGCTCCGCCGGATAGCCGAGGGCGGCTGTCCCCACATGGTCTGTGGGAGGTAAGGAGCGAAAATGTCTACGGAGTAGGTCACGGGAGAAAGGTTCAACGATGACGGTCGCGGAGAAGACAACTACGGTGGCGGTTCCAGCCGCCGACAAGGATTCCACGAATAAAGGAGCCGGTTCAGGCACGAACTCGGCGGCTGGTTCTTCCTCGGGTTCAACGGTGAACGCAACCGGCGGCTCGACTCCCATTCCGGCGGCGGAGAAAAGTACTTCCGAGCCTCGGCCTGTGCTGGCGCACGACAAGCGAAAAGCGCTGGGGCGCGGACTCGAGTCATTGCTGGGCTCGATGCGGGCAGCGGTGCATCCGAGTTCAGACAGAATTGCCGGAGCAACGGCTGGGAACGCCGGCACGGCGTCCCAGGTTAGCGCCCAAAGTACAGGCGCGAACCTGGGGAACCCGGCTGCGGGGGCAACGGACGGGCAGGCGCCGGTTCCGGGATATGTCGCTGAGATGCAGGCCGTGGCGAGGCGCGGCCCCGACGATCACGAAGTGCTTGATCTGCCCATCGATCGGATCGACGTGAATCCCCATCAGACGCGCAGCTTCACCGACGAAGAAGTCAAATCGCTGGAAGAGTTGCGCGACTCCGTGAAGGTGCACGGCGTGATCCAGCCGGTGACGGTGCGTCCGGGAAAAGACGGGCGCTACTTCCTGATTACCGGCGAGCGCCGCCTGCGCGCCTCGAAGATGGCCGGGAAGACGACGATCCCGGCGATCGTACGCATCGTGTCGGAGCAGCAGGCCGCCGAGATGACGGTGATCGAAAACCTGCAGCGGCGCGATCTGAACTGCATCGACCTGGCGCGAGCGTACATCATGCTGAGCCAGGATTTCGAACTGACGCAAGAGCAGATCGGCGTGCGGGTAGGGGTGTCACGCGAGTCAGTGTCGAATTACATGCGGCTAGCGAAGCTGCCTCACCTAGTGCAGACCTACTTACAAAACGGCTCATTAGAATTTAGCCATGCGCGGTTGCTGCTGAATCTGGACGATCCCATGCGGATGGCGAAGGCGGCGGACAAAGCCGTGGACATGGAGATGTCGGTCGACCAGCTGGAGAACTACCTGTTTGAGCAGAACTGGATGCCGAAGCCGAAGAAAGAAGGGCATCACGGAGCGCGCTGGATCGATCCGAATGTGAAGGCGGCGGAGCGGCGGCTGCAGGAGATGCTCGGCGTGCGCGTGAAGATCCGCGACCGCAAGGGCAAGGGCTCGATCACGCTGGAGTATGCGTCGCTGGAGGACTTCGACCGGGTGCTGGCGGTGTTGACGGGACAGAAAAGCAGGTCTTAGGTCTTCGGTCTTGGGTTTTGGGTATCAGGTGTCCTCAATGCTCGGCGCGATTAACTGCTTGGTCCGGCCCCCCGTTGACATCGTGCAACTAGTAAACCAAAATGTCGGCAGTCATCAGGCTTGTTCCGATCTATCTGTCTGTCTTCGAGGGCAGGACCCTTTATGACCACAACGCGGCGCGATTTCTTGGCGACTGTGGCCGCGACCGCGGGAGGGGCGATGGCCCCCGATCTGAACCACGCGCAGCAGCATGACCACGAGCACCAGGCCGTTCCCTCTGATCTCACTCTCCGCGTCAAAGCCCTCGAATCTCTTCTGGTCGAGAAGGGTTTAGTCGATCGCAGCGCGCTAGATGCGCTGGTCGATGCCTACGAGCACAAGATCGGCCCGCGCAATGGTGCTCGCGTCGTCGCGCGCGCTTGGGCCGACACGGCTTACAAGAAACGCCTTCTCGCGGATGCCGATGCCGCCATCGCTGAACTCGGCTACGGCGGCATGCAGGGCGAGCACATGGTCGTCGTGGAGAACACCCCAAAGGTGCACAATCTGGTGGTCTGCACCTTGTGTTCCTGCTACCCCTGGCCGGTGCTTGGCCTTCCGCCGGTCTGGTACAAATCTGCGCCGTATCGGTCGCGCGTGGTGATTGACCCCCGTGGCGTGCTTCGCGAGTTCGGCACGCAGCTCTCCGACGACGTTGAAATCCGCGTCTGGGACTCCACTGCCGAGATACGCTACCTTGTTCTGCCAGAGCGGCCTGCTGGTACGGACAACTTGAATGAGGAGCAGCTGGCGGCGCTGGTCACACGAGATGCGATGGTAGGCGTCGCAAAAACTATGTTCGTGCAAAAGGTGTCTTCCGCGTGAACGGCGTGCACGATATGGGCGGAATGCAAGACATGGGCCCGACCCACGATGAGCAGAACGAGCCCGTGTTTCACGAGCCGTGGGAAGGACGAGTCTTTGCTTTGCGTCGCGCCATCGGTGCGTGGCGCAAATGGAACATCGATGCTACGCGTTATGCGATTGAGCTCGTGCCGCCCGCCGACTACCTTCGGATGAGCTATTACGAAAGGCAATTCGCCGCGTTTCTCGAAATGCTAGTGCAACACAATTTCGTGACGCGTGAGGAATTGGAAAATAGCGTCCCTGCGTCAGGCTTGCCCAAGGCCACGCCGGCGTTGAGTGTGGAGAAGGCCAATATTCTGATCACAAAGGGCGTGCCAACCAAGCGCGATGTGCGGGTAGATCCGCGGTTCGGAGTAGGTCAGCGGGTGCGCGCCCGCAACGTCCATCCGGTTGGCCACACTAGGCTCCCTCGTTATGCGCGCGGCAAAACCGGGGTGATTGACCGCGATCACGGCGTCTTTGTTTTTCCGGACACCAACGCGCATTTTCTCGGCGAGAAGCCGCAGCACGTTTACTCGGTGCGCTTCGCCGCGCGCGAATTGTGGGGCGAGCAGGGCGCACCGCAAGATTCCGTTTACATCGACATGTGGGATGACTATCTTGAGCCAGCCTGATCCAACCCCTTCGCCGGAAAGTCTCGCGGCACTGCCGCCTCTGCCGCGCGATGCCGAAGGGCCAGTGTTTGGGGAGCCATGGCAAGCACAAGCTTTTGCGCTAGCCGTCAAACTCTCCGAACTGGGCTATTTCACGTGGAAAGAGTGGGCCGCCGCCCTTTCCGAGGAGCTCAAAAGCGCGGCTGATCGCGGCGAACCTGACGATGGCTCACGCTACTACGAGTACTGGCTCGCCGCACTCGAAAAGCTCGTTACGGCGAACGGGCTTACCGATCCGGCGGCTATGGTTGCGCGAAAGGAAGCTTGGGTGGACGCCTATCGACACACGCCTCATGGCAAGCCAGTTGAACTAATCCCTCATACAAACGCGAGCGCACAAAACAAATAAGAAGAACGGATAGATCAGGCGTCACTTGGATCGCCGCTCCTGGCATTGTGGTCGGATGACGAGCAATCCGGAACTCCATTGGGCTGCGGTTCGGGCTCTGATGGTCTGAGCTTCCAGGTTAGCGTCCAAAAGGCGGACGCGAACCTGAGGCACCGTCGGGTGGATGCGAGGCTCACTCCGTTTCACGAATCAGATTGTGGGTAAGGAGACCGAAACGAATCGAGACGGTTGCTTCTTCGCGAAAACGACTTGCCGGATATAGAATGCGCGGCGCAGTCGAGATGACGGCGCGTGGAAGGGAGTGAGTTCGAGATGAGCGGAACGTTCGCGCGTTCGGGTCAAGTCGGATACGGACGAGCATGGGGCAGGACGAGCTCAGGAAAGGAAAGAAGAACGTCTGCTCTTCGGGAATGCACGTTTTCGGGAGTCAGGTCAGATCGAGAAGAAAGAAGAAGAGAGAGAAAAAACTTACGGAGGAGCATAGAGAAATGAAGAAATCAATGCTGATGATGGGGGCTGTAGCGACGTTGGTGGTGGGCTGGTGTATCGGGCGTGTGCAGGGACAGCAGGATCAGAAAGTCATTTTCGTTTCGTCGGCGAAGGCAAGTTATCAGGAGACGAACAAGGGCGTCTCAGGCGCGACGCTCTGGGGCGACCCAACCCAGGGAGCGCATGCGACGTTCACCAAGTTTGCGCCGGGCTACGATGCGGGGATGCACACGCACACAAATGATGTCTGGATCGTGGTGGTGAAGGGAGCGTATCTCTACAAGGATGAAGCTGGGGAGAAACGGGTGGGCGCGGGAGATTTCCTGCGCGTTCCCGGCGGACACAAGCACTGGAGCGGAGGCGACAAGAAAGAGGGTGCGGTGTTCTATGAAGAGTCGTCGGGCAAGTTCGATTTGATTCCGGCGAAGTAAGGACGATGTTCGGGGTTCGGTCTTCGGTATTCGGAGAGTGTGGTTGAGAGCGGAGTTGCGGAGGATGAACGCGAAGGATAAGGAGCGCGGCATCGTCGTCTCTGGTGGGCGCTCGATGCCGCGGGTTCGTTCACCAAAGTAGCCTGAAGGCACATTAGCAACCGGGCGTCGATTGTCGTTGTGACGGTCGGGCAGGGTCAGTGTGAGTTGTTCCCGGAACCGTCTTGCGGTTCGTGCGATGTGTCCGGAATAGACTCTGTTGTCGATGATTTCGGCCGTCTCTACGGGACTTGAGAAGTTTCTCGGTTCGGGACCCAGCGCGGAAGTGCTGGGCTACATTCGATCGCCCCTGCGGGGCTAGCTCCATTGGAGAAGTGAAATAGCAACAATTGCCGTATCCAGCCGCGACAATTGCCAGAGAGGACAAAGAGCACGGAGGAGCGAGGTCGTTTTCCCTTCTGCGTCTCGCAGCTGCCGGGGGTCTTCCGCGTCCTTCAAAGCATACAGCTTCACTGTTGCGCCTCGGCGGGTTGCGGCAGCGCGCACGCGGTGGCGCGGGGATCGAGGGCGTCGGCGATCGTCTGCGCGAGGAAGGCGATCACGGGGAGGCGAACCATCCACGCAAAGAGCGCAAAGGCGAGATGGATGTGCTCGAGGGCACGGGCGAGTGCAGCGATGCCAAACTCGGGAGGAGAGCCGTCGGCGGGATCGTAAGTCATGCGTGTGCGTGTGGATCGCGATTGACGAATGGGCGCGATCTCGAGGCCAACTGGATTGTGACGGCAAAGCCAGGCGGCCAGTTGACTGCACGGGTCGCAGGTCAAGTCGAGATAGAGGCGTGCGGGCAGTCTTTGTGGAGCGCCGGAGAAAAAGGTAGCGGCGTGATAGGGCCGCCGGCGCGGCCACCAGCGACGGACGTGGCGTCGGTAGGCGAGCCACTCCGACGAAAAGCGAGCCGACATGGCGCGCTCTTCGTGCGGGATAGCGATGCAAAGGCTGTAGACAAGCCCGAAGAGAGCAGCGAGCAACAGCCAGCGGTTTCCCCAGAACAATCCCCACGCGATCAGCATGGCGAGCTTGCCGATCTGCATGGGATTGGCGACATAAGCGTAGACGCCGCTCGTGACCAAGCGGCGCGGCGCGTCGGCGGGCATGGGAGTGCCGCGTCCGCGAAGGGCGAATTCCTGCACGCCGCTAATGAGAACAATCGCAGGAATGAGCAAAAGCTGCGCGTAGATCTTGTTAAGCCACGGTGCGCGGTAAAGGGGCGCGCTCCAGGTGCCCAGTCCCAGCGAGACCAGCAATGCGGGAAGAACGCCGAGAAGAAGTCCGGCGTGAAAGATGGGGTGCAGGACGGCACGCGCGATCAGGCGGCGTTGGGCGATGGTCCAACGGGCGAAGAGCTGGGCGGGGAGAAAGATGAAGGCGAAGAGCGCGAGTTCGAAGGCAAGCTGTGGGATTGAGAGCGGGCCGAGGAGTGCGCGAAGTAGGATGAGGTCGAGCGCGAGGACAGAAGGGATCAGAAGCCTGAGCGGGAGCGAGGCGCAGGTTAGAGCGGGGAGGAAACCGAAGAGGAGAGTGCGGGCAACTAGGAGGGCGAACGGCGAGTGCGTGGTGGACGGACGTTCGGCAAGTTCGCCGAGTAAAGACACGGGGAGGGCCCATCCGGCAGCGAGGAAGGCGGCGGAGAACCGGCGCTGGTCCCAGGTTAGCGTCCAAAGGGCGGATGCGAACCTGGGGCACCGTAGGACCGTCAAGTTTCGAGTTTCGTGTTTCAAGTTTCGAGACATCGGTCCGAGTACGTAGGTATGTCGCTACCTTCGGCTACGTCCGCAACGCGAGAGTTTCGACGCATGTGGTTAGAACGCCCCTGCCGAGGCTGTAGTCGTGCGATCAGGCATGGGGTCCTTCGACTTTCGTTCGGCTGCGCCTCACTTCGCTCAGGATGACAAGAATAACAAGGATGACAGGAGGATGATGACAGATCACTCAGTAATCAAAATCCGATTTGCTTCCTCGCGCCGTTTCTTATACTGCGGCATCACTTCTCCGGCGTGGCCAGGTTGTCGATCAAGTATTTTCCGGCGAGGCCGACACCGTAGCGTTCCCAAGGTCCGAAGTACCACGCGGGATCGAGATTGCGGCGGTAGTGCAAGGTCCAGAAAACGTCCGTGTGTTGATCGTCAGCCCGGCGCCAAGTGACGACAGCATCTTGCCAATCGAGCCAGTGTGCAACCTTACTGTGGTCGGAGACCGCCTGGAAGATGACGTGATCGGGGCCGACTTCGGCGACCTGCATCACGAGGTCGCCGGGCTTGCCTTCTCCTCCGGCGAAATGGATCGTGCGCAGGCTGCCAGGTTCGAGCCCAAAGCCAGAGGTCGCGACGGGACGCGGGAAACCCATGCGGAGATAAGCAGGCAGTTTCGTGTGGAAATGCATGGGCGCCGCTAAGGAGGCTTCGACATCGTGGGCACTCGCGGCGATGGTGGCGTGGGCGGTGACCGACTGTTCGCGCGGCAAGGAGATTTGCTTGTGTGAGCCTTCGAGGCTCATCAGGAACAACGGAGCGGCAAGCATGAGCCGAGTGGTCCCGGGCTTGGCGCGCGCGCCTTCCCAGAGCGCCGCGACGATGGCACCAAATACGTAGAAGATCGGCGCCGCCATCACGATGCAGATGACGCCTTCGCCGAAGACGATGGCCGAGAGCAGAAGCACAAACGTGATGCCGGTCATGGCCGTGGCCATCGCGCTCTTGGGCCGTACGGTGAGTGCGAGAAGGACGGCGAGCGCGGTGGGAATGCCGATGAACATTAGCGAGGTGGTCTCGAGATGGTGGAGGTAAATGAGGCGCCCAGCGATGCTGATAACTGCGAACGACAGGCAGATCCCGACCAGCGTAAGTTTCTTCCGGCGGACGCGATCGCTTTCCTGCTGCGGCGTAAGTGCAGCGGCAGCGAGTTGCGAGGATGAGAAAGGTGTGGGTTGAGTGGCCTGATCCGCGGTTGAGGTTGTGACGGTCTGCGTTGTGGCGGATGCTATTGGTCCAGAGGCGGGTGCATTGGCCTGGATAGAGGCCACGGCACGCTGAGCGGCAGCACGCTCGCGCAGCAACTTCTCTTGTGCCTGCGCGCGGAAATAAGCGAGCAGCCAGGCGAGTGGAGCGATGACCAGAAGGAAGGCGAACTTTTCGGCGGCGAGAATCCCGACCAGAAGGATGCCCAGGGTTGTGGCCTTCATGTAGCGGCCTTCGACCGTGGCGGGTGTCCCGGAGAGCGCGAGGAGCGCGGCCAGCACGGCGGGCACTCCGATGAAGGCGAGCGTGGTGTCGTCGAACGGGCCGCGCTTCAGGTGGAACAACATGCTGGCGAAAGCGAGGAAGAGGATCAGAACGATCCACTTCCAGGCTTCGCTGCTGATCGGTTTATGGTCGTCAGGCATCGTGATTTATTTCGCCGCAGCTTGGTGCACAAAGACACCACCGTTCTCTTTAAAGTCGACGCTGAGTCCGACGGCGACGGCGATGAAGAGGAAGTATTGCGTCGTCGCGAAAACGGCTTCGAAGCCATGGCCGGGGAGCAGTCCGGAACCGAGCACGACGAGCGAGATTATCATCATGATCTTTTCGGTCCAGGTGGGAAATTTCGGCGCGTAGGCGAGACAGGCCGCGAGGAAGAGCGGCACCAAGGTGATGGCGCCGTCGGGCATCATGGGCAGCGAGGGCGTTCCGAAGTTCGTCTCGCGGATGCCCGTCGAAACAATCTCGCTGGCCAGCATCGCCGTGGCAAGGCTGATGGGTGCGACCGCGACACGTCGGCGGTGAGGATCAAGACGGTACATCACAGCGGCCAGCAGCACGAAGACAGTAATGGCCGCCATGGCGGGCCGGGTGTGGACAAGGATGTAGGCGCCGCTGAGCACGGCGGCGATGGCCATGCGGCCGAGAGGTGAGTCGAGATCGTCGAGCGTCGACGGTGGTCGTGGCGGCGGTGGTGTTGTGGAGCCTCCTCCGGGAATGTCGCCGGAGGACATCGAACACTTGATGGTTTTCGCTGGAACGTGAAACGGTTCGATCGGTTCGTTACCGGTGTAGCGGTTCATAGTGACTCCTCCCTGGGTTGTGGGCCCAGCGCTTCGCTTGCGAGGGGGAGAAGGTCGACATCGCGGAGAAGCGAAAACAGTTTTCCGCGAAATGGCTTTATCAAAGGCGACCTGGCGATGCCGAGCAGGCTGACGACGAGGTCGAGTACTCCGTCGACGAACTTGCGCGTGCGTTGCTGTTCGGGGGAACGGTCGTAGATAAAGAAGAGCAGCATGGCCATGTGCAATCCCCAGAAGGCGATGGGGAGAGATTCCCGGAGGTCGTCGGGTAACGACTCGCCGGCGAGGACCTCGGCGAACAGGGCGATGCTGTTCTGGCGTGTGGCGCGGGTTGCTGGTCCGAAGCAGGAGAGTGGGTGGTCGGGCTCTCCCGTGTAGCGGAAGATCGTGCCGAGCAATTTCTGGTCGTTGGCCAGGATGTCGAGCTTTGCGTGGAAGGCGACGCCGAGGCGTTCGCGCAGGGTGAGCCTGGGATCGGCAAGGGCGGCGCGGACACGCTCCACATGCTGGGCGTGAACACTGTCGTAGTAGGCCTGAACGATGGCGTCCTTGCTGGGGAAGTAGTAGTAGGCGGCGCCGAGGGCGACACCGGCAGCCTGGGCGATGTCGCGCATCTTGGTCTGGTCGAAGCCACGGGTACGGAAGAGCTGAAGGGCGGTCTCGAGGATGGTGGAGCGACTGAGCCTGCCTTTCTCGGTGGCGTCGGTATAATTGAACATGTTCAAATTATGCGTTGGGGCCACTGGAGCAGTCAAGATCTATTTTGAACACGTTCGATTATTAGGCTAATAGCATTTATATTCAATATGTTATGAAAGACCGCTGATCTCGACGAGAGCGCCTCTTGGATTGCGACATTTGTGCAAAGGCTGCCGTCAAATGACCGCGACCGAAGAAATCGAGCTGCGGATCTTCGGTCCGCAGGACAATCGAGAGCACCTCCATCCGATCATTCAAAAAGCATGCTGGGACCCGCGACCGTCTCCTCCGTGGTTCTCGACGACCCGCCGCTATTGACCATCCCGTCAGCGTGGCGTAGGTTGGCGGGCGAAATTCCGGCGCAGGTCAACGCTGGTTGAGGAGGGTTTTCATGGTGCCACTTTCGCTTCTCTGGCTGCCGATCGTGCTGTCGGCGGCGATTGTCTTTGTGGCGAGTTCCATCATGCACATGGTTCTGCCCTATCACCATTCGGATTATCAGAAGGTCCCGAATGAAGAGAGCGTCCTGACGGCGCTGCGGGGAGCCGGGCTGAAACGAGGGCTGTACATCTTTCCGTTCGGCACGCATAAAGAGATGAACACGCCAGCCATGATCGCGAAGTACAAGGCTGGCCCGGTCGGCATGATGACGCTGCGCGAGCCGGGCCCGGTGAAGATGGGCCCGTACCTGGCGATGTGGTTTGGCTATTGCGTGTTGGTCGCGTTCTTTGTCGCGTATCTAACGGGGCACACAGTGCCGCCGAACGCTAATTATCTGGCAGTGTTTCGCGTAGCAGGCACGGCAGGGTTTATGGCTTTCGGATTGGGGCCTCTCAGCAACGGGATCTGGAAGAGTCAGCCATGGGGCGTGACGCTGAAAGAGGCATTCGACGGGCTGATTTACGGACTCCTGATCGCCGGGACATTTGGCTGGCTGTGGCCGCATGCGGTGGCGAGCAAGTTGGTGGTGTCGTAGGCTTGCGGCGCTTGAACCGCAATACTCGCGGCAGCAAGCTCACAGACCCGCTCCGATGAGCGGGTCTTTCTATTTGATGAGCTGGAGACGACTCTTCCCAGGAAGAGCACAGCTGGAGTGCCGTGCGGGGAATTCCTTTCGGAGTCCGTTGCGCTGGAGCGAGTAAGGGGTCCTTCGACTGCGTTCGGCTTCGCCTGACCGCTCAGGATGACAGCGGGTTAGGGCCACGATCAGTTGGGGTGGAAGTTGAGGATGACGATTTCTTTTGTTTCGTGAGAAGCCGGTTCCCACTTGCACTTGCGCACGGCATCTTGCGCGGACTGCGCCAGCACAGGATGGCCGCCGATGATGGAGGTCGACTTTACGCTGCCATTGGGTGCGACGACGGCCTCGATGCGCACGGTACCGGAGATTCCCATGCGGCGCGCCAGGCTTGGATAGGCCGGCTCGGGCTTGCTGACAACCTTGCGCGTGCCCTCGGCGTGGTCCTGTTGTGCGAGCGCACGCGGGACCGCGAGGGCCGCAAGGACTGCGAAAAGCGCGATGGGGAAAAATCGACGCATAAACACTGGTCAGCTGTATGCATCTTAGGAAAAACCCGCGCGACGCAAAAGTAACGGCCGTAATAGTACGAACGGGCCATCGCCGAAGCCGGCGCAAAGATCGCGCAGGAGTGCTGGGGAATCGTGAGAGGAAGCATCGAGAAGGTTAACCGGTGGGACGGATTGGTGAGACGCGGTTGACAATCGCAGCCTGGGGGGCCATACGTCACGGAAAAGTGGAAGATTGCGCGTAGCGTGGAGCGGGAACCTACCTTGTAAAAGTGGGACAGGAATTTGCGATTTGAGGCCGTGCGGCCCACCTTCGCTCAATTTAGATGCAGAACCTGGGATTGCATTGGTGGCAGACAGTTAAATGTGGACCAGGAATTTGAAGAGTGAACAGTTGCGCCGGTGGGGATGAGCGAAGCGTCTTTCTGTTGCGGATCGTTACCAAAGTGGCTTCCGAAATAGTGTCCTCGTGAGTCCGTTGTCGTATGGAATTCCTGTGTATCCTGTCGTTGGGGCGAGGAGAGAGTCTTTCTGCATGTCTGTCCGGTTTTCTGGGCCTCTGATTATTCTGCTGGTCTCCCTGGAATTTCTGCCCGTATGCCTGGGTCAGGCGCCGCCCGCGATCACTTCGCCT
>Ga0210397_10002570_pt1 | contig 11413 bp, 10 predicted proteins | sample IncBWH2OmetaG_FD_160126 | JGI IMG/M metagenome (GOLD analysis project Ga0210397, IMG submission 160126) | Forest soil microbial communities from Barre Woods Harvard Forest LTER site, Petersham, Massachusetts, United States - Inc-BW-H-2-O ...
GGTAACGGCCCCCATCACGAGCAGCGAGACGTGGGGGAAACGCAGCGTCTGGTGCAGCTTGCCGAACGACCGGAAGAACATGCCGTCCCGGGCCGCGTTGAACGGGAGCCGCGAGGCGCCGAGAAGGCCGGTATAGACGGAGGCGAAGGCCGTGATCAGGATCAGGATGGTCACGGCGATGGCGGCCGGGCGGCCCCAGGCGGCGGTCATGACGTCCGATCCGATGAACTTCGAGTTCATGATGGCCTTGACCGGCATCACGCCCAGGATTCCGATGTTCATGGCCAGGTAGATGCACATGACGCCGAGGACCGACAGGACGATGGCCTTCGGCATGACCCGGCCCGGTTGCTTGATCTCGTCGCCCATGTACGCCACGGTGAAGTACCCGAGGAAGTCATAGATCGCGATGACCAGGCCCGCACCCAGGCCGACGGCGAACGATCCTAGCGACAGGGCACCCGGGGATAGGTGGAACGCCTGGTGGGCGTTGAAGTGCGAGTAGGTGCCCACGATGACCAGGAGGACCGTGACGATCATGGTGGCCCACAGCACCTTGGTGATCGCGGTGATCGACTCGATGCGCCGCCACAGCAGGGCGACGGTGAGCACCGTGAACCCGACGGCGACCGCGTGCGTGACCCAGGGGCTCATCTGCCAGAAATAGCCCAGGTAGTCGGTCATCCCGATCATGCCGGTCGACATGATCAGCGGCGTGACCAGCAGCGTCGACCAGATGAACATGAACGGCATGAACCGCCCGGCGTAGTACTGGAACCCCTCACGCAGGTAGACGTAACTCCCGCCGGCCGTCGGCATCGCTGCGCCGAGTTCGGCCCAGACCAGGCCGTCGCAGATGGCGATCAGTGCGCCGACGACCCAGCCGACGATGGCGAGCGGGCCGGTCAGCACGGCCAGGATCAGCGGGATCGTAATGAACGGGCCGATCCCGACCATCTGGGACATGTTCAGGGCGGTCGCGGGGAACAGGCCGATGGCCCGCACGAACCCGCCCTTACCCTCTGGCTGGCTTGACATCTTCGTCCTCCCAACCACGTCAAAAATGTGGTTGGTCACACTGCCCCAGGCGCACCGGGCGAAACAAAAATCGGGCAAAGCGGGCGCGAACAAGGTCCGCTGTTATCGCCTCATGTCACCGTCACCTTGTGCAGGCCGCCCGGCTCGTCTGGGTCCCGGCCGAGCCGGCGGGCCAGTGCCAGGGCAACCTGCTGCGCTCGCACGACCGCGAGCACCGGCGCCGCCACTTCCGGTGCCCCGGCGGGCCACGGCAACGCCGAACCGTCCACCGGGCCGGCGAGCCGGACGTCCGCACCGCGGTGAGACAGATCGCGGGCTAGTTCGGCCACGTCGGCGGCTGCCGGGCCGGGGTGGGCGAAGGCGAGCACCGGCAGGCCCGTAGCCGCGACCGCGATCGGGCCGTGCCGCAGGTCGGCGGCGGAATACGCGGTGGCGAACAACGACGTCGTTTCCTCGATCTTCAGCGCCGCTTCCGCCGCCGCCCCGTAGAGGAGCCCGCGGGCGACGGCGGCCAGCCGGGTCCGGCCTGCCAGCCAGCCAGCCACCTCGCCGGCCGGACTTGGATCGTCGAGTACCGCAGCCACCTGGCCAGATAGCTGCTCCCTCACCCGCGGGCCGAATCCGATGTCACGAACGGCCTGGGCGAGCAGGGCGAAGGCGACCAGTTCGGCGGTGACGGTTTTGGTCGCAGGCACCGCCCGCTCTATTCCTACGCCGAGGTAGACGGGCAGTTCCGCGGCTAGGGCCAGCGGGCTCTTCTGGTCGTTGGTTATCGCGACGGTATACCCGCCTCGCGAGCGGGCCAGCTGCAACGATCGCACGATCTCCGGGGTGCGACCGGACTGGCTGGCCGCGACGACCAGGAATCCGGAGAAATCGGTCTGGGCGCCATACATCGTGTACAGGCTCGGGGATGCCGAGGCCACCGGCCGGCGGGTCGCCAGTTCCAGGAGATAGCGGCCGGTCGTCGCGGCGTGGTCCGACGACCCGCGCGCGATCAGGACGGTGCCCGCCAGGGGCTCGGGCAGCACCTCGCGCAGACGGCCGGCGATCGCGTCGGCCTGACCGAGCAGAGCGGCAAGGCGGGCGGGCTGCTCGGCCATTTCGGCCGACATCACCGCTCCCAGGGTCATGAGGGCCTCCTCGCCGGGACGTCCCGCCGCTCTGCCGGCACGGCCGCCATCTTTCCCTCCCGGTTCCGGGAAAACAAGCGAGGACCGCTTACCGCATCGATGCCGTGGCGATGAGGTGCTGGAAGGTGGTGAAGGCGGGCTTGGGGGTGTAGTCGTCGCGGAGGGTGCCGAACGCGCGGACCAGGCCGCCGTGGTGAGTCCGTCGCGCAGGCCGAACCATTCGCAGGCCCTCGGCGGTGACCGTGCGGAAGCGGCGGAGAAGGGAGGTGACCGCGACGGGCCGGTCAGCCGCTCGTGCGGACAGGCTTAGCCGGGAGACCTGAGACAAAATCGAGCCCCCGTCTGACCCAGCTGGCGAGTGCGTCATCAGCCGCATACCCCGCTGGCTCGATGCAGATGAAGCCGGACAAGACCCGGCCGCCGAGGAGCATCGGCCGTACGTGCGGCTCGCGCAGTGCCTGCTCGCGGCCGTCAGCACCGACCCGGATCATCAGTGCGGTGCCGGTGACGCCACAGCACATGTTGCCGTTGACCAGGAACGACAGGCCGCCGACCATCGTGCGTTCCACCACGTCGTCGCGGCCGGACAGCAGCCGCCGCACACGCGCGGCGGTCTCAGGATCAAAGCTCAAGCGCCCGGCGCCTCGTCCGCTCATGCCGAAAAGCATGACATCGCGGCCAAGAGGCTGTGGCCTGGCACGGACCGCGAAGGTCAGAACTGCAGTAGCTCGCGGACCTCGACGTAGCCGTAGGTTGGCAACCTGTTCGCCCACTCTACGGCGGCGTCCATGTCGGGGAGATCCATGATGTAGAAGGCCTGGATCTGCCGCTTGCCTTCGGCGAACGGCCGGCGCTCCACCGCCTCGCCGAGGTCGTGCCCGGCTATCGCAGTCTGAACCAGGCGAGCCTCGGACGCGGCCGGGGCGAGTGCTCCGTTGAGCACGAAGGCGCCGGCCGTCTTGACCTGCGCGTCGAACTCGACCCAGGCCCGGAGGTCGGACTCGTCGCCGCTCGCCGCATCTGCATCGGCCCACATCAGCATCAGATAACGCATGCTGCGACGCTATCTCGCAGGTCCGACATTGATCCGGGACACAGCACGGGCCGGCAGATTCACAGGTCAGCCAGTCGTGCGACGATGCCAGGATGGCTCAGGTGCCGTCGGCCGTCACGCGAGCGGCCGGGGCGTTCGGCCTTGACGCGGGATCCCTGCGTGCGCTGGGCGGTAATTCCGGCTCGGCCTGGGCGGCCGGGGACCAGGTACTGCGAGTCGGCCGGCCCGCGGTCATCGACGCCGAGGTGGCCGCGTCGTCGGCGGCTGCCGCGGTGCTGCCGGTGCCCGCCGTCCTGGGCCGGGTCGAGGTCGGTGACATGAGCGCCGTACTCCTGGAGATGCTCCCCGGAAGGCCGGCGGCCGACTTCGCCCGGGGCAGCCCCGGCCTGGCCCGCGCCGCAGGCCAGGCCGGCGGTGCCGTGCATGCCCTGCTCGCGGACGTGCGCGCTCCCACCGGGCTGCGGATCGTGCCGGGCCCCGCTGTCCCGACACCCGTCGGGCAGGCGTGCGTGGTGCATCTGGACTTGCATCCGTTCAACATCTTGACCGGCGCTGGCGGGGAGGTGACCGGAGTACTGGACTGGGCTAACGCCGCGGCGGGCGACCCGGACCTGGACCGGGCACGGACCTGGACGATCCTGACCCTCGACCCGGCGGCCCGCGGCCGCCGCGGCGAACCGGGGTGGGCCGCGCTGCTCGACGGATGGGCCGAGTCCGCGGCGCTGCACGATGTCCCCGCCAGCTACCGCGCCTGGGCGTGTGAGTTCATGCTGCGCGACCTCGCCCGGCGCTATACAGCGGATGAGCTGAAGCACGTCACCGACGCACTGGATGAGGCGACGGAAGATGCGCGAGTGGGCGGATCTGGCCAGCGGGGTTGACGGTGTGCCCGGTAATGACCACGCTGAATGGAGGCGGAGGGGGGAACCGTGACCCGAGTCGGCGTTGCCTTGTCCGGTGGCGGGCATCGCGCGTCGGTGTGGGCGGCCGGCCTGCTGTTGTACCTGGCCGATGCGGGCCGTAACGGCGATGTCGGCGTCATCGCGTCGGTGTCGGGCGGTTCGATCACCAACGGCGTGGTGGCGCAGCAGGTGGACTACCGGCAGGCCCGCGCGGACGAGATCCGGGAGGGGCTCGGCCCGCTGCTGCACCACATCGCCTATATCGGTCTGTTCTTCTGGGGCCCGAGCACGAACCTGTACGTCATCACGGTCCTGGGTGTCCTCGGGCTCGGGCTGCTCGGGTTCCTGGCCGGCCTGGTCATGGCGTTCGTCACCGGCATCGGCATCGCGGCGGGTATCGTCCTGGTCGCGTCGCTCGTCGTGCTCGCGGCCGGCGTCGTGATCTTCGCGCGGCGCAGCATCGTCGTCGACCGCGCGCTGGCCCGTACGCACTTCAGCCGGCAGGGCCGCCCGACCGGGCTGACCAGCGTGGCCCGCTCGCTCGACCACGTGTTCTGCGCGACCGAACTGCAGGCGGGCGAGCATTTCTACCTCTCCCCCAGGTTCCTGTACTCCTACCGGTTCGGCTGCGGGGAGCCAGGCGGCCTGGCCCTGTCGACCGCCGTCCAGGCGTCGGCGTGCCTGCCGGGCGCGTTCGCGGCCCGGCGCCTCGACACCGCCCCGCACCGGTTCCAGCGCAGCGCCGAGGTCACCGAGCCGCCCGCGGTCCCGGGCCAGATGCTGCTCACCGACGGCGGCGTCTACGACAACATGGCCGACCAGTGGGCGGCCGGGCTGGCGGGGCGCGTCCGGGACAACGCCGCGCTCGACATCAGGACCACGGGCCTGGACGAGCTCGTCGTGGCGAACGCCTCGGCCGGCCCGCCGTGGACCACGGTGAAGGCGAGCTGGCTGCCGATCCGCAACGAGCTGAGCGCGCTGGGACGGGTCAAGGACGTCCAGTACGCCGTGTCGACGAGCACCCGCCGCCACGACCTGGTGAACGCCTGGGAGATCGCCGCGCGGGCCGGTCACGGCGTCACCGGGGCGCTGGTGCACATCGCCCAGTCCCCGTTCGAGGTGCCCGACGCATTCGCGCAGGACGACAGGCTGCCGGACCGGGCGGCGCGGGCGCGCGAGGCCATCACCTGGCTCGGGGGTAGCGACGCCAACCGGGCGGCGTGGGCCGCGGTGGCCGAGGAAAGCCGTACGCTGCCGACCGTGCTGCGCAAGCTGGGGCCGGACGCCACCGCCCGGCTGCTGTGGCACGCCTACGTCCTGGCCGCCTGCAACCTGCACGTGCTCCTGCCCGGCTACCCGCTGCCTCCGCTTCCGAGCGAGGAGGAGTTCCGTGAGCTCATCGGTTAGCCCGTCCCGGACCCACCTGATGACGATCGTGGCCCAGGACCCGTCGGTCGGCGGTGAGCGGGGGATGCTGCGGGCCAGCGTCCCGGTTCCTGCCGACCGGCTCGAGCCCGGCCCGCGCAGTCACCGGTTCCAGGTCATCGACTACGACGCGACGGCCAGGGTGCTGCTCCCGCCCGCGACCCTGGCGCCAGGCACCTGGCAGTCTCCAGGCAGCGGAGGTGCGGAGCACGACCCGTTCTGGGACCGTTCCGACACCGCGCTGCTCAGCGATCCCGCGTTCCACGCGCAGAATACGTACGCGATCGCCGCCCGCACCCTCGCGGTGTTCGAGTCTGCCATCGGCCGCCGCCTGAACTGGGGGTTCCTCGGTCACGAGCTGTACCTGGTGCCGCACGCCATGGCCGAGGCCAACGCGTACTACGCCGACGACGTGCGCGCCGTGCTGTTCGGTTACATGCCGGCCCGGGTGCGGCGGGCCACGCGGAACGGCCCAGGCCTTCGCATCGCCCGGTCGGGACGGCTGGATCCGGATGCCATCTACACCTGCCTCTCGCATGACGTGATCGCGCACGAGACCACCCACGCGGTGCTCGACGGGCTGCGGCCCCGGTTCCTCATGCCCGGCCTGCCGGACCAGCCCGCGTTCCACGAGGGCCTGGCGGACATCGTGGCGCTGCTGTCGGTGTTCTCCATGCCCGAGGTGGCGCGGAGCCTGCTCGGCCATGCCGACCTGGCGGGCAGGATCGCCGATCGGTCGGTCTCCGACCAGGACCTGAAGAAGAACGCGCTGTTCACCCTGGCGGAGCAGGTCGGATCGGCGCTGAAGGACGAGCGGGGCAGCGCCCTGCGCGACTCCATCACGCTGCGGCCCTCGACCAGGTGGGCCAGCAATCCCCGCTACAACGAGCCGCATTTCCGCGGCGAGATCCTGGTGTGGATCATTCTGGAGACCCTGGCCGGGATCTGGCGCAAACGCCTGGAGGACATCAGCTTCGCCGGCTCGGTGAGCCTGGCCCGGGCGGCCGAGGAAGGAGCGACGGCGGCCCAGCACCTGCTCGGCATGTGCGTGCGGGCGATCGATTACCTCCCGCCGGTCGAGTTCGAGTTCCCGGACTTCCTGGCGGCGCTGCTGGTCTCCGACGCCGAGATCGTCCCGGACGACAAGCACGGCTACCGCGTCGCCGTCCGTGACGCGTTCGCCCGGTGGGGCATCGCGGACGCGGACGACCACATCGCCGACCTGTCGCGCTCCGGCCTCACCGCCGTCTACCGCAACCTCAGCTACACGGCGCTGCGCAGCGACACCGACGAGGTCTTCCGGTTCATCTGGGAAAACCTCGAACTCCTCCAGATCGACCCGCGCTTCTACATCCACGTCGAGCACGTCCGCCCGTCCGTGCGGGTCGGCCCCGACGGCATCGTGGTCGCGGAGACGGTCGCGGAGTACATCCAGTTCCTGGAGGGCACGCCCGGCGCGCTGTCGCGGGCGATAGGCCTGCGGGTCCCCGGCGGCGTGCAACCGGGCACGCGCGTCCGGGTGCTCGGCGGAGGCACGATCGTGTTCGACGAGTTCGGCCGGGCCAAGTACCACCACCGCAAGGACATCCGCGACACCGGGCGCCAGCATCGCCGGCTGAGCTACCTGGTCGGCAACGGCTTGTTCGATGACAAGGCCCTGGGAGTCTCCGACGGCATGCCGGCCGGGCAGCGTTTCGCCATACTGCACCAGCCCGACGCCAACCGTAAGGAGACGTGGTGACATGAGCGGGCCCGCCGCCCAGCCGCCCGTGCTGGCCACCGTGCGGGTGCGGATGTACCAGGTCGGTTTCGGGGATTGCTTCCTGCTGAGCTTCGAGTACGCCGGCCAGGCCGAGCCGGCTCGCCACATCCTGATCGACTTCGGCACCCGCCAGCTCGCCGCCGGCCTCAACCTGGCCGATGTCGCCGGCGAGATCGACGCCCGCACCGGCGGCGGGCCCGACGTCGTGGTGCTCTCCCACCGGCACCAGGATCACATGTCCGGATTCGGCGGCAGCGGCACCGACGCCGTGGTGGGCCGGTGGAAGCCGCGCCTGGTCGTCCGGTCCTGGACCGAGGACCCCGCGGCGCCCGCCGACGCGACCGGTCCGGCTGGCCCCGGAGGAACCGGCCTGCGGGCGGGTCTCGACCAGGGCCGTGCGTTCGCGAACGCGCTGTCCCAGGCGATCGCCACCTCCGCGCGCGGCCTGCGCGCCGACGTCCGTGAGCTAGCCCTGGCCCAGCTGGCCAACCAGGCCGCGATCGACCGGCTCGACGCCTGGTCCCGGACGGGGCAGGGGGTCTACGTGAGCTACGGGCAGCCGCTCGCCCTGGACGCCGTGGTCCCGGGCGTGCAGGTGCACGTCATCGGGCCGCCCACCGTGGCCCAGCACCCGGCGGTGGCCAAGGAGCGCGCCACGAGCCCCGAGTACTGGCAGCTCTACCAGGGCCTCGCGGCTACCGGCGCCTTCGACCCGGCCGCCGCCGGAGCGCCGACCGCCACGGACGAGCGGCTCGTCGGTCCGGCGCGGTGGCTGGTCGAGCGGCTGCAGGCCCCGCAGCTACGCTCGCTGCTGCGCATCGTCACCGCACTGGACCACGCGATGAACAACACCAGCGTGATCTTGCTGATCCAGGCGGGCGACCGCAGGCTCCTGTTCTGCGGCGACGCGCAGATCGAGAACTGGGAGTACGCCCTGAGCTTCGCCCCCGACCGCCAGGCCGTCCTCGAGCTGCTCCGCGGCGTCGACCTCTACAAGGTGGGACACCACGGATCCCGCAACGCCACACCGCGGACCGTGTTCAACCTGTGGAACGAGGCAGCCACCCGGGACCGGGCGATGGTCGCGCTGATGTCCACCAAGAAGGGCGTGTTCCCTGGCACGCCCGGGAGCAATACCGAGGTCCCCCGCGAGACCCTGGTCACCGCCCTGGGCCAGCGCATGAAACCCCTGTCCTCGACCATGGATCTGCAGCCAGGGGAATCGCATGTCGAGGTCGCCGCGCCCGCCTTCGGCGACGCGGAATTCACCGAGGTCAGTAACTGACGAGGGCCTACCCTGGGTTCTCATGAGCCTGGAAGCATCGCCGCTGGCCGCCGCCGTCCCGGGCCTGGTGCGCGTCGACCCGCACGGTCCCGGCATCACCCGGGTCCGGGACACCGATGGCGTCCGCTACCTGGACCCGGCCGGCGCGGAGATCACCGACGCCGCCACGCTGGACCGGATCCGGGCGCTGCGCATCCCGCCCGCCTGGGCGGACGTCTGGATCTCGCCGGACCCGGTCGGCCATATCCAGGCCACGGGCACCGACAGCAAGGGCCGGCTCCAGTATCTCTACCACCAGCTCTGGCGGGAGCAGCGCGACGCCCAGAAGTTCGGGCACATGCTCCGGTTCGCCGACGCGCTGCCCAGGCTGCGGACGGCCACGACAGCCGACCTGAGGCACCGCGGCCTGACCCGCGACCGGGTCGTGGCCAGCGTGGTCCGGCTGATCGACCTCGGCATGTTCCGCATCGGCGGCGAAAGGTACGCCGAACTGGACCACCATTACGGCGCCACCACGCTGCAGAAGCAGCACGTGCGCGTCACCCGTGACGGCATCTTGTTCGACTACACCGCCAAGTGGGGCAAGCAGCGGACGATCGTCATCAGGGACAGCCTCGTCCAGCCCACCGTCCGGGCGCTGACCCGCGTCGACAACGACCTCGACCCCTTGTGGTGCTATGAGCAGGACGGCCGCTGGCACATCCTGCACTCACGCGACGTCGGCAACTACATCGCCGCGCGGGCCGGCGGCCACTTCACCGCCAAGGAATTCCGCACGTGGAACGCCACCGTGCTGATGGCGCTCGCCCTGGCGAACGCGGGACCCTCACCAACGCTGCCCGGCCGCAAGCGCGCCATAGCCGCCAGCGTCCGCGAGGTGGCGACCTGGCTCGGCGACACCCCGGCCGTGGCCCGCGGCTCCTATATCGACCCGCGCCTGATCGCCCAATACGAATCCGACGGCCACCTGTCCGCCGTTCCCCAGGCTCCGGTCGCCCTGCCCGCCACCGGAGAAGCCGAGACCGCCGTCGCCGCCCTGCTGGGGGCCTGGGCGGGGCGGGAGCCGGGGCGGGGCGAGGGCTAGGTTGAGGCGTATGGGTGTGCTCTTGCTGGTGCGGCACGGTCAGGCGTCGCTCGGGACGGCGGATTATGACCGGCTCTCGGACGTCGGCCGACGGCAGGCGCAGGTCACGGGGGCTCGGCTGGCCCGAACGGACCTGGCGGTCGACCGCGTGGTGTCCGGGGCCCTGACCCGGCAGCGCGACACCGCCGAGCCGGTGCTGGCCGCGCTCGGCTGGCCCGCGTCCCGGCTGCGGATCGACGAGCGACTCGACGAGTACGACCACGTCGGGGTCATGGCCCTGTACACCAGCGAGGTGACGTTCGAGACGGCCACGGCGGACGGCGAGCGGGGGCGGGCGCTGCAGTCCACGCTGGAGGAGGCGATCGGGCGCTGGATCGCCGGGGATAGCGGGGACGGGGAGACCCACGAGGCGTTCATCGGCCGGGTCGTGGACTCGATCACGGAACTGGCCGCTGCGCCGGGCGCGACGATCGCGGTGACCTCGGGCGGGGTGATCGCCGCCTACTGCGCCCTGGCATTGGGGCTGCCGGTCGAGCGGTGGCCCGGGCTGGCCCGGCTGATCGTGAACGCCAGCATCACCAAGATCATCACCGGGCACACCGGCACGAACATGGTGACGTTCAACGATCACGCCCACCTGGAAACCGACCGCGCCCTGATCACGTACAGGTAGCCGGGCGGGGGTGGGGGAGGTAGCCGGGCGGGGGTGGGGAGAGGCCCGCTCAGGCCTGGATGGCGGCGCCGGAGGCGATGAGTTCGGCCGCGTCGGGCAGGCCCCAGTCGGTGAGCGCCTCGGTGGTGTGCTGGCCCGGCACGGAGGCCGGCCCGGACAACTCGCCCGGCGTCCGGGAGAAGCGCGGTGCGGGGGCGGGCTGGACGACGCCGTCCTGGACCACGTAAGTCTGCCGTGCGGCCAGGTGCTCGTCGGAGGCGGCTTCGCGCATCGACAGGACCGGCTCGACGCAGGCCTCGCTGCCGGCGAAGGCGGCCGCCCACTGGTCCCTGGTCTTCTCAGCGAACCGGGCCGCGAACAGCTCGCGCAGCCGCGGCCAGTTGCCTGGGTCGCCGCGGTCGGGCGCCTCGGTCAGGCCGAGCCCGGCCAGCAGCGCGGCGTAGAACCGCGGCTCCAGCGCGCCCACCGCCATCCACTGTCCGTCCGCCGTCTCGTACACGTCGTACCAGGGCACTCCCCCGTCCAGCATGTTCACCCCCCGCTCGTCCCGCCACACCCCCTGGGCCATGAACATCAGCGGCATGGCCAGCAGCGAGGCGACCCCGTCCACGATGGCCGCGTCCACCACCTGGCCCTGCCCGGAGGTGGCCCGCTCGACCAGGGCCGCGCAGATCCCGTAGGCCATCAGCATCCCGCCGCCGCCGAAGTCGCCGAGCAGGTTCGCCGGGAACTGCGGCGGGCCGCCGGCCCGGCCCAGCGCGTGCAGGGCGCCGGCGCGGGCGATGTAGCCGATATCGTGCCCGACGGTCGAGGCCAGCGGGCCGTCCTGGCCCCAGCCGGTCATCCGCGCGTAGACCAGCCGCGGGTTGCGGCGCAGGCAGACCTCGGGTCCCACGCCGAGGCGCTCGGTCACGCCCGGGCGCAGGCCTTCGAGCAGCACGTCCGCGGTGTCGGCCAGCCGGAGCAGCGCGTCCACCGCGCGCGGGTGCTTCAGGTCGAGCACGGCGGACCGGCGGCCGCGGTTCAGCAGCTCGCGCTCGGGATGCACCGAGGCACG
>Ga0210397_10002572_pt1 | contig 11400 bp, 12 predicted proteins | sample IncBWH2OmetaG_FD_160126 | JGI IMG/M metagenome (GOLD analysis project Ga0210397, IMG submission 160126) | Forest soil microbial communities from Barre Woods Harvard Forest LTER site, Petersham, Massachusetts, United States - Inc-BW-H-2-O ...
GTCGCGGATCGAGAACCCCATCATGCCCCTGCGCATCCTGCGCCTGCGCGGCCTGGTCGGCGCCAGCGCCGTCCGCGGCCTCCTGGTCACCGGCATGTACTCGACGTTCTTCCTGGGGACGCTCTATCTGGAACACGTGCGGCACTTCAGCGCCCTGCAGACCGGGATGGCCTTCCTACCGTGGACGATCACCGTGGGCATCCTCTCGACCGGGGTCACCGCGCGCCTGGTCGAGCGGTTCGGGCAGATGCGCGTGCTCGTCCCCGGGATGCTCAGCGTCATCGTCGGGCTCCTGCTGCTGCGGAGCACGGGAGTGCACACGAGCTTCTTCCCCACCGTGTTCTTCGCCTTCCTCGCCATCGGGTTGGGCATCGGCAACGCCTTCATGCCGTTGCTGCAGATCGCGATGGCCGACGTGCCGGCGCAGGACGCGGGACTGGGCTCGGGCATCACCAACGTCTCGCAGCAGGTGGGCGGAGCGCTGGGGCTTGCCGTGCTCGGCACCGTCGCCACCAACCACTCCAAGTCACTGCTGGCCCAGCATCACACGGTGGCCGATGCGCTGATCGGCGGGTACCACCTCGCCTTCTCGATCGGCGTGGTGGCCGTCATCGCCGCCATCGCGACCGCGGTGACCGTCCTGCGCACTCCGGCGCCGGTTGAGGCCGAGGAGCGCGCCCAGGCGGTGGCGCTCGTCACCGAGGAGCCCGCCGTCCCGTTCGAGCGGCAGGCCGCGTGATGACGGCAACGAGCGTGCGCCCGCGGCGGCCGGGATCCCCCCGGCCGCCCCGGCGCACCACCCCCCACGCGCTGCGCCGCCCATCGGCGGACGCCTCGGACGCGCGGCGCGCTGACCTGCCGCGTATGGAGCAGGCGGCCATCGAGGCCGGCCGCTGGCTGCGCCGCACCGGCCGGGTCAGCCTGCCGGTGCGGACACGGCCGCGCGGCGGAGGCGCCGCGCCGCGCTCGGACTGACGCCGACGACACATCGCCGCCGCGCCCATCTGCGTGGCGGCCAGCGGCGGCCACCCGAGCTCCGGCATGCGACGTGGTTGAGGCGCCCGGGGCGGCGTCGCGCGCACCGTGCTGATGATCACGATCATCCCTGCATGCTGGGCCATCTCCGCACGCCGGCGGCGCCGCTCCCCGGTGCCGCGCGCTAGCTCAGCGCCTTGGCGAACCAGTGGTCCGCGAAGGACTCGTCGTTGAAGGGCGGCACCTCGACGTAGCCCGCCGAGCGGTACATGGTGATCGCTTCGATCAGTGCCTCGTTGGTCTCGAGGCGGACCGCGTCGGCGCCGCTCTCACGGACGAGTTGCTCGAGCTCGCGCAATAGCCGCCGGCCCAACCCCAAACCGCGGGCGGACTCGGCCACCCACATGCGCTTGACGTCCGACGGGCTGCCGGGCCGATGCTTGACAGCCCCACAGCCGATCGGCTCCTCGCCCAGGTAGGCGACGAGAAACGCCCCGGCGGGGGGGCGAACCTCGTGGGGCTCGGCGGTGGAGCCGGTGTGAGGATCGAAGGGGGTGTCCGCGCGCCGACTGAGCTCGGCCACGTAGGCGCGCAGGCAGCGCTTGGCGTCCGGATGCTCGGGGTCGACGATCCGGGTCTGCACCAGCGATGCCGTGATCAGCCGCTCGACAGAGCGCATCGCCGCCACCAATTGCTCGCGCTGCGCCGGGTGCAGCGGCGACAGGATCGAGCGGGCCAGCTCGTCGCTGCGCTCATCCAGGACGCCGCGCTCGGCGATCCCGGCGGGCGTCAGTCGCGCCACGCGAATCCGCGCGTCGGCCGGACTGGGCGCCACCTCGATGAGGGCGTCGGCCTCCAGGGTGCGCAGCACCCGGCTCAGCTGACCGGAGTCCATGTCCAGCCGTGCGCGCAGTGCTCGGACCTCGGCACCCTCGTCGCCGATCTCCCACAGCACCCGGCAGGCGGAGAGCGGCCGCGATCGGGCCAGATAGTGATCGCTCAGGGCGCCCACGCGCTGGGTCACGGCCCGATTGAACCGCCGGACCTGCTCGACCTCCGGATCGGCCTCAGCCGTGACGGTCGCCGATGCGGGTGCCATTCTCTGATAATAGTCAGAGAGTCAAGCCGTGGCGAAGTGGGCGTTGGCTCGCTGCAGGATCACGGCGAGCGTCCGCCCGGTGGCGTCCAGGTCCTCCGCGGGCAGATCGCCCCACAGTCGCCGCGTGATCTCGCTCACGGCACCGCGAACGCGAGCGTGCACGCCGGTTCCGGCCGGGGTGACGGCCACGTCCCGCTCCGCCCCCGATGCCTGCAGCAGCCCGCTCACGACCAACTCCTCGACGCGGGCGTCGGCGACGGCCGCGCCGACCTTCAGCGCCCCGGCCAGCCGCCCCACCAACTGCTCGCGCGGCAGGGCATCGCCGGCCGTCACGGTCAACCGAAGCGCGATCCACTGGTGCTCGGTGAGACCGACGCCGTCCAGTTGGCGATACAGGATGGCGTTCAGCGCCTTCTCGGTTTCGCCCAGAACCTGCGGGGTGAACGTGGTGTCGGTTGTCATGGTGGTGTCCTTTCGTTGGACCATTCAACGTTGGTCTACCCAACAATATCACAACTCGTTGGCATCCCCAACGTTGGTGATGCCAAGGTATGCTCGGACTCATGAGCGAGACTGAGTACGACCCCCCGGAACGCCTGCAGCACCTGCCCAGCTGGCTGGCCGGCCAGATGTCACGGCAAGCCCAGCGCCTGGTCGACGAGGCACTCGCCCACGAGGGCGCGCGTCGCCAGCACTTCGTGGTGCTCACCTCGCTCGCCGAGCAGGGCCCGGCGAGCCAGGCCGCGCTCGGCCGGCGGCTGTGGATCGATCGCAGCGACCTGCACGCGATCCTCAACGAGCTCGAGTCAGACGGACTGGTCGCGCGGGTCCGCGACGAGGCCGACCGCCGCCGCAACGTCGTCGCCCTCACCCGCGCCGGCCGCTCCGCCCTGGCCCGGCTGGACAAGCGGATGGATGCCGCCCAGGAGACGTTGCTGGCGCCGCTGTCGGCACGCGATCGGCGCGAGCTGCGCCGGCTGCTGGCGCGCGTGGTTCAGGGCGCCTGAGGTTCCGCGGCCGGGCTCGCGCGGCCGCGCGCTACGCGAGCTCGGCGACGGCCTCCAGCAGCCGGTCCACGTCGGCCGTGGTGTTGTAGAGCACCAGGCTCGCGCGGACGGCCCCGCCGGAGTCCTGCAGACCGAACCGGCCCATGAGCTCATAGGCGTAGTTGTCGCCGTTCCACGCCGACACCCGGCGCCGGGCCAGATGCTCAGCGACGGCGAGGGGCGTGTGGCCCTGAACGGTGAACGACAGCGTCGAGGTTCGCCGCGCCGGCGCGGGCAGGACGCGCACGCCGTCGATCGCGGCCAGCCCCTCGAGCGCGCGGCGCAGCAGCCCCGCGAGGTACTCCTCCACCGCGGTCAGCGCGGCGACGAGCCGGTCGCGGCGTGAGCCGCCGGCCTCGCTGAGCCCGGCCAGCCAGTCCACCGCCGCGGTGACCCCGGCGAGCAGCTCGAAGGCCGGGGTGCCGCGCTCGAAGCGATCGGGGACATCGTCGGAGGCGGGCGCCAGCTTCGCGGGCCTCACGCGCTCCAGCAGTGCCGGGTCGGCGACGAGCGCCCCGGCATGGGGACCGAACAGCTTGTAGGTCGAGAACGCGTAGAAGTCGGCCCCCAGCGCGCGCATGTCGGTGGGCACGTGCGGCGTGGCGTGCACGCCGTCGACGTAGAGCAGTGCGCCCGCGGCGTGCGCCCGCTCGGCGATGGCGGCCACGTCGGGCCGGCTGCCGATGGCGTTGGATGCCGCGGTGACGGCGACCACGCGCGTGCGCTCGCCGATCACCTCGTCGAAGCGCTGCGCCGGCAGCTCACCGGTCTCGGTGTCGAACTCGGCCCAGCGCACCGTGGCCCCGGCGCGCTGGGCGGCGATCACCCAGGGCCGCACGTTGGCGTCGTGATCAAGCGACGTGACCACGATCTCGTCGCCTTCGGACCACCCGCGCGAGAGGGCGTCGGCGACGTGGAAGGTCAGCGTTGTCATGTTGGGTCCCAGCACCACCCCACCAGGCGTGCCGTTGACGAGGTCGGCGACCGCGCCCCGGGCCTCCTCCACGATCGCCGTGCTGCGCTCGCTCGCCGCAAAGACGCCGTGCACGTTGGCCATCCCGTCGCGCAGGGCCGCCGCGATGGCCTGAATGACCGCCGTCGGGACCTGCGTCCCGGCCGCGCCGTCCAGCGACGCCCAGCCGCCGGTCAGACCCGGGAACTCCGCGCGGATGTCATCAACCGATCGGTTCAGTGCGCACATCGGCCGCTGTCTACCAGATAGATGAACGCCACGTGAACGGTGTGGCGATCAAACGCACCCCGAGCTCGGCGCCTGCCACGATCCCGGGATGGCCCACGAGGGACAGCGCTCGGTCCTGATCGTTGACGACGAGCCGACGATCGTCGAGGTCGTGGCGCGGTATCTCGAGCGCGCCGGCTATCACACGCGGACCGCCGCCAACGGCGAGCAGGCGCTGGAGGCCGCCGCGCAGCGGCGGCCGGACCTCGTCGTGCTCGATCTGATGATGCCGGGCATCGACGGGTTGCGCGTCATGCGCCGGCTGCGCGACCAGGCCTCAGAGCCGGTGGGAGTGATCCTGCTCACCGCGCGCGGCGAGGAATCGGATCGCGTCACCGGGCTCCGGCTCGGCGCCGATGACTACGTGGTCAAGCCGTTCTCGCCGGTCGAGCTCGTGGCTCGTGTGGATGCCGTGCTACGGCGTGTGGACAAGCCAGGCGGAGATGACGTCGGGATCCTGGAGCTCGGCGACATCCGGATCGACCCGGTGGCCCGCCAGGTGTTCGCCCGGGGCGAGGAGATCCTGCTCACCCAGCGGGAGTTCGACGTCCTGCTGTTCATGGCCCGCCACCCGTTGCAGGTGTTCTCGCGCGAGCAGCTGATGGACGCCGTGTGGCAGTACTCGTTCTACAGCGACACCTCGACCGTCACCGTCCACATCCGCAGGTTGCGCGCCAAGCTCGAGGCCGACCCGTCCCGGCCCACCCACGTCCAGACGGTCTGGGGCCTGGGCTACCGCTTCGTGCCATGAGCCCATTCGTGCAGGGCAGAAACGGTGCCGTCGCCAGCGCGCGCTCGGCGGCCGGATCGCTTTCGCGCCAGTTCGCCATCGCCGTCGGCCTGGCCATCGCTCCGGTGCTGATCGCGCTCGTCGTGTTCGGCTGGCTGATGGTCATCTCCGGCGACGCCGCGGGAGAGATCGCCGCGATCGTCGTCGCCGCCGGGGCCGTGGCGATCGGCGGGGCGCGGCTGTTCGCGCGCCAGATCGCCGCCGACGTCTCGGCGATCCGCCACGGTGTCGACGCGGTGGCCCACGGCCACCGGGAGGTCACGATCGCCACCGCCGCCCGCGACGAGCTGGGCGGCCTGGCCGAGTCGGCCAACACCATGATCGCCCAGCTGGCGGCCGAGGAACACGCGCGCACGCAGTCAGAGGAGGCCCGGCGCAATCTGGTGGCGGCGGTCTCCCACGACCTGCGCACCCCGATCACGTCACTGCAGCTGCTCACCGAGGCGATCGGGGACGACATCGTCGACGGCGAGCAGCGGCGCGCCTACGTCGACCGGATGCGCACTCACATCGCCGCCCTCGGTGCCCTCATCGATGACCTGTTCGAGCTTTCACGGCTGGAGGCCGGCGACATCACGTGGTCGCTGCAACAGGTCGAGCTCGACGAGCTGGTAGAGGAGACGATCGAGGCCATGCGCGTCCAGGCCGACGCCAAGGGGGTCCGCGTCAGCGCCACACTGCCCGGCGATCTCGTCCCGGCACGGGCCAACCCGGAGAAGATCCAGCGCGTGCTGTTCAACCTGATCCAGAACGCGATCCGCCACACCCCGGCCGACGGCAGCGTCGTGGTCCGGGCCGAGCCGTCCCCGGCCGGTGTGGAGATCGAGGTGGCGGATACGGGGAGCGGCATCGTCCCCGGCGATCGCGCACAGGTGTTCACCGCCTTCTATCGGGGCGGCAGCGACGCGGCCCGCTCGGGCGAGGGCGCGGGCCTCGGGCTGGCGGTGTCGCGCGCCATCGTCGAGGCGCACGGCGGCCGCATCTGGCTGGCGGACTCCGCTGAGGGGACCCGGGTCCGCTTCAGCCTGCCGGCCACGAGCGCGTAAGACCCTCGTAATCCATTAACGGTCCCTTCCGATCTCGCCAGATCGGCCGCCCGGGCATCGATGCCGTGGTGCAATGGCGGACACGCCCCGTCCACCACGACGAGGGCACAAATCCTCTCATCTCCAAGGAGTGACATGCATCGTTTGCTGCGCGCTGCGGCGCGCTTGCCCGTGCTCGCCGCCGGACTCACCCTGGCGGTCACCGGCGTCGCCGGCGCCCACGCCGGGCCGAGGTCAGACCACCACCGACCCAGTCCCGTGGTCGGCCACCTCTACGTCAACGACAACACCGCCCCCGCCAACACGATCGCCGGCTTTGACCGCCATGCCGACGGGTCGCTCACCCCCATCCCGGGATCGCCGTTTGCCACCGGCGGTGCCGGCACCGGAGCGGTGATCGGCTCCCAGGGCGCGCTTCAGATCACCGCCGGCGGACGCGCCCTGTTGGCCGTTGACCCCGGCAGCAATGACATCTCGGAGCTCCTCATCGGCCGTGACGGCCGCCTGTGGCCGCTGCCCGGAGGGACCGTCTCGTCGCAGGGCAAAGAGCCGCTGAGCATCGCCGTCGCCCGCGGCCTCGTCTACGTCGCCAACGCCGGCGCGGGCGCCAGCAACTACGCGGGTTTCAGCTTCGATCGCTTCGGGCGGCTGCACCCGATTCCCGGTGCCACGTTCGCGCTGCCCGATGCGGCCCAGCCCGGCGACGTCCTGATCAACTCGACCGCGACCAAGCTCGTCGGCACGCGCGTCGGCACCTCCCAGATCGACAGCTTCGCGATCGACCGGGGCGGCCGCCTGCATGCGGCGTCCGGTTCGCCGTTCGCCGCCCAGGGCCTCGGTCCCTTCGGGAGCGAATTCAATCCCGTGAACCCTGACCAGGTGTTCGTGTCAAACGCCCACGGTGGCCCCGGCGCGGGCACGGTGTCGGCGTTCAGCGACGGTCCCGGCGGCGTCCTGACGTCGATCGGCGCCTCGCCGTTCCCCGATCAGCAGACCGCCCCGTGCTGGGTGGAGATCAGCCGTGACGGACGTCACCTGTTCGCGGTCAACACCGCGGTCCCCAGCGTCTCGAGCTACCGCATCCGCCGCGACGGGACGCTGCGCCTGATCGCCAGCACGCCGTTCAGCGGCGCCGGCGCCGCCGGCCTGGCCCCCGAGGACGCGCGGCTGAGCCCAGACGGAGCGACGTTGTGGGTCGTGGACAGCAAGGGTGACGCGGTGAGCGGCTTCGCCGTCAACGGCGGCCACCTGACCCAGATCGCGGCGGCGCAGACGGCGCTACCCGCGGGCGCGACGCCGTTCGGCGTCGTCGTCAACTAGGCCCGGATCCGCCGGGGTGCGGTCCGGTCGCGTCGCGGGTGGGGCTCCCGCGATGCGGCCGGGCGGCGCTACGCCGCGGAGGCGTCGCCGTCCACGAGGTACCGCGCGGTCTCGTTGCTCCACGCGATGGCCTCGAGGTAGTGCTCGGGGGCGTTCTGGACCAAACGCCGGGCGCGGCGGAAGGCGCCGGCCTCCATCGCCTCGACGCCGTCGAGCAGACGGCCCGCCCCGCTGCGGTTCACCAGCGCGTCGCGCATGGCGGGGGGAAACGGAAGCGACTGGACCACCGTGGCCATCGGGCGATCGGTGAGGGCATCGATCACGGAGAACAGGCCCAACGCGAACCTCTCCGACGACGGGCCCTCCTCGCTCTCGCCGGCCAGTTGGCAGAACCGGGCGCGGACGAGCGCCGTGACGAACAGTTCGCGCGGCTTGCCGCCGATCTGGGCCAGGATCATCATCGTCGTCCAGCTACGGACGTTGTCGATGCCCAGCAGCGTGACCGCCTGCATCACCGTGCTCACCGGCTGGCGCAGGCTGAAGTACGCGGAGTTGATGTAGCGCAGCAGCCGGTAGCTGAGCGCGACGTCGGTCGAGATCACGCGATCCAGGGCGGCGAGGTCGACGGCCGGGTCCTGGACGTCGGCGGCGAGCTTGAGCAGCGCCAGCTGGCTGGGCGCGACGCTGGTGCCCTCGATGGGCTCGGGGCGGCAGAAGAAGTAGCCCTGGAAGAGATGACAGCCGGCGGCCACCGCGACCTCGAAGTCGGCGTGGTCCTCGAGCTTCTCGGCCACCAGCGTCAGACGATGACGGGAGAGGTCGCGAGCGAGGGTGGTCAGCCCCTCGGCGCCGAGGGCGCGCAGGTCGAGCTTGACGATGTCGACCCGGGACAGCAGCGGCTCGATGTTCGGGGTGAGGGTGAAGTCATCGAGCGCGACCAGGTAGCCGGCCCGGCGCAGTTTGTCCAACGCCTCGATGAGCGCGTCGTCGACGAACTGGTCCTCGAGCAGCTCCAGGACGACCCGCTCGGGCGGGATGGTCTCGGCCAGCCCTCCGAGCACGAACTCGCGGCTGACGTTGATCCAGGCTCGCCGCTGGTCGACGAGGCGCTCGAGCTCGATCTCGGTCATGGCATTGAGCGAGACGCGCGCCGTGGCCAGCTCGTCGTCACGCACGTCGGCGTGCTCGGACGCACCCTCGCGGTAGAGCAGCTCGTAGCCGACCGCGGTCAGCTCCCCGTTCAGGATCGGCTGACGGGCCAGGAGAACCTCTGACGTGGGCGCGCGCTCCGTCATCTGTTCAGACGGAGAATCTTCGCCCATATCGCAACGGCGGCGCGCGCTGGTGCGCGGGATGTCATGCGTGGTGTCCAAGGACCCTCGACGCCGTTTTCGGCACAGGCCCCCAATGCTGAGGAGTTTTTCTCCGGAAACTGGCCGTTTAGGCCTCGCGAGCGGTCCGCTGCCCCTCGCCGGTCAGGGCTTGAGCTTGTGCCCGCTGTGAAACAGCCAGGCACTCCAGGACACCGTCAGCGCCGCCAGCGCGCCGGTGATGGCCAGGGCGATGCCGACGGGGACGTCGCTGGTCCCCAGGAACCCGTAGCGCACCGCCTGGACGAGGTAGAAGATCGGGTTGGCGTGCGAAACCTCGCGCCACGGTGAGGGCAGCGTCGACACCGAGTAGAACACGCCGCCGAGGAAGCTCAGCGGCACGATCAGGATGTTCTGGACAAAGCCGGCGTGATCCCAGGTCTTGGCGTAGATGCCGATCACCACGCCCAGCGACGCGAACAGCGTCAAGCCGAGCGCGACCCCCGCCGCCAGTACGAGCGGCTGGTTGATGGGCACGTGGGTGATCGGCAGGGCCAACAGCAGCAGCGCCGCCCCGATGAGCAGTGCGCGTACGACTCCACCCAACGACAGCCCGAGGTTGATCTCCCAGTTGCGCATCGGCGAGGCGAGGACGTCGTTGAGATAGCGGTCAAAGCGGGCCTGGAAGACCGACGATGCGTTGTTGGTGTAGGCGGCCTGGACCATGGCCATCGTGATCAGCCCGGGGACGATGAATTCGCGGTAGTCAAAGCCGTCGACGTGGCGGATGCGCCCGCTCAGCGAGAGGCCGAAGACGAGGATGAACAGGAACGAGGCCATCACGGGGGCGGCGACGGTCTGGGTCCAGAGCTTGAGGACGCGGAGGATCTCCCGGCCCGCCAGCGAGGTCAGCCCGCGGCGACGGGAAACGAACCCCGCCCACCCCGGCGGCGCGGGCGGGCGGCGGTCATCGAGGATGCCGGAAACGCTCACGCTGTCGCCATGGCCTTGACGTAGACGTCGGCCAGGGAGTCGGCCTCGAAGCTGTCCAGCAGCCCGGCCGGGCTGTCGCGCGCCAGGAGGCGCCCGCCGCGGATGAGCGCGACGTCCTGGCAGAGCTCCTCGGCCTCCTCCAGATAGTGCGTGGTGAGCAGGATCGTCGTCCCCTCCTCGTGCAGCCGGCGGATGTAGCGCCACAGCTCGATGCGCAGCTCGAAGTCCACCCCGGCCGTCGGCTCGTCGAGGATCACCAGCCGCGGCTCATGCATCAGCGCGCGCGCCAGCAGCAGACGCCGGCGCATCCCGCCTGAGAGACTCGGCGCGCGGACCCCGGCCTTGGCGCGCAGGTCAAAGACGTCCATCATCTCCCCAGCGCGGCGCACGGCATCGGCGCGGCTCATCCCGTAGTAACCGCCGTGGTAGACGAGCGTCTCCTCCACGTCGAGGAAGCGGTCGAGGTTGACGTCCTGCTCGGCCAAGCCCAGCATGCGCCGCGCCTCGGGGTCGCGGTGCGGGTGCCCGAAGATGTCGATCTCGCCGGCGGTGATCCGGATCAGGTTGCACACGGCGCTGATCAGGGTGGTCTTGCCGGCGCCGTTGGGGCCCAGCAGGCCGAAGAACTCGCCGTCGGGGATCTCCAGGTCAAAGCCGTCGAGGGCCAGCAGGCCGCCGTCGTAGCGCTTGGTGAGGCCGCGCAGGGAGAGTGCCGGGTCAGAGCTCATCGCCCATCGAGCCTAGTCCGCCGCTCCTGGCCGGACGGATCCTCGGCCATCTCGTTCCGCGTCGGTCGACCCGACGGTGGCGCAAGCCCCGGGCTGTCGGGTTGACAGGTTCGTGAATTCGCGTTACCGTCGGTCATGCGAATATGGAATCGTCTCGCACCTACACCAAGGTCGCTCGCGCGGAGGCTGAGCAGCAGACGCGGGCCGCGCTGATCGCTGCGGCGGATGAAGCGTTTCTCTCCGGACCGTGGGAGCAGGCGTCGTTGGAGTCGATCGCGCAGAGCGCGGGAGTGAGCAAGCAGACGTTGCTGCGTCATTTCGGCTCCAAGGACGGGCTGCTCGAGCACACGCTCCGCCGGGCGATCCCCGAGGTGCACAAGCAGCGATTCAGCGCTCCCACCGATGACGTCGCGGGCGCGGTCGACAATCTGCTCGACCATTACGAGGAGCGTGGAGGGCGGGCGATGCGCAGCACCAACCTCGACGTCGGTGGCCCGCTCGCCGAGCTCGCGCAGCTCTCGCGCCAGTTGCACTACGACTGGATTGACCACGCGTTCGGTCGGTGGCTCGCACCGGTGCCTTCACCTGAGCGCACCCGGCTGCGTGCAGCGCTGATCGCCATCTGCGACGTGCAGAGCTGGTGGATCCTCGCCCACGATCTCGGCCTCTCCCGGGCCGAGGTGCGAGCCACGCTGATCCTTTGCATCCGGCGTCTACTGGGGGACCAATGAAGATCCTGGCCTACACCACACCCGCGCGCGGGCATCTCTACCCACTCGTACCGATCCTCGACGAGCTCGCCGAGCGCGGTCACCGGATTGCGATCCGCACGCTCGCTTCTGAGGTCGGCCTG
>Ga0210397_10002573_pt1 | contig 11399 bp, 7 predicted proteins | sample IncBWH2OmetaG_FD_160126 | JGI IMG/M metagenome (GOLD analysis project Ga0210397, IMG submission 160126) | Forest soil microbial communities from Barre Woods Harvard Forest LTER site, Petersham, Massachusetts, United States - Inc-BW-H-2-O ...
CGGTTCCGATAAGCCGTGTGGGACTCAGACTGGCGAACGCGGTCGTCAATCGAAAGATCACGGCCGGCGAAAGCGCTGTAACCCTGCAACAGCGTCGGCTCGGGATCGGGCCCCAGTAACGAGCGCGTCAGGATCGCCCCAGCGTTGACGAGCGGGTTGAGCGGGTCGAGTTCGATCGCGTTGAATGGCTCGCCGGTCGGTTCGACGCCGACCCGCTCACGGACCATCTCACCACGAGACTCCAGCGCCATCGCGAAAGTCAGCGGCTTCGAGATCGACTGGATCGTGAACGGCAGGCGCGTATCACCCACTTCGTAGATCGCCGCGTCAACGGTAGCCAGCGCGATTCCGAACGACGAACGATCCGCGAGCGCCAACTCCGGGATGTAGTCGGCGACCGTGCCCGAGACGTCCTGCACGAGGCGGGCGTGAAGATCCTCGAGGTAGGACTGAACGGGAGTCGTCATTTCATGCCGCGATTGTCGGCGGCTACCCGCCCCCACGAAGATCTCAGCGCCGGCAGGGCCCGACCACCGTGCGCGCACGACTCTTGCAATCGTGGCGCCCTCTCAAACCGACTAGAGACTTCTCAGGCGGCGGATCTGATCCACTGGCAAATCCGACCGTTGCCCTTCCATCCGGTCGCGCAGTGTCGAGCACCGGAAAGAGATGGGCCGGTCAAGCTCCGACGCCTCGTGACGCCGGCTCCTCAGGGCTCAATCAACGGCCTATGCCGCTTTGGAGACGGTGCCCGCCGCGAGCAGCGTCCGGACGTGGGCCGCGGCAGTGTGCGCCGCGTCGGCCGGCCCATCGTCCTCGCCGTCCGCGATGACGGCCAGGAAGGTGTCGACGACGAGGGGGTCGAACTGCCCGCCTGCGCAGCGTCGGAGCTCGTGGCAGGCGATCTCGGGCGCGACGGCCCGGCGGTATGTCCGGTCGCTGGTCATCGCCTCGTAGGCGTCGCAGACGCTAACGATCCTGGCGCCGAGCGGGATCTCCTCGCCGTGCAACCGGTCCGGATAGCCCGTTCCGTCCCAGCGCTCGTGGCTGGCGCGGACGAGACGCGCGATCGGCCGCAGCGCCGGAGCGCCGTGGAGTATGCGCTCGCCGAGAATCGTGTGGTCGCGGACGAACGCCCACTCGCCTTCGGTGAGATCGGTGTCCTTGTTGAGAATCGCATCGGGGATAGCCACCTTGCCGATGTCGTGCAGCTGAGCGGCTCGATAGACCTCGTCGAGCGCCTCGCCGCTGACGGCGAGCCGCCGGCCCACTCGGACCGCGAGCTCGGCGACGTGGCCGGCGTGTTGATCGAGCTCGGGCTGCTTGGCGCGCATCGCTCGCAGCAGCACTTCGCTCGCCTGGCATCCCGCGCCGGTGGAGCGGCCGCGCTTGTTCGCGTACATCCGCTCGTCGGCGAGCATCAGGGCGCGCGAGGTGTCGTCGGCCTCCTGCGGCAACAGGACGACCCCGAGTGATGCGCCGATCGCGAACTCTGGCCCGGTCTCGGTCAGTGCGGCAGCCGCGGCCGAGATCAGGTGGTCCGGATCGGCGTGGGTCAGGTCGAGGTGCGCGCAGAACTCGTCGCCGCCCAGCCGGTACGCGTGACCCACGCCTTCCACCGCACGGCTCAGCCTCTGCCCGAGACGCGCCAGCAGCTCGTCTCCAGCCACGTGACCGAACGTGTCGTTGTACGCCTTGAAACCGTCGAGATCGAACAGCAGAAGCAACGAAGAGCCGGCGGTCTCGGCAGCCTCCTCGAACGCGGCGCGCAGATCGGAGGTCAGCCGGCGGCGGTTGCCCAGGCCCGTGAGCGGATCGGTCATGGCCTCCTCGCGGATCGCGTGGTTCGCGATGATCTCGGCCGCCGCGAGCTTGGCCTTGCCAACGAGCTCCGTTATCAGCGCGATCTCGTCCTCCTCGAATGCACGACCGGCGCGAACGAGCCACAGCGAGCCGGCGAGCTCCTTCGGCGCCGCGGCGATCCGCATCGGCACGCTCAGGCGCCACACCCCGGCGTGCCCCACCTGGACGGGGCCGTCGAGGCTCGGGGCACCGGCGCCTTCGGGCCTCATCGCGTCGAGCCAGCCTTCCACGCCGACCGATAGCCGCACCGGCGAAGGTCCTCCGGCGAGCTCGAGTCGTCCGGCCGCGGCGTCGAGCGCCTCGATCGAACCGTGGAGGAGAATCTCGAGCAGACTGCTGAGCTCGAGCTTGGCCGCAAATGCGTCTCCGAGACGCCGGACCGCGGACTGCAGTCGCACGCGTTCCTGCTCGACGAGCTTGAGCCGCTGGTGAGCCTTGTCGATCCGCTGCGAGCGGTCGTGCGCCAGCAGCCAGAGCAGGAACACCAGCGGCAGCGCGAGCAGGATCGCGGCGGGGTACCGACGCGTCGCGATCGCTGCAAGGAGGCCGAGTGGCGCGAGACAGAGGTCGACCGCCCAGACGAACGCGATCACGCGGATATGGACATCAAGCTCGGGTACCACGCCCGCGAACCGCATCCGCGCGAGTGAGCAGGTCAGATCCAGCAGGCATCCCGCGGCGATTGCCCCCGCCAGCAAAGGCAACTGGGGCACGCCGATCAACGGTGAGCCAGCCAGCAGCAGCACCACCGCCGGGCCGACCGCGTGCCAGGCGTCGGGAACCGCCGACAGGACCCGGCGCGGGGGCACACGGCCGAAGGCCCAGTCCACGGTATTCCCGAGCACCATCCCGGCACCGACCGCGGCAGGGACCGCTGCCGGCGGGAGCACGAGCAGCATCGGCACCAGGATGAGCTGGGTGGGGACGACGTAGCCGGCGCCGACGGCGAATTCGATACGCCCGACGAGGGCATAGACCGCGATCAGCAAGACGGCCGTACCGGTGAACGGTCCGACCTCGCCAGCGTGGGGATGGGTTACACCGGCCGCGAGCAGGAGCGCGCCAGCGACGGCCACGAACAGCGCCGCCGCAACCGCGTCGACGAGCAACTCGCGCTGTGACGCCCGTCGCTCACGCCCGTCCCAGCTACGCTGGAGTAGCTGCTCGGTCGCCGACTCGGTCACCTCCTCGTGGCGCTCGAGTTCCAACACGGTGACTCTCACTGATCCTCGATCCGTGCTCGAACCGGGCCGGACTCAGCCCGACCGGTAGGGATCGACGTAGACGTCGTCGATCTGCCAGCTCGCCGACCAGGCGCGCACGCTGAACTCGAGCGCCACCTGGAGCGTCTGATCGTCGGAGAGGTTCTCGGTGTCGCCGGTGATCGGCTGGGTCGGCGCCCAGGATGGCATCGAGCCATCAAGGAGACGGGCAACCGGCACCGTCTGTACGCCATTGGCCGTTTGCACCAGCGCATACACGTGGAGACCGCCGCCGGCCTCGATCTGCTGCGCGAAGAACCGCAACGACCCCATGGTGTTGTCGACGCAGAAGAACGGGGATATGGCGCTGCCTCCCCCGGAGATGGTCAGCGATTGGCTGTCGCTGCTGCTGTCCACGTAGAAGGGTTCGTTCCCCTGAGTCAGGCTCGCGCCCGACAGGGTCCACCCGACCTGATCGGTCGTTCCCTCAAACGAGCCTCCGGGGGCGAGGAAGTAGTTGTTGTTGTCACCCCACTGCGAGAACGGGTTGCTGACCGGCTGAGTCGGGCATGACGCGAGGGCAATGCCGGGGACGGCGAGCACGCCGACGAAAGCGAGCGCCGCGACACGGCGAAGGACGCGCAGGGGTGAGCGAGCGAGTGCAGACAAGGCTAAACCTCCATGCAGGGGGCGCCACCCTGTGGCGCGCGATCTCCTGAACATCGGCAGCTGGGCCATCTCGAACCCGAGATCCCTGGCTTTGCGCCCCCGCCTCACGACGAGTTAGCCTTTCTCGACGCTCTCGCTATCGACAGCTGCGTCTAGGACCTTGAGGAGACACGGCGGGGACTGGAGCTTTCGCATAGGTTCCGAGCCGCAGCCCGTGCGGCGCTGTCTTTCGATCTGGGGCTCGCAGAACCGACGACCACTGCTGTGGTCACGTGGGCGATAACCACGACTAGTCGGGTGGGCGCCGGTATGCGCGGATTACCGATTCGTGGCGAGGTCCCGGCGCGTACGCAGCATTCATACGTATGTTGCCGGTACCTCCGCGGCGTCGAGGGACAGCATCGATCTGCGCAGTAGACGGGAGACGTGCATTTGCGAGTATCCGATCCGTCGGCTGATCTCGCGCTGCGTGAGACCATGGACTAGGCGCAGGCCGAGTATTTGGCGTTCCAGCTCGGTTAGCTCGGCCCAGTTGCTCGCGAGCGCCTGTCGGTCTTCGGCAAGTTCGAACCCGTCGTCCTCGCCCCCCAGCGTCTCCGTGAGTGCGCACCCGTCTCCGTCGTCCTCGCCGATGGGCGCGTCGAGCGAGGTCAGCTGGTAGTTCTCGCCGGCGTCGATCGCCTCGACTGTCTGCTCGACCGTGCAGTCGAGCGCCTCGGCGAGCTCGTCGAGGGTCGGGGAACGACTCAATTCGGTGGACAGCCGCTCGGCGTGGCGGCTGACCGCCAGCGCTCGCTCCTGGAGCTCGCGCGGGACGTGGATCGCCCATCCCTTGTCGCGGAAGTGACGCTTGAGCTCGCCCAGGATCGTCGGCGCGGCAAACGCGGTGAAGTTCTTGCCGTGCTCGGGATCGAACCTGTCGATCGCGTTCAGCAGGCCGATGGACGCAACCTGCACAAGGTCGTCCATGGGCTCGCGACTGTGGATGTAGCGAACCGCGAGCTTGCGGGCGAAGGGCATGAAGCGGTCCATCAGTTCGTCGCGAGCGGCGAGATCCCGCTCGCGGAAGTGCGTGTCGAGAAGCTCTTCGTCAGTCTGGCGCGCGAACTCGCGCGCCTCCATGATTGTGGCGGCCATTGAACCTCCGGCTAGTGGATTGCCTTCGCGAGGTCCGTGCTGGAGCCGCGGGGAGCGTCCCAGGCGTCGTCCGACGCATTTCGTGTCGACCCGGTCCGGCGATGGAGCCGTACCGGGAGCGGCTTTGGTCAGCATTCGGGCGTTCGCCGGGCTGATACAAGGCTCTGGGGTAGCGCTCCCGTGTCCGACGCCCGGCTGTAACCGTCAGGCTCGGATCGGAGCAGGTCGTCGCCGCCGATGACGGCGCTTTCGCGCGAGCGGTGCGCGGTCAGAGTGTCGAGCAGGCCAACCAAGGCGAGAAGCCGATGTACCTGGCCAGCCTCGCGGCATACGATCGCGAGCCGGCGGTTCTGGGGCTCGAGCCGCCGGAGCGTGTCGAGGAGAAGGTGCAACCCGGTCGAATCCATGAACGCGACCTCGGACAGATCCACGACGACCGGACCGGTTTGATGCTCGAGAACCGGCAGCAGAAACTTACGCAGCACGGGCGCGGAATCGAGGCCGATTTCCCCGTGGACGCTGAGCACCGCTACGTCCTGGTGTGGCCCGTGGGCCGTTAGGAGTCCCACCGACATCGGATCGGCCCTCCACTGGGGAACACCAGCCCGCTCCGCGGCTAGCGGGACACCTGATCGCTTCGCCCCTGTGTCGCAGCGGGGACCGGCTGATTGTTCCTCGGCTTCGGGTATTTGCGGCATCGGCTGCTCTGTCCCGGCTGACGGTTGAAAGAGAAGTTGCATAACTTATGCTTACATATTGCAGAGGTCATGTCAACTTATTGCCCTTATATCGAGACGTGATGCCCGCATCTTGCAGAAGAAATGCACGCTTGTGAGGGACCGATTCGATACGCTCACGGTGTCTTGACTCAAGATCGCGGCATCTACAGCATCGGGGCCGTCGGCCGGATGCTTGGTCTATCTCCGCCGGCGATCCGCAGTTGGGAGGATCGCTACGGCCTGATCGTGGCCGAGCGCAGCGAAGGCGGGCGCAGGCTGTACACGCGCGATCAGCTCGAACAGCTGCGGTTCGTCAAGGAGCGCGTCGACGAAGGACTGTCCGCCGCCGATGCACACCGCCTGCTCGCCGAACGTCAAGCGGGCACACAGCCGATCGTGGATGGGGGCACGTTGAATACGCCGGCCGGGGTGCTTGTCCTGTTGGCCGACAGCGATCGGTACAGCGCGCAGCTGAGCGACTTCATCCTCCGTTCCGAGGGCTACGAAGTCGAGGTCGCGCTGACCGCAGAGGACGCCGAGGAGAAGTTCGCCGCGCGGGATCCCGCGCTGACGATCGTCGAGCTGATGATCTCGGGCGGCGTCGGCCGAGCGCTGTGCCGACGGCTCAAGGAGTGGCGTGCGACGCCGGTGCTGTGCATCTCAAGCTTGGATCTCGGCGAGCAAGCGCTGGCCGTTGGCGCGGATGCCTTCCTCAAAAAGCCGCTCGAGCCGTTGCAACTCGCGGCGACCGTGAAGGACCTACTCGGTCACAGCCGACTCATGCCCAAAGAGGCGGGCGCCGCCGATGAGTGAGCGGTTCTCAAGCGGCAACCAACACCTGGACGCAGTCCTCGGTGGGGGGCTACCGGCGAACGCGGTCAACATGATCATCGGTCTTCCGGGCAGCGGCAAGACGATTCTCGCGGAGCAGTTCATGTTCCACAACGCGTCCGCGCAGCGACCGGCCTTATATCTCTCGACGGTCTCAGAACCGCTTGAGAAGATTCTGCGCTACGGCCAAAGCCTTCACTTCTTCGACGCCGAGGCGATTGGGACGAGCGTGTTCTTCGACGACCTGGGACGGACGCTCAACAACGGCGGCCTCGACGACGTTCTCGCCCACCTTCGCCGCCTGATCACAGAGCGCCGACCAGGCATGATCGCGATCGACAGCTTCAAGGCGCTGTCGGCCTACGCGGCGACCCCGCGCGCCTTCCGTCACTTCCTGCATGAGCTCGCCGGCGTCCTCACGGCCCTCCCCACGACCACATTCTGGGTCGGCGAGTACGGTCGAGATGAAATCGCGACCGCCCCCGAATTCGCGGTCGCCGACGGAATCATCTCGCTCACCACACGGCGCGAATCCGAACGCGCGATCCGCCACCTCGAGGTCCTCAAACTTCGCGGCACGGGATTCATGTCAGGTGAGCACGCCTACAGGATCGCCCCCGACGGCTTGCATGTCTTCCCGAGACTCGCGGAAAGCGAACCCGTCGAGACGTACGAGCTGCAGACCGAGCGCATGTCCTCCGGTATCCCCGCCATCGACCAGATGCTCGTCGATGGCTACTGGCCAGGCGCGTCGACGATGATCGCTGGGCCGTCAGGCTCAGGGAAAACGCTCATGGGGTTGCATTTCATCTTCAACGGCGCTGCCGCGGGCCAGCCCGGGATCATCGCGACCCTCCAAGAGAACACCACCCAACTCGATCGGATCGTCAAGGGCTTTGGCTGGTCGCTCGCCAGCGAATCGGTCGAGCTCATGTACCGCTCACCCGTGGACCTCTACCTAGACGAATGGGTCTACGACCTGATCGAGGTCATCGAGCGGACCCGCGCGCGCCGGGTATTCATTGACAGCCTCGGGGACCTAAGACGCGCGGCCGTAGACGAACTGCGCTTTCGTGAATATCTCTACTCACTGCTGCAGCGCTGCGCAAACCAACAGATCAGCGTCATGATGAGCCAGGAAATACCAGCGCTGTTCGGCATCACCCAGATTTCCGAAGACGGCATATCCCACGTCTCCGACAACGTCCTCCTGCTGCAGTTCGTGCCTCGAGATCAACAGCTACGGCGTGCCGTGACGGTGCTCAAGACCCGCGCAACCAGACACGATCCCGACGTCCGCGGGTTCAGCATCACCCCGGAAGGCATCGTCCTCGACGAGCCGGGGGACCATCGCTAATGCGGAGATACCGCGAGAGCCTCGATCCGGCCCGAACCAGCCGCAAAGGAACCTCGGAAGCGGGGTCTTAACGCCGAAAGACGCTCCAGCCTCCTATTTGGAAACTGAAGCGTCTAACTGTCGCAGTGGAGACGGCGGGAATTAGCGGCGCGAAGAACCCCGCATTCACCTCAGAGCTCAGCGAGGGCGAGTGGCCGACTTGTGGCCGAGTCGGTGGTGCGACTCCGAGTCATTGTGGCCGTCCGCCACGAGCCGGTCCGGCAGTTGCCTCGCGGTCCTTGTTCAGTTGCACCGCACCGCCCAGTATCCGCCCAAGCATGACGACACGGCCTGCGAGCGCAGCGCATTTGAGCGCGGTGCCGACAAGATCTCGAACGGGTCGGACGCGATCGTCGCGATGCTTGGCGAAATGTCCAAGAACGTGCGAATTCTCTGTAACTTCGACCCGAGCGTCTGTGAGTCATCGTTGCGTGATAGCCGCCGTTGTCGTGGGCGCCGTGCTGCTGCCGGCGGGACTGGCAGCCTGCGGGTCGACCAGCGCGAGCCGCCCGAGCGACGTCCGGTCCAGCCTGACCTCGCTGCTCAAGCCAGGCGAGAATCCGGCTGCAGAGAAGCTCACGGGCAGGCGACGGGGCGGCACGCTCACGGTGTACTCGGCCAACGATTTCGATTCGCTTGATCCAGGCGAGTCCTATTACGTGCTCGACTACGCGGTCGACTACGCGACACAGCGGCCGCTGTTCTCGTACATGCCCAACAACGCGTCGACGGTCGTTCCGGACATGGCCGCGTTCATGCCGACGATCGCTAACGGCGGGATCACCGACGGGGGCAGGACAGTCACTGTCCACATCAGAACCGGGGTGCGCTTCAGCCCGCCAGTCAACCGCGCTGTCACTTCCGCGGACATCGCCTACGCGATCGAGCGAGGCGCCAACCCTAATGTCGCCAACCCGTACTTCGCGCCTTACTTCGGGTCGGACGCCACGTCCCCGCTCGAGGGGGCGCAGGACCAGGAGTACAAAGGGGGGCCGATCCCCGGAATCCAGACGCCGAACGGCAGCACGATCGTGTTCCACATGACCAAGCCAGGCGCGACGCTGCTGATCCAGGCATTGAGCCTCCCTCTGTCGGCGCCGGTGCCCGAGTCGTTCGCCCGGCCGCTCGACCGGCACAAGCCGACGACCTACGGCAGCACCTATCTGGCGGCGACCGGGCCGTACATGCTGAAATCAGACCCGTCAGGCAGGTTCGTCGGCATCGGCTACCAGCTCGGTAGGTCGGCGACGCTCGTGCGGAACCCCAACTGGGACCCATCGACCGACTACCGGCCCGCGTATCTGAACCGGATTAACATCGAGATCGGCGAATCGACGACGGCAATCGGCGAGCAAGTGCTGAAGGGCTCGGACGCCGTCGAGCTGGACGCGCCGGCGCAGTCGATCGTCAAGCTCGCGTACGCCTCGTATCCCTCGGAGATCACCTTCACCCCTGGCCAGGGCGACTACTACATGGCGCTGGACAACGCCGCGGGACCGACGAGGAACGTGAACGTGCGCCGGGCGGTGTGGGCGGCACTCGACCGCGAGGCGATCGTCGCGGCGCGGGGCGGTCCGCTGCTAGCGGCGCCGATGACCCACTTCATCTATCCAGGTGTGATCGGCTACGCGCAGGCGGGCGGGGCAGCCGGTCCTGAGGTCGACTACAACGCCCACGCCAGGGGCAGCCTGACCGTGGCCGAGAAGTACATGCGGTTGGCCGGGTATCCGAGCGGCAGGTACGCGGGGAAGGCGACGATCAAGATCGTCGGGACCGATACCGGGGACGACCCGGCGGTGCTCGAGATCGTCAACCGGGCGTTCACCGAGCTCGGGTTCCACACGCACGTGTTCGAGACGGACGAGCACACGATGTACGACTATTGCGGCGCGCCGAAGTACGAGGTCGCGGCCTGCCCCTCGGTCGGCTGGGTGCGCGACTTCGCGGACCCGGAGGCGCTGCTCTACGTGCCGTTCTACGGTCCGGGGATAACGCCGACGAATAACCCCAACTGGGGGCAAGTCAACGATCCGCAGATCAACTCCGCGATGGCGCGTGCCGCCCTCGTCGTTGGCGTGAACGCCCGGGCCTGGGCCTGGGCCAACGTCGACAGGCTGCTCGTCGCCGAGGCCGGCGCCGTTCCGGAAACCTTTTCCAGCCAGGCCGAGATCGAATCCGCCAACGTCGCCGGCGTCAACGCGATCTGGAACGACGGGATCTGGGACTTCGACTTCACGTCGTTGAGATAAGCGGCCGAGACCGCGGAGCGAGTCACGGACAGACAGTCGTGTATCGGGCGTCGAAGCCGAGCTGAGCCCACTCCCCACGGGTCATGCTGCGACCGGCCACGGTGCAGGCCCGCTGCTCCCAGTCCACGAGCGAGGTCGGCCACCCGAAGCCGTCGCCGTCGTCGTCGACGGCGAGCAGCCGACCACCAGATTCGAACGCCACGGACGAGGTCGCGCCCTGCTCGGTCGTGAAGCCGGGGCCCAGCTGCCCGAGCCCAGCGGCGAGCCACAGCTTCACAGCGCCCTCGCCCTGGACCGCGGTTGCAAACCGCTGCCCGGACCGGTCGAAGGCGATGCTGTCAACAGGGGCCGCGCCGACGAGCACGGGAGAGTCGATTTCCGTGCCGCTAATCGGATTCCACAGCTCCACCGTTCCGGCGGGAGTGCCGTTGGCGAGCGTTCCGTTGGGCGCAAACGCCAACGATGTCGTGCCGGCGGGTGAGATCAGGACCTGACCGATATGACCCGTCGTCGGATCGAGTATCAGGATGCTGCGGTCGAAAAGACTGAGCGCGAGCAGCTGCCCGTTCGGCGAAAACGCGAGCAGGTCGTCGCCGACAGGCTTGGCCCCGTTTCCGAGTGACCCATTGAGGTCCGTGGGCGAGGTGAGCAACCTGCCAGTCGTGGCCTGCCAAACGGCGACGCTGGCGAAGTCTTCGCCGGTGGCTTGCCCTACCGCTGTCCCGGTCTTGTCGTCGTCGCTGGCGGCGACGAGACCGCCGCCCGGGGAGAATGCGACGGACTGGGCCGCCTCGGGCTGGCCGAACATCGAACGCAAGCCGAGGAGTCGGCGGACGAGCCGAGGTTCGCCGCTTGTGCTCCAAAGCTGCACGAGCCCGTCACGCCCCGCGACTGCCAGCTCCTCCCCCGACGGTGACCATGCGAGCGCGGTCAGGGCGTTCCCGCTCGGCTTGATCGTGAACGAGGTCAGCCTGGTCAGGGTGCGGGTCGAGAAGAGTCCGACCGAGGAGGCTCCGAGCGGCACGGCGAACCTCGAGCCGTCAGGGGAGAGCGCTAGCGGCGGCGCCGGCGGAGTCAGCGAAGCGCAGCACGGCGACGGCGAGCCGAGCGAAGAGCGGATGCCCAGCCCCCGATCTCCGGCCAGATCCCACTCGAGCAGCAGCCCGTCGAGCGATGACGTGTACAGCGTAGTCCCATTCGGGCTGATCGCCGCTCCGGCCACTTGCCCCGCCGGACCGGTCAGCGCGTCTTCCTCACGGCCGGTCCGAGGATCCCAGATGAGCACGGTGTCATTGCCCCCGACAGTGACGGCGGCGCGGCCGTTCGGCGAGTA
>Ga0210397_10002578_pt1 | contig 11380 bp, 11 predicted proteins | sample IncBWH2OmetaG_FD_160126 | JGI IMG/M metagenome (GOLD analysis project Ga0210397, IMG submission 160126) | Forest soil microbial communities from Barre Woods Harvard Forest LTER site, Petersham, Massachusetts, United States - Inc-BW-H-2-O ...
CGGCAAGGTGGCGCGGCGGCGCCTGCGGGAACTGGCCGCAGCGCGGGTGACTCCCTCGGCGGCCTGACCACCCGGAGCGCGGGCGGGGACCGGAGGACGAACCACGCTCCGTTCGGCAGAAATAAGATTTTGATCTTTAATCTGGCGGGGCCGCGCCGGCGGGCGGCCGGGGAAAGTCGGCTTCGAGCAACGCGAGGCACACGTCGCTAATGTCGACGATGCCCACCAGGCCACCGTCGTGGATGACCGGCAGGTGCCGGAAATGGCCGCTCGTCATGACCTCGGCCGCGTCACGGATGCTGGTCGTGGTGTTGATGACGATCGGGCGAACGGTCATCAGTTCATAGATCCGGGTCGTGTTCACGTCCTTCCCGTCGGCGACCGCGTGGGCAATGTCCGCCTCGGTAACGATGCCTACCGGCTGGCTGGTCCGGGGGTCCAGGACCGTGACAGCGGTCGCGCCCGCGTGCTTCATCAGGTAGGCGGCCGCAGCCACGTGGTCGTTCTGTTCTACCGTGGTTAGCGGTGGGCGCATGATGTCCCCGGCGGTGGCCGGGGCGGCGATGTTGGCCTGCTCGGACATCTCTTCCACCTCTACCGTTGCTGGGATTTGGTCTCCACGTTATTCGCCGGCGTTGTACACCGTCTGGTCAGGGTTGGTCCTGACTGCCCGCGCCGCATCGAGGTCTGGTTCCACCGCGTCGACGGTCGCTGGTAGCGTTTCCCGTTCCAACAGCGGCACGACTTCTATCTCCCGTCTCTGGCTTGCCGACTACCAGGCATAACGCCACCCCGGACAATCGGTTCAGTCTGGGCAAGCGGCGCGGGAAACCTAGGTAGTCCGTGGCGAAAACTAGGCCACCGCTGCTGATCCGCGGCACCGGTCGGCCGCCATACGTTCGGGCTGGCGTGATAACCCAGCCCAGGAGGTGCAGTGCCGCTTTACATGGTCATCCCGTCATTCGACGGCGATGTAGCAGACGGCGAAATGACCAGGGCGGCCCTGCAGATACAGGGCAAGCACAAGGTCCGGTACCGGGGGTACTGGGTCGAGGTCGGCGGGCGCAAGGTGCTCTGCCTGGTCGAGACGCCATCCGCCGCTGCGCCCGAGGCCGTGCACCGTGAGGGCGGCCCGTCACTATGAACCCGAACTACGGATATCAGCTGTACCAGATCCAGCGGAGCAAGACTCGCGCCGAGATCCTGGCCGACGACGCACGGCGCGGACGTTTCGCCGCGGCTGTCTCCCGGGGTAGTCGGCGCGCCTATCGCAAGACGCTCGGATGGGGAATCACGGTGCTGAACGAGGCCCGGGCGCCGGCCCGGGCCGTGGAGGATCCCTGAGGCGGACCGTACTCTGCCAGCGACAGGACCAGCGAGTCCAGCAGGAAGTGGCCCGCCCGGAAGTATGCGGCGCTGGGCCGGATGTGCCTGGAGGGGATGAGTTCCAGGGCGGTCTGCAGGGGTGACGAGGACCAGCGGTCGATGTCCAGCCTCATCCGCAGGGGCGGGCGCAGCGGCCCGCGGGCCATGCGGACCTGGATCCGGTAGGTACCGGTGTCCCGATCGTGCTCGATCGGCCCGCACAGCAGGCTCAGGCCGGTACGGTATCTGCCGTCTTGTCCGATGAGCTGCCAGCCTTCAAGTGCGGCCACGCATGTCGCGAACGGGATGTCCACGATCCGCTGGAAGGTCAACCAGTCCCGGACCGGGGGCGTATCCGCATTCATGCTGTTCATCAGGGATTCCTCTGGCGTTGGAAGAAGTACCTGGCCACGGTATGGCGGCCGCCTGGAATCCTGAATCGGGAACGGTTGCCCAGTTTTGGCCACAGGTTACTGAGATTTCCGCCACGCCGGTCGCGGCGTTACTGGTTATCTGGCCGGGGACAGCCTGTGTAACTGTGGTCCGTTCGGCCCAAAAAAAGTCGGTCGCGGCCGGGAAGAGTTTTCCTCCCTGGGCCACCTGGCCTGTATCAAGCCGGGTGAGTTCAGCCTCCGTCCAGGCAGGACCCGAGATTTAGGCATGGCTGGCTACCTCCGACGCCCAGGGTCGGGGTTCGGCCAGCCGGCCGAGGGCAGCCATGCTGGGAATCTTGTGCGCGATCTCCCGCCAGCGTCGCCGGGCGCACGAGTGACCGGCGCGGGCCATGCACAGCTGGGAGGAGCTCCCCGAGCCCGACGAGCCGTCGCGGCCGCACCGTGAGCCTTCCGCGGCCGTCGCGGTGTGGATCCGGGGATCGGCGATCGGGGACGGGCCGACGAAACGGGTCGCGGCCTATCTGCAGCAGGCCGGGCTGCGGGTCGAGCCGCACGCGGCTGGCGGCGGCCAGCCGGCTCATGGAGTGCTGCTTTTCGATCGGGTGACCCCGGATCTGCTGATGCTCATCCGGGAGGTCAGCGCATCGGGCACCCGGCGGTTGCTCGCGCTGGCGCCCTGCCGGGCGGCCCTGGCGGGCGGTGACGCCTGGGACCTAGTGCACGCCGGGGCGTCGGATGTTGTGTCGTGGCACGGGGCAGCGGACCCGGCGGGCCAGGTGGCGGCGCGGTTGCAGCGGTGGAGACTGGTCGACGAGCTAGCGGCCTCACCCCAGGTGACGCAGACGCTGGTGGGGCGCAGCCCCGCCTGGCAGTCGGTCATGCGCGAAGTCGTGGAAGTGGCTCGTTTCACCGACGCGTCCGTGCTGATCACGGGCGAGAGCGGAACCGGCAAGGAACTGGTGGCCCGCCTGATCCATGACCTAGACAGCAGGCCACGCAAGAAGGACTTCGTGATCCTGGACTGCAGCACGGTCGTTCCGTCGCTTTCCGGCAGCGAATTCTTCGGGCATGAGCGCGGCGCTTTTACCGGAGCGATCGCCCCCCGGACGGGGGCCTTCGAGCTCGCCGACGGAGGAACGCTATTCCTGGACGAGGTGGGTGAGCTTCCGGTGCCGCTCCAGGCCGAGCTGCTCCGGGCGGTACAGGAACGGACCTTCAAACGCGTCGGCAGCAACGTATGGCGCCAGGCCAGTTTCCGGCTTCTTTGCGCCACGAACAGGAATCTGTTCCAAGAACAGGAGGAGGGCAGGTTCCGCGGTGATTTCTACTACCGGATCGCGGGCTGGACGGTCCGGCTGCCCAGCCTCAGCGAACGGACCGAGGACATCCTCCCGCTCTTCGGGCACTTTTACCGGCAGCTCCGGCCGGGCGAGCCATCCCCGGTCCTCGACCGCGCGGTGAGCGATCTGCTCGTCGGCCGGCCCTACCCGGGCAACGTCAGGGACCTGCGCAGCCTCGCGCTGCGCGTGTGCCACCGTCATGTGGGCAGCGGTCCGGTCACGGCCGGCGACATCCCGGAGGACGAGCGGCCCGCGGCCGGGTCCGGGACCGACTCTTGGTGTGACGATTCATTCGAGCGCTGCATCCGCCGGGGGCTGGGGCTCGGGGTGACCTTGCGGGACATCAGCACCGCGGCCACCGAGACGGCGATCCGGATCGCGCTCGCCGAGGAGTCCGGGAACCTCCAGCGGGCCGCGCGCAGACTAGGCGTCACCGACCGGGCGCTCCAGCTGCGGCGGGCATCGGGACGTAAGGCCGTCCCGTCCTGACGGAGCGGCCGGTGCCGGACCAGGCGGCCAGCGCGTCCGCGGTCCGGTCGATGTCCGAGGGGGTGTGGGCGGCCGTGATGACGAAGACGACCGCCGCTTCGGACCGGCATCCGCGGGCTTGCAGGACCGTGCGGATCCCGTGGCCGAGCAGGCGGCGGTGCAGCCTGGCCGCTTCGCCGCCGGCCAGGAATACCGCCTGGACGGGGAACGAACTGTCCGCGGTCCGCAGCCCGGTGCCCGCGAGCAGGCGCCGGAAGCGTTGCACGCGAAGCCAGAGCGTGCGGCGCAGGCGGTCTCCGCGGTAACGGTTCGCGCGGAGGGCGGCGGCCGCGGCGTGCAGGTCGGCTGCCGAGGGTGGACTGCAATGAGCCCGGGTCTGGCTCGAGTCCTCGAACAGGCGAACCAGGGGGCGGCTCGCCGCGACGACGGCTATGGGAGCACCCAGGCCTTTGGCCAGCGAGGCCACGACGACCACGTGTTGTGAACGCAGGCCGGCGAACGGAAGGGATCCGCCGCCGCCCCTCCCGTACGGCGCCGCCGCGGACGGATCGCGGCCCAGGACGCCGAGCGCCTGGGTGTCGTCGACGACCAGGAGGCCGCCGGCGGCCTGGGCCGCCTCCAGATAGCTCCGCAGCGGGGCCACGTCACCGCAGCCCGGGCAGACCCCGTCGGTGAGGACCAGCGGGCGACGGCCGGCCACGCTCCGGTCGCGCATCGAGGCGCGCAGCGCCGCGACATCGTGGTGGGCGAAGCGGCGGGCGGGAACCCCCCGGCCGACGGCCCGCTCGACGCCCCATTGCCCAATCGGGTACGCGCCGGCGTCGACGAAGATGGCCGATCCCGGGCCGGCCAGCATGGGGATCAGGTCGATGAAGGCATGCACCGTCGATCGGGTCAGGATCGCCTCGTCACACCACACCAGGTCGGCGAGCCCCCCGGCCACCACGTGCGCCGGGCCGGGCAGGCCCAGGGTGGCCGGGGCGCCGGTGGTGAGCTGGGACCAGGGTTCCATGGCCCAGTACGGATGCCGGAAACCCAGATACAGCGACGACGCGAAGTCGATCATCGGGAGCGGTCAGCGGGAGCGGTCAGCGGGCGGCGCGATGCCTGGCCACCCGGCGCCGGAGATGAGCGGCCGGGACGGTCGCGTCCAGCCAGGCCGTCAGGTCGACGCCGGTGGCCGCGCGGTAGGAGTGAATGTAGCCCTGGACCTCCGCCCGCCAGTACCGGGCCCAGTTGGCGGCGTGATCGGGCTCGGTTATCTTCGTCCACGCACCGAACCGGATCCCGAGCAGCAACTGCTCCCCGAAAGCGCCCAGGGTATGGAAGTGCATGACGGAGGTGTCGGTCCAGCACTGCAGCGTCTTCATGGCCTCGACCCGGTCCATCCACGGCTCCGGGTAGGCCACCATGACCCGGCCGGGCAGGAATTCGCGCATCTCGGGACGGCTGATCAGCCACTGCTGCATCAGCATTTCCTGACGCGCCGTCCACGGCAGGTCTCCGTACTGGTTGTGCGCACCCTGCGTGAGCAGGAGATGCACCTCTCGGAGCCCGTTCAGGACGGGGAACCCGTCGGCGATGACGGTGGTGTCGTCGTCTTCCTTGTAGAAGATGGAGCAGAGGTAGAGCAGGTTGTGGAACGCGTCCACGAACCGGGACCGGGAGTCGGCTCCCCGGACGGCCGGGATGGGCGTGCCGGCCAGCGGCAAGCCGTACTGGTGGTCGTATTCATAGGCGCGCCGCCTCACGGTCAGGCGGTGCTGTGTGTCTTGGATGTAGCCCCACAGGAAGTTGTTCAGCGGACGCAGCGGGTCGATCTCCAGCGCCGCGAGGGGGTCGTTGGGGGTGGCCGGGTTCCGGCGGTTCTGGAAGCGCCAGGCGATCGCGTTGAGCGTCTGCACCAGCATGCCTTCCTCGTGCCAGTAGGACCAGATCAGCTCCAGGAAGCAGGGCCTGCTCAGCTTCTCGGCCATGATCCCGTAGCACACCGCGGCCGCCTCGTCCTCGCCCGGGACCTCCCTGGCCGTCACGACCGGCACGTCGCGGAGCTTCATCCGGATGATGGCCAGGTAGGGCAGCGTCTCGATGAGTTCGTCCGGCCCGTCCTGCAGTCGCTCGCCGCGCAGATAATCCAGCCAGTAGCGGCTGATCTCGCCGGCCTGGAGGGTGCGGTTGAACCGGCGCGACTCGGCGTTGAGGTCGAAGTTGGGATCGAGGTCGGCGAGATCCGCGCCGCAGTGGATCATCATGAACACCTCGGTGGCCACCTTGAGCAGCCGGTAGGCCTCCACGTCCGGGAAGGGGAGGCTCTTGTAACGCAGGAGGTTCCGGTGCCGATCGGAAAGGCCTGCCTCACCGGCCGCGTCGTCACCGCACAGCACGCGATCCATGAACCGGCTGTAGCGCTCGAAGCTCAGGGCGTTGGTGGAGCGGCGGATGATCGCCCAGAGCGCCTGATCCGCGGTCGGGACGACCTCCGCGCGCCGCATCGTCACTGCGAGGTCGTCTCCGGCCGCCAGGGGCCGGGGCAGGATCTCGAACGGTTCGGTCTGCGCGCTCAGGGAGGCGGCGGCCGCGGCGGCACGGGCCCTCGCGGCCGCGGACGCTGGGGGCGCCGCAGGCACCGGGAGCAGTGGGGTCAGCGTCACGCCGACCGTCCAGGCTCCCGGGACCAGCGAACTGGTGTCGAGCGTCGCCTTGAGCGGCTCGCCGGTGAACTCGACGGGTCCGGTGACCGCGACCTCCTCGACCAGCAAGGCGATCGTGACCTCGCGGTGCGTGAAGCGCACGGGCCCCTCGACGGCCCACTCGACCTGATAGATGTTCGGCGGGGCGGTGATCTCGATCAGGAGGATCCCCCCCGCGGCGATCCTTTTCGGATGGACTTCGAGATCGAAATCGTTGACTGGCATGACGGTGCTCCTATCTCAGGACGGGAACGCGACGCGTTCCCGGGTATGTCGGTTGCTCACGGGCCCAGATCACCGGCTGTCCGGCCGGCATAGGGACACGGACGGTGGAGAAGCTCGCGTTGGTCTCGAGCGTGCTTCTCAGCGCCCACTGGCCGATGAGTTCGGCCAGCAGCAGGCTCTCGCGCTCGGGACTGATCAGGCCGGACGCTCGCGCCTGACCGAGCACGGCGAACACCAGCGTCGGGGCGGCCGTTGACATGAGGTCCGGCGCCCGGCTCCACCGCCGGTACCTGGCGATGAGCGCGGGCGGCGTCCGGTCGGGCACCCGCAGGACCTCCCCGAGCGACCGGCCGAGCAGGGCGTCCGGCCGGTGCTCGGCGAGCAGCGAGACGAACGCCGGCAGCGTCTCGTGCAGCAGGGTCATCACGTGGAGCAGTCGCGGGTGCAGCGCGCGGGCGGGGTAGAGGCCCTCCCATACCGAGGCGATCTCGGCCCACTGCGGATCGGGGTACAGCCGATCGCCGATGGCGCAGCTCAGCAGCACCCGGATCCAGGGCAGCGGGTGCGGGTCGAGCGGGTCCAGCCGGAAGACGAACGCCCTGGGCAGGCTGATCAGCCCCATGAGGCCGAGGGTCGAGGCCACGCCGACCTTCGCGACAGACCAGAAGTCGGCCACGACTTCGGAGATCCACCGCCCCCACAGGCCCCAGGCCTCGCGCTCGTCGCCCCGGGCGGACCTCCTGGCCTGCTCGACCGCGCGGTGCAGGGACTCCACCAGGCCCAGCAGGGCGGCGCCCTGATGACCCACCTCATGGACGAGGGAGGACGCGATTCCGTAGCCGATCATGCGCTCCCGCGGGATCCGCACGATCGCCACGGGATTCTGACCGCCACCGGGCAGCCTGGTCCGGGCCCGGCGAATGGCGCCGCCCAGCCCGCGGTGCAGGTGACAGATGATCGGCGGGGCCTCGAAATAGTGACCGGGCAGAACCAGCGCCTCAGCGGCGGCCACATCCAGCCCGGACAGCCACACGCCCGTGTCATGCTCGCTGCGCTGCGTGATCACCTCGGAGAACACGTCGAACTCCGACAGTGTGATGTTGAACCGCAGGCGCATGAGCGTGAATCGTCGCTGTTGCCGGGCGGGCGACGCGTACCGACCCTCTGCTCGTATCCAGCGCAGGAACCGGCGCACCTCCGCACGGACCTCGCGACGCCCCGCCTGGAGGTAATCCTCGATCGCCGCCAGCCCGCCTGGTGACACGGCCGCCGCAGGCAACGACGTTTCCTGCAGCACGAACGGCCGCACAGCGTCCAGTCGGGTCAGCAGAGCCCGGGCTTCTTGTTCCAGAAGCCAGGAGGCCGTGGCATCGCGGGTCATCGGTTCAGGCCCCGAACAGGACGATCCTGCGGCCGCGGCGCACCCAGCGACCTTCCTGACCGTCGGGGATCCCGGCTACCTCGTGCTGGCCGGGCGGCGCGGGACGGCAGCGGCCCGGAGTTGGCGGGCCGTCGTGACCGCCGGCCAGGTCGGGGCCGGGCGGGGCCGGGCGAGGCGCGGCCGGGCGGGGCGGAGCCGGGCGGGACGGGGGCGGCGCGCCGTCGGCCGGGGGGCCGAAATCGCCGGGCGGGCCGGACCAGTAGCCCCGCCGGCCGTGGTGGCGTCGGTGGTGATAGCCGGGCCGGCCGTAGTGCTGCCGGCCGTAGTGGCCGCCTCGGCCGTAATGGCCGCCCCGGCCGTAGTAGCCGCGGTGGCGGTAGTGGCCCCGTCGGCCGTGGTAGCGCCGGGCGTGGTGCAGGGCGCTGTGGTAGATGCCCGGGGCGTGGGCCCGGGAGGCGCGGATCAGGGCGGCCCCGGCCACCGCCTCCGGCGGCGCCGCGCCTGCGGCGTGCCCGGCGATGCTGGCCGTCCGCCCGGCGACCCGCACGACCTTGCGGGCAACCTCGAATTCGGCCTCCTGTGGGCTGAGCCCGGCCGTCTCGACTTCGAAGCTATTCGCGATCGCCTGGCCTACGGCCCGGCCGGCCGTTCCTCCCGCCGGTCCGCCGAACGTAGAGCCGACGGCTCCGCCCACGATCGGCAGGGCGGCCTTCGCCACCGGCTTGACCACGTCGATGACGGCCCGCCCGGTCGGCGAGTTGGCGAAGTCCCTGACCCCGTGATAGGCACGGCTGACGGTGTCGACGACGCCCTCGAGGAACTGCTCCAGTTCTTCCTCACTGGAGACTTCGAGGAGTTCGGAGGCGAACCGGGCCTCCTGAGCCGGGCTGAGGGGACTCGGCGCCTGCTCGGCCGCGCCCAGCACGCTGTGCAAGCCATCCCGGACGAACTGCTCCTCCGCTTCTGGGTCACCACCCTCGAACTCGGCCTCGGCCTCCTGCTTGAACAGGCCGCCCAGCACGCTGCCCAGGATCGGGATCAGGGCCGGCAGGAACTGCTCCTCGGCCTCGCCGTACGGGCCTTCGTCCTCGGCCTCGCCGTACGGGCCCTCGTCCTCGGCCTCCTCGTACGCACCCGCGTACTCGGCCTCGCCGAAGGGACCCTCGTCCTCGGCTTCCTCGTACGGACCCTCGTACTCGGCCTCCCGCCAGCGGTGATGGCGGCGATGGCGGCGCCAGGGGTCGCCGTCGCCGCCACCGCCCCAGCCGAAGCCACGGTGGTGCAGGAACTGCTCTTCGGCCTCGCCGAAGGGAGCCTCCTGCTCCGCCTCCGGGTAAGGACCCTCGTACTCGAACTCGCTAAACCCGCCTTCGGACATGCTCATCGGTCTTCCTTCCATTGGTGTTCGGTCCGAAATGGCCCGGTCCGGGCCGCCTGCTCGCCCATGGTCACGGCGACGCGGACAAATTGCCTGGCCAGCTCCAGCTCCTGGTCTTCCGGTGACAGGCCCTCCAGCTCCAGGCCCAGGAGACGGCCCGCCCGAGCCCCGTTCCAGCTGGACCGCACGGCGGCGGCCGGCCAGGGGGCTCCCTCGGTGGCCACCGAGGCCACGATCGGGAGCGCTTCCCGGGCGATTTGGGTGAGCCGCCGGTGCATCGCCCTGACGACTCCCGGGCCCGCCTGGCCCGCCGTGGCGGACACGAGGTTCCCGATGGCCCGGTCGAGTTCGGCCTCGCTCGCGGTATCCAGCAGCTCGAAGGCCAACTCGATCTCCGCGTCCGCGCGCTCCCGCTGGCGCATCTCACCACCGCCTCCGGCTGGATCCGTCCCTTAACCCGGTGGTAGCAAGATCCGTGCCAGCCGCGTCGCGGCGGGCGAGCGGCGGCGCCGTAAGGTGCGCCCGAAGATTGCTTCGGGGAGGTGGCCTGGAGGATGGAATCCGGCGAAGACCGCTTCGGCTCTGTCGCTGCGTGGTTAGCGCAGGGCAGCGGCGGGGATGCCCGCCCGCAGGCGGTACTTGGTGACCGTCCGCCGCGCGACCTGGTAGCCGCGGGCCCGCAGGCGCTCGGCCAGCTGCTCGTCGGACAGGGCGTGCGGCTCAGCGGCCACCATCGCGCGTATCTCCTCGCCAAGCCCGCCGCTGGCGCTGAAGAAATCGGCGAGGGCCACCATCTGGCGGGAGGGGAGCATCGCGTATTTCGCCGCGACCGCGCGGCTGACCGTCGACTCGTGCAGGCCCAGGTCGCTGGCCACCTCGACGCGCGTAAGCGGGCCGCGCCACAGCGGCCCGCGGCGGATGAAGTCACCCTGGCGTTCGGTCACGGCCTCAGCTACCTGGCGAAGCGTGTCCCACCGCTCCTCGAGTCCGGCCACGAGCGACCGGGCTTCGGCCACGCTGGCCCGTAGGCGGCGCTGTTCGGCCGGGGCAGCATGCCGGGCGGCCTGCAGGTACGCGGGATTGATGCGCAGGCGGAACCGGCGCGGTTCAACCAGCTCGACGTCAAACCCGCTCGGGCTCTTCCCGTGCTCGGTGATGACCACGTCGGGAACGCACCGGTAGGCGATCGGGCTGGTGGCGCAGGACCGGCCCTCGAAGGCCGGGTAGGGCCGGAGACGAGTTCGGATCAGATCCAGGGCGTCGGCCAGCACATCGCGGCTGATACCGAGGGCCCGGCAGATCGCCGCGTGGTGACCCTTAGCCACGGCCGGAAGGTGATCCTCGATGACCGATCGGGCCACGCGGCGCAGGTCCTCCCCGGCTGGCACGTGCTCCAGCTGCAAGACCAGGCACTCCCTGACCCCGGCGGCCGCGATGCCAGGCGGCCCCTCTTGCTGGATGGCGTGCAATACCCGTGACACCCGCTCCGCGCTCACCGCCAGGACCTGGGCCAGCTCAGGCGGCGCCTGGTCGAGGAAACCATGAGCATCCAGGCTCCCGACGAGGTACTCGGCGATCGGGAAGTCTCGGCTCGGGATCCTCAGGCGCACGTCACGCAGCAAGACATCCACGTCGCTTTCCTGACCGGGCAACTCCGGCATCAGGTCGCGCTGGCGATCGGCCGGGGATCCCCGGCTGGCGCTCCCCCTCGGCAGGCACAGCGGGCAGGCGGCACCCCAGGCGGGCGTACACAGCGGGCATTCGCCCGACTCGACGCGCTCCAGCGCTGGGTTGCTGCCCAATTCCGACTCGACCGCGGCCTCGACGGCGATCGAGGGAAGCTGGAGGATCTCGCGCGCAGCGATCAGCCCGGGCGACGTCCGCAGGCTCAGGACCGGTGAGAACCCGACCTCGGGCTGATGCGATGCCATCTGCCCTCACCTCCGATGGCCTGGTTCACTGCAAGTATCGTGCCAAGCCTTCCGGGGCGTGGGTCAGCCGGGGGTCCGGCCGGTGAGCAGGTCATGGGCTCGCAGCGCGAACCACCATTCGGCCAGGTGCTCGGTCCTGGTCAGGCCGCGCCCGGTGAGCTGCTCGATCTTCCGGATGCGGTAGCC
>Ga0210397_10002581_pt1 | contig 11377 bp, 22 predicted proteins | sample IncBWH2OmetaG_FD_160126 | JGI IMG/M metagenome (GOLD analysis project Ga0210397, IMG submission 160126) | Forest soil microbial communities from Barre Woods Harvard Forest LTER site, Petersham, Massachusetts, United States - Inc-BW-H-2-O ...
ACACAAGAACGCCCGGCCGGCGGCGTCGGCGGGCGTTAGGCCTATGTCGGGCGAATTCGAAGCGATCATCAACCGCGATGGGATGTAATAGTCGCGCTGGTCCTGGCGCTTGAATTGGCCTGAGACATATTCAGCCCGCACGATCTTCTTGATGGTGTTGATCGCGCCGACCGACTCGAGTCGGACCTCGTCGATGAAAGTGATCAACTTGCCCACGAACGGCGTAATGACGAACTTGTTATCGGAGAGCAGATCGGCCGCGGCGCTGCCGGCCATGCCGCCGTACATGGCGCGCATGAAGTTGTCGCCATATTGAGATTTGCCGATCCCTTGCCCGCCAACGATGATTGGGCACACCTGCGGTTTAACCTCCGGGTGTTGAGCGATCTGCGCCTTGAATTGTTTCAGCCACTTGATCTGAGCGTCATTGTCCTGGGTCAGATAGCCCAGCATGCGGTCGAGCATGGTGACCGCGCGCGCCATGATCGCCTGGTCGATGGTGGCAATCGGCTTGATGGCGAATCCGGGAAAGGTGTTTAAGAGCCGATATTCGTCCGGATGCCGGTCCTCGCCATTGAGAAGCCCGTGCACCGGGCTGTAGCGCAGGATGGTCCCAGGTCTATGGCCAGGGCGGAACTCGCGGTGCTGGACGTCCGTGCGTAGGCTGGATTGGGCATAGAGCCGGAAGGGATTGTAGGCTTTCTTGCCGACGAAGATGGATTCGTTCTGGTGCCGGCCGATCAGGTCGTCGTGCTTGTGGGCGTAGACCAGCCCTTTGAGGAGTTCGTCGCGATCGAGATATTCGTGCGCGGTGCGATCGAAAATGTACTGATCCGACATCTGCTCGATGACGTCGATGTCGAGCCCGGCGCGAAACGCCCTCCGGATTCCTACCTTGGCCTGCGGGCCGAACAGGGTTTCGATTGAAGGCCAGCCTGGCACTGGCGCGGTTGGATTGCGCTCGAGCTCGGCCTCGGCGTGGAGAAAGGCGACGCCAAGATCTCTCTTAGCGCCGAGTTTTTCTAAGAAGGTCAGTAACATGCTGATCGTATCAGAAGAATCGACCGGCGCCCAGCACAGGCCTTCGAGCGATTTGCCCCGCGCATTGATGTCCTGGCCCTCGAGGACCAGGCGCGCCATCCAGCCGCCGATCGTGCGCGTCAGGCTCGTGTCCCAATCTTCGAGCCCGTCGAGGTAGACCTGGATCCAGTAACCAAGCGTGGCGAAAGCGATCGCACGACAAATAGATTCCATATTTGTCGCCGGCACAGGCCTTGCCTCGAGATCCTCGAGACCGAGCTCGATATCGGTCGCCGGCGGCTTGCCGCGGGGGCGCCAGACAACCAGGTCACCGCCGAAGCGCGAACCGGGAAGGGGCTTCGAGTCCCGCCAGATCGCCTTGGCGGTCTTGGTGGGCGGCGACGAATAAGTGAACTTCGTCTCGACCCACGCATTGGCTTTGTCCTTAAAACCGCGGGGCCAGCGATCGGTCCAGCGTTCGATCAGGGTTGGATCTTCGATCTTGAAGATGATCGAGGAGATTGGCTTGTTCAGAGGCCCGAAGGCGGCGCGCGCGTCGAGCTGCGAGGCGAAGAGGTGGAACCAAACTTCATCTGGACTTTGTAATTGTAATTCGATGAAGCCATCGGCTAAGCGGAGCGCCAGATTGCGCTCGTCGCTCGGCAGGCGCCACTCCTCTAAATTTGTGTCGAGTTTGGGTGTCGCGAGCGCGTCGTCTGGCTTGGGCGAAAGGGATTCGGGCTGAAGCCAGATGACCGGCGCATTGAGCCGTCTTTTGGTAATAAAATCAATAGTTAAGCTTCGTTGGAGCTGGGTTGTTTCCCACGGCATTGGCGCACCCAAAGAGATCTGGTTTCGACCTCTTCAAAGACGCTGTCAAACACCGCATTGTGGACAAATTCGAATAACGCTATTACATCAACACGTGGGCGGTTTTCGCACCTTCCGCCCGCGGACCATCGGGGCCCCTCGATCGTGGCATTTCGGGGGGCCCAATTTTTACGATGACTTGATGAGATTAATCACCTTCATACGACGCGAGCGCGGGTTGAGCGCCGTATGCAGCGTATCGAGATAGTTCAACATATCGTTGCGCTCAGCCATCAGATTCGGATCGTTGGTTTCGAAATTGATGATCTCGTTCATGGCGTCCTTAAGGCTCTTGCTGATTTTCTTCTTCGCTTCGCGTACCGAATAATCGACGCGATGCTCCTGGGCGATCAGATGCAGAGCGTATTTTTTTAGATCTCCCAGCACGTTCCGGCGCAGAAGCTCTTTTTGCACCGCGGCAGTACGAACCAAGCGGAGGAAGTTCATATCTTGTGCGATATCGAATCTCTGGTCGCCTTGCGGAATGGGCGCGTCGAGAAAGTCGCTTAATGTATCAGCTGGGATGATATCGCCAATCTTGTATTGAGACAGGATGGCGTCGGTTACTTTTACTGGGTCAAAATCGTTCATCGGTTCTCCTTATGGGTGCGGGGGCCGAAGCCCCCGCCTTTGGTTTGCTATGCCTTGCATCGCTATGCTTCGCTCGGCTTTGCTAAGCATTGCTTCGCTACGCTATATCGGACGTTTCCGTCCGCACCAGCCCATCAATTGCTTGATGGGCTGGGACTGACGAACGTCAGTTCTTTACTTTGCTCTACTGAGCTTGGCGCGGCTCGGCTTTACTCAGCTTTGCTACGCTCCGCTATGCTGAGCTGTATTCTTGGCTTGCGCCAAGCTCGTTAGGCGGCCTTTCGCAAGGCCTCCACAAATTCAGTGGTGAAGCGACCAAACCGCTCTCGATACGTGCCTAATCCCAACGCAGGCCCGGCAAGGGTCAAAGCGCGCTTCACGTCCGTCATATTGATGAATTCGTCATCGACGGTGAACGTCGCCTCGAGCGACCATTTCGGAAAGATCGGCCGCACCGCCTCAATGCGCGCCTTGCCGTTGAGGACCGCGACGCGAACATCGACAAAGCGCGAATCGGCGTACAGGGCTTCGGGCGTCTTGGGGCCCTCGTAGATCAGCGGCAGACGGTCCTCGAGGACCATCACGCCCTGCTTCCACTTCTCGCCCAGCTTGTGCATCTTCGCGCCGGCCTTGCCGCACGCCCAGACGTTGTGGCCAGGGACATAGACGCCCATCTGGTCATGATAGAGCGCGACGAAATATTTGAGCCTGGCGCGCTCCTCGCGATCGGCGTCGGTCAGTTTCTTCTTGGCGTTTAATTCGCGCAGGCGATCGCCAATTTCGCCGCGCGGCATAACGCCGGCGGCGCTCGACATCAGCAGGGGTCGGGTTCCAGTTAATCGCACCTTAAACGTGTTATTCGTGGCCATCGCGGTTCCTTTTTGATTCGTGGCAATCAATCGAGGACTATATAGTTGGCGTTCTTAGAGCGTCAAGGACTGCACATGCGGCTTGCAGATAATTTTCCCACTTGGCGCTGGTCAAATTAATTTGCTTCGATTCGCCAAAGCTATCCAAGAGCAGCATTCGGTCCTCGACGCCAAGGATGCGCCAGGCGCGGCCGGAAATTTGAATCCAACAATGCGCGTCGCCAACATCAGGCTCGAAGAGCTTATTGTCGCGTGGAACGTCGCGGGCCAACGAACGCGGCGGCATGATCTGCAATTTCGCGAGCGCAATCATGCCTTCGATTGCGCCGGCGGGCCGTTTTTTTAATTTTCCGTCGATTTCAATTGGAATCCAATGAAACCTCCTCCATCGGCTTAAGGTCGATTCAAAACCGCTGTCCTCGGCCAAATATCGAGGTAATTTTGGCCATCTGGCGCACTCTTCTTCGAAGACTTCGCGCCAATCCGGCTCTTCGAGTTCGATCGCGCCGGCCTCACGCGGGGTCATATCTCCACACACACCGCACCCGGCGCCCATGGCTCATAACGGCGGCATACGCCAGGGCGCGTTTCGTAAATCGTGCAGCGATGTTTGGGTGAATTAGGGTTCTTTCGGACAAACGGACAGCGAGCGCGCTCGACGCCGTTCTCGTCAATCCAGAGATCGGCGTCGTAACCTTCAACGAGAACGATAGCGAAGCGCAAGATGTCGTAGCGTTTTTCCTTGCGCCAGCGTTTGATGTCTTCCCAGTCGGCCGACAGGTTCTGCATGTAGCCCGGGTTCGTGCAACATCGGCCGCACTGGTTGCAAGCGCGCGCTTCAGTCACCGCAGGTAATCCGCTCGACTCGGGGTGCAGGCGCACATGTGCCGCTCAAAGGCGCGAAACACCTCTACGCGCGCAACCCTCAACATTTCGCGGATGTGCGCACGCTCGTCGCTGAGCTCAGCCATGAGCTTGAGGTTCGCCTTGCGAACGGCGCGATTCCAGGCCTTCAGTTCTTTGATTTCCGCGCGCAGTTCAGCGAGCTTCACCTCGCGCGGCTGGCGCGTCTTGACCGGCTTGTTGAGCTCGAGAATTGTTTTCATTGGCGCTCTCTCCCTAAATCCAGGTTTCGACTATCTTGACGTCGTCGTTGGGCGATCGGCACACGCAGACCAGGCCAGCCTCACGGAAAATGTCGCGCAGGCGCTCGAGCTCGCCAACCAGCATGTGCTCGGTCGGACCGCCTGGCGCCTCATGTCGGCGGGCGCAGATCCCGTGCGGATAATCCCGTGGTCTATCGTAAATCGTCCACAGCGTCAGCGCGCCCCGCCGGGCGGCGTCGTCCTGCATCCGGAGGACTTGCTCGGAAGCGGCCGTCCTGGCCCCTGGCGTCGTGCCTGGCATAGGCCTTCCCTTTCATGAGCCTTCGCATCCATGCGAGCCTGAGAGGATCATCCCAGGCGCGCCTAATGGCTTCGTTGCGGTTGCGAACTTGCTCTGGGGTCATCCAGAGTTTGAATCACAAATCAGCCCACGTGTGAATCCCTGAACAGATTGAACATGCGGCCGCTGAAGTGATCGGCCTGGGTGTCCTTCAGCACCAGATCGCTGACCTGGCCGTTATCGCCGCGCTGGATGTCGTAGATCCGCATCTTGCCGCCCTTCCGATCGAACGCGTTCATGATGATCGCTTCTTTTCGATCTTCGCGTTCGCGCGGTTGCAGGCCGATCGGATGGTTGAGATCCTCGGTCGCCATCCAGGCTTCGGACATAAACGAGTAGGACTGCGCCTGTTCCTTTTTCAACATCATGCGGATGGCGAGCAGCATGATGTCCTTATCGTCGTCGCCGTTCCATGGCGTGCCGACGATCGTGGTTCGGTCCTTCGCCTGGATGAGCCAGGTCGGGATCAGCTGCGCGTCGGGCTTGTCGATCAGGACCGCGCGCGCATGCTCGAGTGCGTGGTCGAGCAATTCATCGATTGTCAGTGGCATTATGTTTTCTCACTCTTCGTTTCGCTTCGCGCGCCAGTTCCTGCTCCACTGCACGCTGCATTCGCTCGGTGACGAATTGCGCCCGCGCCTCCTCGACGCCGAGATGCTCGATCAGGTCGTTGGTTTCCTTGGCCGAATTGGTGCGACTCGACGTTGGGTAGCTGTCCGCTTCGCCGGTTAAAGCCTTATAATAGATTGTATTTTTACTTACCCGAAAAACGTTGGCGAGGATTGGAATCCGCACCCCATCGCGCCAAAAGATGTTGATCGCCACACGTTCTTCGGGGGTCAGTCCGTCATCGCGTGAGCGGCGTTTGGTTCGGTAAATCAAGGTCTGATAGTCCTGGCTCATAGTCATTGGCGTTATATTAACCTTGTAGTCCTTATTTGCAAGGGATCAGTGACTTCTTAGGATTGCCAAAGCGAAAGCGCCGAGCACCAGGCCGAGCAGCACCCAGGTCGGCGATCGGCGCATGAGTTGCCATTCCGCGGCGCGCACGAGCTGCGCCAGGAGCTGATTCAGGTTCATGTGAGCGGCCGGCCGAAAGCGCGCGCGATGCGCAAAGCTTCCTCGTTGGGAGCCTCACAGAAGGCCGCTGAGGGGGGTGTTTCGTTTTTGGCTGTCTGAGCCCCTCGAGCCTCTTCGAGGGCTATAGCCGCCTCTGCGTCGGCCAGGATTTTGCGATCGATCGCCCGCCGGCTGGCGCCGAATTGTTTTTGCCAGTGGTTGCCCATTATTTTAATCCCAAAAGATCGATGAGGATTTGACCGCCGTAGGCGATCGTGAATAGAGCCGTAATGACGATGAGGGGGTCGAATCTCATCGTTCCTCCGCGTGCTTGCGCACCAGGCAGGCCAGGAGGTGGCCCAAGCGCTCGTGCAGCTGGTCGAGAGATGCAACCAGGTCGTTCCGGACTCGGCCGCCCATGGGGCATTTCTGGTAGGTGAGCGCGGCGCTGGCTATTTGATGACAGGTCGCCTCGACACTCTTGGCGATGTCGGCGCTAGTGACTTTCATCGCGCGCCTCCAATCTTTCGACGCGCGCGTCGAGGCGCTCCTCGATGCGGCGCAGCCGGTCTTGAATCTCGCTAAATTCGAACGTCATACGCGCGCGCATGAGTCGCTGTTCGTCGCGAATCTCACGTAGAAGGAGCAAGGTGTGCTTCATCTCAGTCAACACGAGTCACCTCGTATTTGCCGTCAGCCTGCAGCACCATCAGCAAGCTGCAAAGTGGATAAAACACCACCGTTTCGTCGCCGATTTGAGTGAAGGCCGCGGGCCGGAAAGGCGGGTCGCCCGGAAAGCGTAGGGTCATGTTCATGCGATCGAGGCGAAAGTGGCCTTCGGGGAAGCCGCGCCAACCGCCGCCGTGGGCATAGCGGTCTTCAAGCTGGTCTTTGACTTTGCGTTTGTCCTCCGCGAGCAAAATCTCGGGCAGGAAGCCGAGATGCTCGGGGGTGAATCGCTTGTCGAGGGCAATCCAAGTCGTAGTCATGTGGCATTCCTTCAGTGTTTGAACGTGGGATAGGCCTCGATCGCCTTTCGCATGGCGAACGAGACGGTCATCTTGGCGCCGGGCGGGTCGCGCACGTCCTGCAGGCTCACGACCACTAAGGCGCAAAGGCCGATCGCGACCGCAATCAGCGCAACAAGCGGCATTGGGTTTCCCTTCGGGGATGATACCGTCGCTGCTCAGCGTTACGAGGGTGCGCTTACGCTGAGCAGAAACTGCATCACACCTCCTTTCAAACGTCGTAATAACTCCGCTCCTCCTGCGCGGATTCGAGATTCTCGAGCTGGCGCGTCACCGCTTCGGCGGGCGAGAGGCCTTCGGCCCACCACGCCGCGGCGTTGCGATAGAGGATCTGGGCCCGGCCCTGATCCTCGAGCGCGGAATTGACCGCGCGCCACCAGGGCGCGAGGGCGAGCTTGCGCTTGCCGAAATAGAATTCGTAGGAGGCGTGGAGGCTCATGGCCTCGAGGCCTTTGGCGCGATGGTTTTTCATCGGCCCGCCCCTATGAGCATTGCTGCAGCCCGAACGCCATCAATGGCGTTGCAGACCTTGCGCCAGAAACCAGTCGTATCGCGCGTGGCGCAATGTTCCGCCCAGGCAAGGGCGTTCACTGCGCCGCGGTCTTCGATGAGAGTGTCTGCGGTTTCTTTGACTTCACGCCGATCGGAACGGCGGATTAGCGCGGTGACGCTTTCACCAGGTCTGGCGGTTGTCACCATGCGAGCGCGTCGTTTCATGATTGCACCTTTCTTCGTGGCATTGACGATATAGGACTGTCCTTGACCGAAGTCAAGGACTAGGATGTTGATTTTTATCGAACGACAAACCCCGATTTGTCGCGCTTGGCCTTGAGGCCTTTGGGCGAGAGCCAAACAATCACGCCGCGCGGGTCGAGGTGACGAAGGTCCGACTCATCGCCGTCAATGACAGGCGCGCCAAGGTAGGTCTGAGGCTTGGCGAGGGATGAGACGACCGCGACTGTGCCTCCAGCCGCTAAGACACGGAGGCAATCAGATTCGTTGGTTTCCGAGCGGCTGAAGGTCAGGTGATAGTTGCGCGGCATTTTGCCGGCCGCATGCGCAAGGGCGCGTTTGACTGACTTTGTGTAGTCAACGAATTGAACTGTGGGGAACAATTCAAAGACCTGCGGCGCCAGGCCTTCCCACGCCAAGTCGGTTGCGCCGTTGAGACGGACGCACAATTGCAAACCAGCGTCGCGCGCGTGCACGACGAGGCGCACGATGTGGGCGATCATTTCCTCGACGAAGGCTTTACGGTCGCGCATGAAGTAGCGCGCTTTAGCGATGCGCGAATTCATCACTGCGGGATAGAGCGCGGCATTGCCGGAATGTTCGCCTAAGCAAAGGGCGATGCAGCCGGGCGAGGCGTTGCCGCACAAGTCGCCAACACCGGCGGATCGATGCGGGGCCATGTAGTTGATGGCGTTGAGCCAGCCAAGCTTTTGCGCTTTGACGGCCTTTGGATTGTCGACACTGAAGAAACGGCGGAATTGAAGTTTGGACATTGAAAATGCACCTCTTTTGACGCGCCGTGGCGACGCGATAGAGGTGCATATAGCATGAGCTTTGCAGTCCTACAAGGACTGATTTGATGAAAAATATTTAGGCGGTTTGTAACCATTCATGAGCCATGCGCCTTGCAAGGCTTTTTGCTTGGTTTTGAATGGCCGCAGCTCGCCGCCTTCGATCATTTCGCGTCCGTGGGGCAGTCGCTCGTCCGTAGTGCCGACGACATACCAGCCGGCGGCCCACTGGCCTTTTTCTTCGGGGTAAAGAGCAACCTGTTTGAGCGCGCCATCGGGCAGTGTGGTGTTGTCGGGTCCGTCATCAGCGGTTGGGTCTGAGCCTTGGCGTTCACGGCGCGCGCTTTCCAGGTCAACGCCATATTTCGCGTCGGCGATGCGGGTGTGAATTTCGTCGGTGTAGTATTGATCGGCGAAGGCTTCTTCACCCAACATGCGGAATTCTTCGGCCACGCGCTGATAGCGTTGAATTCGGTTTGGGGTGCGGTTGCGATTGATGTCGCGATGACGCACGAGCTTCTCGACGATGACGCCCTCGTCATTAGCGGCGAGTTCGATGGCGTAAGGCCGCGGGTCGGTGGCCAGGCAACCGCCAATTTGTGAAGCTGCGGTTACGCTAATTCCGAAGGCTTTGGCGACATAGCGCGTGTCAACGCGGTTATATAAGGCGGCGAAGGCGGCGCATTGTTCGGGGAAGGAAAGCTTGCGGACGGCGCGATTGACTTGGCCTTGCGCGAGCTCCGCGAGCGCGGCCTTGGCATTGAAGGGGGCATTCGGGCCTTCGGGCATCTGCCTGCCTCATCTGTTGTTCAAAATGATGTTTTATGTTTCTACCCTAAGCATGTTTTGATGTAATTGCAAGTTTGAAGTTTGATCCTTTACAAGTAGGGGTGAAATTACGCGCACGAGGCCTTAGTGTCGAAATAACAGTGTATACCAAAAAATGTCTGTGAAAGGCATATCTGATTCCAGTGCTAATGCTGAGGTGACTTGTAAAGGAAAGAACTTCAAACTTCACATTACATCGAAACATCAAAACATGTCTCGAAATGGAAGTCAGAGCCTCGAAGGCCCATAAGTTAACCAAGGCTAAGCCTTTCGCGGAGCGGAGGCAAGGGCGACGCGGGCGCCCCGCAAAGCGTCCTCGAGGCAAAAATAAACCCCGCTCGAAAGCGGGGTTATTTTGGTTTATCGCAAGGCGCGTTTGATCACTTAGGCGCGCAGATTCGCGACGTCTTCGTAGTCGTTCCAAAGGTCGGCGAGCGTGCGGCCCTCCATTTCGTCGCCAAACATCAGGGCGTCTTCACCTTGGAAGAACACGCTCGCCTGAGCGGCCTTATTGATGAATTCGCATGCGGTCCAATTGCCGTAGGACACGAGGCGAAAGGCAGGCGTGTCGAGAATGATTGTCCTGGTCATGTGGCATTGCTCCTCGCGCGACCATCGCGCATATCACCAACATAGGCGCAGCTGCTCACTTTGTCAACATCGTAGTCCTAAACAAAGCACCTCTGTTGTCAGAGTGTGGGACCAAGTGAGGGACCAAAGCGCCAAACGCTCGGAGTCGCCTGCAATTGCTCGCTGGTTTGGTGCCCTGCTGTGGCACATGACCACGCGAGCCCGAAGCGTGAACACGTGGAGGGTCGGCGCGACACGCCTATTGACGATCGCGTTGGACCCTCCCCACCCCATGGTCGCTAGAGGTACCGGGGCCGGAGTCCCGGAGCTTGACGCGATGACCAAAACGTATCTACAATACTCAAATGACCATATGCCCGAGATGTCAAAACATATTTAACCCAAGTAAAACGCAAATCTATTGTTCAGAATACTGTCGTATGAAAGCGCAAAAGCTTCGCAATCGTCGTCGGCATGCTCATCCGCGGCCTCCACCCAAGCCAAAGCCTATTCCCAAGCCGCGTTGGCGTCGGCCTAAGATTTGGGCTTACAAGCCGACGCTCGAGCAGCGTTTGCTTGCGCTTTCCATTCCCGAACCCAATAGCGGTTGCCTCCTTTGGCTCGGTAAGGTCTCGAAAAAGGGCTACGCTGTTATTTGGCTCGAAGGTCGTCATCGGGTCGCCAATCGCGCGGCTTTTGAAGTTTGGAAAGGTCCGATCCCGGCGGGTAAAATGGTTTGCCACCATTGCGATATCCCCTCGTGCATCGAGCCTAATCACCTGTATGCTGGGACAGCGAAGAGCAACCATGACGACATGGTCAAACGCGGTCGTCAAAGGTTAAATCTGGTTGGATTTGAGCGTTATCGGGAGAGTATTCGCAAGCCGTTCGTCTGGAAGCGTTACATGGCGATGGACATCTGATGACTGATCACCCCCACTTGACCTTGGTTGACCCTTCGACCCATCCCGAGCACGATCAGGAGTTTGCTCCTTTACCATTCTACCCATGGGAATCTCGACCGGAAACCCTACCCATCGACCAGGACGAGGCGGCCACCGCCATTCATCTCGGCCATAATCTTCCCAAAGCCGCTGCTCTGCTCAAAGTGCCTGAGTTTCGGCTCAAACGGCTGGTCAAGGCCTCTCCTCGTCTCTCTCGGATTCTGAACGAATCCTTTGATCTCGCCCTCGACCGCGCCGTCGCCGTGCCGATCGACACCCTGTTCAACCCCAACGCCGACCAACGCTCGAAGGAATGGGCCTCCAAGCTGCTGCTTTCCAGCCGCCTCGCCCAAGGTCACCCGCTCAGCCCCGCCCCCACTCAATCCACCCAGTCCAACGCCGCTCTCGACGTCACCCCGACCAAGATCACTTTCCGCTGGCGCACCGACGCGGACGACGCGTCAGCGTCGGACACGATCGATGTCGGCTGACGAGCAGGAGATCGTTCTCCCCTACAAGCCGCGCCGCCATTTCCTGCCTTTGCACGCCTCCCGCAAACGCTGGAAATTCGCCGTTTGTCATCGCCGCGCCGGCAAGACGGTGGCGCTCGTCAACGAGCTGATCACCGC